>Ga0302324_100022135_pt1 | contig 12365 bp, 9 predicted proteins | sample Palsa_T0_1_FD_201949 | JGI IMG/M metagenome (GOLD analysis project Ga0302324, IMG submission 201949) | Peat permafrost microbial communities from Stordalen Mire near Abisko, Sweden - Palsa_T0_1 | ecosystem: Environmental > Terrestrial > Soil > Palsa > Peat permafrost | place: Sweden: Abisko...
GTGTTAGTAGACGAACTGCGGGACCTGTACAGCGCGGAGAACCAGCTGGTGAAGGCGCTGCCGAAGATGGCCAAGGGATCCACCATGGAAGACCTGAAGGAGCTGTTTACCAACCACCTCGAAGAGACCCGGGGACAGGTCGAACGGCTGAAACAAGTCTTCGAGAAGCTCGAGCAGAAGGCTACCGGCGAGCATTGCAAGGGCATGGAAGGCCTGGTCGACGAGGGCAAGGAGCAGCTGGAAAAAGACGACGAAGGCGCGCTTAAGGATATCGCCATCCTAGGCGCGGCGCTGCGGGTCGAACATTATGAGATCGCCGGCTATACGGCGGCGATCGCCATTGCACGGCAGCTGGGGGAGGACGAGATCGTTACCCTGCTGACCGAGACGCTCCGCGAAGAAGAGCGGGCGAGCGTAAAGGTACTGAACCAGGCCAAGCCGCTGTTTGAAGAGGCGACTGCAGCGGAAGAGGTTAAGAAAGGCGCGGTTTCGGTGGTGCCACACACGACCAGGAAAGTGGCCGCGGCTTCTCGCTGAGTGCAAGGAATTCTGCGCCCAGGCGAACATGGAGCAGAAAGACGTAGAAGCGGCTCTGGCAGATTGTTTGTTCAGGCATCGCCCCCGGAGGTTTCGGGGGCGATTGCCGTTGTTAGGGCGGCTCCGAGCTCAGGTGCCAGGTGTGAGTTGGAGATGATATTCTGGGATTGTGCCGGGCCCTACGCGACGCAATCCCGCCAACCCCGCCAGGTCCGGAAGGAAGCAACGGCAACGGGCTCGTGTGTGCGCAGTAGGCTCCCCGGTACATGAATCCGCTCCCCCGAGCTGAACCAGGCTGCCCTTCGTCCGTTTCATCCGCTCGACAATCCATGACCGGCGGCGGAATCGCGGCCGATTGACTTGGCCGATTCATCGGAGCTGAAACTCGAAGCAGATGCCTGAGCCGGGGAGAGAGATACAGGGAATGGCCATGGAAGCTAGCGACCCGCTGGAGCTGAAAGAGCAGCAGGAGGCGGGGCTGGAAAAGAAGATGAAGCCGGTGAGCTTCAGCATGGCGGTGCTCGCCGTACTGGTGGCCCTCGTCACCGTGATGGGACATCGGACGCATACCGAAGCGGTATTGCTGCAGGCCAAGGCGAGCGACCAATGGAATCTTTACCAGGCCAAGAAGATTCGTCAGAACGATACTGAGATCGCGACCGATCTGCTTTCGGCGCTCTCGGTGCGCGATCCAGCCGCGGGCAAGAAGCTGGCTGACAGCTACCAGGTACACCAGGAGAAGTGGAACCAGGACCTCAAACAGGAACAGAGCGAGGCGCAGGGCCTGGAGGCGGAGGTAAAATCGGCCGAGCGCCGGGCGGACCGATTCGATCTTGGCGAGGCGCTGCTGGAGATTGGGCTGGTGGTTTCGTCGATCACGCTGCTGACTCGGATTCGCGGGTACTGGTACATGGGGATGATCTTTGGCTTAGCCGGGGTGATCGTGGCCGCCTTCGCTTACACGATTCGTTGACCCGCTCTGCGGCAATTGGAGGTGGATTTTTGCGGCTCCAGTCTGGCGGGCGCAACCGAAGACTCTCCCTGCCCGACGGCGAGAAGTTCGAGTATCGCTTCTGGCCAGCTGCGGAGTTGAGCTGGACTACACACGTGGCTGAGCGGGGAAGAACCGACTGGCGGGTCCCATCATCGAGTCGCAACCGCGACCAGCATCAGGGAAACGTGATCTTGAAGACCACGCCGCAACCAGGGGCGATCCCCGGCTGTCCGGCGCAGATCGCGGGGACTAAGCCGCCTGCGCCAGCGGCGCCATACAGATTGCCCTTTGCGTCTGGCGTCAGGCCCCAGTAGGGATTAGCGCCGTCCGCGCCCCCGGTGAAGGCGTGCAGCACCGTTTCCTTGCCGGCCGCATCCACCTTGTAAACGACTCCGCAGCCGATGCCCCCACAGGCGCTCATGTCTCCGCCGCTGAATGTCGTGCCATAGAGGTCGTCTCCAATCTTCAATGGCTGGGCATAAGGATAGCCTCCATCCGTTCCGCCGGTGAAGGTGTAAAGGACGGTGAATTTTCCCGCCGTGTCCAGCTTGTAAATCGTCCCCGCCGCATAAGGGTGAGTAGTCCCTGTCCCGCCATCTCCGGTGGCGCCGTAAAGCGTCCCGGTAGCAGCATCTCGGATGATACCTATGGGGCCCCACCCGTCGGCACCGAAGGTGAAACTATAGAGGACAGTCTGCTTACCGGAAGTATCCACTTTGAAGATCGTACCGGTGTCGTCGAGGCCGCCGCCCCAAGTTGTGCCGTAAATGGTTCCGTTAGCGTCCCGGGCCAGGTCCCCCGACGGGTACCATCCGTCCGCGCCCCCGGTGAAGCTGTAAAGCACGGTCGTCTGGCCGGTTGTCCGATCATGCTTATATATAGCTCCGCAACCCGTGACCACCTGCTCATCAGACATGTTAACGCCGGTGCAACCCCCATCCCCGCCCAGGGACATCGCCCCCAGGAGAGTGCCGTCATCGTCGTTCCGGAGCAATCCCGAATAACTCGGATTGACTGACTGAAGTGCGCCCATGCCTGCGGGGTATTCGAAGCTATGCAGGGTGATCTCATTCCAGTCCCGTTGCAGCTTGAAGAGCGTTCCATACCATCCGGATGAGCTGGCGCCTCCCCAGGTGGTGACTCCAAAAATATTGTCGTTCGCGTCGCGAATCACGCCGACGGTCGGATCACCCCCGTCCGGCGGCCCTTGGAATTCGTAGAGCGTCGTCTCCTGGCCGTACTTGTCGACCTTAAAGATGACGCCGCCGCAGCATTGACCGATATTCTTGCCACCGTCGCTGGTGGTGCCGTAAAGGTCACCGTCCCCAGCCCATGTCAGTTCTCCGCCGGTGGCTGGCATGTCATAGGAGAAGATGGTGCTTCCCGGATTCGCTCCGTCGGCCTCGCCCGTAAAGGAGTAGAGCACGCGGTAGGTTTGGGAGCGCGCCTCAGTGGCCGCAAAGATAAGCGCTGAGACCGCCAGCGTCACCATTGACAACTGGAACCAACTCCGCCTGATCGAGCCCGGCTTCGCCGAGTGTTGCGTCTTGTTCTGCATGAATCCTCTTTTCAATGTTCGTTCCGATGCGTCGGTTGATGGGCTGGCTTGGCGGGGATTATGGACATCGATAGGGAAGCGCCCTCTCTCCGAACTTTGTTGCTGATCGGGCCGATCGTTCGCTATGTGCGCGGTTGCCGGTAGGGCCTGCGGACTTCCGCTGGGGCCAGACGGCTAACCGCTGCCGGATTGTTGAATACAAGCCGAGGCGAAAGTACGCCAGTTTTTCAATCCGTGCAACCTCCATTTTCAGCCTCCATTTCAGCGGATCGGCGAAAACCAAGCATCATGATCGAGTGGTTTGGAGCGGGACGCGGAAATGAGCTGAGGAATGAATAAGCTAACTTATTGGTTAGAGACCGCTTATCTCGCCATGCTCCGTTCGGCGCGAAGTCCACCTTCTGCTCCTCATCGATCCCGCAATGGAACGCCCGGGCGCGGGATGTTCAGCCTACGCGAATGAAAATAATACGTTTAGCCTTCCGAGTTCGGAATCGGAACGAGATTCTGTCGTTCTCCCTCGGGACCGGCGGGACTGACTACAATAGGGCGATGAGTGAGCCAGGCTTTTTCCGCGCCGGAGGACGGGCGTCCGATGCGCTGCGTGAAGTGAAGTTGACGCCGAACTATGTCGCGGTCGCCGAGGGGTCGGTGCTGATCGAGACCGGCCAGACCAGAGTCTTGTGCAATGCAAGCATCGAGCCGGGGGTTCCGGCGTGGCTGCGCAATTCCGGCCGGGGCTGGGTGACGGCGGAGTATGGCATGTTGCCGCGGGCGACTTTGACCCGGACGCCGCGGGAGTCGGAGCGGGGCAAGGTCGGTGGCCGGACCCACGAGATTCAGAGGCTGATCGGGCGATCGTTGCGTTCCGCGGTAGACATGCAGGCGCTGGGCGAGCGCACGGTGGTGCTGGATTGCGATGTGCTGCAGGCCGATGGAGGCACGCGAACGGCGGCGATCACCGGGGCCTGCGCCGCCCTGGCCCTGGCCCTCAATCGACTGGTGGCGGCCGGGACGCTGAAGCAGTCTCCGCTGAAGCAGCTGGTGGCGGCGACCAGCGTGGGCATCGTAGAAGGGCGAGTGCTGCTGGACCTGGCCTATGAAGAGGATTCCCAGGCGGAAGTGGACATGAATGTGGTGACGACCGAGGATGGAGGGCTGGTGGAAGTTCAGGCGACCGCCGAGCGAGGGTCGTTTCCCCGGGAACGGTTGGTGGAGATGATGGATTTCGCGGAGGCTGGGATTCGGCAGCTCTTCGCCGCCCAGCGCAAACTGCTATAGGGCAAATCTGCGGCAGCGACACGGTTGCGCCTTCTCCTCGTTTAGAATGCAGTGTGGTGCAGCAAACGGCAAAGATGCCGAGCAACGCGCCGTGGCTTCCGGCTCGCCGGCGATCCAGGCGTTCTTCAGCAATCACTACCTTTCACAAACGAAGCACGAGGAGAGAGCATATGAGCATTACCCCGGGAAAGTTGGCTGGTTTGCGGGCAGTATCCGATGCGCGCGGCGTGATCGCCGCGGCGGCGATGGACCAGCGCGGCTCGCTCAAGAAATCGCTGGCCAAAGAAAAAGGCGTCTCCGACCTGCCGGATTCGGCATTGGTCGAATTCAAGAAACTGGTCACCGAGGTGTTGACCCAGCATGCTTCCGCCATCCTGCTCGACCCGGAGTTCGGTTTGCCGGCCTCACGTCTGCGCAATGGCAAGGGCCTGCTGCTGGCCTACGAGAAGACCGGCTATGACGCGGCCACCCCCGGACGACTTCCGGATCTGCTCGATCTCTGGTCGGTGCGCCGTCTGAAGGAAGCTGGAGCGGACGCGATCAAGATCCTGCTCTACTACACGCCGTATGAGCGGACCGCGATCAACGACCACAAACATGCGTGGACGGAGCGGATCGGCGATGAATGCATCGCACACGATATTCCGTTCTTCCTCGAACTGGTTGGCTACGACGCTCATGGCGGCGACGAGAAGAGCGTCGAATATGCGAAGAAGAAGCCGGAGATCGTTTCCGGATCGATGTCGGAGTTTGGCAAGGCCAAGTACAACGTGGACGTGTTGAAGGTCGAAGTGCCGGTGCAGATGGAATTCGTGCAGGGCACCAAGGCCTTCAAAGGAGAAGCTGCGTATACCCGCGCCGAGGCTTTGCAGCACTTCCGCGACGCCGCTTCGGTGACCCATAAGCCGTTTATCTATCTCTCCGCCGGAGTTTCCAATCCGGTCTTCATCGAGACCCTGGAGCTGGCGGTCGAGAGCGGCACCACATTCAACGGCGTGCTGTGCGGCCGGGCGACGTGGAAGGACGGCATTGCCGTCTATGCCAAGCAGGGCGCGAAAGCGTTTGAAGACTGGCTCAACACCAAGGGCGTTGAGAACATTAGCAACGTCAACCACGCACTCAAGTCGGCGCATTCGTGGTTCGGCAAGCTGGGGGTTGGGGCGGAAGCACTGGTTTAGCGCGCCAACCATCCTTTGGCTATACCGGGCAGCTAATTCTGCCGAAATGAAGAAACGCTCCGATTATTCCCGGGGCGTTTTTTCTTGCCTCACTGCGGTTCCCGACTGCTACTTCTGGACGACATTCTTCGCCTTGGGTACGTCGAACACACCTTTCGGCAGCTTCTTCTGGTTGTATTTGATGTTGGTGAAGGTGCAGGTACGCGTATCTCCGGAGGTATAGAAAAAGACCTGCTTCAGCGAAACGGCACGGGTTGCGTCGACCCAGATGGTAATGTGGTCGATTTTGGCGTTTTCTTTCGCCGGCTGGCTTTTCAAGTCGAGCTTCTCGGTCGCGACCCCGTCGATCGTCTCCGCGCCGAGGTCGGCGATTTGCCAGGATGCGTTGAGATCTTTGCCGCTGCCGCCAAATCCCAGGGTGAGAAAGCTTTCATATTGCGCCTTGTTCTTGCCCGCGCTGAAGACATTCAGCTGATCGAGCGAAGGGTCGTAATAGTCCAGCACTCCATCTTTGTAAACAACGGTCTTCTTAGCCGGTTTCTGGATCAGCGCGGCCATTTGAGTTTGTCCGCCGCCACGGTCGAAATAGATCGTGCCGAATTGCTGTTCGTGGTCGTCGACGACTTTGGTGTAGTTGTCCCACAGGAAGTCGGCCTGGGCATTTTGAAACCGGGCGGAGGCGGCATCCATTTGCGCCAGGACCTTATCGAGGTCGGCCGCGAAACCTCGGGTCGAGGCAAGGACGACGAGCAGCGCGAACCAGGCAATCCTGCAAGTCAACTGATTCAACTGAGTCACCCTCCGCCGATTCATCGATGCGCCCACACCCGATACGCGACTATCCTGCCGCTTGAGTCCTTTGCCGGCTCGTACTTATCCAGGACCACATCCCCGGAGATTGCCTCGACGTTGTGCAGCAGGGCGGTCTCGAGGTCTTCCGACCTATCGATTTGAGATGCATTGATCTGGTAGACAAAGTGGTCCGGCGATTCGGTTTTCACCAAAACTTCCGAGGGGCTGGTGCCGCGCGGCGATGGGCGGTCGCGATAGTTCCACAAGTGGGGAGTGACAAAGATAAAGAGCAGGATGAGGGTCACCATCACGTCATAGTGAAAGCTGCCTCGTTCCTCGGTCCACCAGAGATACGTGCCCAGAGTCCTCTTCATTTCGCCTGCTTTTCTTTGCGAATCGACACCGGTCTTATGGTTGTCTCTCCGCCCATGTAGGGCACCAACGCATCCGGTATTTGAACCGTTCCATCCGCTTGCTGATAGTTCTCGAAGATCGCGACCCAGGTGCGTCCCACCGCCAAGCCGCTGCCGTTGAGCGTGTGCACGAACTCGGTCTTGTTTGTCCCCTGCCGACGGTAACGGATCTTTGCCCTTCGCGCCTGGAATGCCTCGCAGTTCGAGCAGGAGGAAATCTCCTTATAGGCGTTCTGCCCGGGCAGCCATACTTCTATATCGTAAGTCTTCGCCGCCGAGAAACCCATATCGCCGGCACACAACAGCATCGTCCGGTACGGCAATTCCAGCTTTTGCAGGATAGTCTCTGCGTTGGCGGTCAGCTTCTCGTGCTCGGCATAGCTCTGGTCGGGACGGGTGAATTTCACCAACTCCACCTTCTGGAACTGATGCTGACGGATGATGCCGCGCACATCCCGTCCATAAGAGCCGGCCTCGGAACGAAAGCAAGGCGTGTAGGCGGTGAGCGAACGCGGCAGGTCGGCTTCCTCGAGCACCTCGTCGCGATAGAGATTGGCGAGCGGCACCTCGGCGGTCGGAATCAGCCAGTGGTCGTTGTCGCGATACTCGCCGGGCTGGTAATCCGGCTCGCCGGCACCCTGGCAGCGAAAGAGGTCCTCGGCAAACTTGGGCAACTGCCCGGTGCCGAATAGCGACTTGCTGCTTACCATCAACGGCGGCAGCACTTCGGTATAGCCGTGGGTGCCGGTGTGGATGTCGAGCATGAAGTTGGCCAGCGCCCGCTCCAGCCGCGCACCCTGCTCCCAGTAGACTGCGAAGCGGGCCCCGGAGAGCTTCGCCGCCCGCTCGAAGTCGAGGACGCCGAGTTGTTCGCCGAGTTCCCAGTGAGGTTTGGGGGTGAAGTTGAATTCCGGCTTCGCGCCCCAGCTTCGAACTTCGACGTTGTCATTCTCAGATTTGCCCGCAGGAACGTCGCCGGCGGGCAGATTGGGGATGCTTTGCAGAATCGTTCGCAGCTCGATCTCGACCGCAGCCGCCTCATTTTCCTGCCGCTCAATCTGCTCTTTGAGTAGCGGCATCCGATCCGTCAAGGCGGAAGCATCTTCACCGGCGCGCTTTTTCTTGCCTACCTCGTCGCTCAGTTTATTGCGCTCAGCCTTGAGCGTCTCGACTTCGGTGATCGCCTGCCGCCGCCGGGCGTCCAGGCCAGCGAAATTTCCCAGCAGCGCCTCGGCATCGGCACCACGCGCGCGCAATCTTTCTTTCACCAACTCCAGGTTGGTTCGTACAAAGGCAAGGTCAAGCATGAGTCAACCTTTTCAATTGGATTCTTTGGAATGCGATGTTCAGACCATCACGGTTTCGAATTCGACGGAAGGCTCGGGAATCGAGAATCCCACCGACTCCATCTCGTTCCGATAAAGCTGGCTCGCTTCCAGGAGTCTCTCTTTGGCGAGGTCCCGCTCGGGGCGGAGACGGTGATCGGATAGCTCGGCGTGGAGGCGCTTATGGTGCCGTCGGCAGCGCGCTCATCGATCACGACATAGGTGCTCATCTTAGTGTTCCCGGGATTGCCTCTCTATATGCCCGCATTCTTCAAAATCGACTTCTCCGTGCCGCTCGGCACATCGCCTCCTAGAGAGTGAGGCGATATCACTACTGTATTCTGTTTGACCGGATGGCGATAGATGGGATGGGAGCCTCGGGGTCCGCACCCCATACCAGCCGTCTTGCTCGAAGATCCGAATCAGGTCCCGGCACTTCATCGCCGCGTTGAATCTGACTCAACCGGGGCTTTCCCAGCGGACGATCCTTGCGCTTCGAACACCGGCCCGACGAATGTCAGGTTGGCCCTCACAAATCCCAGATCGTGCATAAGTGGTGAGTTGACTCGAGCGGGCAGACCTGCGGCTGGCTTGGGCGGCACCCAACGGGCGAGTTAACATCAGATAGGGAGTGATTCTTGCGATACTTCGACCAGCGGATGGAAATGCTTCGACGAACGGCCGCGTTTCTCCTTATCGGTCTGCTGGTTGCGCCCTCTGCATTGATGGCACAAGCGACGGCCAAAGCGGCCCGGACCAGAGCCACCGCAAGCGCTCCAGCTGCCGTTCCGCCAAGCGCCTATAACGCTCATCCCAGGCTCGCTATTATCGTGGTGATCGACCAGTTTCGCGAAGACTATCTCGAACGCTATCGCGCCGATTTCAAGGGTCGCGGATTCAAGTTGTTTGTCGACAAAGGCGCCTATTTCCCCGACTGCTATTACGATTACGCCAACACCAAGACCGCTCCCGGCCACTCGACGATCGGGACGGGCGCGTACTCGGACGGCCATGGCATCGCCAACAACGATTGGTGGGACCTGGACCGCAACAAGGACCGGCCCATCTCATCGGTTGAAGACGAGCGTTACGCGCTGGTCGGCTTGCCGTCCGCCAGTTCGCAGACGGCAAGCAAGCCCGCATCCGGTTCTTCCCCGCGGAATCTGCTGGCCTCGACGGTGGGGGATGAACTTCGCCTGGCGACGGCCGGCGAAGCAAAGGTCTTCGGGATTTCGCTCAAGGACCGGGCCTCGATCCTTCCGGCTGGCGCTGCGGCCAACGGGGCTTATTGGATCGATCCGCAATCGGGCGCGTTCATTACATCGACCTACTACCAGCCGCAGCTTCCTGACTGGGCGGCCGCCTTCAATTCCAGCGGACGCGCGGCCCAGGCTACCCAGGAGGCGCAGGGGTTGGCAGATGGGTCGCCGTCCGGGACGTCATCTATGCCCGCTCCCGGAGCGGCTGCCTCCAGTGCTTCGGCCAGCTTCTACACTTTTGTCGGGCGCACGCCGGCAGCCAACTCCTACGAACTGGACTTCGCTCGCGCGCTGATCAGCGGGGAACAACTTGGAGCGCATCCGGTTACTGACCTGCTCACCATCAGCCTTTCGGCGAATGACATTCTTGGCCACCAGGTGGGGCCGGATTCGGCCGCCGAACAAGCGATGGTCGACTCTCTCGACACCGATCTCGACAGCTTCTTTACCTGGCTGGATAAGAATATCGAGGGCGGCCTGGGCAACGTATGGATCGCGCTCACCGCCGATCATGGCATCGCTCCGATTCCTGCTGAGGCGGCCAAGCTGGGCATCCAGGCAGCCACCATCGATCTGAAAAAGCTGATTGCGAACCTGAACGATGCGATGAACCTGAAGTTCTCTCCGGGCGAGAAGGTGAACTACATCTTCAACCGCCAGGAGCTGCCGCTTCTTTCGCTGAACCAACCCAGTTTCGATCGCGCCGGGATCAATGAGCAGGAGGCCGAACAGGCGGTTCTCGATGCCCTGCAGCCGGCGGTCAATGCGCTCAGCGCACCGCCTGAACCAGCCGCCGAAAATAAGGGCGGTCCGGCCGGCGGTGGCGCGAAGGCCAAGGCGGCGACGCCGTCGCAAGCCCGATTGCCTGCAGTGCCGGTGCTGGTTCGCGCTTATTCCCGGCAGCAACTGGCGGCGGGTGCTTATCCAAACAGCGAATTTGGGCGGCTGCTGGCGCATAGTTATTCACCCAACGGCGGATGGTATGTGATGGCTGTGTTTGCCGACTATCAGATGGAAGCGAGCGCGAGCGGGGGAACTACGCACTTCAGTCCCTGGTCCTATGACCGCCATGTGCCGCTCGGATTCTATGGCGCGCCCTTTGCCGCCGGTGTCTATCACGGTCGCGTCGGTCCGGTCGATCTGGCCGCCACCTGGGCGGCGCTGCTGGGCATCAATCAACCCTCCGCGTCGGTGGGGCACGTCCTCACCCAGGCTTTGAAACCGGCGGCTGCGGTTCTATATCCGAAGCCGGTGCCAGCGCGTGCGCACCCGGCGCGCTCGGAACGAGGCAAAGCGGCGGCCAAGCCTTGAAGCCAGACATGCGGGTGCGGTTTGCCGGGATCGAGCTGCGCAACCCCATTATCGCCGCCAGCGGCACCTTCGGTTACGGCATCGAGTTTGAAGATATCGTCTCGCTGGATCGCATCGGCGGTCTGGTCACGAAAGGTCTTTCGCGGGAGCCGATGGACGGCAACCCTACGCCCCGGCTGATCGAAACTGCTTCCGGCATGCTGAACTCTATCGGACTGCAGAACATCGGAGTCGCCGCTTTCCTCGAAAAAAAACTGCCTTCCCTGGCGAATTATCCCGGCTGCGCGGTAATCGCCAATGTCTTCGGCTATACGGTGAAGGACTACGTTGCGGTCATTGAAGCTCTGAACAGAGCGGGCGGGATTGCCGGCTACGAGATCAATGCGTCCTGTCCCAATACCAAGCATGGTGGGCAGGTCTTCGGGACCGACATGGTGGAGCTGGCGACGCTGGTATTTGCGGCCAAGGCGGCGGCGCTTCAGCGGGCGAATCCTCGCCCGGTGATCGTCAAGCTGTCTCCCAACGTGACCAGCATCGCGGAGATGGCGCTGGTCGCCGAGCAGTCCGGCGCGGACGGGCTCTCGCTGGTTAATACCTTTCTGGCGCTGGCGATCGATGCCAAGGCCCGACGTCCGCGCATCGGGAATGTGACTGGCGGCCTTTCCGGGCCGGCGATCAAGCCGATCGCGCTGCGCATGGTCTATGAGACGGCCAAGACGGTCCGCATTCCGATTATGGGCCTGGGCGGAGTTGTCACCGCTGAAGACGCTGTCGAGTTTCTGCTTGCCGGGGCGACGGCCGTTCAGGTGGGAACAGCGAGCTATGCCGATCCACGCGCAGTCGAGCGGCTGGCGAAGGGGTTGGAGCAGTGGTGCGTGAAGCATGATGTGGAGAAGGTGGCGAGTTTGACCGGTGGATTGGAGGTTGGCTAAGGCGGAGGGAGTGCAGCGGCCTTCCTTCCGTTTCCCATCTCTACCCATCGACCGTTCGACCACGAGTATCCGTTACTGGTCGCATTGCTCCGATTTGGTCATATCGACCGGACCCTGACGGATCTTCCTGCCGCAAAAGATGGATAAGTGATTGGAAAGCATCAGGTTGAAGTATTTTGTCCCGAAGAATGTAGTCATGTAAATAATAAAATTATGTTGATTATTTAGATAAATACTGCTATATTGTTTCGCATGTACGTTGCTGTTGTGCCCAACCGCAACTCGCCCCCCGCCGTCCTCCTACGTGAGTCCTACCGCGAGGATGGCAAGATCAAGAACCGCACCGTCGCCAACCTGTCTCACTGGCCTGCTGAGCGGGTTGCAGCACTGCGCGCAGCGCTGCGCGGGGATTTCGATCAGGCCGCAATCTCCGGCCCGGCCCGAATGGGAAAGGCCTTGGGGCTGCTTTCGGTCTTGAAGCAACTGGCCGATCAGTTGGGGATCAGCGCGGCTCTGGGCAACCGTGAGTTGGGCAAGCTGGGCTTGTTTCTGGTGCTGGCGCGGATCGCGCATCGGGGTTCGCGACTCTCGGCAGTACGCTGGGCCGAGGACCATGCGGTCGAGGAAGTTCTCGGCATCCAGACGTTCACCGAAGACCACCTGTACGAGGCCCTGGACGATCTGTCGGCACGGCAGGAGAAGATCGAACAGGCTCTGTATCGACGCTATCTGCGCGATCACCACAGCAAGCCGCCACGGCTGTTTCTCTACGATGTGACCAGCAG
>Ga0302324_100022136_pt1 | contig 12364 bp, 9 predicted proteins | sample Palsa_T0_1_FD_201949 | JGI IMG/M metagenome (GOLD analysis project Ga0302324, IMG submission 201949) | Peat permafrost microbial communities from Stordalen Mire near Abisko, Sweden - Palsa_T0_1 | ecosystem: Environmental > Terrestrial > Soil > Palsa > Peat permafrost | place: Sweden: Abisko...
ATGCGTTGCAGACGCTCTTGCGTCCACACCGGATGCGGATCCCGCCAGCCGTCGTCAACCAAGCGTCCCTGACGATCGATTGTAAAGCTCACGGGAATGCGCCAGATGCGTCCATAGCCCGGCATTCGCGGGTCTCCGAGCAGTCCAACCTTGAAGGCCAGCTTTTGCGCTACGGCACGCACAGACTCAACGTGATCAGGACCGTCGAGGGCAAATCCCAATATGCGCAGGCCTGTCGTGCCGTGCTGCATCTGGTAGTCCGAGAGAAGCGGCAGTTCCGCGCGGCACGGGATGCACCATGTTGCCCAAAAGGTCAGAATAACGACGTTTCCCAAAAGATCGTGTGTCGCAATACGCTCGCCGTCCAAAGTAGTCAGGGTCGCAGGCGGTGCCGGCTCACCGAGACGTAGCGCACTCGCTTGCGTCGCCCTCGGTAACAGAGTGCTCGCAGCGAGCACTGCAGCTGCCCTCTGCATCAGGGTCCGCCGTGTGATGTGCAATGGAGAGCCACCGCGTTGCAACCCAGGTCGACGAATCATCCGCTTCTACCCGCCGCTTGCGCCGGTCACACGCTTGACCGCGCTTCCGTCGGTTCTGCGCACTTCAAATTGAACCGGCAACGATTGGCCGTTGGCGAAGCGCAGGATGAGTAAAACGTGGTCTCCGGGCTGTATGGACCTCTTCGGCTCCGTCAGCATGATGTGGAGGCCCTCTGGAGCAAAGCTCACTTGAGAGTGCGGTTCGATCGCGATGCTGTCGATCCGTACCATTCGTTCCACACCACGTTGATTGCGGCTTGCGTGGAACATGATCGTCCCGTAATCGCTTGTCGATGCAGCGACTAAGGTTGCGCGCCGTTCGCCGACATTGTGTAGGGTTGCGTAGCCGGCCGCCGGCAGATTGGCTGGGAGCCAGCGGATCCAGGCATCGCTCACACTGATCGATGCCTGCAAATCAGCGGTATTGCCGGGCGCTGCCGGGAAAGTGGCACAAGCAAGCAGCCCTGCCATGAGCATGCTCGTAGCAGACCAAGAATTGCGTGGGTTGTGCATCATGGCCGAGCCGCTCAAAATGCGTAGCTCACGCCCACACTCGCGGTCCAGTGAGGGAAGACCTGATAGCCGTCGAGTTTGCTGTAGAGCGGCAGTTGCACGAACCCGTAGAGGTGCATGTGCTCTATGGCAGGCACTGTCAGGCCGGGACTCAAATAGACGACCGTGCCAGCGGTGTCAGGCCTGTCAGCGAGTGCTCCCTGGTCTGCACTCTTGTGATACAGATTCAGCTGCACCTGCGGCACCCATCGAGGAGTGGCCTCGTAGCGGATGCCTATACTCATCGTAGCGGAGTTGCCCGGCCGGAAGTCACTGCCCGGCGCGTCCTGGCGCTGCGCGACGGCCGCCTGAAACTGGCCATTGATGAAGGCGTCGAAGTCCTGAGAAATGGCCTGATAATAGTATGCGCCGAGAATGACGTCCGTGCTGCCGGTCCCTACCTGCAAGCTTGCATCAAGCGGCGTTCCCGTGTTCGGACCGGAGCTGAAGTCCACGCGCGTTCCAAATTGGCCGGTCGGCAGTTTAACTCCGAGCTGCAGGCCGAGGTTATGCGTGGCCAACAGACCCTGGTAGCTGCCAATGAGTCTGATGTCCCCGAGCCCCGAGACGTGAGCTCCGCTGATCTCATTCGGGGTAGATTCGAATGCGCTGTACGGCGACAGCTGAACTCCGTAGGTCGTATGGTCGCGATTGACGTAAGGCACCAGCAGATTGAGGTTCCAGCTCGCGCTCGGACTGTAATTGATTCCCAGCGTCAGATAGCGATTGATCGTCTGTTTTTCGATTTCGCCGCCACCGAGCGCCGGATCCGAGGGCGAATTTACGACTTGCGATGGCGTCGCCGTGCCGGTGCCGCTGCGCAGCTGATCCTGATTGATGTAGTCATCCTCCAAATTGATACGCCACCCGGCAGCGGCCGAATAGCCCATGGCCGCATCCGCGCTCAGCGTACAACCGCAGGTCGCACAGGCGAAGCTCAACATGGGGTTCGAGCCCGCGAGCACGCCCGCAAGTGCCAGCAGAATTATTCGGTTGCGCGAGAGTCGCATTTGAACTCCTCCGCGATCGTCGCAGCGAAAGTCGTTTCGCATTCAAAGGACACACGGACGGCGCGGCCGGCACTTGCCGGGCGCGCCGCGTGCGAACGAAGCTCGACTCAGGCGGGTACGGGCGGGGCGCGCGGCTGCTGAATGCGAAACCGCTGAGTTCGTAATGCGAACGGCGCAATGTCAAATAGCGGCGCAAGTGATCTATCGAGCGGTGCGTGCACGCCATGCGCGTGCGTAGCCAGTCCGGTGCCCGCTACCGCGGCAAATACACAGTGCTCGGATCGTGCGGAGTTATGGGAATGCGACGCGGCGCCCGAATGGTGCATGCCGGGCCCATGATCCATGCCGTGATGCAGGAGTTGCGGCGGAAAGCCTTCGGGGCAAATCTCGAGGGATAATGGGTGGTCCGGCACAGGCATGAACCCAGCCGGCACGAGCGCACGAAATACAAGCGCGACCAGCAAGATGCCGGCGATAAGCTTGCGACTGCCTTGACGTGCGAGACCGATGCGCATGTTCTTTCCGAACCTGTCACTCGACGTACTAGTTTAGTCTAGATCAGCGCTGCCAAGTGAACCGAGAGCTAGGGCGGGGCACGGCGAGCGGCGGCTTATACATTTGGCCGCGCTTTCTTCCCTGATCCGCGAATTGGACGCAGCAGCGCGCACGTTGGCTAGGAATCGCATTTTCCAGATAGCCCATGTGGCAAGCCTTGTGGCGGCTGTCACATGCCAATAGTTTTTGAGATCGTGAACCGGGCCATGATGGGTTCGAGAGGGTGTTCGTGGACATCGGCGCGTCCGTCAGGATAGGTGGAAACTTCAGTCTTCAGGCGATCGACATACCAGAATTCCGCCGCAGCGGCGTGAGTATTCAGGATGTTGTAGATCCCGACGGAGGCACTCCAGCCTCTCGAGAACGCGTAATGGACGTCCATATTCAGTTCTCCGAATCCCTTGCCGTTTACCTGCCCGGCGAGCGTCGGCGCGGTGGCACAGTTCGGTGTAGCGGGAAAATCCTTGGCGGCCGCCGAGTTGACGCACGGACCTGACGACAGCGGGTAATTGCCGAGATACCGGTACTCCAGGCCGCCGCTCCACGGGCCAAGATTCGTGAGATACAAGGCGAACGCGCCGGTTGCGAGTGGGGCATCGGTGATGTACTTGCCGAGGTGTCCGGTGCCGTCATCAAAGTCACGGGTAAAACGCGTGTGGTCGCCTGAATAGCTGCCATAGAACTCCAACCATCGATTGATCTCGTACGTGATGTTGATCTCATAGCCATATCGGCGGCTTGGAGGGCCTGCGGAATCCATGCCCACGTCCGGATCGATGATGGTTTCGGATTGCTGCCACAAGTTGAAGAGCGCAAACGTCATTGTGAGATTGTGGTCGATCTGCGCACGCACGCCGACTTCCTGGCCTTCCTGCTTTGCAAGCAGGGGTGTTCTTGGAAGGCCTAGATCGATGCTTATGTCCTGATTGACTCCGCGAATATCCGCGCTGTGAAAGCCTCGCCCGGCGCTCAAGTAGAACTCGAGGGCTTCACTGGGTGTATAGATGAGGCTGCCTTTGGGTTGCAAGAGAGACTGATTTGCCGTGCCTCCATTGGTGTAGCCAGCCAATTCGTGCAGCGGCGCGAGATAGTCGACATCGGTCCCGTGCTGATAGTCATCGCGAAAGCCGAGCACGCTACGAAAGGTTGAGCTCCAATGCGTAACCGCCTGGAAATAGGCGGCGCCTGCGAACAGATATACCTGATCGGAATTGAAAAACGACGTAGCACCATTTCCAGACCTGAGAGGAAGGGACGCGCGCCCTTCGCTCGGTACTCGGCCGACACCGAGCAAGTCGTAACGAGTGAGAAACCCGACTGAAATCTCGTTTCTGATCGCGCCCAGGGGTACTGGCAGCGTGTAGTCGGCCGCGACGCCCGTTACGCGGCGGTTCTCAAACTGATCTTCCTGGTCGCCGTGAACGGGATCGAAGAGATAGTGCGTGAAGTCATTATATAAATGCAGTTGGTTATAGATGAAGAATGAACTTGCCGAGAGTTGACCATTACCCAGACTCTCATGATATTGAGCAGATAGGCTTGCGCGCTGCGCGCGGCCGCCATCGGTCGGATCGAGCGTACCGAAGCGATTCGGAACGAGTCCTTCCTCGATCGCCCGAATCGGAATGTCGGTGGTGTTGGTCCACAGCTGGTGATAGTACATTCCGGTGATGGAGTAGCCGTTGCGCTCGTCGCCCTCACTGTAGCGTAGCACCTCATTAACCTTGCGGGCATCATCAGGGGTGACAAACGGACCGTCGTAGTGCTGCACTTCTGAAGCGACGAGTAGATGCCCGTTGCCGAGTGCGTTAGAGCCAGCAATGAGGATGCGCTGGAAGTCGAGCGTACCGCTGGTGGCGCTCAGCTCATCCGGAATCGTATCTCGATAGCTGACATGCAAGGAGCCTACGGCGCCAAAGTCGCCCACGGTTGGGTAGTACGTCCCCTTTGTATACGTAATCTCGTCCGCAAGCTCCGGGATCATGAAGTTAAGATCCGTATAGCCCTGACCATGCGCATGGGTCGGCTGATTGATCGGCATATCGTCGACAAAAGTCGCAAGATCCGTCCCGTGGTCAAGGTTATAACCGCGCAACAGGAGCTGGTTCGCTTTGCCTTCGCCGCTATGCAAAGTGACGATCAGACCCGGAACGGTCTCGAGAAACTGGCCGGGACGATAGGCGGGCGTAAGCTGGATCTCCTCGTCAGCCACTACTCCCACGCTTGCTGAATCAGCCGTGCCCAAGAGCTCAACCCGCTTGGCCGTGACGGTGATTTGATCCAGCGACGAAGAAGCAGCGACAAGTTCCAATTCGGGCAATGACTGCGCCCCGGCCCAGGAGCCGCAGAGCGCACTGCCGGCGCCTATGGCGCATAAGAAAGCCGCAGGCTTGGAACAACGGCGGGCATAAGGACCACCCGGCGTGAACATTTTGCCTCCATGGAAAAGATAATCACCCCGCGTTTTGCACAGTAACAGGCGGTAAGTCTCGTTACCGTTGACGGCTTTTCCCGCAGTACAACCCGAAGCACGGGCGCAGGCGCATGGTTGGCACATCATTGAAATCAAGAATCGTGCAAGAAGGACGCCGGTAATTGAGTCGTCCAGGTCGCGATGGCCATCTGGCTTACTCAGCTTCGGGTCTTATCCGTGCGCATGACAATCGTCGTTAGTATGGCGATTCTACGATTCGTCATACGCTCAGTACGAACGGCAGGCCGGATTGGATGCAGGCGGCGCTAGTCTGCCGTCAGCCGTTCGGGGAAAAGGGATAGAACTCGCACCGACGGGGGCGTGAGGTCCGGCTCAGCACTTAGCCCGCGCAAGGCGCCAGTGCACGCTCGGCGTAGCGGTTCAGGCCAGAATGACACTGGCGATTTTTCGCGAGGTCGTCCGGTCTACAGCCCGGCGTTTTTGGCAATAGTGCGCCCGATCCCGGACCAATCGATGTCCTCCCCTTCCGTTGCGATGGTCTGCAGCAGATGGTCGCGCAGCAGGCTGAGCAGTGGCATCGGCACACGCTCAGCTTCCGCCGCCTGGCTCGCAAGGCGCATGTCCTTCAGACCGAGGGGTGCAGCAAATCCCGCCGGCCGGAATTTTCCCTCCGCGAGAATGGCGCCGTAGGTGCGAAAGACCGGTGCATCGAACAGTGTGCCGGTTAATACTTCCAGCAGCTTTGCCTTTGGGACGCCTCCCTTCTGGCCGAGCGCCATTGCTTCGCCCATCGCTTCGATCGACGCCAGAATCATGAAATTGCCGCAGAGCTTCACAAGATTTGCGGCTGAGGGCTTTTCTCCGACGTAATAGGCCCGTTGACTGATCGCTTCGAACAAAGGTTTTGCAAATTCAAAGTCCTTCGGAGACCCGGCAGCGACCACGAACAATTTCGCCGCCGCTGCCGCCTCAGGCCGACCGAATACAGGCGCCGCCAGAAAATGCTGTTGGTGTTCGGCGTGGCGCGCCATCGCATTTTCGGAAGTGGCGACCGAGACTGTGCTCATCGAGACATGCAGCGCATCCGGCCGAAGACCTGCGAGAACGCCGTCGTTGCCGGACAGCACGGAGTTCAAAGCTGCATCATCGGCCAGCATACTCAAAATGGCATCACTCGATGCCGCAGCTTCCCGTGGACTGGCGGCTAGCTTCGCGCCGGCTGCGACGAGCGGGCCGGCCTTTTCCGCCGATCGGTTCCACACAGTGACATCATGCCGCGCGCGTACAAGATTGGCCGCTATTGCTGAGCCCATTTGCCCGAGTCCCAGAAAGCCGATTTTCATTCGTGTCCCCCGCAAATAGAGAAGCGCCGCTTAGCCACGCGTGGTTCACAGCAGCACTGCAGTTAAGAGCATTAGCCGGGCACTTGAAAGCGCCCGGCCCGATAGTCCGCGTACGCCTGACGGATCTCATCCGCCGTATTCATGACAAACGGTCCATCGGAAACGACAGGTTCGTCTATCGGGTCGGCGTGGCCGAATAAAACAGTTGCCTGCGTGGTTGCTTCGATTTCGACTGCATCACCGTCGTCGAGCTCAACCAAGTTAAAAGCGTGCACTGCGGTTGCTGCGACATTCAGGTCACCGCTTACTGCATACAGAAACACATCGCGGCCCGCCAGCGCATCAAAGGTCACGCGTCCTCCGGCCTTTAATTCCACGGTGGCCATGAATACCCCAGTCAACGAATGCACCGCACCTTCGTTCCCGTGCCAGCTTCCAGCAATAAGATTAATCGTGCTGCTGCCATCGGCGGCGCGAATCGCCGGAATTGCCTCGCGCTGCAACCCGACGTAGCGCGGCGGAGTCTTCTTGAGCTGTGCGGGCAAATTGACCCACAGTTGCAGTATCTCGAGCGGTCCGCCGTCGCGCTTGAAGCTTTCGGGCGAGATCTCCTCGTGAATGAGCCCGCTACCGGCCGTCATCCACTGTACGCCGCCGGCACGGATTACGCTCTCATGACCGGCCGTATCGCGATGCGCAAGTACGCCTGCGACGATGAAGGTGATGGTTTCAAAGCCACGATGCGGATGTGGACCGAATGGCAGCCCCTCATTGCCGGGCGCAAAAATCTGTGGGCCGTGATGATTGAGAAAAAGAAAAGCCCCGAGGCGATGCAATCCGGGCCCGGGAACGGGTCGCCGGGTGGTCAGATTGCCGATGTCGTCGCGGTACGCCAAGTGGCAGCACAGCACGCGCCTGAGGGTAGGGACGTCCGCCGAATGGACCGCGACGGGATCGCTTGCCGGAAAGGTTTCGTCAAGGGCCTCATCGAGACGCGCATCGAGCGTTTCGTCGTCCGGAGAATGCTCCGCCATGGTGAATATCGCGAGGCCTGCGCCGTGATGTTACCGATTTTGCGTAAGTTCTCGCGGATTATCGCCCGTTCCCCGTCGCTCCGCACCCTGCGGCTTTTTTATCGCGGGATCATGCGCGTTTGGTTCCCGATGCAACCGAGAGTGCATTAGGGGCCTAGGCCGATACCGGCCTAAGACGAGGTGAGCGTAGCTGGGGTGTAACGGGGCGCTATTCGCTGGCGTATGACATAGGCGATGCCAACTATTGCAACGCTCACCGTGCTCCAGAAAAGCTGTTTGCGCAGATCCGGCGTAATCGCCATCAGAACTAGAACTACGCCGATGCCGGCAACGACGCCCCAGCTAAGCCACGGGAAGAGCCACATCTTGAGCGATAATTGCAACCCCTCAGCCTCTAGACGATGGCGCAGTCTGATCTCTCCCAGCGCAATGATCATGTAAATGATCAAGATGATGGCGCCGGAAGTGTTGATCAGAAACAGAAATACGCCATTCGGCGACACGATTGAGGCGGTCGCCGCCAGGAAGCCAACTGCACTGCCTAAAATGATTCCGAGTCGCGGCACCCGGTTGCCCGCCGTGGCGGCGAAGGATTTTGGTGCGTCTCCAATCCTCGCAAGCTCGTGCAGCATACGCGAGGTGATGTAGATGCCGGAATTCAGGCAGGAAAGAACTGCCGTTAGAACTATGACCGCCATTACCGGGGCGGCGCCGGGAATATGCATTGCGTTCAGCGCGACGATGAATGGCGAAAAGCCGATCGGCAACGTACGCCAGGGCACTATGGCAATCACTACCGTGATGCTGAGCACGTAGAAGATCAGGATACGCAGGGCGACGGTACGCACGGCGCGCGCGATATTCTTGGCCGGCTGGGTGGATTCCACCGCGGCAATGGTCGCGACTTCGCTGCCCATCATGGAGAAGATGACGATGGGAATGGCCGTGAGGACCGTTTGCAGCCCGTTTGGAAACACGCCGCCGTCGCCCGTCACGGTCTGATAGGTATGCGCAAGTGTTGGGCCAAAGAAGGCGAGGAATGCAATGCCGAGCAAAATAAACACAGTGATGCTCGCAACCTTCAGCAACGCAAACCAGAACTCCAACTCACCATAGGTCCTGACCGAAAACAGATTGGTGGCCGTCATCATCGACACCAAGACCAAGCCGATTTCCCAAATGGGGAGTTCGAGTCCGGAGTTGTGCAGCCACGGCTGCAGCAGTTTTGCTCCTGCGATCGTCTCAACGCCGACCGTGATGACCCAGAAATACCAGTAGAGCCAGCCGGTCATGAATGCGGCCCAACGTCCAAGACCAAGTGCGGCGTATTCTGCGAAGGAGCCGAGACCGGGCTTCGCATGCGCCATTTCGCCCAACATACGCATGATGAAAAAAACGAGCATGCCGCCGAGCGCGTAACTTAGAACTACGCCGGGTCCGGCGATGTTGATGGCGGCGCTGCTGCCGACGAAGATGCCAGCTCCGATGATTCCGCCCAAGGCGATCATCGTGACGTGCCGCGGGCGCAAAGTATGCGCAAGCGCACCGGCCGTCTGTAAGCGTGTCGCCCCGTTATTCATCAGCCATTGTACCCACTGCAAGCCACATGACGCAGCTTGGCCCGGTCAGGAGGGATCTTTAACCAGTGACGTGCAGCGCTGCGCGCGGGTGTATGGCGCAGTATGCGCCGAAAATGCCGCTTGACCTTCGCCCGCAAGGGCGGTGAGATTCATTGCATGAGTATCGCGAACATTGCACGATCGCAGCGTCCCATTCGCATCCGCGTCCTGAGCGCTGGGTTAGGTCCGACCTTACGCATGCTATTGGCGCCGATGTTTCTGGTGTTTTGCCTCTGCGCGTGCGGCGCTAAGCCTCCGCCGGTTGCAGCACCCGCGCCGCCGGCGCCATCTCGTCCCCCCGCAGGCAGCCTCGACGCTGCACGGCTTGCGCGCTCCGCGGATGAGGCTGATCAGTGGTTCACTCCAGGTAGGGATGGTGCGGGCACTTATTATTCGCCATTGCATGACATCAACGCGGGCAACGTCGCACGGTTGGGTTTCGCCTGGCAGTACCATCTGGGCACTCGTCGCGGCCTTGAGGCGACTCCGATCGTCATTGACGGCGTCATGTACGCTGTCGGCAATTTCGGCCGTGTGTATGTCGTCGATGCGGTGTCCGGTCGGGAGCTTTGGACGTACGATCCGCAGATCGACGGCCAATGGGGTCGCTATGCCTGTTGCGACGCGGTTAATCGCGGCCTCGCCGTCTGGAAGGGCCGCGTTTACGTCGGTGCCCTGGACGGTTACCTGCATGCTCTTGATGCGGCCACAGGCCGACGGCTGTGGAAGGTGGACACGCTACCCGCCCGCGGCCCGAAGGCGCCCTATACGGTGTCGGGAGCGCCGGTCATTGCCGGCGGCCTTATTGTCGTGGGGAGCGGCGGCGCAGATTTTGCCGGTGGTCGCGGTTACGTCGGCGCCTATGATCTTGACACGGGCGCGTTGCGCTGGCGCTTTTATACGGTTCCGCACGATCCCAAGCTTGGGCCTCAGGAACAGGAACATCTCACTGCAGCTGCAAAAACATGGGATCCGCGCCATCGCTGGGACGCCGGCAGCGGCGGCACGGTGTGGGACGGAATAAGTTATGACCCGGATCTGAAACTCATCTATATCGGCACCGCCAACGGTGCGCCGTACAACATCAAAGAAGGCGGTCGCCATGGCGGCGACGATCTGTACACGGCGGCCATAGTGGCCATTCACGCCGAAACAGGCGAACTCGCCTGGTATTACCAAACGACCCCGGGTGATCACTGGGACTATGACAGCACTCAGAAGATGATCCTCACTGATCTCGATCTGGGTCAGGGAACCCGCAAGGTGCTGATGCAGGCGTCGAAGAACGGGTACTACTACGTGCTCGATCGAAGCACGGGTCAGCTGTTGTCGGCCAATAACTTTGCGTTCGTGAATTGGACCAAGGGCATAGATCCGAAAACGGGCCGGCCAATCCCGAATCCGGCAGCCGAGTATGCCAAGCGCGCCACGCTGTTATTTCCCGCCAATTCGGGGGCGCACAGCTGGCAGCCGATGTCCTATGACCCGCAAACCCATTTGACCTACATCCCGACCATGGAATGGCCGATGGTGTACATGGACTCCGCAAAGCAGCGGGCCGGCCTGATCGAAGGCTGGTTTACAGTTCCGGCATTCTCGCCCGAGGACTACGATCCGAAGGCGCTCAAGAGTCTTTACGGGCCTCTGCCAAGCCTGCAGGAGCTCGATCGAGGTCTTCCGCCCGCTCAGAGTCGAGGCTTCCTGCGCGCCTGGGATCCTGTGCATCAGCGTCTTGCCTGGGAGGTTCCAACCGCCAGCGATTGGGATGGTGGCGTGCTGTCGACAGGGGGAGGGCTAGTATTCCAAGGCAATGCGGCTGGCTACCTCAACGTTTATGCGGCTGACAATGGCCATCGCCTTGCGCACATACAGCTCGGAACGGGTGTGCTCGCGGCGCCAATGACTTATCGGGTTGCGGGCGTTCAATATGTCGCACTGCTCGCAGGCTTTGGCGGCAACGCGGTTAACTACCTGCTGCCCAAGGATTCAGCCGCGTACACGCGCGACAATGAGGGGCGGATCATCGCCTTCAAACTCGACGGCGGCGCTGTACCATTGCCGTCAATCCTTCCGGAACAGCCATTTCCCGCGCCGCCGCCGCACGAAGGACCACCGGCCAAAGTTGCTGCCGGCGAAGTTCTTTACAATCGCTTTTGCGGGCGTTGCCATATGCTCGGTCGCGGCGTGCTGCCGGACCTGCGCCGCCTGAGCCCGGACCAGCACAAAATGTTCTACGACATTGTGCTCAATGGCGCGCTCGTGCCGCTGGGGATGGGCCGCTGGGATGATGTCCTGTCCCGCTCCGACGCAGAGGCGATCCATGCCTACATAGTCGATGAAGCCTGGAAGGAATATACGCCACATTGAAATGGGATCATTTGCCGCGATCGTGCTTTGCATGCTTGGAAGCGCCGCGGTGCTCAGCGGAACTGCCGTCGCGGCGCCACAACCGGTGTTTCGACTGGCGAGCCCGGATCTGCCGCCGGGGAAGCTGTTTCGCGCGGGATTTGTCGCCAACGACTTTGGTTGCCATGGCGGCAACCGCTCCCCAGCGTTGCAGTGGAGCGGCGCGCCGCCGGGCACGAAGAGCTTTGCGGTGACGATGTACGATCCCTATAAGCCGCCGCAGTCAGGTTGGTGGCACTGGATTGTCTACGATCTGCCGGCGAGCACAGCTGGACTTGCGCAGGACGCCGGCAAGGCCGGGGGAGCCGCGCTGCCTGCAGGAGCCAGACAGGGCACGCCGGACGGCGATGCGCCGCAACCTCACTATTACGGTCCGTGTCCCGATGTGGGTGACCCGCCACATCGCTCGTGATTACGGTTTTTGCCCTGAGAGTCGATCATTTGGACCTGCCGTCAAATGCAACCGCGGCCGATGCGGACTACACGATCGCCGGCAAGATGATCGGCAAAGCGTCCATCACACGCCCTTACCAGCGGCCGTCGGCTGGCGCAAAATAGCCTCAGCAAAGCGGCAGTAAGGGCGGCTCAAGCCGGACCAATCGTCAGCAGCTCCTCGAAGAATCCGCCAAACATGCGCGTGCGGTCGACGAAATGGATTTCCAGAATCCAGTGACGCGGCGCTCCGGCTGCATCGCGCTCGCGCAGCATGATGGAGTTGTCGTGACGAATTGAGAATCGTCCTGCTCCTGCTGGGCCAACGTTTTTCTCATGCGGAAAACGGCCAATGAGGTGACCCGCGGTGCTATTGCCAAACTCCCAACCGGCTTTGGTGGCGAGCTCGCTGACATAGTCGTACAGCGCCCCAGCAGTCA
>Ga0302324_100022139_pt1 | contig 12364 bp, 12 predicted proteins | sample Palsa_T0_1_FD_201949 | JGI IMG/M metagenome (GOLD analysis project Ga0302324, IMG submission 201949) | Peat permafrost microbial communities from Stordalen Mire near Abisko, Sweden - Palsa_T0_1 | ecosystem: Environmental > Terrestrial > Soil > Palsa > Peat permafrost | place: Sweden: Abisko...
TGCGAACGCTTGGTCACGTAATTGGCTTCAAGAATGAAGAACGGCAGCCCAAAAATATGATCGGCATGAAAGTGCGAAATAAAAATGGTCGTAATGGCGTTGCAATCGATGCCAAGCCTGTTCATGGCGACAAGCGAAGTCGCCCCGCAATCGATCAGCGCGTTGACGTTTTTCCCCAACAGATGGAAGCAAGTATTGAACCGGCCGCCGGAACCGAAGGCGTCGCCACAGCCGACGAATTGCAGATGCATTCAAAGGTCTCCGCTGAGCGTGGGAATAACTCGGCGAGGCCGCCCGGCCCGCGTCTTCATAAACCCGTTAATTGAGGTGATAGTCCGTGATGTGGATCACAGCTTGTGAGGGTCTTTGGCTAGTCCCGTCGAGCGTCCAAATCCCTATGTTCTCATTGTTTTTTCAGCCTTTACCCCAATCTATCGTCTGACTTGTAGGGCTGTCGTGGAACCCGCATGATGCTCGCTAGCATAGTGCCGGGCGCAGCGCCATGATCGGAACACAAACTGGCGCTTCCTGCGGGCTTGGCGTGGGATACGGGGACGTTCGGGTGAGTGTCAGACTGGATCGCAAAGGCGGACTGGCCGCGGCGGCGTTGGCTGTCGCACTAGCCGGTTGCAGCAACCTCGGGTTGGACAACGATCAGCCATTGTTTCGCAAACAGTTCGATCTTACCGGCAAAGCCGGCGGCTACACCTTTTCTGATACGCAGCAAGTGAGACGGGACCGGCCGATTACCGCCAGCGATCTTATCGCAGCAAACGGAAATTGTCCGCCGCCGCCTGCGCCGACGGTTGCACCGGCTCCGGCGGCAACGCCAAATCCTGCAGCAGCCCCTGTTGTTGCTCCTGACAATCCTTCATTGCTTGGTGAAGGTGTTGCGCTCGGCATGAGCGAATGCGAGGTGGCCTGGCGGGCCGGCGCGCCAAACAATGTTCAACTCGGCCAGAATCCGGGTGGTGTTCGCACCGCGGTCCTGACGTATGACAGTGGTCCGCGTCCCGGTGTCTATCGATTCGAGAGTGGACGCCTGATGGAAATGGATAGCGTCGCGCTACCGCCAGCTCCCCCGCAGGTCGCGAAGAAAAAGCCGGTAAAGCCAAAAAAGCCGCCTAACAATAACGCGGCCTGATTGCGTATCGGTGCAAACAACCACCCCGGCCTCGCAAGAGGCCGGGGTGGCCGTTTGAAGTGACGGTGGATCAACCTAGTTGAAGCATGATCTTTTCGGAAAACCGGAAGTCCACTTTTCCGGATCATGCTCTAGTAGCAACGATTGACCCAGCGCAGTGCCGGTCCGTACGGGGTGGGGACCCAGGTCCGCACCATGCAGCCACCGTACCCCGGGCCCGCATACACGCGAACGAACGGGCCATGGTGCCAGCCACCGTGCCAGCCACCCTAGCCGCCGCCCCAGTGAGCGGACGCGGCAGTAGGCGAGAGCGCAGCGGCGCCGAGAGTGACGCAAGCGGCGAGAGCGAGGATGGATTTGCGCAACATCTGACTTCTCCTTGGTTAGGCTTCGTTTTCACGGAGCTATCTTTTGGTCGGCTGCGTCCGCGCTTCGGTTCAGGGTTCGGATTCTGACTTGCGGCGAATTGAGCTGCCGCCGAGGGCCTGATTTTTTGCAGATTTTTCAGGCCTAACTGAGCGGTCAGGTGACGTTCGTCACAAAATCACGGCTCCGGAATCAGAGTGATGCTCGTCACACCTTTTCGTATTTGCGCACTCGGCTTGCCGGGATCGGGGGCGACAGCTATAAGCCGCCGCGGTTCCCCAACGGCTTCCAATCTTAAAAGGACGATCTGATGGCGATCGAGCGTACGTTTTCGATCATCAAACCCGACGCGACGGCGAGCAATGTGACCGGCACGATCAATGCAATGATCGAGAAAGCGGGTCTGCGCATCGTCGCGCAAAAGCGCATTCGCATGAGCCGGGAGCAGGCGGAGACTTTTTACGCGGTTCATCGCCAGCGGCCGTTCTTTGGCGAACTGGTCGATTTCATGATCTCCGGTCCGGTCGTCGTCCAGGTGCTCGAAGGTGAAAACGCGATCGCGGCTTATCGCGACCTGATGGGGGCAACGGATCCCGCGAAGGCCGCGCCTGGCACTATTCGCAAGGAAGTCGCCAAATCGATCGGCGAGAATTCGGTGCACGGCTCCGATGCGGCCGATACCGCGGTGAAGGAAATCGCGCAGTTTTTCTCCGGCAACGAAATCGTCGGTTAAGGCTTCCGGCTCGCTTCGTCGCTCGTAACAATCCGGATGGCGACGGTGGGATCAATCGCGCAAGTTTTTCATCCTTCCGTGTGGAGTGACATGCTCCACGCCGGCGTCAACACTATGGGCGGTGCCGCGTTCTGGGCGGCGGTGCTGCAAATCGTATTCATCAACATCCTGCTGTCGGGCGACAATGCGGTGGTCATCGCGATGGCTTGCCGCAGCTTGCCGCGGCGCGAACGGATCTGGGGCATGGTGATCGGGGCGGGTGTCGCGGTGTTGCTGCGTCTTGTTTTCACCGGGCTCGTCGGCCGGCTGATGCTGTTGCCGTATCTAAAATTGATAGGCGGCGTGGCGCTGATCTATGTCGCCGCCAAACTGCTGGTGCCTGAGCGAACCGATCGAAGCAAGGTCGAAGCCGTTGCGCAGTTGTGGCGCGCGGTATGGATCGTGGTGGTCGCCGATATTGTCATGAGTCTCGACAACGTTATTGCCGTTGCGGCGATTGCGCAGGGCAGTATTTTGTTGCTGGCAATTGGTTTGGCCGTCTCCATTCCGATCATCCTCGCCGGCGCGGCGCTTATCATGGTGCTGATCGATCGTCTTCCGGTGTTGGTTTGGGCGGGCGCAGGCTTGCTTGGCTGGATTGCCGGCGAGGTCATTTCGACCGACCCGGCTATATCTCGTTACGTGATTGGCAAATTTGGCGAACCGTTTGCCAAGCAGGTAGAACTAGCGGCAGCGATTTCAGGCATCCTGCTGGTGATTGCTGTCGGAGGATTCTGGCGGCAGTTTCAATTGTCCCATGTGCGTATGAAGTTGGCGGCTGAAGTTCCGGACAGCGCATAAATTTTCCCTGATGAATTCGCAACTTGTTTCGGCATCGTGGATTTTTGGTTGCTGCCGGCGCAGAAATTTGGACTCGCATATCGCTAGCGCTTGAGCCGCGAATTCGACGCAACGGTGCAATGTTTGCAGCCATGCTTGCGCCGTATTTATCGGGCCTCCTTGGTTTGCAATCGGATTGTGGCTGGCGGACCGGTGGCGTCGTGGGCGATTATTATTTCGGACTTCCCCAAAATCTGCTTGTGGCGCAGATCGCGGTCACTACACGCAGCGTGTAGGGACTGTTCTTTTGTGTCTTTGGTGACATAGGGACTGAGGAGGCAGGCGATGCAAAACGGCACCGTCAAGTGGTTCAATCCAACCAAGGGCTACGGCTTCATCAAGCCGGCGAGCGGTGACAAGGACGTGTTTGTCCATATCTCTGCTGTGGAGCGCGCCGGGCTTCGTTCTCTCAACGAAGGCCAGGCGATTGAATACGAACTCGTGACCAACCGCGGCAGGACATCGGCCGAAAATCTCAAAGTCGCTTAGACGAAGTTCGGGAAGAGCAATTCCCGTAGTCCCCGGTGTCTCGATTGGGGACTCTGTTAGCTGTGGCCTGGAACCTCGAGCGTGACTCGGCCTTCGGCAACCAGGCGCAGCGCATCCGGGTAGATGCGGTGCTCGACCTCGAGCACGCGCGCCGCAAGCGTTTCTTCGGTGTCGTCTTTAGCGACCGCCACCGAATCCTGCACGATGATCGGTCCTGAATCCATTTCCGGAACGACGAAGTGAACAGTGGCGCCGTGCCGTTCGACACGGGCCTCCAGTGCGCGGCGGTGAGTATGCAGTCCCTTGAACTGGGGCAACAGCGCGGGGTGAATGTTCAGCAGGCGGCCGCTCCACCGTTTGACGAACCATGGCGTCAGTAGCCGCATGAAGCCGGCGAGGCATACGATATCGATGCCGCGGGCTTGAAGTTCCTCGTCGAGTGCGCGCTCGAACGCTTCGCGATCCTTGCCGAATGCGCGGTGGTCGATGACGGCGGTTGCGATGCCGTCCTGCCGCGCGCGGGCAAGTCCCGTGGCATCGGGTACGTTTGAAACAACCAGGACGATTTCGGCGGGATAGTCAGGCGCCTTCGCCGCTTCGATCAGCGCCACCATGTTGGACCCACGGCCGGAGATCAGCACGGCGACGCGTTTCTTGTTCATCGCCTTAGCTCGAAAGATCGAGGCGCCCGCGAAAGCTTATGCGGGCATCGCCGCTTGCGGGCACGACCTCGCCGAGTTGAATGACTGTTTCGCCGTTAGCGGCAAAAGAGTCGCTCGCTGCTTTCGCGCCGCCTGGATCGAGCACGGCCACCATGCCGATGCCGCAGTTGAACGTACGCAACATTTCCTGTTCGCCAATCCTGCCGCTCGACGCCAGCCACTTGAATACTGGCAGCACCGGCACGCGATCGAGGTCTATGGTGACCGCGAGGTTCTTCGGCAATACGCGCGGAATATTCTCGGCGAAGCCGCCGCCGGTGATGTGCGCGAGCGCTTTCACGGCCTTGGTCTCGCGGATCGCGGCGAGACACGACCGTACATAAAGCCGCGTCGGTGTGAGTAGCGCTTCGCCGAGACTGCGCGAGGGTTCGAACGGCGCGGGCTTGTCCCAGGTCAATCCGGCGTCGGCAGCGATCCGGCGCACCAGGGAAAATCCATTCGAGTGTACGCCAGTCGAGGCAAGACCGACGACGACATCGCCCGGCGCGATATCGGCACGAGGCAGGAGCTCCGCGCGGGAAACCGCACCCACCGCGAAGCCGGCGAGGTCATAGTCGTCGCCGTGATAGACGCCCGGCATCTCTGCCGTCTCGCCGCCGATCAGGGCACAGTTGGTTTCGCGGCACGCCGCGGCGATGCCGGTGACGACCTTTGCGCCGATGTCAGGATCAAGTTTCCCGCAAGCGAAATAATCGAGAAAGAAAAGCGGCTCTGCGCCTTGTACCACGAGGTCGTTGACCGACATGGCGACGAGGTCGATGCCGATCGTATCGTGGCGGCCGGTTTCGATGGCGATCTTGACTTTGGTGCCGACGCCGTCGTTAGCGGCCACCAGGATCGGGTCGGTATAGCCGGCGGCCTTCAAATCGAACAGGCCGCCAAATCCGCCGATCTCGGCATCAGCACCGGCGCGCGCGGTCCCGCGCACCAGCGGCTTGATCAACTCCACCATCCGGTTTCCGGCATCGATATCGACGCCGGCGGCCGCGTAGCGCGCCTTATTCACGGGTCACCAAATCGGACAGAATTGCCCCCTTGAGGATGAGCTTGCGTCGCGCCTCGTACGTCGGAATCGCGGGGTGCGCAAGCACGCAAGCCTCGTTATATTGTGCACTTCCGGAGGGAAAAAACTGCCGGAATCCGGGGCCACAGTTTGAGTATCCCAAATCTCGTTACGCTGGTGCGTATCCTTTTGGTGCCGATTGTGGTCTGGGCGATCACGTCGGGCGAGATGCGTATCGCATTCCTGCTGTTCGTCGCTGCCGGGGTCAGCGACGCCATCGACGGTTTCGTCGCCAAGCGCTTCCACATGACAAGCGAGCTTGGCGCCTATCTCGATCCGCTGGCGGACAAGGCGCTGATCGTTTCTATCTATGTTTCACTCGGTATTGCGGGAAAGTTGCCGCTCTTTCTTGTGATCCTGGTCGTTTCGCGCGACATCATGATTATCGGCGCTTTCATGCTGGCGTGGCTGGTTGGCAAGCCAATGGCGGCACGACCCTTGATGGTCTCCAAGATCAACACGGTTGCGCAAATTCTGCTGGCGACATTGGTGCTTGCCGAGCAGGGCTTCGGTTTTGACGCGGACCTGTCCTCCAGGCTCCTTATGACGCTGGTGGCCGTCTTGACCCTGCTCTCGATCGCCTTCTATCTCGTCGAATGGGTGCGCCACATGAACTCATTTGGCGGCAATCATTAACCGCATTAGGGGCGGCACACGATGCACATCGAGCGTAACATTGTGTTCTGGGTCGCCGCCCTTATTGTCGTCGGCGTACTGCTTTGGCTGTTAAGTCCAATCCTGCTGCCATTCGTTCTCGGCCTCACCATCGCGTACCTGCTTGACCCGCTGAACAGGCGCTTGACGAAGCGAGGCGTCAGTCAGACCGGAGCGGCCGGTATTATCCTCGCCGGCTTCGTCATTGCCTTCGGGCTCTTGCTGTTGCTGATCGTGCCGCCGCTGCTGCGACAGTTATCGTCTCTTATCGCCAAAGCGCCCGAATATGCGCAGCGCCTGCAAAGCCTTGCGACCGATCCCAGCTATCCGTGGCTGAAACAGTTCGTCGGAGACAATCTTACCAATGGGTCTGTCAGCGAACTGATGAATCAGGCGATGGGCTATTTGACCGGACTGCTCGGCTCGATTTGGTCGAAGGGAACCGCGCTGATATCGATTTTCTCGCTGGTGATCGTAACGCCAATCGTTGCCTTCTATCTCGGCGCCGACTGGGATCATATGCTGGCCGCTACTGACTCGCTCATACCGGTGCATCACCGCGCAACGGTTCACAGGATAATCCGCGAAATCGACAAATCGATCGCCGCCTACGTGCGGGGCCAGTCTGCCGTTTGCCTTATCCTCGGCACCTACTATGCGCTCGGGCTTTCGCTGGCCGGCTTGAACTTCGGCTTCCTGATAGGCGTTGTCGGCGGCCTTATCAGCTTCGTGCCGTATGTTGGTTCGCTCACCGTGCTGGTGGTTTCGCTCGCCATTGCTGTTGCCCAGTTCTCCCCCGAGTGGGTCCATATTCTGGTCATCGTCGGCATAGTGCTCGTGGGTCAGTTCTTCGAGGGCAATGTGCTGTCGCCCAAGCTTGTCGGGCACAGCGTCGGCCTGCATCCGGTATGGCTGATGTTCGCCCTCTTTGCGTTCGGTTATCTGTTCGGTTTCGTCGGATTGCTGTTGGCGGTGCCGCTCGCAACGGCGGCCGGCGTTCTAATACGCTTCGCCGTGCGGCGCTATCGTGAAAGCCCGATCTTTACCGGCGGCGAGCCGATCTGAAAGCCGTATGAAAACCATGGCGCCGAATGCACGCCCGTCCGTACCGCGTCAGCTCGCGCTCGCTCTCGATCACGCCGAGAGCTACGCGCGCGACGATTTCCTGCCGGGTTCCTGCAATGCGGCGGCGCTCCAGTTGATCGATAGCTGGCCGGATTGGCCCGCGGGCGCTATTGCGCTTGTCGGGCCGGAAGGTTCTGGCAAGACCCATCTGGCAACGATCTGGGCACTCGCTTCCGGTGCCCGTGTGATTTCCGGTCATGCGCTTACCGAAGCAGTGCTGCGTTCAGCGCTCGCGACCGGCGCCCTGGTGATCGAGGACGCCGCTGCGATTGCGGACGAGCACAGCCTGTTTCATCTGATCAATCTCGCGCGCGAGGAGGGTGCGTTCCTGTTGTTCACCGCGCGCACGACGCCATCCACGTGGCCGTTCGCAGTCCCCGATGTTATTTCGCGGCTACGGGCGATGCCGGTCGTCATGCTGCAAGCGCCGGATGATGCAATGCTGCGCGCCGTTATCGTCAAGCTCGCCGCTGACCGCCAGCTTGGCTTCGACGAGAGTGTTGTGCGTTATCTGTCGACCCGCATTGAGCGGTCGTTCGCCGCGGCCTGCGCAGCGGTTATCGCTCTCGACAATGAAGCCTTGCGGCAAGGGCGTCCGCCATCGCGAGCGCTTGCCGCTGAAATGTTCCGCGATTCCGCCTGATCCGCCGCGGAACGGCTAGCTTCCGCCTTCACCGTAAGCGTCACTAATTAGGGTTGAGGTTCCGGCTCAGCCTTGACGTGGCAGGCCCCCGCCGCCTTATCTCAGGGCAGGGATGTCATCGAACTTTAATCAAGGGTGGCAATCTTGGCGCTAGAGGAGCACCAAACTATCATGGCTAGCCGTGGCCAAGCCACTGTCGTTCCTTTGGAATCTGGCGCCGGGCGGCGGTCGGAAACGGCCTCGGCAGTGTCCGATCTGGTGGCCAGTTTTGACCGTTTCGTCAACCGGGAGCTGTCCTGGCTGAACTTCAACCGTCGCGTGCTCGAAGAATCGGCCAATCGTGGCCATCCGTTGCTTGAGCGGCTGAAGTTCCTGTCGATCTCGGCCAATAACCTCGACGAATTCTTCATGGTGCGCGTCGCCGGGCTCGGCGCCCAGGTGCGCGCCGGCATTACCGAAAAAAGCCCGGAAGGGCTGACGCCGGCCGAGCAACTGGCCCGCATTGCCGAAGCTGTCGTGCTGCTGGTCGAAGACCAGCAGGCGCAGTGGCGCGAGTTGCGCGAGGCGCTCGCTCAGGCGGGTATTGTTCTGGTCGACGGTCCCGATGTCACAAAGGCGGAAAAGGCCTGGCTTGAGGATTATTTCCTCGCTCACATCTTCCCGTTGCTGACGCCGCTCGCCGTCGATCCGGCGCACCCGTTTCCGTTCATTCCCAATCTCGGCTTCTCGATCGCATTGCAGCTTGCCCGCGCCAAGGACGGCAAGGCGATGAATGCGCTTATCCGCATGCCGAACCGCATCGACCGCTTCGTGCGGCTGCCGCAAAGCGGCGAGGGTGGTCAGGTGCGCCTGATCTCGCTGGAGGGCGCGACCAGCCTTTTTATCGGCAAGCTGTTTCCCGGCTACGTACTGAAAGGTGTCGGGGCATTCCGTGTGATCCGCGATTCCGAGGTGGAAATCCTCGAAGAGGCTGAAGACCTGGTGCGTGTGTTCGAGACCGCGCTCAAACGCCGCCGCCGCGGCATCGTCATCAGGCTCGATATCGAAGCGATGATGCCGCCCGAGCTGCAACGTTTCGTGCTGCGTGCGCTCAGCGCGACCGACGAGAACGTGTTCAAGGTCGACGGTGTGCTGGCGCTCAACGAAATGAGCCAGCTCGCAAATCTCAATCGGCCCGATCTCGAATTCGTGCCGTACGCGCCGCGCTATCCCGAGCGTGTTCGTGATCATAGCGGCGATTGCTTCGCTGCGATCCGGCAGAAGGATTTTGTCGTTCATCACCCTTATGAATCGTTCGACGTGGTGGTGGACTTCCTGCAGCAGGCGGCGCGCGACCCAGATGTGGTCGCGATCAAGCAGACGCTCTATCGCACGTCTGCCGATTCCCCGATCGTCAGGGAACTTGCGGAAGCCGCCGAAGCCGGCAAGTCGGTGACCGCGGTCGTCGAGTTGAAAGCGCGCTTTGACGAAGAAGCCAATATCCGCTGGGCGCGCGACCTCGAACGCGCCGGCGTGCAGGTCGTCTATGGCTTCATCGAGCTGAAAACCCACGCCAAGTTGTCGCTCGTTGTCCGCCGCGAAGACAGCGAGCTTGTGTCTTATGTTCATGTCGGCACCGGCAACTATCACCCGGTGACCGCGAGGGTCTACACCGATCTGTCGTTCTTCACCCGCGATCCGCAGATCGCGCAGGATGTTTCGCGCATCTTCAATTTTGTTACCGGCTATGCCGAACCGGCCGGGCTTGAGCGTATGGCGGTCTCGCCGGTTTCGCTGCGCGAGCGCATCCAGGCACACATCGAGGAAGAGACCGCTAACGCCAAAGCCGGCCGCCCGTCGGGAATCTGGATGAAGATGAATGCGCTGGTCGATCCCGACATCATCGACGCGCTTTATAAAGCCTCCGCCGCCGGCGTACCGATCGAGCTGGTGGTGCGCGGCATCTGCTGCCTTCGCCCGGGCGTTCCCGGCCTGTCGGAAAACATTCGCGTCAAATCGATCATCGGGCGTTTCCTCGAACACGGCCGCATCTATTGCTTCGGCTCCGGTCATACGCTGCCGCACGCAAAGGCCGCGGTCTATATCTCGTCGGCTGACATGATGCCGCGTAACCTTGACCGTCGTGTCGAGGCGTTGTGCCCGATCCTCAATCCCACGGTGCACGAGCAGGTGCTCGATCAGATCATGGTCGCAAATCTGAAGGACAACGAGCAGAGCTGGCAGCTTCTCGCCGATGGTTCGTCGCGCCGCATCAAACCTGCGGCCGGCGAAGAAGAGTTCAACGCTCATACCTATTTCATGACCAATCCGAGCCTTTCTGGGCGCGGAAAATCACAAAAAGAATCCATTCCCCGCCTGCGGCATCGGCCGGAGCGGATGTGATTTCCAGAGCGAATCGTGGTTACGGTGGGTGCAACATTCCGTGCCGCGCCGCCGCGGTAGAAATTCAATAATCGTTTCGGATGAAGCACGCCCCACTCGGCGCACAAGGACGGCTCGATCACGGTCCGCCGATTGCCGTTATCGACATCGGCTCGAATTCCGTGCGCCTCGTCGTGTATGAGGGCCTGGTCCGCAGTCCGACCGAACTTTTTAACGAGAAAGCGCTGTGCGGACTTGGCCGCGAGGTGCAGTCCACCGGGCTACTTGCAGCCGACGCCGTCGAGCATGCGTTGGCAACGCTCAAACGTTTCCGCGCGCTCTGCGACCGGATGGGCGTGCAGAAAGTGTTTGCGATCGCGACAGCCGCTTGCCGCGACGCCAAAAACGGCCGGGCTTTCATTCGCTTTGCCGAGCGTATCCTTAAGACGGAAATTGAAGTTTTGTCCGGCTCGCGTGAAGCGGAGCTGACGGCGCTTGGCGTCATTTCCGGCGTGCACCGCGCCGACGGTGTTGTCGGCGATCTTGGCGGCGGCTCACTCGAACTTGTCGACGTTCGCGGCACTCGGGCGCGCAATGGCCTGACCCGGCCGCTGGGCGGTCTTGCGCTCGCCGACATTTCCGCGAAATCGCTGAAGAAGGCGGAAAAGTACGTCAAGAAATCCCTGACCGGCCTTGCCATGCTCAAGGGCTGTGAGGGTCGGACCTTCTACGCGGTCGGCGGCACCTGGCGTTCGCTGGCGCGCCTGCACATGTGGCAGACGGGCTATCCTTTGCACGTCATGCACGGTTACTCGATCTCGGCCGAGGAAGCGTTGGAATTCGCCCGGCTGGTCCATCGGGTCGATGTCGATACGCTCTCGAATATCGACGTGGTCAACAATGCGCGGCGTCCGCTGTTGCCGTACTCGGCGCTGGTGCTCGAATACATTCTGCGCATCGGCAAGCCGCGGCAGGTCGTGTTCTCCGCACTCGGCGTGCGCGAAGGCCTGCTCTATTCACTGCTCAAGCACAAGGATCAGGAGAAGGATGCGTTGATCGAGGCAGCGCGTCATCTCAACCAGTTGCGCTCGCGCTCGCCGCAGCACGGTGAGGAGTTGCTCCCCTGGACCGACAAATTATTGGCCTCGTCGGGACTGGAAGAGACCATCGAGGAACGCCGCCTGCGGCATGCCGCATGTCTGCTCGCTGATATCGGATGGCGCGCCCATCCCGATTACCGGGGCGAGCAATCGCTCAATATCATCGCCCACGGCGGCTTCAGCGGCATCGATCATCCTGGCCGCGCTTATCTCGCGCTCGCGGTGTTCTTCCGCCACGTCGGCCTTGTGATGGACGACGAATTGTCGCCGCGACTGCGCGAACTGGTCTCGACCCGAATGCTCGATCGCGCCCGCGTCCTCGGCGCGGCGCTGCGGCTTGCCTATGTGGTGTCGGCGGCGATGCCAAACGTGTTGCCTAAAACCACACTCGCCGTCGAGCGCCACCGGCTCGCTTTGCATCTGCCGGGCGCCTTTGCGTCGCTTGCCGGTGAGCGCGTGCTTAGCCGATTGCGCGCACTGGCGCGCCTGATCGGGCGTGAACCGGTGATGCTGGTCGGCTAGGATTGTCCTGCCGCGAGGCATTGCGGCAGGGAGAGTGCCATGCAGACACCCGGACTGATCGTCGCCCCGCTCACGCCGTTTACCGCCGACCTGCAGGTCGATGATGCGGCCCTGAAGCGGCAGATCGATTACATCGTCGACGATTGCCGGGCGACGATGGTGGTGGCGGCCGGGGTCGAAACCCAGGAATATACCTATCTCAGTTTCGAGCAGCGCAAGGCGCTGATCCATCGCACCATCGAGTTTGTCGGCGGCCGCGTGCCGGTCATGGTTGGCATTTCGCATCCGTCGTTCAAGACGGCGATTGAGCTTGCACATGACGCCGAGCGGCACGGCGCCGCCGCGGTTCAGTTGCTGGCGCCATTGCGCCCGTTCGCCGGCCCGCCGACGCAGGCCGATCTCCTGGCGTACTTTGAAGCGATCGGGCGCGAGACCGGCCTTCCGATCACGCTCTATCTCAATCCCGGCCCGGGCGCCGATGTGTCGATCCCCGACACCATCGCGCTGGCCAAGCTGCCGAAAGTTCAACTCATCAAGGAGAGTTCGCGCGACCTCGCGCGTGT
>Ga0302324_100022140_pt1 | contig 12364 bp, 10 predicted proteins | sample Palsa_T0_1_FD_201949 | JGI IMG/M metagenome (GOLD analysis project Ga0302324, IMG submission 201949) | Peat permafrost microbial communities from Stordalen Mire near Abisko, Sweden - Palsa_T0_1 | ecosystem: Environmental > Terrestrial > Soil > Palsa > Peat permafrost | place: Sweden: Abisko...
ATCTGAGACGACATCCACCTGGAGGCCGGCGGCCTCGAGAAGGCGTAGATGAACCTCCCGCCATCCGGGATCGTCGACGACCAGGACGCGCCCCGAAAGAGCTCCGCGGGCGATGGGGGAGCCGGCCAACCAACGCGTGCGGATCCACGCCGAGGTTGCTTCCGACTCGGTCGTCGACGCCCTGAGCGAGTCGGGCTCTGTCGACGGGGCGCCAGCTGGGATCGTCTCGGTCGATCCGAAAGGTTCTCCGAGGTCCTCGAAATCGTCCGCTCGCGGAACGCTCAGGATCTCTCGTACCTTCTTGCTCAGGACGTCCGGAGTGAACGGTTTTTGGAGAAACGCCGCGCCCAACCCCGACAACTTGCGCGACACCACCTCGTCGGTATAGCCCGACATGAAGAGCACCCGAAGCCCCGGATGCATCGCGAGGAGAAGCTCGGCGAGCGCGGGGCCGCTGACGCTGGGCATCACGACATCCGACAGAAGCAAGTCGATGCGCTCCGTCTGCGCCCGACAGAGACGGAGGGCCTCGGAGGCGCCATTCGCCACGAGCACCCGGTAGCCGTCGCGCGCGAGAATTCGCTGGGCGGCGTTTCGCACGGCGGCCTCATCGTCGACGAGCAGAATCAGCTCGTGCCCGCCAACCGCGTCGAGCGCGATCGGCAACGCGGGGACCGCCGCCGCATCACAGCGCGGGAAGAACATCTGGAAGGCAGCGCCCTTGCCCGGCTCGCTCTTCGCCAGGATCGTCCCGCCGAGTTGCTGGACCACCCCGAAGACCGTTGAAAGGCCCAGGCCGGTGCCCTTTCCCTGTTCCTTGGTCGTGTAAAACGGCTCGAACATATGGCTCACGGTTTCTCTGCTCATCCCGGAGCCGGTGTCGCTGACCGAGAGGAGCACATGTGGACCCCGCTGCATGAGCCCGACATGTGCCTCGGCATACGCTTCATCCACGACCACGTTCGAGGTCTCGATGGTGAGCCGGCCGCCTTTCGGCATCGCATCTTTTGCGTTCACGGCCAGGTTCATCAAGACCTGCTCCATCTGCCCAGTATCGGCGCTGACCGGTCCCAGGCCTTCCGCCTCGAGGGTCACGACCTCGATGTCCTCGCCGATGACACGCTGGAGCATCTTCTGCATGTTGTTGACGACGTCGTTCAGGTTGACGGGCTTGAGGTCGATGACTTGTTGTCGGCTGAAGGCCAGGAGCTGACGCGTCAGCATCGCGGCGCGTTCGCCGGCCTTCTTGATTTCCTCCAGATCGGCACGGGTGGGATCGCGATCGGCGAGGCCCTCGAGAAGCAAGTTGCTGAAGGTGATGATGACCACCAGGAGATTGTTGAAGTCGTGAGCGATGCCCGCCGCCAGCTGCCCAATCGCCTCCATCTTCTGAGACTGCAGAAGCTGCGCCTCGAGCGCGAGCTCGCGGGTGACGTCGCGCTTCACCGAGACGTAGCTCGAGATGACCCCGCCCGAGTTGCGCACCGGCGAGATGGTGGCGTCCTCGGTGTACAGGGTGCCGTTTTTTCTCCGATTGGTCATCCGTCCGTGGAATGCCTTGCCGCCGCTGAGGGTCGACCAGAGGTCCTGGTAGAATGCTTCGGTCTGTACCCCGCTCTTCAGCAGGCGCGGGTTGCGACCGAGCACCTCGGCGCGCGCGTAGCCGGAGACTTCCTCGAAGGCCGGATTGACGAAGAGAATGTCTCCCTTGGCATCGGTGATCAGGACCATCTCGGCGAGCTGCTCGATGGCGGTCGCCAAGCGCTTGTGCTCCGCCTCGGCGCGTTTGCGCTCGGTGATGTCGCGAATGTTGCACTGAATGATGCGGCGCTCGTCTACCCAATAGACATTGCTGACGAACTCGACATCCACCTTCCGGCCATCGCGGCCCTCCAGCGGCAGATCCTCATGGCGGGAGTATTCTTGAGCCTGCAGCTCGGCGAAAGAGGCCTTGTTGGCTGCGATGTCCTTGAGCAGACCAAGGTCCCAGAGGTGCTTGCCGAGAAAATCCGCGCGCGCGTACCCGGTCAGCTCCAGGAGGAAGGGGTTGACGTCGATGACCTCTCCGGTGTCCCCGTCGAGAATCAGAATGCCGTCCTTGGCGGCTTCGAAGAGCCGCCGGTACTGCTTCTCGGAGGCAATCAGCGCCCGCGCGGACTGCTGATCGCGAGCACCCTGAGCAGTCCTACCGTCGGAGCCAGCGACAACTCTCTTGGTTGTCATGGGTCGTCCTTGGTGAGCACCAGTTGTCGAGTTTATCCCAGCCCACCGGGGCTCGGGGAAAGACGTAATTTTAGACGCTATCGGTAGGAAAAACCGACCTACCTCCCCAGGCCGAGCACCTCACGTACCCTTCGCAACAGTGCGTCGGGCGTGATGGGCTTGGGAAGGACCGGAATGCCCTGGGCACCGGGATCCACCGAGCTGGGCTCGGCATACCCCGACACGAAGAGCGTCTTCATGGCGGGTTGTGTCGGCGCGAGGCGCTTGGCGAGCTCGCGGCCGTTCATGCGGGGCATCACGATGTCCGAGATGAGCAGCTGAATCTCCGCCCGATGCTGCTCGCAGATCATGAAGGCCTCGCCGGCGTTCTGGGCATCGAGAACGGTGTAACCGTGGCGTTGGAGGATGGACTGCATCGTGTTCCGGACCTGCGCGTCATCCTCGACGAGCAGGATGACCTCGTTCCCCCGAAGGGTGGTCGGCGGCTGCGGCAACGCCTGGGGAGCCATCGCTTGATCGGTGCTGGGGAAGTAACAACGGAAGGTCGATCCCCGGCCGGGCGCGCTCTCGACCTGGATGTGACCGCGACTCTGGGTCACGATGCCGAAGACGGTGGACAACCCCAGGCCCGTCCCCTTTCCCTTCTCCTTGGTGGTGAAGAAGGGCTCGAAGATCCGTTTCTGGACCTCGGCGGTCATGCCCGCGCCGGTGTCAGTCACGGCCACCACGACGAAGCGCACCGGGGTCAGCGCCGAGTGGTCCGCGAGCGCTGGCGCATCCAGACTCGCGTTGAACACCTCAACCCGCAACTTGCCTCCCTGGGGCATCGCATCGCGTGCGTTCACCACCAGGTTCATGACGAGTTGCTGGACCTGCCCCGCATCGGCGTGGACCCGGTCCAGCGAGGGCGCGATCGCCAGCGACAGCTCAGTGTCCTCGCGCAACAGACGGCGGAGCATCTTCTCCATCCCCGCCACGACTTCGCCCAGATCGAGGACTCGCGGCTCGACCACCTGCAGGCGGCTGAAGGCCAGGAGCTGGGTCGTGAGATCCTTGCCGCGTTCGCCCGCCCGGCTCACTTCCTCGAGGTCGGCACGCAGCGGATCTCCCGGCTTCAGGTCTTCGATGGCCATTCCGGTGTAGCTCAGGATCACCGAGAGCAGGTTGTTGAAATCGTGAGCCACGCCTCCGGCGAGAATGCCGATGGCCTCCATCTTCTGCGATTGGTGGAACTGTTCTTCGGTGCGCCGGAGCTTGGCCTCGGCCTTGCGGCGCTCGCTGAGATCGTGACCGACCTTCGAGGCGCCGATGATCCGCCCGGCCGAGTCCCGAAGGGGGGAGACGGTGAGCTCCACATCGACGAGCGAGCCGTCCTTCCGAAGGCGCCGGGTGTCGTAATGGTCAACCACCTCGCCCCGCGTGATGCGTTCCAGGATGCGTTGGTCTTCACCCTGAAGCTCCGGCGGAATCAGCAGGGCGACCGATCGACCGATCATCTCGGCAGCCGACCAGCCGAAGAGTCTTTCCGCGCCCCGATTCCAGGTGTTGATGATCCCGCCGAGGTCCTTGCTGATGATGGCATCGTCAGACGACTCGACAATCGCAGCCAGCCGGGCTTGCGTTTCGAGCTCGCGTTGTCGATCGGTGACGTCGCGCAGATTGCTGATGACAGCCCGCAGCGCGGGATCGTCGAGAAGATTGCGCGCGGTGGACTCGATCCAGCGCCATGAGCCGTCGCGATGTCTGAGCCGCGCCAGCGTGACGGTCACGAGCAACGAGCTCGCCAGGAGCACGCGCCGCCTCTCGGCAATCAAGGAGGCGTCATCCGGATGGGCAAGCTCGACCAATCGCCGGCCCACCAGCTCGTCGGGCCCATAGCCCAGCAAGGGGACGATCGCCGGGCTGGTATAGAGGATGGTGGAATCGGACTCGGAGAGAACGATGACGTCGCTGCTCTTTTCGATGAGCGTTTGGAAGCGCGAGGCGTCGGTCATTTCAGTCCCCGGTGACGCATTCAGCTCCGTTGCTCCCTTTGGGCGAAGACTTCAGTGGTGATTCGCTAAATCTGGAGCGTCTGGGCATTACTGACTATGCGCAAATACCGCTTGGTAGCGTCGCAAAAGCCCGATGGCGGTCATTGAATCGACAAAGCCGCCAGAGGAACCTAAAAACCCGCCATCTGGAAGCTACAAATCCGGCTTCAGAAGCTCCGAAACCGCCATATGAAGCTACAGGTGGGGATTTGGAAGCTCAGTACCCGCCATCAGAAGCTACAAGTATGGCTTCTGAAGCAACGTACCCGCCATATGAAGCTCATTACCCGCCATGTGAGGCTCGTTGCCCGCCATCAGAAGCTCAGAGTGTGGCTCCTGAAGCTCATAACCCGCCATTGAAAGCTACAAAGGCACCCAAGGAGGTTCCGAGCCCGCCATTGGAAGCGACGAGTGTACCCAAGCAGGTTCCGAACCCGCCGTCGGAAGCTCCAAGGCTCCGCTGGGGGAGTGATCACGATGCCGGAATACGCGCGTTCGTCCGGCCCGTCCAAGCAAAGCAGGCATCAGGGCGGCAACTGACAAGTGAAGGTGAGCCCGACCGAGGTGTCGCACGAGGCCAAGGGGCCGAGGCTGGCGCAGTCGGAGTCCTGCAGGCAGCCGAAGCAATACTTGTGGTCGGGCGTGAGCGCCGGCAGAACGGCGCAGATGGGCTGGTCGGCCGGGCAGGATCTGAAGTCGCAGTCGGCGAGACAGACTCCTGCGACGCGATTGCCATAGAGCGACCAGTAGTCCGAGCAGATGTCGTCCGGAGGGCAGTCCGAAGGGCCTCCCTGGGCGTTGGGGCCAAAGCAAGTGCCGCAGGTGCCCGCGCCGCAGCCTTCGCCACTGGGGCAATCGACAGGACTCAGGCATTGGTAGCAGAAGTCGACCCCCTGGCCCTCGAGGTTCTCCGAATCGCAGACTTGCCCGGCGGAACAAGCACCGGCGTCGCACGTCGGGTGGCAGGTATAGCCGCTGCAGACGTCGCCCGAAGGGCAATCGGAATCGAGCTGGCAGTTGCCACACGTGTGGTAGCCCTCCGAGTAACAGCCGACCGCTCCGCAATCGCTGGGCGCGAGGCACTGGTAGCACCAGATCGCGGCGGGCACTGCCCCGGAGGCCTCCTTGCCATTCTGGCCGGCATCGTTTCCGGTGTCGCAGATGGCCTCCGCGCCCGCACAGCCGTGCCCCTGGTCGCAACGCGGCCGACAGACTCGTAGCGGATCGCAGAAGTAATTGGCCGGGCAGTCGCTGTCGATGGAACAGCCGCCGGAGCAGAAGCCGCCCGCGGATCCCGGATTCGGACAGGCCTCGCCCGCTGGACAGTCGTCGTTCACGAGGCAGCGGCAGTCGCCATTCGGCATGCACTTCAGACCGGGGTTGCCTCCGGTGTCGACGCAGTCCTGATCGGTCCGGCACGCCACGCACACGCCCTGATCGCAGAAGGGCGCTTGAAACTGGGTCGCCGACCGACCGTTTGAGCAGTCGTAGTCGGTGAAGCACGAGGCTGGGTAGCCGACGCCTCCTCCATCGAGGCACACGCCGCTGTCCCAGTCGCAGAACGAATATCCGCACGAGGCCGGATTGCAGGGCAGCGGGGCCGGTTCACACTTGGACACCTCAGGCTGGGCGAAGGGAGGCGACTGACAGGTCTGGGACGCCGGACAGTCGTCGTTGCGCTGGCAAACGCAGGCTCCGGCATCGGAGCAGATCGACCCACCGGAGCCGGGAGTCGAGCGGCACTGCTCGTCATCGGTACACGCGATGCAGAGTCCGCTGCTCGGATCGCAGATGGGAAGCGGGGGACTGGTCCCGGAGATGGGAATCGTCGAGCAGCGCGGGTAGCCCGGTGCGGTACAGGGAACGACGCAAACCGAACCCTGAGCACAGATCAGCCCGGCGTCGCCGCACTCGGCATCGCTGCCGCAGCCGCACATCCCAGCCGGCTGCCCGAGCTCGTTGACGAGGCCGTTCACCAACTCGCAAGTAGGCCAGAAGCCTCCGCACTGGGCGCTGTCGGTGCAAAGGCAGCGCTGGAGGGCCAGATCGCAGGTCTGGCCGGCATCCGGATTGTTGGGGTCGGCGCACAAAGCGTCCGAAAGGCAGTAGCTGCCCGGACAATATCCATCGCGGCAGGCGGTGCAGTATCTTCCCTCTGGGCCTCCGACGACGCAGTAGGGCTGGGCGATACCGGGGGCGCCCGCTGCCATCACCCCGACACAATCGGCGTCCGTCGCGCAATACTGAGAATCTCGATAGGTGCACTGCCCGCTGTCCTGTTCGCAGAAGAAGTTGAGGCTGTCGCAAGCCCGCCCACCGTCGACGCGGCAGTCGGTCTCGATCTTTCCACAGCTCTCGAAGCCGAGGTTCTCGATCGGGGGCTCGCTCGAACCATACGGGGCGAAGGGATCCCCCGAGGGCGGATAGTTGGGATCGGTATCGCAGAACGGACCCGCGGGATTGCCGGCGCATTGGGCGGAATCGAGGCACTCCTGGCAAAAGTTCTGGTAGCCCGGAATACCCGAGTGGAGATCGCAGTAGGGCCGGCGCTGGTCGTACGTCGGAAGCGCTCGATTGGTGCAGTCGGTGTCGGACAGGCATTGAAAGCAGTTGCCGAGATTTCCGCTGACATCGCAGAGGTACGTTCCGGGCGTGCACATCCAGCTGGCCGGTCCGCCGTCGCCGTCGGGACCCGCGTCGGCGGCGCTGGGCAGCGCGCAAAAGACGTAGCCCCCGTCCACGGCTGGAAGGAGGGTGATGCCCGATCCAGTGCTGCTGCCGCTGGTGCCAGCGCCACCGGTGGTCGACGTTCCCGAACTGCCGGTGGTCCCTGCAGAGGTGCTCGAGGTCCCGGGTGCCTGGGTTGTTCCGCCGGTCGAGGAGCTGGCGGCAACGGTACCCGTGCTTCCGGTGTTGGTTTTGGACGTCTGCCCTGAGACAACCAGACTCAAGCAGCCCGAGAGCAGCGGGATGCCAAGCAGCGCGAGGCAGGCGTTGCGATTGACGGTCACGGGTGGAGTCTACAGCAATTGCGTAGCCCCTACGCCCGTCGCACGCCCCCGCCGCTCTTCCCTTTGCGCCAGCTGCCGCGCCCGGCCTTCGAGGCCGTCGCCATCCCGGCGGTCGAGATGGGCTTGATGCCCAGGTCGAGCCCCTTGAGCTTCTGGATGCGGTCGCGAATCGAGGCCGCCTCCTCGAAGTTCAGCTCCTCGGCGGCGGAGATCATCTCCTTGCGCAGCCGGGCCACGAGCGCGTCGACATCCTCGTCGCCGTACTTCTGCAGCTCTTCGGCCGCCAGCGACACATCGACGTAGTCCGACACCGGCGCCGACATGAGATCCGCCACCCGCTTCTGGATGCTCTTGGGCGTGATGCCGTGTTCGAGGTTGTAGGCCACCTGCTTGGCGCGCCGCCGATCGGTCTCCTCGATGGCCCTCTTCATCGAATCGGTGACCAGGTCGGCGTACATGATGACCCGGCCCCCGAGATTGCGCGCCGCCCGCCCGACGGTCTGGATCAGCGAGACCGACGAGCGCAAGAAGCCCTCCTTGTCGGCGTCGAGAATCGCGACCAGCGACACCTCGGGGATGTCGAGCCCCTCGCGCAATAAGTTGATGCCCACCAGCACGTCGAAGGCCCCCAGCCGCAGGTCGCGGATCAGCGCCGAGCGCTCCAGCGTGTCGATGTCGGCGTGCAGGTAGCGCACCTTCACGCCCACGTCGGCGTAGTGCTCGGTGAGGTCCTCGGCCATCCGCTTGGTGAGCGTGGTCACCAGCACCCGCTCGTGCCGGGCGGCCCGGTCGCGGATCTCGTGCAAGAGATCATCCACCTGCGTCAGCACCGGCCGGATCTCGATCTCGGGGTCGACCAGACCCGTCGGGCGGATGATCTGCTCGACGACCACCCCCTGGCTGCGCTCGAGCTCGTAGTCGCTGGGCGTGGCCGAGACGTAGATGGTTTGCCGCATCAGCCGCACGAACTCCTCGAACTTGAGCGGCCGGTTGTCGAGCGCCGACGGCAGGCGAAACCCGTAGTTGACGAGCGTCTCCTTGCGGCTGCGGTCGCCGCGGTACATGGCCCCGATCTGCGGCACGGTCTGGTGGCTCTCGTCGATGACCAGCAGGAAGTCCTTGGGGAAGTAGTCCAGCAGGCAGGGGGGCGGATCGCCGGCCCGCCGCCCGGAGAGGTGGCGCGAGCGCTAAAGGCAGCGGTGACGACCTACTTCGGTGCCGGGAGCCCCCAGCTGGTGAAGTTCGGGCTCAATCCGAAGAAGACCCGCGCGCCGTTGACGACCGAGCAGCTCGCGGTCCGAACGGCCAAGGCCAGGGCCACCCGCAGTCTGCGCGGAACGAAGGGTCCCGTGCAGAAGGCGGCGATCAAGGCCGGTCCGATGGCGTACGTCGCACCGGTCGCGACGACGGTCCCGGTGTCGCCGGCGGCGACGCCGGTGGTCAGCGCTGCCAGCCCTCCGGCTGGCAAGTAGGTGCAGGAGGCGAGCTGTCTGCCAAGTGACAGCGGGGCGGCGGGATTCGAGGTCTGGATCCCGCCCCCTTTTTTTGTGCGCGGGACGAGCGATGAAGCCCGGTAGGCCGCTTACCCGCCAGCCGGCAGGAGCCGTCCGCCGCTGCGAGCCGCTTCCTCGAGCTCAGCTGGACGCACGATCGACGGGTCGTAGACGATCCGGGCAAGGTGGCGGGACATATCGGCCACCGCGACCCTCACTCCCGGCACTTCGAGAAGCGTCCGCTCCAGGTGGATGCGGCAGAACCGGCAGTTCGCGCCGCACACCTCGATGTCCGCCGAGCGAAGGCCCGCCGCCTGCTCGCTTGCCGTGAGGTTGGCCGCCGCCAGCGGGTCCTGGAGCGTGAGCGCCGTGACCAGCGTGCCGAACGAAAGAGGCACCGCAGTGACGATCCAGCGCATGCTTCCTGTCTACGCTCCGCCCGGTCAACGGTTTCGGAGGCGCAGGCACAGCCAAGCGTTGAGTGACAAGGCGTCGGACCCGACGTGCCGTCGAGATTCGAAAATGATAGGGAGGTAGAGATGAAGAAGCTGCGCTTTGGTGATCTCCCGCTCCTCGTGAGATTCGCGGTCGGCGTGGCGTTCTTCACGAGCTGGGAGGTGTTCGAGGAAACGATCGTCGATCGGTATGGCCTGTGGCGCTTCATGCCGCGCTGCCGCGTTGGCGATCCGTGTCTCTGGGATCTGGGTGCGGCCCTCGTGATCTGCGTGGGCCTGGTGGCTGCATCCCCCTGTCGCATGCGCTGCTGCGAGCAAGTCAGCCCGTGAAAAGTTACAGCGCCGTGGGCGTTGGGACGCTGGTGTTTCATGGGCTGCTGGCGGCGCTCCTGGCGCCGCCGTGGCTAGGGCCCTGGCGTGGAATGCTGCTCGGCTACGCCTACCTGGCGGCCTCGTGGTTCGTGTGCGGCGTGTATCTCTCCGACGTGATCCACATGGGAATCGCGCACCGGGCGCTGGACTACCGGACCTTTCGTCCAGGCGCTGACGCTCCTCAACAACACGCGGGGCATCTACGTCGATCCCGTGAGCTGGGTCCGACGCCACCGGCTGCACCATGGCTTCTCCGACCATCCTGGCGACCCCAACAAGCTCGAGTCGGACGGCTTCTGGCGAACGCTGTGGCTCTGCCTCTTTCCCTACCCCTGTCAAACCGACACCGCCACCGACCCGATCCTCAAGACCTGGCCGTTCGGGCTGGTCTCGCATCCCCTGTTCACGATCCTCTCTCCGGTGATGAGCTGCGGGGCGCTGTGGTGGTTCGTGCGGGACTGGAAGTACGCGTTCGGGGTCTGGCTCGGCGTGCGCGTCTTCGCGCTGTGGGTGAACATGGTCCAGAACTACTGGACGCACGACCGGCGCTTCGGCACCCGACACTACGACGACGCCGACGACAACGCGATGAACATCGGGGAGTGGTTCCCGGTGACGGCGACCTTCAGCGCCTGCTGGCAGAACAACCACCACCACCATCCCGGGTTCATGCGGACCACCCTCCATCGCACCGAGTACGACTTCGGCCTCGCCACCGTGAGGGTCATGGGCGCGCTCGAGCTGGTCCACCCCTCGCCGACGGGACGGATCGTGCCCAAGGGCATGGCCGACATCTGAGCCACCCGTGCTCGAACAAAAGCTCAACGACGCATTCGGAGACAACGAGCCCAGCCATTTCGGGAGCGGCTGGTGGAGCGGGGTGCTGTCGACCTTCTTCGGGCTGCTCTCGTTCGGCGCGGTGCTCTGCCTGCATTTCCCCCAGCTCCTGAGCTTCGGCCGCACTACCCCATGGCCCTGATGCGCCTGTTGATCTGTTGATCCGGTGGGTCATCGGGCTGGCGATCCTCCTCGGCGTCGTGTCCGCGATGCTGCGCAAGAAGAAGGTCCTCGCCTGACCGGGATGTTGTTCGCCCTGGCGGCGGGCCTGCGCGGCGGCGGCAGCGTTCCCATCAACGGAACCCTGGGAAACGGGCCGGCCATCGGGCTGAACTGGTTCCTGCTCGACCTGCTGCTGATGACGCTGATCTTTTCGCCCATCGAGGTCATCTGGCCGGCCTACCCCGAACAGAGTGTCTTCCGGAAGGAGTGGCTGCTCGACATCGGCTATTTCCTCTCCACCCACCTGCCCATCCAGCTCACGAGCTTTCTGATTCTGCTGCCTGCCACCCAGCTCACCGCCGTGCTGGGCATTCCCGCCCTGTGGCACGCCATGGCGACTCTGCCCTGGCTCGTGCAATTCGCCCTGGCCGTGCTGGTGGCGGACCTTTCCGAATACGGCATCCACTACGCCTTCCACAAGGTTCCGTGGCTGTGGAGGTTCCACGCCATCCATCACTCGTCCAAGGCGCTCGACTGAATCGCTGGTTCACGCCCGCACCTCGTGGACGACATCGCCGTGCGGGGCCTCACGCTCGTGCCGATGATGTTCATTTTCTCGCACGACGTGAGCGTGGCCTACCTGCTGTTCGTGACGATCCACGCCACCTGGGCCCACTGCAACTTCGGCCCGACCGTGAAGTGGCTGGAGCCCTACCTCATCCAGCCGCGGTTCCATCACTGGCATCACACGTCGCAAAAGGAGTCGATCGACCGGAACTTCGCCATCCACTTTCCGTGGGTCGACAAGCTCTTCGGCACGTACCACTTGCCCGAGGGGGACAGGTGGCCGGAGCAGTACGGGCTCGACAGCGAGAAGATTCCCGGCACCTTCTGGGGACAGTTCTTCTACCCGTTCGCCCGTCGCTGAGCCCCCGGGCCGCGCCCCACCCTCGGTTACCTGCTCACGGGTTCGCTCCATACTCGACCCACTGCTCGACGAGTTGCAGCGAGCAGGAATCCAACTTGGCCCAGCCGCCGTCGGAATCGATCGGCATGTCCAGATTTCCGGCGCATCCCGTCGGGAGCTGACCCAAGAGCACGTCGATCAGGTACGACTCACTCGTACTGTCGGGCACGACCAGGCTCACGCACGCGCACTGTGTCGAGGGCGCTCCTTCGGAAATTCCCGCGTCGCACGCGGGAGTGCCGGCGGAAGAGGCGCCCCCGTCGAGGCCCAAAAGCTCCGCATAGGCCATCCCTGCGTCCAAGTCGCCCGCCGAGTCGCGAAAGGCCAGGCTCCCCGCAGGAACCGCGCCACCGTGGCATCCCGAGGCCGCGCAACCGAACGCGCCGGTCTGCTGCGACAGGAGCGGATAGATGTCCGTGGCGAAGCCGGGGACTGCGGAGCAGCCATGTAGCTCGCACTGGCACGTCGGCGGCGACGCGGTGACGGCGCAGAACCCATACGAAATACCGCAAATGCAAACCCCCTTCTTGCAGCCCGAGTTGGGAAGGTTGATTGCGCAGTCGTTGCCGCACGAGCCACAGTTCAGGGGATCGTTCCCAACAGCGATACACACGGCTTGTTCTCCGCACGCCATTTCGCCCGGCGGGCATACGCATCCTCCGTCGGAGCACGTCTGCCCGCTAGCCGAGCAGAAATGGCCGCACGATCCGCAATTGTTGGGGTCGCTCCGCTCGTCGACGCAGATGAGGCCATTCACCGTTTCGCACCCCGAGGTCCCTCCTTGGCACTCACAGCCGCCATCGTCGCAGTT
>Ga0302324_100022144_pt1 | contig 12363 bp, 15 predicted proteins | sample Palsa_T0_1_FD_201949 | JGI IMG/M metagenome (GOLD analysis project Ga0302324, IMG submission 201949) | Peat permafrost microbial communities from Stordalen Mire near Abisko, Sweden - Palsa_T0_1 | ecosystem: Environmental > Terrestrial > Soil > Palsa > Peat permafrost | place: Sweden: Abisko...
TGAGTGAACAAAAGTCCGAGTTCTACGATCCGCCTAATTTTGGCGATGTTATGGTCGGTTTGCACGAAGTTCATGAAGACGGATAGGCGAGAGGAACGCGTCGCCGGCCAACTGCATGCCAGCCGTCTCCGCGCCATAATAAAACGATTACAACGGAATCAGTGCTTGACGCACGCCGGCGGCGCGGCGCCATATATAGCAGCAAGAAAAACTGCTTCCGGCGGACACTTTCCTAGTCAGAGTACCCTGGCCTGCGGTCGAGAGTGGGGGCGCATCCGAAACTCCCCGTCGGCGACTCGCCCACGTTCCCCCTGCGTTCACCCGCTGTACGGTAGCAATTTTTTTCAACCACGACCCCATCCCCGAAACCCTGGACGGCGCGACATGCCGCGCCGCGTTGTTTCGCCCGCCGCGTCGTGGTTGGGTGCCTGTGCCCCCGCCGTGCTCCTGGGCTGGTTCCGGGCGTCCGGTTGTCAGCCGCGATTCCCTGGCTAAGCCCTTGATAACGTCGATGTAAGGCGTCGCCACGACTATTTGTCATGTGCTGTGCGTAGCGTTTAGCGTATAACAGTCCTTCCCATCCCCAATCTGCCGTCGTCCATGCGTTTCCGGCGCGGGCGAGTCTTTCATCCATCCACAAAGATGAAACATACCGCTAGGCGGTACTCGGCAATCTCCGTCTCGCGTTCGAGCATCCACCCTCGAGGAGCTTGATTAATGAATGATCTCCTTAAACTTGCCGTTGAAGCCCATGGCGGTCTCGCAGCATGGAATGCCTTTAGCGATCTTGAATTGAAACTCTCCATCGGCGGCGCCATCTGGGAATTCAAGCAGAATCCCGGTCTCCTGCGCGACGTGACCTACAACATCAAGACGCACGTGGAGCAGGTGACCATAACCGGCTTCTCAGGGACGGACCGTCGGATAACATTCATTCCGGACCGGCTTACTCTCGAGACCTTGGACGGCAAAGTGATCGCGTCGCGGGATCATCCGCGCGCGGCATTTGCTGGACAGACCGCGGAGACACCGTGGGATAAATTGCACGTCGCCTATTTTTCGAGCTATGCGCTTTGGACGTATTTCAATTCGCCGTTTCTCTACACCCTTCCGGGCTTCACGACCGAAGAGATTGATCCCTGGCACGAAGCCGGGGAGATCTGGCGCCGGCTGAAAGTGACTTTTCCGGACACCGTAGCAAGCCACGTCAAAGAGCAAGTCACATACTTCGGTCCGGACGGCCTCATGCGCAGGCACGATTACATCGAGGAGATTCTTGACGGCGCGACCGGCGCCAACTACGCGCTCAACTATCGCGAGTTCCAAGGCATCAAGGTACCCACGGCCCGGCGAATCTTTTCCTACGATGAGAAGCTTCAGAAGGTTCCCGAGCCTTTGCTGATCTCGATCGATGTCGCCGACGCCAAGTTCAGCAACTCGTCGGAAGGATACGGTCGCTCGCCTTCTTCCACGGCGAGCGTACTCGGAGAGGCTGCGTAATGATTCGGATTCCGTTCAGGCGCCGCCACCGAGCCTCTTCGCGGACGGCTTCTTGGCCGGCGGATCCGCGTCCACCACCTGCAGCATGGGTCCCGTCGTGCTCGGCGTCATCGATTCCTCGGTCACCAGCACGGTGGCTCCGGTTGTGATGATCGAGTTCAAGTCCTTCACGAACTCGGGGGGAATCTTGATCCTCGCGATGGTGGCCGGATCAGGATCGCCACCCGCTTCGCCCAAATGTCCGGGTACGCCGATCCTGATCCAATGATATTTGCCAGGATCCGGCACGTACGGATCCGGTATGTCGCTCGGTCCCTCGGCGAGCACAAGAGCGTGCGTCGAGAACGGTTGATCGCCTGTGATCGTAAGCCGCGCGCTGCCGATCTCCATGCCGTTTCGATAGGCGACGATGCGACGGCTCTCCCGGCTGATCACGATGCTGATGGGCCCGCTCGTGGAAGCCGCGGGCTCCCAACGCACTTCCGCCGTGTCGTCGAGCGCGTCCTCCTCCAGCGGCTTTCCGCCGTCGGCGCTCACCGGCGCGAGATAGCCGGGATGGATCACTTGTGTGGGCTCGCTGGCCGTGCCGGCAATCACCACTGTCATGCCCGGCGGCGAAATGGCATAAAGGTCGCGCGCGAACTCGCTGGGTAGATGGATGCAGCCGTGAGATTCCGGGTAGCCGGGCAAGCCGCCCGCGTGCAGCGCGACGCCGCCCCAGGTGAGGCGTTCCATGTACGGCATCGGCGCGCCGTCATAGATGGTCGAACGGTGTTCTTTCTGCTTCTGCAGGACGGTAAAAACACCGGTCGGCGTGACATGCCCCGGGCGTCCGGTGCTCACGGTGGTGGCACCGATGAGAATGCCGTTGCGGTAGACGTAGGCCTTCTGCTCGGTGATGCTCACGACCATGACGATCGGGCCCGCGGTCACGGCGTCCGCCATCCAGAGAAATTGGCCCTTCTTCAAGTCACTGACGGGCGTATCGGCGGGGACCGACTCCTTGGCACCCCAGAACGGCACTGAGTCCGCCAATACGGTCACCGCCGCCAGGCCTGCAAGCGCGGCACTGAAAACGGTGACGAGGCGCATGCGAAACGTGCTGCGGTTGCGGCATGATCTCATCTTCTTGGCAAGCTCCCTTTTGGGCGGCCGGAAAGGTTGGCTATCGCCCTTCATAGCCCTAACATAATACTAAACTGAGGCCCACGAATTGAACGCTAGCGCCTCGATTGCATCTAAAAACGGTGTAGCAGGCGTAATGTTTGCCGTGCAACAGGAGTAGCGATTTGACATTCACGCGTCGCCTTTTTATGGGGCTCACGATGGCCGGATTGGCGGGTACGCTGGTCAGGCCCACGCTCGCGCGGGTGCAAGCAAACGCCGCGCCGATCGCGCCCGGTCTTTTGAGCCGGGCGCTCGACGCGCTGGAACGCCACCGCAGCAGCATCGATCAGCATGACTACATCGGCATCGCGGACTTCTCCTTGCCGTCGCGTACCCCGAGATTTCACGTTCTTAATGTCGCCGAGGGCACCGCGACTTCGTACCTCGTCGCCCACGGACGTGGATCGGATCCCACGCACACAGGCTGGCTCGAGCGCTTCTCGAACGAGCCGCGCTCCCACGCGACCTCCGCCGGCGCCTATCGGACGGATGGCTACTATGTCGGGGAGCACGGGCGCTCGATGCGCCTCGTCGGGCTCGATGCCACCAATGACAACGCGGCATCCAGGGCGATCGTGGTGCACGGTGCCTGGTATGTGAGCGAGGAGATCGTCGCGCACTTCGGGATGCTCGGACGCAGCGAGGGCTGCCTCGCCGTTTCGAGTTCGAGCTTGAGCGAGATTCTCGCGAAGCTCGGACCGGGGCACCTCATCTACGCCGACAAGGCATAGTTCCCGGGCCGCCGCATGGCGACCCTCTTGTTTGGCATCTCCTACAGCCTTCTCTCAGGAGCTGCTTTGGAGTCGACGATCACTACCGGCGATGAGCCTGCTTCAACTAAGTTGATGAGCACATCGATATTGCCGCGGGTGGCTTTCGAATAGGGGCAGGTTCGATGCCCCGATTCGATCAGCTCGCGAGCGGCTGAACTCTCCAAGCCGGGCAGGCTTACATTGAGCCGTCCGCGGAGAAAGTAGGCATCCTTATCCACGCAAAGGTCCACCTCGGCGTCGATGGCCATCTCCGCGGGTATGACGATCTTCATTTTGCGCGCGGCGATGCCCATCGCGCCCTCGAAGCAGGCCGACCAGCCGGCTGCAAACAATTGTTCCGGGTTTGTGCCGTTGCCCGGAGTGCCGGGAATGGAATGTTTGATGTTGAGACGTCCATCGCTGCTCTGCGAAGCGCCGCCGTCTCGGCCGCCCGTAGTGTGTACCTTGGCGGTGAAAAGCACTTTGGTTGAGTCGGTCATGAGAGACTCCTGATGGTAGATAAAGAGTGTAAGCGATGATGACACCGCTGAGTGACCCGGCCATTGAACAATGGTAGGGGCGTGAAAACCCCCAACCAAGGTGGGGTGGACAGATGGAGGCGCGTTTGCGGCGTCATGATGGTCAGCCGGCTACCCGAGCTCGAGGCCGCCAACCTCCGCCGCAAACGTCTCCGCGATCGCCAACACCGCCGCATGAATCGGTCCCGACGTAATACTCGGAATCACGGACGCATCCACCACATACAACCCCTCGAATCCGAGCAGCCTCAAGTCCGCATCGACTACGCTTCCCAGCGCGCAAGTTCCCACCGGATGGTGGTGCGTCATCACCGCACGCTCGAGGAACGCATCGAGCTCCGCATCGCTGCGACAATCAATCCCCGGGTAGATCTCCTCCGCCCGCCACTCATCCAGCGCCGGCTGATGGCCGATCATGCGCGCCGTCTCGAGCGCCCGCCGCGCCAACGAGGAGTGCGACCAGGCGCCCCTAGCTTTCGCGTGCTATGCGCTCGACGCCTCGTCGCCTAAGAGAGGGCGCTGACCATGACGTAGTAACCGTCTTGATCCCGAAGCGCAAACTCTCTTGTTCCCGTGGCGGGATTCACTTCGACCTCCTGCTCTAACGAGCCAACGAGAGAGCGGGCCCTTGCCAGCGCTTCGTCGAAGTCATCGACACGGAAGAATAGCAACAGTCCATTGCCGGGGGGCGCCCGATCGGGACTCGTCAAGGTTGGATGCTCGTGGGCGCCCCACTGGTGAAGGCAAAGGAGCACCGTGTCATCGTCGTCCAGCACTTGTCCCCAATAGTCATGGGCAGGCGGCGTTTCCCTCTGACCGAAGAGCGTCTGATACCATCTGAGGCTGCGCGAAACATCGGCGACGCCAATTATCGTCCAAGTGCGCTTCACGGGTTCCTCCTGCGGCCCAACCGATAACGAGCCAACTTCCTCCGTTCACCCTAAACCGCGGGCGAGTCCAGGGCAACATCTCGGCTAACTATCGAAGATCGCCATCCGCCAGCGCTTTGCGGGCCTTGAATGCCGCGACGCAGATCGGCAGGTCGCCGAACATTCTCGGGATCGTTCCGCCATTTGCACCGCGCGATGCATTGCCATAGTCTTTCCAGAAGCGCTCGCAATATCCGGGATCATTGTTTTGATCTGCCTTGCATTTTGCTATCTCCGCATCGCGCAGCGGCTTGATCTTGGCTTCCCGCTCCGCCTCGCACTTGGCCTCAAGCGCCGCGACGTCGCTCGATTGATCCGCAAAGACGAGGGCTGGATTTCCGCAGATGACGAGCATTGCCGCGATAGCAAAGCTTTGACGATTCCAAGAAACCTGAGATATTTGCAGCCGCATTCTTATCCTCCCGATCTAACCTAGCCGCTTCATCGAGCTCGGGCGACGACATAGTTGTCCAAAGTTAGCAGTTGGCGAATGACCTCGCCACTTAACGGAATCTGAGCCAGGATGGACAGCTTTTGGGCGCGGAATGTTCGGTGACGAGCGTCAGCTCGCGAACCGTTCGGGCAAGGCGGTGCCCGTACCGCCGATAGCCTAGCTCAAGGCTCCGCGGGTGCCGTCTCGCGCCGCTGCCATTCGAGCCGCGCGGCGCATGCACAGAGGAAAATGCAGGCGCTGACGCAAGCGAGAGCGGTGGGGAGAGCGTTCGGTCCAAGGCGATCCATCAGCGCACCAACGGTGGGAGGACCTAGAATCGTGCCGACACCGTAGCAGGCAATGAAAGCCGCGTTCGCGCTCACAAGAGTCCTGGCGTCAAATTGCTGTCCGAGGATTGCCAAACCCAACGTGTAGGTGGCCGTCGCGATACCGCCGGAGAGGAACACCACTACCCATAGCGCCGGTGATCGCGCCAGCAGTGCCATGGATGCCATGCATAGAAGTGCTCCCGCGCTCGTGCCCAGCAATACGCTTCGTCTCGGTCTGCGGTCCGCGATCCAGCCGACAGGATAGGTGAGCAATACCTGGCCCCAATAGAAGACGGGCAACGCAAAGGCCGCAGCCCGAATAGACCACTTGTTATCGATGGCGTACACCTGCATGAGGCTCCAGGGGACCATTTCGAGAACGCCGGCGAGGAGCGCTACAGTGAGCAGCAGGGGCGCCCGCCTTATCGCGTGCCTTAGCCGCTGCTCTCCCCCAAGCACAATGTCCGCCGCCTCTTTGGGTATCAGCAGAATCGGGAGAATCCCGATGGCCATGGCGGCCGAGGCGGCGACATAGGGCGCGTAGCCCCGGTATCCGACGAGTGTGTAGATGCCCGCACCCAGCGCGTACCCAATAGCCGGGAGAATCCCATACAACGAGGTCACCCGACCGCGTGATCGGTCGGTGGAGAAGAGGTTGAGCCACGCCTCGGTGATCAATGAAAAATGCCCGAGCGCTGCACCGCTGACGATCTGCAGAATGATCCACGCCCAGTCGTGTGGAACCAGAGGAAACAACCACACGCAGACCACGTCGGCGGACATCCCGACCAACAGGGCGGGCTTCGCGCTCACCCGTCCCACAATGCGCGTGTAAATAGGCGCGGCAATCAGAAACGGCAGCGCCCAGATGCTCGTCAGAATTCCGATTACGAGCGTGCTGCTCCCCCGACCGAGGCAGTTGGCGATAATCGTCGGAGTGATGATTCCCCAGGATGCGCTCGCGCAGACATTGCTGATGAGCAGCAACGCCAGGTAGCAGTGAGGGCGAGCTTCAGTGCGCACAAAACTCCAGACCGTGGTGACATCCTGCATCCATCCATCGCACTCCGGAGGCGATTGAACGGCAGGCGAGGGAGTCTAGAACCTCAAGCACGCTTGAGGTCAAATCCGCGCTCCGGATGACACCGGAACAGTACTAACGGCTTTTGTCTGGAGTGCTGGAACGTCCTTCTCTGCCGCACACGTCCGAATTTGAGACGCCGATCTCTGAACTCGACAGTTGTGACGCCTCGGCTTGGTCGATCTGAAGGCCCCAGGCTTCGATGCGCCCACCTCGATGGTGCGCAACGATGTCGGCGAGCGCGCCTGCGAAATCCTCTTAGTCCATCGAGTTAAAGTGAAGTAGTAGCGAAAGCTCCTCGACGGAGCGTTCGTGCCATCCCACTCGGCTATCTCACATTTTGCGCGTCCGGGCAACCCGGATTTCTGCTCGATCAGGACACATATGCAGCTCGTCACGGGCCGCCGGTTCTGACACCGTCGCTCAGTGCGGCGCGAGGGATGCGCCAGGGAGGGAGCGCCAGGCAGGCCGGTTCGATTAAGGACAATCACTCACACAAGGGAACCACATGAAAACTTCAATTCTAGCGATTGCGATTACGGGTGTCCTTTGCGGGCCTACTGGGTTTGCGGCACCCGCCCCCGTCAGTCCCGGCGGCGGCGGGGTTCAGCCGGACATCCAGTTCTGTGCGTGTTGTGTTGTCAATGCAGAGATAGCTGCCGGCCACCAGCCGACGCCGACGCTAGCCACCGAGTGCGGCTATTCGCCGACGATGGTCCCGGTCAGCAGCACGCCGGTACCAACGCCGCCGCCTGTCCCGCCAATGCCGTCTCAGGGGACGACGGTCGCCTCGATCGCAGCACAATTTCCGGCCGTGATCGAGTGGCAATTCACCTACTACAGCGCGGCGCAATTAAACGCGCAATGGGCTTTGTTCGATCCCGTGTCAGCGTCGCGATACTCGGTCGCGTACTACCTCGACACGAACGGGAATATAGCGCCGCTGATGACGCTCGCCGCCCAGAAATTGACCGCGGCGAACTTGGTAAAATGGGCGAGCGCGTTCGGCGTGATCGAAACGACCGATTACGTCAACGCATACTCGCCCGCAGCCGTGCGGACCGCGTACCTCGCCGCGATTGGCTCCGCAGTTCCGATCCATCAATCGATCGCGCATCACCTCTCGGTCAATGCAAAGGCGATGACACTCAGCGGGCTATCGGGCGGTGTTGGTGCCCCGACGATCTACATGACGCCCTACGAGATCTACTCGGAGTACCTGTTCACCGAGGCGACGACCGAGGCTGGCGCGTGGGCTCTCGCCGCGAAGTTCTGCATCGGTGAACTGGGATTCGCGTGGTGGGTCGGACACGATGTCATCGGCGCCGGCTTCGTGTGGGTCGCATCTTCGATTGACCCAAGCTATTTAGCGGATCTGGCGGAGTCCTGGGCGGATGGCTCGACAGATATCTTCACACCCCTTGACCCAACTGGCACCGTCACGATTCAATGGGGTGAACTCGTTACCGAGTGGGACGGCATCTGCGGAGCGGATTCGCCATGTTGAGCAAGCAGCGAGACGCAATCGGCATCGCAATCTGCCTGGTGACGGCAATCGGCTATGCGATCGCACTCTTCTACTCGCGCATCCATGCAACGCTGCTCACGTTCAGCCTATGGGCTATCTGGTTCCAGGTAGCCAACTGGGTGGGTCAGCGTGGTTGGCTGGTGTACCTGCGGGCGAAAGAGATCCACGCGGAGGCGCGGCGCGGCGGCTTGAGGCTGCACGGCACCGCGTTGTGGATCAGCCGCGCATCGGACCTCATGGCGCTGGTGGGTGTTGCGACGTATATCGCTGCTAGGTAGCGTGACTGGGCGCTCGCATGCCGGGGCGCATCACAGCCAAAGGCCACGCGGAAACTGTGACAACTCGGTTGATTTCTGATTGCTCCTGAGCAGCTCCAAGCGCCTCATCAAGGAGCGCTAGCCTCTGTGCGTTGGTGCCCCAGTGTTCTGCTACCTTAGAAAGGGCTTGACATCGACACCACGGATGTCGACCCAGATCATGAGCGCAGCACCTGAGAGATGCCAGGAGGACATCCTGCGGCCTTTCATATGCTTGCCGTTGTAATCGCTGACGATCAACCAGATGGCACGCTCCCCATTATCGACGTGGAGAGGGCCATCGGCCAAGAGTTTAGCCGCATAACTCCACGGGTTTAGAGCGTGAACCGCTACCGGCGCTCGGCTGGCAGCCGGCATCAGCCCCATCAAAAGCGCGATGGCGCGTGAGTCCGACTTCACCTCAAACGGGCGGCGGCATCCCTAGGGGGAAACCCCGGCCAGTTGGCGAAGACGATCATTCGCGAAATACTGAGCCTGTCCCTCCTCGATGGCCTTCAGGATGAGGCCGGCGACGAGTTCGGGCTTGTCTCCTTCGGCGTAATTGGCTGACGGTCCGCCGCCGGCGGAATTGACCATCCGGTTCTTGCCGAAATTCGTCGCCGTGATGCTGCGGGCGAGCAGGGCGACTTTCGCGCCGCGATCAGACAGCGCGATCGCTGTCGACAGCCCGATCCCCGACGAAGCACCCGTGACAATGAAAACGTGATCCTCGATTTGCATCGCTCGCTCCTCCCGCTCCAATGCGGATTTATGGTGCCATCGCCGCGCTATTGCGCCTGAATACATTCAACCGAGACGCGAGTTCCGCCATTCTCTTTCGGACCGATCGACAGGCGCGCGCCCATCGTTGCCGCGCGGAATTGCATGATTTTTAGACCCATGCCGGTCGCGGGCGGCGACTGTGGAATACCCGAGCCATCATCCTCAATGGTGAGCCGCACAACCGCGGTTTCGCTCTCCAGCGTGATCGTGATCGACTGCGCATGGCCGTGTCGTCGGGCATTCGCTACGGCCTCCTGAGAAATGCGGTAGAGGTTATCCAATGCATCGGGTAAAAGACGAATCGGCGCCGACTCGAGAACTTCGCAGCGGGCATCCAGCCCAAAGGAGTCACGCAGCAGCCCCACCATCTCCATCAGGGCCTCGCGCAGTCCGCCATTGGCGAAGGTCACCGGTGAGAGGCCATGCGCGAGAGCACGGCAGTTGGCGACGGCCTGGGCCGAGACGCTCGCGAGGTTCTCGAGTTCCGCTGCCTCCGGACGCCCCGCCTTGCGGATGCTCGAGGCGATGGCCGAGGCAAGCAAAGAGATTCCGGCGAGTTCCTGACCCAGGCCGTCGTGTAGATCCCGGCCGAGTTTCTGCTGTTCCGCACTGGCCGAGTTCAACAATGCGCGCTCCAGGCGGCGCCGCTCGCTGATGTCGTCGACGATAGACCACAGGTACTTCTGCCCGTCGTCGGCAGTAAACATCGCACCATTGAAACGCAGCGGTATACGGCTGCCATCCTTGCGAACATATTCCTTTTCGTAAGGTCCGAATTGTCCGGTGCGCGCCGCCAGCTCGAATTGAGCGTCCGTCTCCGCCCAATCTTTCGGGTCGGTCAGCCTTCGATATTCAAGCTCTCGCAACTCATCAGCGCTGTAGCCCGTCAAACGGCGAAACGTCTCGTTGAACTCGACATAACGCCTATCGACATCCGTAAGCACAATGCCGACGTTGGAAGTCTCGTAAAGCGTCCGGAACTTGAGCTCGCTCGCGCGCAACCTCACGACCGATTTCCGCAGCCGGTGAGCAACGAAGGTAGTAAGGCCGCACGTCACAAAGAAGAATCCGAATGAGGCGGCCTGGCCGGCGTGCGAGCGGAACGGCGACAAGAAGAGGAACGCGGCACAGAGGGCGCTCAGCACGCTCGCCAGTACACCGGGCCCCGCTCCGAAGACCAGCGCGACCGCTATCACCGTCGGGTAGAATGTGATGAATGCGAAGCCGCCGTTCGCAGGCAGCAGCAAGGATCGCACGGCGAGCGCCGCACCCACCAGCGCAACGGCGCCGGAGTAGCGAATCCAAGAGCGGCCTAATAGGCCCTCTCGAGTGAGGATCTTGTCGAGCAAGCCCACGGGGCTGGCTGAGTGATTTTCCAATGTTCCAACCGTCTTGGCGCTGTTACGAGGCGAGCAGCCATAGTAACGCAGGGTGGCTGCGATCTAGGGGTGATACCCGCACGGCGAAGGGCTGACATTCGATTTCTGCCGTGTCCTACGAATGCCGCACCACATCCGTTCGTGGTTAGGGCTATATTGAATCAATCCACCGACAAGGAACGTGCGACATGAAAGACTCCAAAGAACTTGATTCGCTGATTCAAGACGTCGAGGAATTGATCGCCACGCTCGGCAACGGCCAATCGCCGGAAGTTCGAGAGCTGAGGCGTCGCGTGCAAGAGGCCCTCGACTCGCTCGAAACGCAGCGCAAGAGCGTCACGCGACGAATTCGCCGGTACGCCGCCTCGGTCGACCGGTACATCACCGGTTATCCGCGGCTCGGGTTCGCGACGGGTCTTATGGTCGGCGGCCTGATCGTTTATATCGCCGGGATGCTCAGCCCGAAAGATTGACGCAGCCGTTTGAGAAAACGGGTCAAGGCGCAGCATTCAATAGCGGGACAGCCGGCTAGCCCCGCGCAAAAACCGCGGGGCCACCATTCGGTCCGCAATCAGGATTGCTTGTCGAACACCTCGGTAAACGGCTCCTTACCCAGGCCGTTGGTTCCCTTCAACGTCATACTCTTACCGTCCGCCGCAACGTGGTAGTGCGCAATCACAATGACCTTGCCTTTGAATTTCTGGACCAATTTGAAGCTGCTGGGTCCGGTCTTGCTGAGCGCCAACGTAAGACCATCCGGCACAGTCGGACCGGTAGCAGGAAAATCTTTCCCGTTCCATTTCGCCTGGCAACTCGCCTTAATTGCCGAGAGTGTCGTCGTGACGCCATCGGCGCCGTCGGTCTGGATCGTGAGCGAGTTTGGCGAACTCAGCTTGACCTCTGTGCTCTTCCAGCTGCCGATCAACCCGGTGCCCGGCGAGGTCCTGACATAGGTGAACGTGTCGTCGAAGTTGTCGCCGTTGGGCTTGGTACCCTTGGCTTCCTCCATGAGCGTCTTGCCGTCCGATGACACCTTGATGGTGGTCGTACGCAACAAGACACCACCCCTCTTCGAGGTTGCGGTATAGCTGTCGTCGCCGGTCTTCAGAAAAGTTCTCTCCATGCCCATTGGAGTCGTGAACGAACTTCCGTCCGGCTTGAAGGTGTAAGTCTGATCCGAATCTGTGTACTTCAACATGCCGGAGCCGGCGTCCGCATAATGCATGATGTCCCCGGTAAGGTTGCTTTTGCTGGTATTGAGTTTCCAAGTGCCGTCGAAGGGACTTTCAGCGAAAGCGGGTAAACTGAGCAAAAGCGCGACGCCTGCAAGCAGGGCAAATGTGGTTTTCATTGTTGCTTCCTTGTTCGAGTGACGAATTATTAGTCCAAACCCCTACAAGTATCGCCTCGGGCGATCGGCCGGCGCAACCTCTAAATGCCTCGTCGTCGAGTCTGATGTGGTAGTCATGCAGGCGCGCCGCGGCCTCGCGTGGCGCCGAGGGATCGACATTGGAGACCTCTTATGACTTTGACCGGCGGGTGCTTTTGCGGTCGAGTCCGCTATGAGATCAATCGCCCACTCAGGGCTGCGAGAAGTTGCCATTGCTCGCGCTGCCGCAAGGCATTCAGCGGCGCCGGATCGGCTTA
>Ga0302324_100022145_pt1 | contig 12362 bp, 8 predicted proteins | sample Palsa_T0_1_FD_201949 | JGI IMG/M metagenome (GOLD analysis project Ga0302324, IMG submission 201949) | Peat permafrost microbial communities from Stordalen Mire near Abisko, Sweden - Palsa_T0_1 | ecosystem: Environmental > Terrestrial > Soil > Palsa > Peat permafrost | place: Sweden: Abisko...
CCCGTCGCAGCCCGCACCAAACCTGCGGCTGCCCCGCTGATTCCCGCGGGTTCCTACACCCTGCAAGTCGCCGCCCTCAAGAGCCAGTCCGACGCTCTCGACCTCGCCGCGCGCCTGCAGAAAAAGAAATTCCCCTCCTTCGTCCTCTCCCCGCTGGGCGATCCCTTTTATCGCGTCCAGGTCGGTCCCTACTCCGACCAGAAATCCGCCGACGTCGCCAAAAAAGGCCTTGACGCCGCCGGCTTCAAAGCGATCGTGAAACACTAATGTCCGCGAGCCGATGGCTGGCTCATCTCCGCCCGCATCCCAACTCCGAAACACCCACGGCGTTGCGCATCGTCGTCGCCGCGGTCTCGGGCGCAATGCTGGCGTATTCCTTCACCGGTTTTTACCTGGCCGTTTACTCCTGGCTTTGCATCGGTATCCTGATGGTCGTCTTGTTCGGCGCGCGCCCGCACATCGCCTTCCTGTGCGGCTTCATCCACGCCGTCGTCTTCGGCTTCGCCAGCGAAGCCTGGATTGCCACCGTTTTGTCCGTCCACGGCGACATCCCTGGCCCCGCCAGCTGGCTTCTACTTTTCTTGGTGCAAGCCCTCTGGGGCATCGCCTGCGGCGCCTTCGCCTGGCTCGTCAATCGCCTGGCCCTCCGCAGCATCGTCCTGGCCTGCGCCGCTGCGCCCTTCATCTGGGTCGCCGCCGAATTTCTCCACGGCAAAACTCCCGAGATCGGCTTCCCGTGGAACCTCCTCGGCTATCCCGCCTCCGCCAACCTCGGCCTCCTGCAAATCACCACCGTCACCGGCATTTACGGACTCTCGTTCCTCGCCATGGCCTTTAACTCGCTCCTCGCCTGGACCGATGCCGCGGCCGCCCCGCGCGCCCGCTCACGCACCGCCATCCTGTTCGCCGCGTGGGCTGTCCTGCTGCTGGTCTATTTCGTCGCGCCCAAGTTCGTCCCGCAAGCCATCGCCACGCACGTGGCTCGCGCCGTCCAACTTAATTTTCCCGAAACACCCTCCTACGAAAATAATTGGTTTCAGCAACACGCCTCCGAAATGGCCGAAGTCACGCGCCTCAGTCTGGCCCACAACAACACCACGCACCCCGACCTTTTAGTTTGGCCCGAAGCTCCCGCCCCCTTTTCGGAAGAAGACACGCAATTCGCCACCATCGCCGGCAACCTCGCCATCAAGTTCAATCATCCGTTCCTGGCCGGCACCATCGAGTGGCGCCGCGAATCCATCCCCGGCAACTCTGCCAACGCGCACCCCGCCAGCGTCGAAATCCCCCTCAACAGCGCGGTCCTCCTGGACGCCCAGGGCCAACGTATCTTCACCTACGACAAAATTCATCTCGTACCCTTCGGCGAATACGAACCCTTTCCGTTAATCCACCGCGTCGTCGCCAACGTCTCCAGCGAGGTCGGCGGTTTCGCCAAAGGCACGCGTTACTCCATCGGCCAGCTCCCCGGTGACCACTCCTTCGGCGTCTTCATCTGCTACGAAGCCATTTTCCCCGGCGAGATCCGCACCTTCGCCAACGACGGCGCCCAGTTGCTCATCAACATCTCCAACGACGGCTGGTTTGGCCGCTCCGCCGCCGCCGAGCAGCACCTCCGCATGGCCCGCGTGCGCGCCGCGGAAAATCGCCGCTGGCTCATTCGCAGCACCAACAACGGTTTCACCGTCTCCGTCGACCCCTATGGCCGCATCTACCGCCCCTTACCGCCAGACGTCCGCGCCGCCGCCAATCTCCCCTACGACTTTCGCACCGACAAAACCATCTACACCCGCTACGGCGACTGGTTCCCCTGGCTCTGCGTACTCGTCTCGCTAGCCCTCCTGTTCTGGTCCCTGGCCCCCAGACCGGCCGCCGGCGAAAACATCGCCATCCCAGTAGTTGAAGTTCCCGTCGTCGCCCTTGCCCCCCCCATGGCCACCGCCTGAAACCACGCTATACTGTTTCTCGCCTTTGCCTTTGCTTTCGCCTTTGCGTTTGCCTTGTAGCGACGCCCTTCAGGGCGTCAGTTATTGACTTTGTTTTTCGGTTCTGTTTTTACCACCCAAACAGCAAAAAAATTCCAAGACGAGCGCCTAAATAAACATGATCCTCGAAGACCTCCAATACCGCTACGAATCCCTCAAACCACGCATCTCCATGGTTCGGAGCTATCTTTGACGCCCCGCAATACCGCGACCGCCTGAAATCCCTGGAATCCCGCGCCGCCGACCCCAATTTCTGGAGCAACCAGGAAGAAGCCCAAGCCGTCCTCCGTGACCGCAAACGCGCCGAAGACCAAATCGCCGCCGACGAAAAACTCACCAGCATCGCGGGCGACATCGACACCTACATCAACCTCGCCAAAGAAGAGACCAACGCCGAGCAGCGCCAAGACCTCCTAAAAGATCTGTCGAAGGAACTGGACGCCGCCGAGACCTACATCGCGGAACAGGAAACCCGCACCTTGCTCTCCGGCGAAACCGATCATCTCAACGCCATCATGACCATCAAGCCCGGCGCCGGCGGCACCGAGTCGCAGGACTGGGCCAGCATCCTCTTGCGCATGTATCTCCGCTGGGCCGAACGCCACGAAATGAAAGCCGAAGTCCTGGACGAAACCCCCGGCGAAGAAGCCGGCATCAAAAACGCCACCATCCAGTTCAGCGGAGAAAATGCCTACGGCCTGCTGACCGGCGAAACCGGCGTCCATCGCCTGGTGCGCATCTCTCCCTTCGACCAGGCCGCCCGCCGCCACACCAGCTTCGCCAGCGTCTTCGTCATCCCGGAAATTGATGACCGCATCGAGATCAACATCCGCCCCGAAGACCTGCGCGTTGACACCTACCGCGCCGGCGGCAAAGGCGGACAAAACGTCAACAAAGTCGAAACCGCCGTGCGCATCACCCATCTCCCCACCAACATCGTGGTCGCCTGCCAGGCCCAGCGCAGCCAGGGCAAAAACCGCGAGCTCGCCATGAAAATGTTGCGCTCCCGCCTCTACGACGAAGAAATAAAAAAACGCCAAGCGCACACCGACAAGCTCGACGAATCCAAACTGGAAATCTCCTTCGGCAGTCAAATCCGCAGCTATGTAATGCAACCCTATCGCCTCATCAAAGACCACCGCACCAAGTTCGAGGTAGGCGACGTTGACCGCGTCCTCGATGGCGACCTGGACCCCTTCATCCGCTCCTACCTGATGGCCAAACGCACCAAAGGCACCGTAGAAGTCGACCTCTCCGACCTGGAAAAAGAGTAGGCGCCAGTTCCTCCGCGCCAAGAAAAGCTCCCCGCCCCCAGGTAACTCTAAGTCGCTGTTAGGCTTACGGCCTATTGGGGCCTTTGTCGGGATGGAGATTTTGGCGGGGTGTGAGGTGTACGGTAGGGTATTTTGTATCGTTATCAAAACACGGGGGTTGCGCGGGGAGCAATTCGTATCGTTATCAAAACAAAGGGGCAAAATTACGCGACACAGATCGGAGGCCGATTTCGGGTCGCGTGGGATGTGTGGGGCGACTGGCGAGGACGGAACGAACAAGTCCATGTTCCACGCTAGCATGGATTTGTTGATGTGTCAAGACCAATTGCGGATATCATTCGAACGGCGGGTTGTTCGCGTTTAAGGGCCCGAGCGGGAGAGGGCAAAAATCAAGACGAAGATTGCCCCTGAGAGGCAGAAGACACATTCACCACGGTTACGTCGGCGTGGTGACCGGTTCGACGTGCAGCTTCAGGCCGTCGATGCGCACTACGCGCACAGAAATACCCGACTGGAGCGGTTGCGTGCTGCTGGCGCGCCAGAGTTCGCCGTGGATGCGGATCATGCCTTCGGCGTTTGCCGGAACCGCTTCGACCACCGTTCCCTGCTCTCCCAGCAACTCTTCCTTGCCGGTGGCGGACTTCCAACTGCGCGAACGCAGCACCAGGCGCATCAACACCACGGCGATGATGGCGAAGGGCACGGTCACCGCAAGGGCTACGACGAAGCTGACGCCGAAGCCGGTGAGCGGCGAGCGAATCAGAAACATGGCGCCCAACAACATGGAAACGATGCCGCCGAGCAGCAGCACGCCGTGGCTGGTGAACTTGGCTTCCATGATAAAAAACGCCAGGGCGAGCAGAATCAGGAATACGCCAGCCAGATTTACCGGCAGGAAATGCATGGCATACAGCGCCAGCACCAGGCAGATGCCGCCGATGACCCCGGGGGCGATGACGCCGGGATGCGTGAATTCGGTGTACAGGCCGAGCACGCCGACGATGAGCAGGATGAAAAAGATGTCTGGCTCCACGATGCGGGCCAGGAATTTTTGCCGCGAAGAGAGCTCGAAGCTGATTTGCGTCGCGTGCTCGAGGTGCAGCGTGACTTTCGTGCCATCGAAGCGCGTGATGGTGCGGCCAACGAGCTGGCGCAGCAGGTCGTCCATATTGGTGGCCACCAGGTCGATCAGTTTGCCGTCGAGCGCTTCTTTCTCGGTGAAGGCTTTGGCGTCGGTGACCGCGGTTTCGGCGAGGGCGGAGTTGCGCCCGCGCTTTTCCGTGAAGCTGCGCAGGAAGGCCTTGGCGTCCTCATTTAATTTCGCGCGGAACACGGGATCGAGCTGCGTGGGTATGCCGCCGACCACCATGATGGTGGAGGCGGCGCCGGTGTGCGTGCCGGGAGCCATCGCCGCGATGTCGGCGGAAAGCAAAATGTAGAAACCGGCGCTGGCGGCACGGGCGCCGATGGGCGTGACGTACACCGCAACTGGGACTGGCGAGGCCAATATGTGCTGCACGATGTCCTTCATCGAGTCGGTGAGGCCGCCGGGCGTGTCCATGGTGATGATGACCAGCACGGCGCTGTGTTTCGCGGCGTCGGCCAGGCCTTCATCAAGGTACGTGGCGAGGACCGGCTCGACGTCGTCGTCGATGTGCAGGACGGAAACGAGTGGCGTGGCCGGCGCGGCGGACTGATCGGGAGAGGCAGCAGAGACGCGCGAATACCAGGGAGCGGCCAGCGCGAGCGTGGCGAGAAGCGCGGTGACCACGAGCCGCGCGCAGCGAAGCGCGTTTGCGGCAGCCGCAGATTTCGCGCCGACACCAGATTTCGCGGCGGCTGCGAACCTCGCGGCGGTGAACTTCGCGGTGGCGCTAGATTTCCAGACGGAGGATCTTTTCATTGCACACCTCCATTCGGGCCGGGGGTGGTGGCTTGGGGATTTTGCAGGTGCTCGAGCAACTGCTTGGCTTCGGTGTAGTTGGGCGCCAGCTTCAACGCGCGCTGGACTTCAGCGCGCGCCAGATCGGTCTTCTTCTGTTCGAGGTATACGCGCGCGAGAAGGACGCGGACGACGGCCGAATCGCGCGTGTGCAGCGAGGCTTGCAGTTGCGTGACGGCTTCGTCCAGATTGCCGCGGCGGCGCGCGATGTCGGCCAGACCGCGGTGGGCGCCGGCGTTTACGGAATCGAGGGCCAAGGCGGCTTTGAATTCGCGTTCGGCGTTGTCCACGCGGCCGGCGAGCAATGCCTGGTGCGCGCCACGCACGTGGGCTTCAGCGGAATCCGCGACTGAGCCGCCGGAGGTGTCGGCAGCGCCACTTTCGGCGGGCTTGATTTCCTGCCGCAGCGAGGTGGTGTCGAGCTCGGTCTTCACACGCGCCAAATGCGTCAGCGTGTCGCTCTTGGCGTCGAGGTGCACCGCGGGGAGGCCGCTTGGGCCGAACTCTTCCGTGGCGGAGACGCGCTCCTGATCCGCTTCCGGCTGACGGCCGGCTTTATCGAGCGCGAGAATGAGCAGCGCGCGATCTTCGGGGTTGTCCGGTTCACGATCCGAGGCTTCGCGGAAATAGCCGGCGGCGTTGCTGGGATCGTTGCTCTGCAGCGCAAGCAGGCCGAGATTGAAGGGATAGTCGTCTTCGTCGGGGTCAAGGTCAGCGGCACGCTGCAGGTCGGTTTGTGCGCCGGCGACGTCGCCGAGACGCGCTTTCGCCAGCGCCAGATTATTTAGGATCTCCGGAAGGTCGCCGCCGGAGATCGAGCTGGTGGCGCCGGCGTCCGCGCCCGTGCCCCGGCGCAAGCCTTCGCGCAGCGAGGTAAACACTTCCTGGGCGCGGTCCGGCTGGCTGAGCAACAGGCGGCAGACGCCGGTGGCGAAAACCGCCTCGGTGTAGCGATCATGGGTGGCCGGAATGCGCGCGTACCAAGGCAGCGCCAGGTTGCAATCACGCCGCGAAAAATAGACTTCGCCGAGCCAGAAATCCGGCTCCGGCCAATCGGGCTCGAGGCGCGCGGCTTCGCGGAATTCGCGCAGGCGGGCTTCGTCGTCGGCGGCGAGCAGGCCGCGGACGTAGTGCTCGAAGGCGTCGAGGCGCAGCGGGCGCTGCTTTTTTGCGAATTCGGCGAGGCTCAGCGGGTAAGCGGGTTGGTTGGAGCCCAAGGCGCGCCAAGCCAGGCGAGTTTCGAGGTCCATCAGCGAATCGAGGGGGCCGGACTCGCGAACTTCCGGGAGTAACGCGGGCGGGTTGATGCGCAGGACGCGGGAGGCGATGTTGAGCGTGGTTCCATCGGAGGAGTAGCTACCGAAGATGACGTAGTCCACATCGAGATCTTCGGCGATGCGCAGCATGGTGGCGCGGCTGAGTTTCGATTCGGAGGGCAGGCCGTAGCGATCCAGTTCGTTGATGCGTCCGCTGTGCGAGTAAACGGATTCGCCGGCGGCGGAGAGCCGGAGGATGGTGAGTTCCTCGAGGCCTTCGCCCAGCCAATCGTAGCGGGAGGTGGGGCCGGCGTTTTCAAAGGGAAAGACGAGATAGATTTGGCTGCCGATGGCGCCGGAGGCGCGATGCGCGGTGGTCTGCGCTTTGAGCGGCGGAGCGAGGTGCAGCGCGAGGATAGCCATAGCCAAGGCGGCCAAGGCTACGGCCGGCCTTACGATCGCGCGGAGCGATGCTGGCGTTACGCAACGAACATGCATGCAGACTGTAATTGTAGCAGAGGAGTTTGCGCGAGCGAGCAGGAAGCGGCCGGAAGTGCCTTGCGCTGACGCGTGGCGGGCCGGCAGAGTCCGCAGACTGGAGCGTTGAACGGCGACCTGTTTATTGCTGATCGAGGGCGGCGTTCTTGAAGCGCGGCGGCTCCGCGGACTTGGGCGTCAGCGCTTCCTGCACATCGGGATTGTTTAAGTAGGCGGCGAAGACCGGATCTTTCCTGGCAGCGGCGAGTTCGCGGTAGCCTTCATCCTTGGCTTTGCGCAGGTAAATGATGCAGCGCTCGAGATTGCCGGATTCGGCGAACGTCTTTGCCAGCATGAAATAGAAGCGGCCGCGATCGTCGACAGAACGGTCTTGCAGGACGGAACCGGAGCGCGAGTTGCCCTGCTCGAAGAAGTGCGGATCGATGGTCAGAGCCTGGCGGAAGGAGGCCAGGGAGTCTTCGTACTTCTTGTCTTCAAAGTAGGCGTAGGCCAGATTGCTGTAGAGCACCGGCATGTCCTTGCGCATATTGATGGCTTTTTGATACGCGCGAATGGCCTTGCCGTAGCGTTTGCGCTGATACCAAACGGTGCCGACGTTATTCTGGGCATCGGCGTAACGCGGGTCCACCTTGACGGCGCGCTCGTAGTATTTCAGCGCCATGGTCAGCGCGCCCTGCTGGTGCAGGGAGATGCCAAGCTTGTTGAAGTAGACGGCATTTTGCGGCGCGGCGTCGGAGAGGCGCTTGAAGACCAGCGCGGCCTCGCGATAATCCTTGCGAATCATGTAGAGATCGCCCATCTCTTCGTCGGTGAGCTGCGGGCGAACGACGATGACGGGATCCGCGGTGGCGGGCGTTTGCGCGAGGTTCTGCGGCAAGCTGACGCGTGGAATGGATGCCGCGGCCACGCTTTCAGCGCTCGCGACAGACGAGCCGCTGGTGAAATTTTGTGCGGTCGAGGATGAAGTTACAGTGAAACTCAGGAGGGCAACGGCTGCTGGCAACGCCACCGAAATTCTGCTCATGGCGAACCTCTTTTAGTCCGGGTTCGGTTTGTCCTTATCCGGATCCTTCTTCTTGCCCCCAAAGATACCAAAAATCTTCTGCAAAGGATTCTTTTTCTTTTCGGTGGGCTTGACGGAAGGGTCACCAGGGGCCGGACTAGTACCATCCGGATTTAGGGCCTGGTTTGGGGCGGCGTTGGGGCCGGGGTCGACGCTGGTGACGGGTGCCTTCGATCCTCCCCCGCCACCAAAGATGTGCGAAAGCCAGTTGCCGGAGGTGCTGGCGGTTTTGTTGCCGCCGTGCAGGTCGCAGAACTGTGTGGGTTGCGAGCCGGCTACGTAGACTTCCTCGCGCGTGGTGGGGCAGCTGGGCGTGGCGAGCATCAGAGATTCCGGGTCGATGCTGACGGATTGCACGCCGTCCGGCATGCTGAATGCTTTCACGTCCTTGTAGGCGGGCAGAGCCGTGGCGCGAAGCATGAAGTCCGCCCAGATGGGCGCGGCGGCGGCACCACCTGCGAGGCCGAGGTCGCGGTTGTCGTCGAAGCCCACCCAAATGACGCACACGAGGTTGGAGGTGAAGCCGGAGAACCAGCCGTCGCGCGAGGTGCCGGTCTTCCCGGCTGCCGGTAAGGTGAAGCCGCGGGCGCGTACGGTGGCACCCGTGCCTTTGTTGAGGACGTCTTGCAGGACGCTATCGACCAAAAAGGCGACGCGCGGGTCGAGTACCGGGCGCGTCTGCGGGGCGTATTGCTCGAGGGTGCTGCCGTCGGCACGCACGACGCGGTGCAGGAATTGGGGTTCGGCGCGTGTGCCCATGGTGGCGAAGGCGGTGTAACCCGCGGCGACGTCCACGGGCGTCATTTCGTAAGCGCCTAGAGCGACTGCGGGGGTGGGCTGAATGTTGGTGCCCAAGCCCATTTGACGGGCAATTTGCACCACGCGGCCGTAGCCGATCAGTTCGGCAACTTTCACCGTGGCAACGTTCAGCGAATTCGTAAGAGCTTCACGGACGGTGACGTGGCCCATAAATTTTTCGCCGTAATTGTTGGGCGTGTATTCCTTGCCGTCAAACTCGAAGGTGGTGGGCTCGTCGTCGACGGTGGTGGCGGTGGTAATCACCGGTTGGACGTTGCTGACGGCGTTGGAGAAGGCGGCGGCGTAGACAAACGGCTTGAACACCGAGCCCGGCTGGCGATGCGCGAGCGCGTGGTTGAGCTGGCTCTGGCCATAGTCGCGGCCGCCAATTACGGCTTTGATCTCGCCGGTGCGCGGGTCAAGCGCCACGAGCGCGACCTGCACCTGCGGAATGGTTTCGACCGTGCCCTTTTTGGCCTGTTCTCGCTTCCACTTGTCGTATTTCTTGGCCAGCAGTTTGTCCACGTTGGCGGCGCCGGCTTCGACGGCCGCGGCCGCAGCGCGCTGCAGTGCGGGGTCCAGCGTGGTGTAGACGCGGAAATTCTCGGTGGTCAATTCGCTCTCCGAATATTTGTCGAGCAAGTGGTCCTTGACCATATCGACGAAATACGGCGCTTCGCTGCCGGCGACGGAGGTGTGCACGATGCGCAGCGGGACGCGCTTGGCGTCCTGCACGTCGGCTTCGTTGATGTATCGGTTCTCCACCATTTGCGCCAGCACGCGATCGCGCGCTTGCGCGCCGCGTTCCGGATGGCGGTCCGCCGAGGAGTAGTAATTGGGCGCGCGAATGATGCCCGCCAAATAGGCGCATTCGGAAAGCGAGAGCTGACGCATGTCTTTGCCGAAGTACGCCACGCTGGCTTCCGAAAAGCCGCGGATGCCGAAGCTGCCGCGATTGCCGAGATACACTTCGTTGGCGTAAAGCTCGAAGATTTCCTGCTTATTGAAGCGCTGTTCGAGCTCGAAGGACACCATGGCTTCGGCGAGTTTGCGCTTCCAGGTGCGCTCGTTGGAAAAGAAGAAGGTGCGCGCCACCTGCATGGTGATGGTGCTGGCGCCCTGATAGTGCTGGCTGCTGTGGCGGAGGTCCGCCCAGGCGGCGCCGAAGATGCGGATAAAGTCCAGGCCGCCGTGCTCGAAGAAGCGTTTGTCTTCGGCAGAGAGAATGGCGTGGACCAGCGTAGGAGGCAGATCGTCGTAGCGCACCGGACGACGCTTTTCGCGGGCGCTGTCAAAGAGATTGGTGATGAGCTCAGGCTCGATTTGCGCGGAGGCCAGTTCCGTGCCGCCGGCGAGCGGGCGGATGCTGCGGATAGTCTTGCCGCCGAACTGCACCTCGAGGGCGTTGCTGCCGCCGAAGTAGGAGAGTTTTGAGGGGCGGATGTCGACGGTGTTGCCCTGCACGGTGAACTGGCCCATGGCGTTGTCGTCGGACTCCGGACGGTAACCCACGCGGGTCAGGTAGGTGGTGAGGAGGTCCAGAGACTCGGTTTGGCCTGCGGCGATTTCTTCTGGAGCGGAAAAGATCTGCGTGGTGTTCTGCAGCACGTGGCCGGAGAGGCGCGCGGTAATGGCGCGCGAATATTTGATGTAGTAAAAGGCGAAGATTCCGGCGGACGTGAGAATGACGGTCAGGACGACGGCCAGCAGCGTCAGGCCGACGATGGACGTGAAAAAACCTTTTTGCAGCCGAATGCGCAAACGGGACTCCCTCAGCGTGAAATACCAGTGTCTCGCAAGATGCGGTGCGAACCAAGAAGCGATCTACGAGGTGTGCCTTTTGTTGGATGCGTAAAAGCGTTGCGGCGTCGGCTGCAGCTCGTTGTATCTACGTACGCGGGCGCAGAGTTGCCAAGTTGCGGGGTTCGACGCAATAGGACAGAAGGACAGAGACCTGCCAGGATGGCTACGTCAGCGATTTGTTTTCGCTGCTGGGCGTAAAGTGCAATTCCGTCTGGAACACGACGAGATCCACGGGTACGCGATAGTCGAGAGAAATGGTGACGCCGCGATCCCCGGTGCTGATCTTGATGTCTTCTTTTTTGGCGGGAATGTTGAGGTCTTGCATGACCTTATAGATATTTTCGCGGATCTGGTCTTCGCTCTGGCGCGTAACCACCGCGAAGCGCGCGACTTCCTGCATTTTATCGGCGAGTTGGTATTCGGCGACGTACGCGGGAATGGTGCGGAAGCCGATGAAGATCAGCACGGCGAAAACCAGAAGCACCATGATGGTTTTGAGTTTGCCTTCGCCGCGCTGGGCGCGAGGCGTGATGCCGCGATCGCCGCGCGGGGTAAGCTGGGATGGGCGGTCAGCAAACAAGTCGGTGTCTCCAGAACGCAGCGCCAATGCCGCTGTTTTCGTTCAATTTACGTTAACATCGCCGCGCCAGAGTGTCGATAAGGCCGCTGCGGGCTTGTAGCGTGAATGCAACCCTTGGGGCTGCGGCGTTAGTAATGAACACGCCACTGAATGGCCCCACCTGGTGTGTCAGATTGCCTAATAGGCGCGGGCGAAGATGGCGCGATCGCGCGCCGGCTCGCCGCAAGAGACGCAATCGCCCGCGGTTCCCTGTTGCTCGAGCGGGATGCAGCGCATGGTGGCGCGGGTTTCTTCCTTGATCTTGGCTTCGCAGTCGCCGCTGCCGCACCAGGAGGCCAGCGCGAAGCCGGTTTCCACGGCGCGCTTCAGGTCTTCGAGGTTCTTGGCGTCGTGCGTGTTGCCCTTGCGGAAGGCCAGGGCCTTGTCGTGCAGAGATTGCTGGATTTCCGCGAGCAGCTTTTCGGTGAGCGCCGGCAGTTCGGCGAGGTTCACGCTGACCTTGCCTTCCCTTCCCGGTTTATCACGACGGGCGAGAACGGCGGCTTGCTTGGCCACGTCTTTGGGACCGAGTTCGACGCGCACCGGGACGCCACGCATCTCCCAATCGTTAAACTTCCAGCCGGCGCTTTGCCCTTCGCGTTCGTCGAGTTTTACGCGGATATTGGCTTTGATTAACTCGCCGTTCAGCTTGCGTGCGGCCTCGAGTACCACCGCTTTCTCTTCGTCCGTCTTGTAGATGGGTACGATGACCGCCTGGATGGGCGCCAGTTTGGGCGGCAGCACCAGCCCTTGATCGTCGCCGTGGACCATGATGATCGCGCCAATGAAGCGGGTGGAAAGTCCCCAGGAAGTGGTCCAGCAGTGCTGCAGCTGGCCGTTCTGGTCGAGATAGCGCACTTCGAAGGCTTGCGCGAAGTTTTGCCCAAGGAAGTGCGATGTGCCCGCTTGCAACGCTTTGCCGTCGCCCATCATGGCTTCGATGGAAAAGGTGGTGTCGGCGCCGGCAAATTTTTCCGCGTCGGACTTTTTGCCGGGAATGACCGGTATGGCGGCATCATTGACCGCGAAATCGGTGTAGATGTCCAGCATCTGGCGTGTCTCAAACTCCGCTTCTTCGCGCGTGGCGTGCGCGGTGTGCCCTTCCTGCCAGTAAAATTCCAGCG
>Ga0302324_100022147_pt1 | contig 12362 bp, 9 predicted proteins | sample Palsa_T0_1_FD_201949 | JGI IMG/M metagenome (GOLD analysis project Ga0302324, IMG submission 201949) | Peat permafrost microbial communities from Stordalen Mire near Abisko, Sweden - Palsa_T0_1 | ecosystem: Environmental > Terrestrial > Soil > Palsa > Peat permafrost | place: Sweden: Abisko...
GCCCTCCGGTCCCGCGCTGCTCTCCCGTACCTGGCAACTTGACCGCTTCGATCGGCTCGAGGAGGTCTGGGATGGCTGGGAGGACTGGTTCATCGACATCGGCGAATCACACACGACTTTCCCGCAACTGAGTTTCTTTCGCTCACCCCGCCCTAAAAATCATTGGGTGCTGGCCGCAGAAGCGGTGCTCGACGGCGCCGCGCTGTTTATGACCGTCTGCGATGTGCCTCGACAATCCCGCAGCGAGCTCTGCCTCCACGCCGGCGTGCACGCCTTGATCTCGATCGCCGATTTCCAGGGGATCCCCCATCAGCCGCCGGAACCGGACGCAAGGATCACGCTCTCAGAAGAAAGCTTTAACCAGGCATGCCGCGATCTGCAACACCTGGGGGTTCCGGTGCGAGAAGATCGCGACGCGACCTGGCTTGAGTTTCGGTCCTTACGCGCGCGCTACGAGCCGCTGCTCGCTGTGATTGGTCCTATGACCGACGCTCCCCGCAGCGATTGGAGCTCTTGGACTGACACCGCGCCGCGCCACAACCCGCCGCTATTCCGACTCAAGCAGCGATAGGAACTCGCAGCAGAGGTGGCCGTCGTCGAGGTAGCACGTCAGGCCGCCGCGCCGGTTGCCGGAGGCGGGCGCAGCGCTGCCAAGATGGAGTGACCCTACGACCCGCCGACCAAGGAGGCCTCGATGCCGTTGTTCCCCGACCGGCTGCGCTTTGGTATCCACGCTGGCCAGCAGTACACCGACTTCCCTTCCTACCTCGAGCTGTGGCGCGCCGCCGAGGAGGTGGGTCTCGACTGGGCTTCTGTGTTCGATCACTTCATGCCGATCCAGGCCGACCCGACCGGCCCGTGCTTCGAGGCGCTCACGCTGCTGTCCGCGATGGCTGCTCATACCGAGCGGCTGCGCTGCGGCATCATCGTCAGCGGCGTCACCTACCGCTGGCCCGCCGTGCTCGCCAACATGGCCGTCACCATCGACCACGTGTCCGGCGGTCGCGTTGAGCTGGGCATGGGCGGCGCGTGGTACGAGCTCGAGCACGACCAGTACGGGATCCCATTCCCGCCGCTCGGGCAGCGCCTCGCGATGCTCGGCGAGGCCGCCGCGGTCGTGAAGTCGCTATGGACGCAGGAGACCACCACCTTCGACGGGCGCCACTACCAGCTGCGCGACGCGCGTTGTGAGCCCAAGCCGCTGCAGTCGCCGCGCATCCCGCTCTGGATCGGAGGCGCGGGCGAGCGCGTGACGCTGCGCCATGTGGCCGCCCACGCCGACGGGTGGAACACGTTCCTGATGCCCATGGACGAGTACAAGCGCAAGCTCGACGCGCTGGACGCGCATTGCGCCGAGGTGGGCCGCGACCGCTCGGAGATCCGCCTGCAGCTGGTCGCGCGGGTGGTGCTCGGCGCCGACGAGCACGAAGCGGAGCAGCAGCTGCGCCTACGCGCCGAGGGGCTGGGCATGGAGCCCGATGCGCTGCGCGAGGGGATGTTCGCTGGCACCCCCGAGCAGCTCGTCGAGCACCTCACGCCGTATGCGCAGGTGGGCGTGAAGGATTTCCTCGTGATGGCGCGGCCGCCGATGGACCGACGCACGCTCGAGCTGCTCGCGCGCGAGGTTGCGCCGGCCATGCGCGCCTGACCCTCGCGCCCGCGCGGCTCAGGGGCCGCTGCGGGCCATGGCGGCTAGCGCCGCCGAGGCCACTGCGGCCGCGCGGCTCGGGCCGGCACAGCGTCCGGCCGCCGCCCCGCATCAACTCCATATGGATCGCCAACCACTCGAGCCGCGAGCCATTTGGCCCGGCGGGTGGCGCCACGCGTTAGGAGGCATATGATCGCCGGCGATGGCTGCCCTTTCTCACGTGCCGGTCGGCGCGCTGAGCTTGGAGCGCTTCGGGTCAGTGCTCCCACCCGCGGACGATCGGCGGTTGCAGCGCATCATGCAGCGGGGCCGCGAGGCGTTCGAGTGGGAGGGGCTATTCGGCGCGCGACTGGATGGCGGTGAGCGCCAGCGTGTAGACAATATCTTCAACCAAGGCACCGCGGCTGAGGTCGTTCACAGGCTTGGCAAGGCCCTGCAGCATCGGGCCGACGCTGACCACGTGTGCGCTGCGCTGCACGGCTTTGTATGTCGTGTTTCCAGTGTCGAGGTCTGGAAAGATGAAGACGTTCGCGCGTCCGGCTACCGGGCTGCCGGGCCGCTTGCTGTGCCCTACCGAAACGATGGCAGCGGCGTCGTACTGCAGCGGTCCGTCGATGGCTAGCTCGGGCTCGCGTTCGCGCGCGATCCGGGTCGCCTCGGCGACCTTGTCGACATCGCTGCCGACCCCGGAGGTGCCGGTGCTGAAGCTGATCATCGCCACGCGGGGTTCGATGCCGAATGCCCGCGCCGACCCCGCGCTCTGGATCGCAATGTCGGCCAGTTCTTCGGCGTCGGGCCGACGGTTGATCGCGCAATCGCCGTAGACGACCACCTCGTCGGGCAGGCACATGAAGAACACCGACGACACGAGGCGGCTGCCTGGCTTGGTGCCGAGAACTTGTAGCGCCGGGCGGACCGTCGCCGCGGTGGTATGGACCGCGCCCGCAACCATGCCGTCCGCTTCGCCCTGCTGGAGCATCATCGCGCCGAGCATGATTGGGTCGGAGAGGCGGTCGCGCGCCATCTCTTCGCTCCAGCCGCGGGCCCGCCGCAGCTCGGCAAGCGGGGCGACGTACCGCTCGGCGGCGGCTTGGGGGTCGACCACGGTCACGCCCTCAGGCAGCGCCAGCCCGAGGCTCTGGGCCAACCCAGCCACCTGGTCGGGCGGTCCCAGCAACACCGTGCGGGCGATGCCTCGCTCCGCGCAGACGACCGCGGCCTGCAGGGTGCGTGGCTCGGTGCCTTCTGGCAGCACCACACGGGCGTCAGCGACGTGGGCCAGCTCGACCAGTTGGTAGCGGAAGGCGGCGGGGCTGAGTCGGCGGGGCCGAGAGGAGCTCGGCAGCGACTCCAGCCAGGACGCGTCCAGTGCGTCGGCGATGCTGACGGTCACGGCCTCGATCCGTTCCAAATCATCGACCGGCAGCCCCGGGTCGAGGTCACGCACTCGCGTTGCGGTCTCGTAGCTGTTCGCCTCGACGACAAGAATCGGCAGGCCGGTCGCGCACGCAGCCCGCGTGAGCTCCCACACCCGTGGGTCCGGCTCGATCCCGGCCGACAGGACCAGTGCGGCCAGCCGGGTTCCGTTCAGCGCAGCGAGGCAGGCAGCCATGATCACGTCGTGACGGTCTCCGGGGACCACGACAAGCCGGCCGTCGGTGAGCACGCGCAGGCCACCCGGGACAGCCTGGGCGAACACCGCCACGTCCTTGATACGCCGCGACAGGTCACCCTCGTTGAACACCCGCGCTTCCAGCTCGCGGATGAGGTCGCGCATCCGCAACCAGGTCAACTCGGGACGATGCAACACTCCAGCGATGAGGCGAAGCCCGCGCTCGGCGAGAGCCTCGCCGAGCGCGGTTGCCGAACCCGGATCGCCCGCCGGCAGGCCGTTGACCACACAGCCGACCACGCGCTCCTGCTCGCCCGACCAGTACCCGCCCGCTGTGACGGCGAGCGTTTCGGCTAGACCCTCGGCGGTGCCAGCAGTCCGGTCGTGCCTGGGGTGCGCCGCGGGGTCTGCCCCGGCCTCACCGTTCCCCGCGTCCGCCGGCGGCCAGCTGCCGACGAGCACGACGTCGGCGTCGAGCGCGCTCGCCAGCGCCTGGTTGAGTGCGCTGACGTACAGCGTGTTCGGGCGCGGACTGAGCCCCTCGACGACGACGACGTCGGATCGCTGATCAATCGGGTGCCAGGCAGCGACGATCTTCTCGAGCGCCACGTCGAGTCCGCCAGCGCTGAGCTGCTGCTCCAGCTGGGCGGTGGAGAGCGGATCTGGGGGACGCAGCGAAGACACAGCCGCGACCAACGCTGCCGACCGGTCCGGGCCACCATCTGGCCTGAGCTGAGCGACCGGCTTGACGAAGCCAACACTCACACCCCGCCGGTCGAGCGCCCGCACCAAACCAAGACACGTCCTCGCCAGGCCAGCGCCACCGCCAGCTGGCAGGACCAGCAAGGTCCGGGCCATAACTCATCCTATGGGGCGGGCGAGGGCCCGTCAACCGCCGTCGATGACCGGGGCGGTGTCACGGGCGATCAAGAGCTCCTCGTCCGTCGGCACGACCAGCGCCTGGACCCCGCCCACCGCGCGCAGCCACCGACCCCCTCGCACCCGATAGGTGCCGACCTCAGCCGCAGCATCAGTAATGAACTCACCCGCGCGATCGCGGCCCAGAACACCTGCACAACCTCAGGCACCATCCGCTCAGAGAACTGCGCCATCACGCCTCCGTTCACCCGTCTCCCAGGAAGGGACATCGCGGGCCCCGGGCTCAAGGCCGGACAGCGCGCCGATCGCCGCTGCGCCTCGCCCTACGGGCTCGGCTTCGCGACGAACGGCGCGCTACTCAACCACGGAGCTCAGACGACCTCGAAAGTCCCTCCAACTGGGCGGGTGTTGCGATCACCGCGCGAACCCAAGGTTGGTTTGCGGACGCCCTGATCGGCCGCGGAGCAGGGCAGGAGCGGTGCGACGCGCGCGGCGAACTCGGCCGGGTGGGTGATCATCGCGGCGTGGTTACCGGGGAGCTCGATCAGCGGGGTGCCGAGCGCGGCGGCCAGCGCCTGTGCGCAGCGGTGGGGATAGAACTCGCGTCCTTCCTGGCTGGCGGTGACGACGATCCGGTCGGCGAGCGGGGTGATCCGCTCGAGTTCGAGGTCGTAGTCGGCAATCGCTGGGACGTCACGGCGGATGAACAGCTCGATATCGCCGCGGCGGACCTCGGGCTGGTCGCCTGAGCCGGTGAGCGAGCGGCCCCTGGTGACGCCGATGCTCTGGGCGATCTGGTCGAGCGCCTCACCGGCGTCGTCGCGATCGAGGTCGACGTCGAACGACGCCCGGTCATCGGCGGGTACCAGTTGGCCGAGCGGCGGCTCGTGGATGATCACCCGCGTGACGGAATCGGGGTGAGACGCGAGGAGCTCGAGCGCGATCAGGGCGCCGGCGCTCGACGCGACCACCGATGCGGGTCCGGCGCCGAGGTCGTCGATGACGTGGCGGAGATCGCCAGCGTGGACGGGAATGCTCGCCGGCTGAGAGGGATCATCGAGCCGGCTGCGGGAGTAGCCGCGGCGGTCATAGGTGATGACTGTGCGGCCGGCAGCGAGGTGGCCTGCGAGCGCGGCGAGCGTGTCGGCGTTGCTCGGCCCGCCGCCGATCAGGACCAGCGGCGGGCCGGAGCCCTGCGTGCGGTAGTAGATCGTGCCGCCGGTCACCGCGATCGCGTGCTCGGTCGCAGCGTGGGACGGGACCGCGGGTTGGCTCATCGCGTGGCGGCGGTGCCGCGCTGCGCGACGAGCCGTGGGTGACGCTTGCCCACGTAGCGCACGACGCCGAGCGCGACCGAGCTGCCGCCGCCGAGGATCAGAACGGTCGTCGAGGCGCCGCAGGCGATGCCGATCGCGAGCATCATCACACCGCTGGCGAAGCCGAGGATGTTGGCGAGGCGGGGATAACGGTGACGGATGATGAGCAACATTTGGTGTCCTTTCGGAAGCCGATGTAAGAGACATTCCGTATCTAACTACAATCCCTGATAAGATGCAAGGCGTCTCCTAACTTTTTTTGCCTTGGCCAGTTCCCAACCCGCCTTGCCTGACCGCCCGATCGCGACCCGGCGCCGCGGCGAGGCGCTCCAGGACGCCCTGCTCGACGCCGCGTGGACCGAGCTGAAGAGCGTCGGCTACTCGAAGCTGACGATGGAGCGGGTCGCCGACCGGGCCCACACGAGCCGCGCGGTGATCTACCGCCGCTGGTCCAGCCGACACGAACTCGTCATCGCGGCGCTGCTGCACCAGCAGCCGGCCGGCCCAGGCCGGATCCCGGACACCGGCAGCCTGCGTGAGGACGTGCTCACCATCATGCGACGGGCCGCACGGCGGATCTCGGATATCGGCCCGGCAACCGTCACCGGACTACTCAACGACCTGATGGCCGACGATACGTCCGACACGATCATCGACCAGCTCGCCCGGGGTGGCGCCGAGGTGATCAACCAGGCGCTCGCCCGAGCAGCCGCTCGCGGCGAGGCGCGCGAGCGCGTACCCGCGCGTGTCGCGCGACTCCCCCTCGACCTGATCCGCCACGAGCTGATCCTCACTCACCACCCCCCATCGAACGAGACGCTTGAGGAGATCGTCGATCAGATCTTCCTGCCGCTGGTCGCGCCCGCCGGCTGAGGGTCAGACGCCGCGGCTACATGCGAAACCACGTTCGCGCGCATCTCGCTTTCAAGCCAGAAGCACAAACCACGCTTCTACAGACGCGTCGGCACCTGCTACGTCGCCGGCGCGGCACTCTCGGCGAGGAAGCTGCTCTCCGCACGATCCGGCAGCGCAACTGGCTCGAACCATGCCAGCGCCATCAAGACAAGAGCGCGAACAACGCAGCGGTCGAGCTGCCCGTCGCCAGACGCACGGTCCGTCGCCTCTGACCGGTTGTTCGTAGAGCGTCCCGTTGTGCGACCAGGTGAAGGCCGGATTCGGGCACCCCGATCGGCCGCCCTGGGCGTCCGCTCAGCCATCCGCATCTGCGACGCCTTCCCGCTATCCGCGCGCGACGCGGGGAGCGGCCCTCGACCGATCGTGGCGACCTCTCCCGGGCGAACACAATGTGTCTCAAGCCGCTCGAGTTGGAGGGGTGCGTGCGTGAGGGCCCGCTGGGCGACATAAATCCTGAGACCCCCCATGATTTGGGCTGGGTGAGTGACATTGTGTTCGCCCTCGCTGCGGTCAAGACTCCCTCAGCCGCTCTGGCCAACACACGTCCCGCGCACAGGGCGCTTGGACCTGATCCGGCCCCATCGCCCTGCCGACATCGCCGCGTCCGCCGGGTAAAGGTTCGGTGAAGGCCCGGTCTCAGTTGCCCGCCCCTCGCCGGAACCCTGAATCACGACGGCGCCCCGCTTCTCGGCCCAGAGTCCTGCGCTCCCAACCCCGCGGCAGCGATCACGCGTCCACCGTCGGATCAGCCGATCCTCGGTGCGCGACACGAGACCATGCTCGCTCGAAGGGCGTCGACGCTGTTCGCTCATCTCAATGAGCCGGTCCTCCCCGGGCGGGAGGAGATAACAAGCGATGAAAACGGCAGCCTCAGTCTGTGACGAGTTATCGACCTGGGGGATCGGGACGTTCGCCGGCCCAAAAAAAGCGTCACCAGCCCGCAGCAGCACCACCGGGCCATCGGCCACCTGGAATCGGACCAGTCCACTGACCACCCAGCCGACGACCGGACACAGGTGCAGATGAAGCCCGGCCGATTGGGCCGCAGCGAGCTCGACACGCATCACGCTAACGCGCTCCACCCCCGTCTCGGCCGGAAGAGTTGCGTCCAGCAAGGCCTGACGCACAACCGGCGGCGGCTCCGTCATCGCCGCGACATGCTAGCCCGGCCCACCAAATCTCACTGGAGAGCGTCCGCTGGTCGATCGGTTTTTGCGACGCGAACGCGCTTTCCGCGGCGTGTAGTACTGGGCGCGCGGGTCAGCCGGCAGGCTGATCTGGCTCAGGGGATCAGGACGACTAGTCTCGGCGCGGAACCGATGGCATGCGACGTCGTGGCATCGATCGGTGCGACGAGCGGGTGGTGCGCCTTCAGGATTCCCGCCAGCAGTTGTGCCTGCCCTGCGTCGCCTGGCGTGTAGAGAACCTCGTAGGAAACCGGCGGTGCTGGGCTCAGGTTGGCGATCCCGACGACGTGAACGTGGTGGCGTGTGAGCTCGAGGGCGAGGTGGTGGGCGGCATCGGGCGTTTCCCCGGCGTTAAGCACCGCGACAGGTGCGGTCGGTATTGGTTGCGATCGCGGTTGGCGTTTCTGTCCGAGCGTGCTCGAGTCGAGCGCGAGGTAGCCGGCCGCGGCAACGAGGACCAGCGCGAGTCCGACCGCGACCGCAATCCATCGTCGGCGCGATCTGTGGCGCTCGAACGAGACGGGTGGCGCACCGGCGAACCGTGCGTCGGCCGGCTGGCCGGTCCCGTACCCGGCGGCTGACTGCGCGACCATCGGCCTGTAGCTGGCCGCCGCGGCCGCCAGCTGGGCCTCCAGGGCCGCCGCCCTCGCTGCCGCGGCAGTCACACGGTCGCGCAGGGCTCGCAGCCGCCTCCAGTTCCGGAACACTGCGAGCAGGCCGAGCGGCAGCAGCACGAGCGTGATCAGACCACCGACTCGGCCGACAGACTCAACCAGAGGGGTCGCCACCGTCGGGGGCTGGTGTGTCGGGACCGAGAAGGCCTTCAGGATCACGTGCGTGGGCGCGCTGCGAACGGCGCCAACCGGCGCCGTCTGCTCGGCGATCGCCAGCAGCTCGCCGTTGCCAACGGCGTCGGTCAGCGTGTTGTGGACCCAGTAGACGGCGCCGTACTCTCGCCACGCGATCGTCTCCAGATGGCTGCCGTCATAGAAGAGGTCGTATGTCCGCCTGCCCACCCGGATCGTCTGATTGGGGTCGGCGAACAACGGTGCCCGTGTCCAGGTCGTGGCCTGCACGTCGTAGAACTGCCCCAGATCCCCGTTGGAGAACACCTCCACGTAAATCGGATACGCCTCGCCGTCGGGGGCGTGGATCACGTATTTGCGGATGCACGCCTGCACGACCTGCGTGCACTGCGCAGCGACCGGGATCGCGCTGCCCGCCAGGTCCTGGACCTTTGGGAACTCGGCAGTGAACTGCAGCTTGGCTGCGGCGGCCTGCTCGGCGGCTAGGTTGGAGGCAAGCGTCGGGGTCAGCGGTAGATGCGAGAGTCCGCCGCGGCCGCCGATCTTGTGGCTGATCGCCGCGACCTGCCCGGTCGGGGTGGTGTCGCCGCCGAACAGGAAGTTGTGAACGCTGTCCTGGATCTGCTGCGGGGTGGCGGTGAGATCCGCAGGCGGGCACGTATCGGTGCACGGGAGCGTCGGGAACGAGACCTGGCGCACGCGAAGCCCCTCGGCGCTGATCAACAGGTTTGCGAGGTTCAAGATCTCGCTCGGGCTGCGCAGCCCCGGGTCGGTCTGGACCGTCTCGCCGAACACCTTCTCAAACTCGCCGAGGTCGCCGGACAGCTGGTGGCCGTACTGCTGCTTGACCGCCAGCAGCAAGCTCTGATCACGGGCATCGCGGACCTGGGAGGTGTCGGTGTGGCGGTAGGAGACGAACTGCTCGGCCTCGCTGCCGTCCAGGCACTGATATCCCGGCTGGAGGTTGACGCTCTGGTAGTCGGTCCCCGGGGCGCCGTCGTTCAGGTTGTAGTAGCGCTCGTCGATCGTGTCGTACACGCAACCGAGTCTGTTGATCGCGTTCTCGAACTGGGTGAACGTCGTCGCGATCACGTGGTTGACCGACAGCCCCGTGACCTGCTTGATCGTCTGCAGCAGCGTCGTCGTCCCATACGTGTAGGCGGAGTTGAGACGGTTGGTGTACGTCAGGCCGTCCGGCTCCGTGACGTTCACCCACAGCTCGCGCGGGAGCGACATCATCGAGATGAACGGCTTGCTCGGGTCGATCCGGACGAGCAGCATCTCGTTGGCCAGATTCGGGACGAAGGCGTTGTAGTACTTGAACACCGAGCGGGTGTCGTCGCCGATCAGCAGCAGCGTCTCCGGTCGGCCGAAGCTCGACTGCGTGAGCGCCCTCGAGCTCACCTTCAACGGCTTGTCGACACTGATGTCCTGGACGATCGTATGGACCTGTTCAACCACGGCCACGGCCGCTGCGCCCGCGCTTGCGAGCAGCACGATCAGGCAGCCAAGCACGGCCCGCCACAGGAAGCGCCGCCGCGGCGGTCGCGTCAGCGCGTCCGGCTCCGGGTAGACCCCGGGCGGCCCACCGCGATCCTCGCCTCCCGAACCGATCGGGGAGCGCAGGCTTGCGTGTTCGGTAGTACCCAGGCCAGCGTCAGCCGGGGAGGGGACGCTCGGTGGGTTCGTGGTCGAGGTCACGCTGGCGCTCCGAGGGTCGACTCAGCCAGCTACCACGCCGCCGCGCCGATACGATGACGCCGATGCGAGGGCCTGCTGGCCGTCCTCAGCTCGGGTGCGGTTGCCGTGACGCGGCGTCGTTGGCGGGCGTGCGTTGCTGTCGCCACGACCTTGCATGAAAGCATGAAGCACTTTACATACCATAAAGCGCCGTGCCGACACGACCCAACCGCAGCCCAGCCGCCGATCACACCCGATCGGCGCGTCGAGCTGACCGCGAGCCGGCACCGGCCATCACGCCAACGGCTGGCCGCAGCGAAGGGATTCCCGAGACCACTGCGCTTCGAGTCGCGGACACGATGTTCGCGTTGTCGACCCCCAGCCGGCTGCAGATTCTCGTCGCTCTGCGCTCGGGGCCACGGACGGTTTCGGAGATCGTCGACGCGGTCGGGATGGAGCAATCCGCCGTCTCCCATCAACTTCGCGTCCTGCGAGACAACTCACTCCTGAGCATGCAGCGCGTCGGTCGAACACGGCTGTACACGCTGCGCAACGACTACACCGCGGCCCTGATCGACGCGGCGCTCGCCCACGTCCGGGAGCTTGACCGGGCGCCATGAGCGTCCCAGCCCCTGCCTTCGCGCCAGCCGCCGACCGGCGTAACGCGCTGGACCGTGCTCACATCGGCGACATCGAAGGGGCGCTCGGCACCGTTCACGCTTTCGACACCGGCCCGCGGCTAACGCTACGGCGAAAGCTCGGAACGCTGCTCGCCGTCCTCGGCCCCGGGATCGTCGTGATGGTCGCCGACAACGACGCCGGCACGATCTCTGTCTTCTCGAAAGCCGGACAGAACCACGGCATGCGCCTGCTCTGGGTCCTGATCGCGCTCTGCCCAGCGCTCTACATCACCCAAGAGATGGTCGCCAGGCTCGGTGCCGTCACCGGCTCGGGTCACGCGCGGCTGACCCTTGAGCGGTTCGGCAAGCTGTGGTGCGGGTTCTCGCTCGCGGACCTGCTCGTCCTCAACCTCGCGACACTCGTCACCGAGTTCATCGGCGTCGCGCTCGCGCTCTCCTACCTCGGTCTCACAAAATACGCGTCAGTGCCGCTCGCGGCAGCACTGTTGATCGCCGTAACCATCAACGGCAACTTCCGCTTCTGGGAACGAGCCATGTACCTGATGATCGCCGCGGACCTCGCGCTGATCCCGCTCGCGCTGATCAGCCGACCCCACCCGCCCGCAGTCACCGCCGGGCTCATCCCGACACTGCGCGGCGGCACAGCCACCTCGACGTTGTTGCTGCTCATAGCGCTCGTCGGTACCACGATCGCGCCCGCTCAGCTGTTCTTCCAACAGTCCAACGTCGTCGACAAGCGAATCACGCCACGGTGGCTCAGCTACGAGCGCGCCGATACCGCGATCGGCGTGCTCCTCTTCGCCGTCGTCGCCGGGGCTGTCCTGATACTCAGCGCGACAACACTTTCCGGCCCTCATCTCAGCGGCCATTTCACGAACACCGCAGCCGTCGCCCAAGGTATCGCAGCGCACCTCGGCCCGACCGCCGGCGTCGTATTCGCGATCGCTCTCCTGAACGCATCACTCCTCGGCGCGTCCGTCGTCTCACTCTCGGGCTCCTACGCGGTCGCCGAGGTCTTCGGCATCAAGCACTCCCTGCACCGCACCTGGCGCGACGCCGGAACATTCCACGCCAGCTTCGCGACGATCATCGCGCTGGCGGCCGCCATCGTCCTCCTACCGATGCTCCCGCTCGGGACCGTGACCACGCTCGTGCAGGCGTTCGCCGGGATCCTGCTGCCCAGCACGCTCGTCCTCCTGCTGATTCTCTGCAACGACAAGCAACTCCTAGGCCCGCTCACCAACGGGCGCTGGCTCAACGCCGCAGCCATCCTCGCCATCGCCGTCGTGCTAGCACTCTCAACACTGCTCACGATCACCACCGTGTTCAACCACGTGAAGATGGGGATCGCGCTGGCCGCAACGACCGCGCTCCTCCTCGCCGCTGGACTCGCACTGGCGACCAGCCACATCCGCAACCGACGACCGACACCGCCCGCCAGCCCCCTCACACCATGGCAACGGCAAACCTGGAGCGCCCCCGCCCTCGAACTCGTCAAGCCGCCGACCCCCACCCAACCACGGCTCCTCACCTTGGCGCTGCTCCGCGGTTACATCATCCTGATCGTCGTGATGCTGCTTCTCAAACTTGCCGGTGCGCTGCCCGCCTGAAACCACACACCACCGCCTCGTGGGGGCCGCCCCCCCCCCCCCGCGCGGCGGGGCGCCGGCGCCGGGGC
>Ga0302324_100022150_pt1 | contig 12361 bp, 13 predicted proteins | sample Palsa_T0_1_FD_201949 | JGI IMG/M metagenome (GOLD analysis project Ga0302324, IMG submission 201949) | Peat permafrost microbial communities from Stordalen Mire near Abisko, Sweden - Palsa_T0_1 | ecosystem: Environmental > Terrestrial > Soil > Palsa > Peat permafrost | place: Sweden: Abisko...
CGCCCACTCGCTCGCTCGCTGGTTCCATTGTGTACTTAATAAGGTACACTTAGATCATGAGTCAAACGGTTCCGGTCCGAGAACTTCGGAGCGATCTCGCTCGCGTCATCGATCGTGTGGCGGACTTGCGGGAACATGTCATCGTCACCCGAAGGGGTCGTCCCGCAGTCGTACTCATCCCAGTAGATGAGTACGAGGCATTGGAAGAAACCGCTGAGATCCTCTCCGATCCCGATGCGCTTGACGCGATCGAAGAAGGGCGCCAAGAGGCGGAGCGCGGGGAGACAGTAACGCTCGCAGAGCTTCGTCAAGAGCTGGACCGTCGCCGTCGATAGGTGAGCCGAGTAGAGCTTGTTCGGCGGGCTCGGAGGGAGGTTTTGGCCCTCGACTGGCTTCTCTCGGACGCCGTGGTCGAGGCTCTTGGCCTTCTGGAGCGTGAACCTGAAGCAGGTCACGCGCTTCGAGGCCGTCTCTCGGGTCTTCGCTCACTTCGCGTCGGCGTTTACCGGATCATCTATGAGCTGGACGAGCAGAGGCGTGTCGTCCGAGTGCTCACTATTCGGCACCGGGCCATCGTCTACAAGACTGACCCGCGCTAACGCGTGATCTCGAGCATAGCAGTGACCCGTACCAGCAGCGACTGCGAGTTCGGGTGAGAGAGACTACGGCCCACCCAGTTGGCACGGTGTTCTCGCAGCTCAAGGGTCGCAGGCCAGCCGCCCTGAGTGGTTTTGGCACTCCTTTGCCTAGCCAACCATTCGCGCTCATTTATGCCGGGTCGTCGTGGTCTGTCACCACCTCGCTCGGGTTTGCCGGCACCGACCTCGGGTCGATCTCATGCCCGTCGACCATCGTTTGTATGGCCGTCGGGGACGAGGGAGCGGTCACCTGGAACGGCGCCAGCGCGCCGGCGTAGAGCGCACCATGAGGGCCGGCCTGCCCAGCGGAGGCGCCGCTGCTACGTAGGTCAATGGGCGGCGCACCTTTCATCTGGGGTGATGGGCAGCGGGCCCCTACAGGGCGAGATGAAGCCTCAGCGCTTCTTCAAGGGTGGGCGAGTAGCTATGGCGGTACGATGCCGCCCAGCGACGCGATCCGCTCGACGGCGACCGATCTCACTTGTTCTGCCTGCGCCTTTGCCTCGCGCCCGAACCCGGTCGCTGGCGCCGCCAGCATCACCTCGAACGGTGGGCCCGATCGGTGCTCGATGTAACCGGGACAACAGTGACCACCCCTCGACCGCCTTTGGCGCATAGCAAAACAATTAATACCCCCAACCCAAATAATTAACACCCCCCGGTCCAACAATTTGCGACCTGGGTTGGATGTATTCCGCCCGAGCGGGGGCTCACGCTAGACGACTACGTCTGACGGGTCAACCCCAAAGGAACTTCCATGAGATCTTTCGCCACACTCTCCGGCCTGGTCGGCTGTGCCGTGCTCGTGGCCGGCGTTTTGCCCAGCACCGGACTGAGCGCGCCAGCGGCCGCAGCCTCGTTCGCATCGATCGAGCGAAGCCGCGCCGTTCTCACTCCGGGCACCATTTTTGTCGCCAATGCGAGCGCAGGCTTTGAAGGCGGATTGGGTACGGGGAACGGCTCGGTGACCGCCTACCGCCCGACGGCTACCGGTGACGAAGGCCCGGTACTCGTGCTTACGAAAGGGATCCTGGACCCCACCAGTCTCATCTTCGACTCCTCAGACGACCTTTGGGTTGGCAACAACAGCAACAGCGACAATGTGGTCGAGTACAGCAAAGCTGAGCTAATTGCGGCTTCTCCAGCCCCCACCGTTACAATATCGGAGAGCGGGGCCGGCGCCATGGGCGTGGCCTTTGACCCCTCGGGCGACCTTTGGATAACGAAGACTAATTTCACGGCGGTCGAGCTCACCAAAGCGCAGTTGACTGAGTCGGGTTCCCCGGTCCCCGAGGTCACTATCACCAATACCGACCAGTGCAGCGTTGTATTCGACTCGTTGGGCGACATGTGGGAGGGCAGCTTCGATAGTGTCGTACGCGAATTCACACCAACCCAGCTGGCCGAGTCTGGATCTCCGGCCCCAATTGTCACAGTGTCCTCAGACAGCCTAAGCATGCCCTGTCAGCCCACTTTGGACTTGTGGGCCGCCAACTACCTTGGGAACAGTGTCGTTGAGTTCACAAAAGCTCAGCTCGCCGAGTCCGGGTCGCCGACCGCGCGGGTCACCATCACCTCTGATTATCTCGCTTACCCAGGCGACGCCGCCTTCGATCCCGGAGGTGACCTCTGGGTGCCCAGTGCGCAAGACGAGGCCGTGGTGGAGTTCACGAAGGCGCAGTTGACGAGGTCGGGCACACCGACGCCAGCCAGGGCCGTCTATGGTTCGTCCACCGGCCTGAGCTGGCCTTGGGCTCTCGCCGTGGAGCCATAGACGGCGCGCCCCGAGGGACAACAGGGTCTCGAAGACGTTGCTTTGGTGCTCGGGCCTTATAGCGCTTATCGGACGACCCGGGCCGGCGCAGTTTGTTGCTCCCTGGTCCCTACCGACGGCCACCGGTCATATGTACTGTTGGGATCTGGGCGAGCTGGTGGCGGTCGGCAACACCGAGCTTGGCGAATACGCGCGTTAGGTGGCTTTTAACCGTGGTCGTAGAAACGAACATCCGCCCGGCGATCTCGGCGTTGCTCAGGCGCTTGACGACGAGGGAAACGACCTCACGCTCAGTCCGTGTGAGGCTTCCCCAGCCGGAAACGGAGCGGCTGTGGCTGCCTCGTCCCCTACGTGCATAAGCGACGGCCTCTGGGAGCGTGAGCGCCCGGCCCTCAGTGAAGGCCTGGTCGAACGGCTCCTGTCCGAGGGCTTTCTGGACACCCGCGAGCACTGGAGCGAGCTCGTCCTCGGCCGGAGCCCAACGGCGGTAACCCGTCGCTTCCCGCTGGCACTCCGCGGCGCCCAGAAGCCGGGCCGCCTCGGCAGCGCGCCCGAGGTCAGCACCCGTGACGGCCGCCAGCTCGAGCAGGTCGATCGCCCATAAGAGGTGGCCTGCGCCCGCTGCTTGTTCCACGCCGTCACACGCCAGCGCGTGCGAGCGCGACCAGTCGCCATCGGCCCGAGCAAGACGGGCCTCTGCCCGCAGGACTGGCACCCCCTCCGGATCAGGCGTTCTCGGCAACCGCCAGGTGCAAGCGTCGAGATGGCGCCGGGCCAAGCGCAGGTCACCGCGGCGCATCGCCATCTCGGCCATCACGGCCCGGTTGTTCACGCACATACGGTCCAAGCCGAACGCCTCCAACTTCGAATTGGCCGCCTCCAGGAGCTCATAGCCGTGGTCGTCCTGGCCAAGAGAGACCTCGAGATGGCCGAGGCCCATATCGGTGAACGCCAGGCAATAGGTGTCGTCGATCGACTCGGCTAGCGCCCGGGCCCGAGCGAACGCAAGCGGTGCGCCCGCGTCCCCGAGGTACATATAGGTCTCGCCCAGGTGGCGTTCGGCAAAGCAGGCGAAGGTCGGGGCGGACAGCTCAGTGGTCAGCCGCAGCAGGTTTTCGGCTTCCTCCAACCCCGTTCTCAGGCGACCGGAGCACGTCGCGGCGATCGAGCTAATGTTCCCGGTACTGAGCAGACCCCATGGAAAATCGGCGTCCCGAACAGCGCGCTCTGATTCCTTGGCAAGCGAGAAGGCTTCCTCGGGCCGGCCCAACCAATAGTTGGCCCAGGCCTTATTGTGGATGCAGGCCCCGGCCATGTGGTGCATCCCCGCTTTCCGAGCGAAATAGATGGCGTCGTCTGCGGTCCTTAGCGACTCGTCCGGCTGCGCCCAGGCCTGGCAATTGGAAACGATGTACGAACCGTAAGCGGTGGCCCGGTCATCGCTGAGCGACCGGCCGAGCGCGGCGAGCTCCTTTGCGAGGACCAACGCGGCCGGCGGATCCGAGTGCCGCCTGTACACACAAGCCGAGATCAAGATCTCGGCCCGCCTCAACGGTGCGATCTCGGCCGCCAGCAGGCGTTCGCTGCGCGCCCAGCCCTCCGGTCAAAGCCCCAGCGCCTCGAAGAATTTGCCTGCCCCCCCAAGCAACTCCGCTGCGGCGTCGAGCTGGGACGACGCGACACCCCAATCAAAGGCGGCGCGTATGTTGTCCAGGTCGGGTTCGAGGACTGCCAGGGCGAAACCCAGCTCGCGGGTCTCGAACTTCGGTCTTATGGCGTTGGTCAGCGTGGCGAAGTAGCGGAGGTGAAGGTCTCGGGCCGCTGCAGTGCCGCCTCCGGCTTCGAGGGCGGCGGCAGCGTAGGCCCGCATAGTCTCGTGGAGCCGGAATCGGTCGGCACTGACGTCGGCCTGGACCAGGGACTTGTCCACCAGGGAGGTCAATAGCCCGAGGACTTGGGCACTCGCTATCTCGCCCCCAGCACAGACAGCCTCGGCGGCAGTCAGCGCAAAACCGGACGCGAACACCGAAAGGCGCGCCAACAGCGAGCGCTCGTCATTATCCAGCAGGGCGCAGCTCCATTCGATCGAGGCCAGGAGCGTCTTTTGGCGGGATGGCGCGGCGCGCCCGCTGCCCACCAGCAAGTGGAAGCGGTCTGATAGGCCCGCGGCGATGGCGTGGACGCTCATCAACCGGGCGCGGGCCGCCGCCAGCTCCAGGGCCAGGGGGATACCGTCGAGGCGCTCGCAGATCCGGGCGACCGCCGCGACGTCGGGGGCGTGCGATATCAGGCCAGGGCGAGCCCTCGTGGCTCTGTCGATGAACAATCTTCCTGCCTCTGAGCACTCCAGCCAGTCGTGACGGCCACGTTGCTGGTGGTCCGGCAGCTCGAGACCTCCCACGGGCAATATGACCTCACCGGCTACCCCCAGGCGCTCGCGCGAGGTGGCGAGGGCCCACAACGGGGGCAGCCCCGCACCAGGGCGTCCACCAGCGCCGCACAGGCGTCGACTAGGTGCTCACAATTGTCAAGGATGAGGAGCACGTCCCGCTCCGACAGCCGGGAGACGAGCACCCCGACCGGGTCCCGGCCGGGTGCCGCCTGCAAACCGAGGGCGCCGACGACAGCGCCAGGCACCAAAGCGGGGTCCGAGATGCCCGACAGGTCCACGAAGAACACCCCGTCGGGGCGGCAGGCGGCAACCTCTCGGCCCACCTCAATGGCGAGGCGGGTCTTGCCGCACCCGCCCGGGCCGATCAAGCTGACCAGCCGGTCGGCTTGCAACCGCTCGCGGACCGTGGCGATGGTGGCTTCGCGCCCGACGAAGCTCGTGAGCTGGCCCGGCAGGTGTCCTGGAACCTTCACGGAGAGGTCACCAAGAAGAAGTGTGGGCCCGGGCGGGGGTGAAGTGCAAGGCTGCCACGACGTAACGCATCTGGGTGCGGCGCAGTCTGTTGCTCCTTGGTCCTTACCGACCGCCACCAAATCCCGATCTGGCGCCAAAATGGCGCTACTGTTCAGAGGATGCCCAGTGTTCAGATCAAGTCCGTACCCGAGGATGTGCACGCTGAATTGCGCCGGCGCGCCGAAAAGGCGGGAAAGTCGTTACAGGTATACCTCCTGAGCCGCCTAGTAGAAGAAGCGCGCAGCCCAACCCTCGATGATCTGCTGGATAGGGCTGGCCGGCACAATGGCGGTCGTGTGTCCTTCCGGTTTGCGAGCGAAGCGGTCCGTGAGGACCGGGATGTCAGTTGATCGTCGTCGACGCGTCGGTGATCTCACCGGCGCTGGCAGACGACGACGCGGATGGTGAGCGCGCCCGCTCTCGCCTGCGAGGCGAGAGACTGACGGCGCCAGAGTTGCTCGACCTCGAAGTGGTCTCTGTCATTCGCAACGCGTTCCTCAGCGGGGCACTCAACCGCCGACGGGCCAGGTCGGCACTGGCGGACCTCGTCGACCTCGACCTCGAGCGAGTAAGTCATCGGCGAATGCTGACGAGAATCTGGGAACTCCACCAGAACCTCACGCCGTACGATGCGGCGTACGTAGCCTTGGCCGAGGCCACTGATGCGACGCTGGTGACCGCGGACAGGAGGCTCTCGCAGGCGCCGGGACCGCGTTGCAGGATCGAGTACCTCGGCTCCTAACCGATTCCCTACGGTAAGTCGCACGTCCGCCGACGATGGGGAACGGACCATGGTTTCATGCGACCGGAAATCCGGCAAGGGAGCGAGGCGACGGGCACGGGGCTCGGGCCGTCGCTCAGGAGGCGAGCGGCAGTGACGCGACCGGTAGCACGCCGCTCACTACGACCGTTACTGCCGGTGCGGCGCCACCGACGTTCTCCGGGCCGCCGCAGATCTGGGCCCGCAGCTGTATGTCGCCGGTCTCGCCGAAAGTGTAAGTGAAAGAGTACGTCGAACCGTTAGCGACAACACCTGTGGCGACGTTGTGCCAGTAGCCATCGGTGCCTAGAAGCTGCAGGTGGACGACGTGGCCCGTGTGGTCGGGCGTGACAGTCCCGCTCAATGACACGGCCCCACCGACCATGCCGCCCGCCGCACTCGCGCTCATCGTCACCACGTCCTGCACGCCCTCGTCCAGGTTGGCGGTTGCGGTTTTGCCCGCCCCGTCCTGGGCCCACTCTTTTGCTGACGCCAACGTCGCCACCGCCGCGGGCGATTGTGTGAGGGGGCGTCGAGGCTCTCTCATGGATTACTGCGCGAACCGTTAGCCTTTAGGTGTGATCTTTCTCGGCGCACTTCTGTTTATTGCTGCCGAGATCGTCGCCTTCGTGGTCGTCGCCCACGGAATCGGCTTCCTCTGGGCACTTCTGCTCCTCATCGTTGTCAGCGCCCTCGGGCCCTTCGTCGTCCGGCGCGTCGGCTTGGGTGTCTTGGCGCACACCCAAGAGAGGTTGCGGCGCGGGGAGATCCCTACCCGGGAGCTGCTCGACGGGCTGGTAATCCTGATAGGCGGTGTGATGATCTGCGTGCCTGGGTTCATCGGCGACGCCCTCGGCCTGCTACTAATGATCGGCCCGGTACGCCACCTCGTCATCCGCATTGTGGGCCACCGGCTCGCCCGACGCGTACAGACGGTCCGCAACGGCCGCTGGCGGGTGGTCAGCGTAGGCTCCCGGCGGGTACATGACGAGCCCCCACCCGCGCCCCATCGCCCCGCTCTGCCCCCCGACCCGCGCGACGGCGGGGCATCTTGACTGAGGCGGGGCTTGCCTCGGACGCGACAATCGCGGGCGCACCTCTAGGGAGATCCCCAGTTGACTTGGGGTCTGTCCCCGGAATCCCATCCGACGAGGGTGTTTTAGAGAAAGGGCTCGGCTATGCGCATTATTTGGCGCGCCGCGTCGACGGCAGCAATAGCCTGAGGTCCGATGGGGCTGAGAAAAGGACAACGTTCTGTTCAAATCCATGACCGGGGATTGTGGGCGACCGCCTTCACACGGCTGAGGTCGGAGATCCGAGAACTCTAGCGGCCACAAGGACGGTGTCGTCCACCTCCACAGTTACCGCGGCGGCACGAGGTCGTTCACCGGGGGTGAACAATGCTGCCGCCACTAGCCCCAGCAATCCGATCGCGGCGCCAAGGACGCAGATGCCTGCCCAGTGCCAGCGGCCGTAGACGGCTCCAGCGATCGCCGAACCGAGCGCCCCGCCTGCGAAGTTGCATACCATGTAGGCCGCGTTCACCCGGCTGCGTGCTGTAGGTGCGAGGCCGTAGATGACATGCTGGTTGGTCACCTGGAGCCCTTGGGCCCCGAGGTCAAGGACCACGATGCCGAGGATCATCCACGTGAGCGAGTTGCGCCCGAGGTACAAGAGGCCGAAGCTCACAAGAATTAAGACCGCGAAGAGGAGTGTCAGGGGACGCGCCTTTCCGTGGTCAGCGAGGCGGCCGGCCACGTTCGCGCAGATCGCGCCCGCAGCACCGACGAGGCCGAACAGGCCGATAACCGTCTCGCTATAGCGGAAAGGCGGCCCTGCGAGGACGAATGCCATCGTTGTCCAAAAGACGCTGAAGGCGGCGAAGCCGAGCGCTGCGTACAGCCCGCGTTGGCGCAATGTTCGGGAGGTTGCAAAGAAATGGAGCACCGACGCGAGCAGCCCACCGTAGGTGGTGTTCGGCCGGACTGGCTCGTTCGGCAGCTTCCAGCCGAGCACGAGGGCGAGCAGCAATACCAATACGGCGGCTACCCAGTACACGGTCCGCCAGCCGGCAAGGCCGGCGACGAGACCTGAGAGCGTCCGCGCAAGCAGGATCCCGAGCAAGAGCCCGCTCATCACCGACCCGACGACCCGTCCGCGCGACTCATCAGTTGCGAGCGACGCGGCGAGCGGGACGAGCATCTGGGCGGCGACCGACCCGAGCCCGACAAAGATTGCGACGATTATGAGCTCGCTCACATCGCCTGCACAAGCGGAGAGCACGAGCCCGACGACCGCGACCCCGAGGACCGCCGGCGCGAGGCGTTTGCGGGCCACAAGGTCGCCGAGGGGTACAAGCAAGGCAAGGCCGATGGCATAACCGATCTGGCACCCGGTGACGATGAGGCCCGTTGTCCCCGAACCGCTGTGGAAGACCACCGCGATCGTGTGGAGGAGCGGCTGGGCGTAGTAGAGGTTGGCAACGGAGGTCCCGCAAGCGACCGCCAGGAGCAGCACGAGCCCGTGCGAGATCCCAGATTTACCCCGGATCTTCTCGATCGGCAGGTCGGTGGCCATCGCGCTCCTCCCCAGAGTGCCGTGGTTCACCCTAGGTGGCCGTGCTTCGCTCACACGACCTGCGGTACGCCGGACCGGGCCGCCTGCGACCAGGCGAGAACCTGCGTGAGTGGAATTCGGCTCTTTCGTGCGTCTACAGCGCCGGCACACAAGCACCGACAAGTACCGTGTGGTCTCAATTAGAGCCGCCCGCCGGTACAGGTGGCGCCTAGCCGGCGGCCGTTTGATCGCCAGTAGCGGCAAAGTGTGCTTCACGCCTAACCGACTAGAGCGTCGACGCCCGGACACCTACTGGGAGTGCTCAGCAGACGACGTAACCGGGGTGGTACTCCGCGGGAAACTGTGGCTTGCAGTCGAGACGGCGGCAGGCACTGAGATGTTCCGAGTCTTTGGGGCGGCGGCTGCGGTGCCCAGGCTGGAGGAGGCCCTGCACCTCGCCGGCAAGGGCGATGGCTCTCCGCTCGCCGTGAAGTCTTAGTTCACAATCCGCGGGGTCGACCCTTCTCGGCACGGGTTCCCCCTTCTCGGCACGGGTTCCCCCTTCTCGGCGTGTTTCCCTCATCCCGGCGTGGTCGACCCGTCTCGGTCTGCCACGAGCCCGAACGTCGCTCCGCGGACGCCCGGAAGGCCTTGACCACGCCGAGAGGCCGAGGACAACGCCCGAGAAGGCTCGGACCATGCTGAGAAACGGGGTCGTCCTTAGGACCAAGGCAGCGAGAGGCGTTCGGGACGCCCGGGGCACGACGCTTGGAAACGCCCAGCGTGGTTGCCGCCGGTAGGCGGAGGGGCCAGGGGCTGGTGGGTAGTAAAGCGCTGGTGGGTAGTAAGGCGCTGGCGGGGAGTACAGCGCTGGCGGGGAGTACAGCGCTGGCGGGGAGTACAGCGCTGGCGGGGAGTACAGCGCTGGCGGGGAGTACGACAACCCCGGCGGGAGTACGACAGCGCCGGGCCAGGGTAGGGATAGGTTCGTGGTCTTGCGTTCTACGTACCGGGTGCAGCTGTGGAAGGAGTTCGGGTTCGCTGACGCGGCGGCCATTACCGGCTACTTGGCCGAGCTGGGTGTGAGCCATATGTACTGCTCGCCCTACCTGCAGGCGGCTCCCGGTAGCACCCACGGTTACGACGTCGTCGACCCTGAGCGGCTGAACGACGAGCTGGGCGGCGGTCCCGGCTACGCGGGGATGGTGGGAGCGCTGCGGGCTGTCGGGCTGGGGCAGGTGCTCGACATCGTCCCGAACCACATGGCCACCGATGCGACGAACCGTTGGTGGTGGGACGTGTTGGAGAACGGGCCGGCGAGCCGCTATGCGGCCGTGTTCGACATCGACTGGGACGGCGGCGAACGGTCCGCAGCGCACACGGTGCTCGTGCCGGTGCTGGGCGATCACTACGGCCGCGTGATCGAAGCCGGGGAGCTGGTCCTGGCCCGCGCCGGGGCCGAGGTGACGGTTCGCTATCACGACATCGAGCTTCCCGTGTCCCCTCGCAGCCTGGACGAGCTGCTGGCCGCCGCCGCGCGCCGGGCAGGTTCGGAGGCGCTGGGCCGGCTGGCCGAGGGGTACGGGGCGCTACCGACGTCGCGACTGACCGACGAAGCGGCTGTCAGCGAGCGCCACGAGCAACACTTGGCGTTGCAAAGCGAGCTCGAGGAGCTGCTCAAGGCCGACGAGCCGATCGCCGCTGCGTTGGACAATGAGATCGACGCCCTAAACGCCGACCCGGACCGCCTGGACGCATTGTTGCGGCGGCAGAACTACCGGCTGGCCTATTGGCGCACGGCGAGCGAGGAGCTCGACTACCGCCGGTTCTTCAACATCGAGTCGTTGATCGGCGTGCGGGTCGAAGACCCCGAGGTGTTCGCCCGGACGCACCGACTGATCGTGGAGTTAGTGAAGGAGGGGACCGTCGACGGGCTCCGGGTCGATCACGTGGACGGCCTGCGGGACCCCGAGAAATACCTGACCGACCTGGCCGCAGCGACGGGCGGCGCGTACACGGTGGTGGAGAAAATCCTCGAGCGGGGCGAGTCGTTGCGGCGGACGTGGCCGGTCGCCGGCACGTCGGGCTACGACTTTTTGGTATCGGTGAACAACTTGTTCGTCGAGGGTCGTAGCGAGGTGGCTATGACGGCGACGTACCAGGCGGTCACCGGGGAAACGGCGAGCTACTCGGAGGTGGTGCAGGCCTCGAAGCAGCAGGTGATGGCCAGCGAGCTGGCGGCTGAGGTCGAGCGTCTCGTGGGGATCCTGGCGGAGCTCTCAGACGCCCATCGCCGTCATCGCGACCACACCCGTCGGGAGTTGCGCCACACCTTACGGGAGTTTGTCGCCCGCTTCGAGGTGTACCGCACCTACGTGCGCCCTGGTCATCCGGCGAGCGATGATGACCGTCGGCAGGTGCGGCTTGCGGCTGGCGCCGCTCGTGCGGCTCGGCCCGACCTGGATGGTGAGCTGCTGTGCTTTCTCGGTGAGCTGGCGTTGGGTGAGCATCCTGGTGCCGCGGAGGCGGAGTTCGCGCAGCGTCTCGCCCAGCTGACGGCGCCGGTGATGGCCAAGGGCGTCGAGGACACCGCGTTTTACCGTTATAACCGCTTGGTTTCCCTCAACGAGGTGGGCGGCGACCCGGGCGTGTTCGGCCGCCCGGTGGCCGAGTTCCACCAGGCGATGGCGGCCGCGGCCGAGAAGTGGCCGGAGGCGATGCTGACCCTTTCGACGCATGACACCAAGCGGAGCGCGGACGTGCGGGCCAGGATCAACGTGATCTCGGAGCTGCCGGACGCGTGGCGCGCGGCGGCGGAGCGGTGGATGGAGGGTACCGAGCAGTACCGGCGTGACGGGCTGCCCGACCGCAACGCCGTCTACCTGCTGTTCCAGACGCTGTTGGGTGCGTGGCCTATCGACGCGGAGCGAGCGGTCGCTTTTATGGCCAAGGCCACCAAGGAGGCGAAGGTCTACACGTCGTGGACGGACCCTGTGACCGCCTACGACGACGCGATGGAGGCGTACGTGCGGGCGGTCCTCGCGGACGACGTGTTCACTCGAGCTCTCGGCTCGTGGCTGGTCGAACATCGGGTGGTGGATCGTGGGCGTCGGAACTCCTTGGCCCAGACGGTGCTGCTGCTGACTTGCCCGGGGTCGCCCGACCTTTACCAGGGCAGCGAGTTGTGGGACCTCAGCTTGGTCGACCCGGACAACCGCCGGCCGGTCGACTACGACGAGCGGCGCCGGCTGTTGGCCGGGCTGGGTGCTCGGGGGACCGGCGGGACGGGGTCGGACGAGCTGGGGACTTCCAAGCTGCTCGTCATCAACCGGCTGCTGGCGCACCGCCAGGCCGACCCTGGCTGTTACGAAGCGGCCGGCTATGAACCGCTCCTGGCGAAGGGCCGGCGTGCGGACGAGATCGTCGGTTTCCGCCGGGGAGGCTTGGCGGTTGTGGTGCCATGCCGGGGCGACGACGACTGGGGTGATACCACGGTCGAGCTTCCGCCGGGCGGCGGGCGCGACGCCGTCACGGGCCACCTTGTCGCCGGGGGAACCCGGAGATTGGCTGAACTGTTCGCCCAGCTGCCCCTCGCCGTCGTCGCCCGGGGGCTTTGATGAGCCATCGGTTCTCCGTGTGGGCGCCCAGGCCCGAGCGTGTCGAGGTGGTCGTCGGAGATCGTCGCGTTCTCATGAGCCGTTCCGGGAGAGGTTGGTGGCAAGCTGCCG
>Ga0302324_100022151_pt1 | contig 12361 bp, 7 predicted proteins | sample Palsa_T0_1_FD_201949 | JGI IMG/M metagenome (GOLD analysis project Ga0302324, IMG submission 201949) | Peat permafrost microbial communities from Stordalen Mire near Abisko, Sweden - Palsa_T0_1 | ecosystem: Environmental > Terrestrial > Soil > Palsa > Peat permafrost | place: Sweden: Abisko...
TGGTCTTCGGTTCCAGGGAATTGTCCGTTGTCATAGGGAACGTGATATGCAATAAAGAGCTTACCTTTATAGGAGCAAACTCCTTGTTGTATTGATTCGTCTCCATCGCCGAAAGGGTAGATTAGATGGTGGATCGGTCCGTCAAAAGGACCAAACATGCTGTCGGCAACTGTGTAGTCGACATAAGAGCCTTTCGGCTCACATCCAGGCCCTTTGTCTTCCTTGTATGCCACATAGGTGAAATACCATTTCTTTCCGATCTCGAAGATGACCGGGCTCTCAAGATAATCCAGTCTCCCGCAGGCGTCTTCCTTAGGGACGACGACATCGCGTGGCGATTCGGCGAGATGAGTCATATCCGGGGCCAGGCGAGCCGTCTTGACCCAGTTCTTTGAAGTATCTCCGGCGCCCCAGAATAAGTATGGGACATGGTCGTCGTTGTACACCACCCAAGGGCTCAGTCCCTCAAGAGGACGTCTGTCTGGGATTGTCATTGGACCACCCAAAGCGTCTTTGTATGGCCCCAATGGACTGTCGGCGGTCAATACACCAATGTCGAAGACCCCATAGTTCTCTTCAGAAGCGGAGTTTATTCGGTATGGTGCGTATGAATAAAATTGCCCATTTGCCGGGATTCCCGCATCGCCATCCCATAACGCATTGCCTGCTGATCCGGATTTGTCGTCGGTCCTGTCAGGTTGTCCATGGTGAAGCGCGCGAAGAACTGGTTCTTTGCTGAAATTTTGTGGTCGATGCGTAACGAGAATTGGTCGGCGTTGGTGGTCACCTTCGAAGGGGTCGCGTAAGTATTCGCACCGAAGGAGCTGGTTGGAAAATTCGGCAGAGGATATCGAGCAAGTATCGCAGCAATTGACGGATTCACAGGAACGGCCAGCGAATCTGTTGTGCCGTCAGGAAAACTCACCGTGTCGGAGACGATATTTGAGCCTCCTGAAGGCCGTTGTGCAGCGGTGGGTACCGGCATAACCTGGGTTGTGCCCAGCACCTGGCGAAAGCCCTGGTACTCAGTAAAGTAGAAGGTGCGATTACGCCCGTCAAAGAGATGAGGGATATAGATGGGACCCCCATTTGTGAATCCGAATTCGTTACGACGGAACGGGGGAATACGTCCCGGGTATGCAGGCGTCGGATGATCGAAGTAGTTGCGCGCGTCAAAGGCCGAGTTGCGCACAAACTCGAAGAACGAACCGTGGAAACCGCTCGCACCCGAACGCGTGTGAATATTTGTGAAGCCTGCGGCCCCGCGGCCGATGTCAGCGGGCATCCAACCCGAGCTTGAGTCGATACCCTCAACCGCGTCCACATTGAAGTTCGAAAGAGTCGCGCCGCCCATCTCCGGGTCGCTAATGTCGGCTCCGTCCATCGCGAAGGTGGCCTCCACGCCGCGCTGCCCGTTGATTGCAAATTGTGCGGTGAAGTTGGTGGCGCCATTCGTGTCAGTCATTGTGCCTGCCGCCAGCAACAGTAAGGACGAGAAGTCGCGTTTGTTGAGCGGCAACTCACTCACCGCCTGGCTCGAAAGGGCCACACCGCCGGTGGCGCCTGTCTGCTGCTGTTCCGCAACCTGAACTTCACCGCGGTTCGAGAGCGTTATCAATTCGACAGGCGTGGCAGGCGTCAGGTCAATCGTACGTGCAGAGGTAAGCTTCCGCCCCTCCGCCTCGACGGTCAACTTGTATTTCCCAAGGGGCAACGCCGGGAGAGCGAAAGCACCGTCAGGGGCCGTGCTGGCCTCGGCGGTGGCTGCACCAGTCAGGCGCACTTTCGCGTTCACGATGGGCGCGCTTGCTGAGTTCCGCAAATAGCCGTGCCATACGGCGGTTGTGGGCGCCTGTGCGGGCAGTGGTATAGCAAAAAGCAAACCTAGTAGCAGAGATTGCGTTGCAAGATGTATGAGCCTCTCAAATATCCGTGTCATCGTGCTGCTCCTGACTGCTCGGGAAGGGCCGTCGTCCGCTTGATACCGTACCGGCGGGTGAGCCAGTTCCGAACCGGTTCGTCGAAGAACTTCAGGAAGAACCACGCAACAAAAATCGCGAGAGGAAGCACGACGAATATCCAGGAGATGATTTGCCCTGTGCCTGGATGCCTGGTCCACGCATAACCGGCAAGGATATAAACGAACCCGATGTGCGTGATGTAGAGCGGATATCATCATTTCATTACTGACCGGCTATCTTCCGTTGAATTATCTTTACCCAGATCGATTCGGCGCTGGGCTCCATCGTCTTCGCGATTGCGAGCGCCTGCTGGTATGCGGGCTTTGCGGCCAGCGGCCGGCCGAGCGCAGTCAATGTATCGCCGAGAACCATTTGTGCCTGCAACTCATCGGGGTCGATGGCAACGGCCGTCTGCGCCTCCACCAGCGCGGGCGCTAACTGCCCGGCCGAAGTGAGATCTCTGGCTCGCGTTACGTGGCCGAGGGCGGAGGCGAAACGCATGTCAAACGTCCCATCGTAGACAAAGACGCCGTCCTGAATGAAAGCGACTGGTTTCCGCTTCTGAAACTCCCGGTAAGGATTCAGCACGTTGGAGCCCCACTCGTAGCCCGTGAGCGTTCCCGCGCTGATCAGTAGAGTCCCCGTGATCGTCGGCGGCGTATCGATTTGATCATCCGTCCACCCGCTGTCAGCTGTCGGCAACGGTTTGCACGGGATTCCATACGCGCTGAAATGGATGGAAGGTTCGACGAAGTAGGCAAACCAACAGTCCTTCACCCCGCGATTGTCGAGATATTTCTTGACCGCCTTCAACTGCTGACCCCAGTCCGTATTGGAGTCGGTCAGGTATTTGTAGGTGTTCGCGGGGCCGCCCCAGAATTCGTTCGAGTAGGCAAGGTAATTTGGATAAGCTCGCGCCGAAGATACCACGTGCCAAGCCAGCAACACTGCCACGACGTAGGCCCAACGCCGGTTCTTTTGCGCCAGTGCGAGCGCGGCGCCCCCAATCAGCACGGAAAGAAACGGATACATGGGCAGGATGTGCCTTGCGCCGATGTTCAGGCCAGTGCCGGTTGCGATCAGCAAATAGAGAACCGGAGGAATGGTGAGAAAGAAGATTTCGCGCCGGGCGCGCAATTTTCCGGTTGCAATCGCGAAGCCGGCCAGCAGCAGCAAACCCATGAAGGCCGCCGTAGACTTGATGATGAATGCCGCCGGAAAGTAGAACCAGACACCCTTCGCGTATACCTCGCCGAAGATGTAGGTAGAGAAGGAATCTGAGATCAGCCGCACGTCCACCATCCCGAAGAGATAAGACTCCGGCACGATGTGCCAACGCGCGAGCGCGAGATAGACCTTCGGTTCTACCCCTTTCAAACCTTGCGCGTACTCAACGAGCGAGGGACTCAGCGGCATTCCACCTGGTCTGGCGGCGTAGCGAAAACCGTAGAAAGCCCAGAGCACCACGATGGCAATGGTGGACGCAGCCAGAAAGGCCCCAGTCAGGCGCAATGCTACTTTCCTTTTGTCGGTCCGCGTCTCAGGCGAGGGCCACAATATCTCAGTAACAATGAGTGTCAGGCCGAATGGGAGGAGAAGCACACCTGAGTGTTTCGACGCCAGAGCAAGTCCAGTGGCCAGGCCGAGAACGGTCAGCTTCCGGACCGAAGGCGCCTTTACGTAACGGTACAAGGCATAGATGCTGGCGAACATGAAGCAGGAGATACCCATGTCCGTTGTGACATAGGCGCCGTGCGCAATCATGTTTGGCTCAAAAACGACCAGCGCCAATGCGAACAGCGCCGCACCGTCGCCAAACATCTCTCGCGCTGCCAGGAATACGAGCAGTCCCATCAAAAGACTCAGAGTGGCCGCCGCCATCCGGGCGCGAAAAATGATGCGATCCGCTTCGGCCTCGCCGCCATTGCCGAAGATGAAATCCCGTCCATCCGAGTATGCTTCGTCTTTGAAGTATCTATTCCCCTTCGAATCTGGCACCTTGAGGTGCATCGGTAGAAGTGGGATCGCCGCCAGCGCCTTCACCAAGGGTGGATGTTCCGGATTGATGCCAAAATCTAGCTTCTTCCACGACATATAGCCGGCGAAGATGTGGTCACCTTCATCCCAGGACAATGATTGCTGTCGGATCGAGAATGTCAGTTCCCCCAAGAGCACCAACAAAAGCAACACTGCTCCCGCGCTTGCATAGTGTTTCCGTACGTTCAGTTCAAACACGTCTCACCCCTGGGCCGTACAACTCGAACTTGTTGTGCTGGATCTATTTTGACAGCATGCTTGGGCTTCGTGAATCGTGTCGTCGGCGCCGGGTTGGTCGTTGCGGAAGCGCCCAGAGAATCCGCTTTGCGTCATGTTGGTTTCACAGGCACGGGTCCGCACACTAGTACCGCGACCGCATGATTATGGAATGGCCTGAAGGGTAGCGCCTGTTTCCAGACCGGCTGTCGTGTGGGCTTCCTCGCCCGCACTCGTCTCCTGATCCATTACCGAATCATCCGGTCGCGGGACTTGGTCCTCAAGTAGTCGCCAGCGAGAACAATATGAGGATCCTCCTTACCTGCATTTCCTATCTCCAAAGCTGTGAGCCCGGATCGCTGAGGAGCCGGGCACCCGGCGTGCATTCACACTATTGAGTGACCTTGAACTCCGCGTGCAGGTTGGCCTTTGAGTCTTCGCCGGCCCACACGTCAAACTCCGACGGTTCCACAATCCACTGTTTGGTCTGCGGATTCCAATACTTTAGCTCATCCTTTCCAAGCGGGAACTTGAGAGTCTTTGTTTCTCCGGGCTGGAGGGTGATGCGCTGGAATCCCTTCAGCTGCCGGACTGGCCGCGAGGCAGAGCCGTAGCGTTGATGGATATAAAGCTGTGCGACGGCGTCGCCAGCGACGGAGCTAGTATTGGTTACGTCGACGGAAGCTTCCGTTGTTTCGCCAATGCCCATACTTGTTTTGGTCAATTGCAAGCTGGCGAACTTGAAGGCGGAGTAGCTCAGTCCGTAGCCAAAGGGGTAAAGCGGCTTGGAGTCGATATCCCAGTAGCGGGACGTGAATCGAGGCGCATCTTCGGGCTCGTGCGTAATGGTGTGGTTGTAGTAAAGCGGCTCCGAGCCCGCTGTGCGCGGCCAGCTCACAGGCAGTTTCCCGCCAGGGTTCACATCTCCAAAGAGCACATCGGCCACAGCATCTCCACCCTCCGTGCCCGGGTACCACGCCTCGAGAATCGCAGGCACATGCTCCGCAGCCCAGCGAATGTCGAGCGGTCGGCCGCCCTCGAGAACCAATGTCACAGGCCTCCCGGTTGCTGCTACCGCTTCCAACATTTGTTCCTGGATACCGGGCAGGTCGAGAGTGGATCGAGACGCTGCTTCTCCGCTCATGCTGGCCGTCTCTCCCATTACAGCTATGACAACATCGGCTTCCGCGGCCGCTGTCTTCGCCTTCGCAATCCAGTCTGCAATCTCTTCGGGAGTGGGAGGTGGAGCGGGCTTTCTGCCTGAGAAAGCGTCCATGAATCCTGGGTACAAGCGGGCAGGCATAGGCCCTGCAACAAATGTGATCTGTGCATTCGGGCCGAGTTTGTTCTTGATTCCGGCGAGGACTGTGACGGGATGGCTCTTTCCGCCGCCCGGTGAAAACAGACCCTCCACGGTCCATCCGCCTTCGATCTCCTGTTTTGAGTCAGCCAAGGGGCCGATGACGGCAACTTTCTTCAAGCTCTTCGACAGGGGCAGCGCGCGATTTTCATTGCGCAGCAGAACCATCGAACGGCTGGCGAGTTTGCGCTCCAGGGCGAGACCCTCGGGCCGGCTCAGAACGGCATCTACCTGTGACTCGTCCGCGTAGGGATGCTCGAAGAGGCCCAGATCGTACTTGGCTTCCAGGATCGGCAGAGCCATCTCGTCAAGATACTTCTCGCTTACCTTTCCGTCCTTAACAAGCTTGGCAAGATTGTGCGAATAGGTCAGGCTCGCCATATCCATGTTCAGGCCAGCTGTGATCGCCTTGTAGGCTGCGTCCTCTCCGTCGCGGGCATAGCCATGAGTGACGAGGCTGCCCACGGCAAATGCATCCGAGAGAACTATGCCCTGGAAACCCCAATCTTTCCGCAGCACATCTGTTAGCAGCCAATGGTTTCCGGTTGCGGGCACGTCGTTCAAATCCATGTACGCGCTCATGAAGCTGCCCGCGCCCGCTTCTTCTGCCGCATGAAAGGGTACAAGGTAGACGTTCTCCATCAACTCTTCAGGCACGTAGACGGAATCGTAATCGCGGCCACCATCGGCAGCGCCATAGCCAGCAAAGTGTTTGACACAGGCCAAGACACTGTTCGGTCCGAGTTTTTCGCCCTGAAATCCGCGAACCTGCGCACGGGCCATCGCGGAACCCAAGTAGGGATCTTCTCCAGCACCCTCCACGATTCGGCCCCAGCGAGCGTCGCGTGCGATATCAACCATGGGAGTGAAGGTCCACTGGATTCCCGCCGCTCGCGCATCCTCCGCAGCGAGATGCTGCGCCTGTTCTTCGACCGAGGGGTCCCACGAAGACGCCATAGCTAGCGGAACGGGGAAGACCGTTCGGTATCCATGAATGACATCGAACCCGAAGATGATGGGAATGTGCAAGCGGGACTTCTCGACAGCGATATGTTGCAGCCGGTTAATCTCCTTGACATCCATCTGCCAGAGGATTGAACCCGCGCCACCTTTGGCAATCAGGTCGTCTGGCTTTTCGTTCGCAATCCCAGGCATCACCATGCCAGACGATTCGTTAAGCTGGCCGACTTTTTCGTCGACCGTCATCTGTTTCAATAGAGCCTCGGCCTTCTGCTTTGCCCCGTTACTGAACAAGCGATCCTGGGCGCTCGCTGAAGGCATGATGGCCGTTGCAATCAATGCCAAGAGCAGACCAAACACACGGAGTTTTGTCATATCCATAGCCGCATCACCTCTGAAAATCGCAAAATGCGTTTAGAACGGAAGCAATAACCATCCAATACTCAAATGGGTGCACTATGCGGTTGCTCGCTTGATACCGTACCGGCGGGTGAGCCAAGCCCGAACCGGTTCGTCGAAGAACTTCAGAAAGAACCACGCAACAGTAATCGCGAGAGGAAGCACAAGGCATATCCAGAAGATGATGACTGCGGTTCCGGGATGCCGGGTCCATGCGTAGCCCGCAAGAATGTATACGAACGCGATGTGCGTGATGTAGAGGGGGTACGAGAGGCGTCCTGAAAATTTACAGAGCCGGATCATGCCGGTACCGGCGTTGGAGTGCGCACCGCAGAGGATGATCAGCGGAAACAAAAAGAGCACGCAGGCCACGTCGTAGATGCCGTTCCAATCAAGCGCGCCGGCTTTGGGGAACTTCGGCATCTGAAAGCAGACGACGAGAACAATGGAAAGAATGAGAAGGCCCATCTTCGGCATCCGGATGCGGTCATGGATACGATAGAGCCAGAGTCCGAGGACGAAAGAGACGGTAAGGCGCAGTGGCGCCATCCAGATGTTGGGATAGTCCCAGCCGCCGTCGAGCGATCCCTTTGAGTTGGCTACGCAGATGAGGGCAACGCCGGAGATGGCAAAGACGATCCAGAGCGTGACGGTGCGCAGGCGGCGCAGGACGAGGGCGTAAGCGATGTTGCCGAGATACTCCTGCATGAGGGACCAGGCTGGGCCGTTGAGCGCCTGGGATTCATTGTGGCGGCCGGCGATGGGCGGGGAAGGCAGAAGGAGGAGCGAGGTGACGTAGGCCAACAGGACCATGGAGAGCGGGCCGCGGTTCATCGCTTTGCTGAATGGATCGAGAAGATAGCCGAGGAGGCCGAGAGTTGCGCCGATAAGCACGAGCGGGTGGAGGCGGATGAGCCGAATGCGGAAGAACTGGAGGATCGTCATTCGGTTCCATCGATCATCGTAGGCATAGGCAACCACGAAACCCGATAGCGCGAAAAAGAAATCGACGGCGATGTAGGCGTGTTTGACAAGCGCCCAAGGCCCTTGAAAACCGAACGAATAGTTGAAGAGATGGAAGATCACAATCAGGAAAGCCGCGCTTCCTCTTAAGCCATCAAGCACTTCAAAGTGCTCTTTGCCGCTGCTGGTGCGGTCGACAACTACAGGTACAGTCATCAGTTGGTTGCTCCAGGACGTACGGTTTGCACAGCACTTTTACCCGTATTGCGACGCCAAGTTCTCACTCTCAGTCCTCGGCATGGGGAGGTTGAGTCAAGTCTCAGAGACTTCAGCGAACCTCAAGACTTGCGGTCAGAGGCGTGTTGTCCGAAGAACTCCCGGCCAGCACTTGAAATTCGCCCCGGGGCAGGTTCCAGGCGTTCTTCTCTTCATCAAAGGTCTTCAACACCCGGTCATCGATCGCAACCGTGACGGTCTGAGATTCGCCAGGAGCAAGCTCGATTCGCTTCCATCCGACGAGCCGCTTGAAGGATTCGTCTGAACCTTTCGGAAGCCGCCCATAAACCTGAGCAATCTCGGTGCCGGTTCGCTTGCCGGTGTTCTTAATGGTGAAGCGCGCAGTCTTGGCGGTCGAATCGACAGACAGGCCGGAATACGCGTAGGTGGTGTAAGACAGACCGAAGCCGAAGGAAAACAGAGGCTTCTTATTCTGTGCTTCGTACCACTTGTAGCCAACCTCAGGCCCCTCATCGTAGTGGACAGCGTAACCAGCGTGAGCCGAGGCATTCCCTGTAGGCGCACCGTTGTCGGCAACATCTCCAGCGCGTACCTGGCTCTCGGATGGAATCCTAGGCGCATCAGGATGCGGAAGGTCCGCTTCGCTTTTCGGGAAAGACAGCGGGAGCTTACCCGCTGGATTGACGTCTCCAACAAGCACGTTTGCCAGCGCCTTGTGTCCTGAACTTCCGGCATACCAGGCCTCGACTACGCCCGCTACTTTGTCGATCCAAGGCATCGTGACGGCGGTGCCGGTTTCGAGCACGACGATGGTGTGAGGATTCGCTGCTGCCACCTGCTCGATCAATGCATCCTGGTTATTCGGAAGCGAAAGGCTCGGCACGTCCATGTCTTCTGCCAGCCACTGATACGCAAAGACAATCACAAGATCAGCAGACTTGGCGAGGTTCACAGCCGACTTCGGATCTGTTCCCGGATCGAAATCAATCTTTGCATTGGGCAGCTTCGTCTGAAGCGCCTTTAAGGGAGAGGTTGGGAACCAAACGGGCTTCTGCCAGATCGTCGCGCCTTTACCAGGAGGCATGATGGCATTGCCGCCCGGAGGATCGACTTGTGCCGAACCTCCGCCGGAGAGCATCCCGACGTCGGCATGCCCGCCGATGATCGCAATGGTGTGAACTTTGGAGACATTAATCGGAAGCACCGTCGGGCTGTTCTTCAGGAGAACAATGCTTTTCTCCTCGATCGCTTGTGAGACTTCAAATCCTTTCTCGACATCCACCACGCCCATCTGCGGGGGATCGTCTACTATTCCCGATCGAAACTCGGCATACAGAATCCGGCGCGCATGGTCGTCAATTTCCGACAGCGGAACTTTGCCGGCTTCAACTGCTTCTTTCAGCTTTGGACCAAAGAAGTCGGCCATAGGCTGTTCCTGATCAAGACCTGCCGCGGATGCCTTTTCCGTACTGTGGGTTCCACCCCAGTCGGAAATGACAAACCCCTTGAAGCCCCATTCGCTCTCGAGCACACCGCGCAGCGTGTAGGAGTTCTCACAACCGAAGTCGCCATTGATCCGGTTGTAGGAACACATCACCGCACCGGGATTGGCGATAGAGATGGCGATGTGAAATGCGAGCAAATCGGATTCCTGCATCGCCCGTTTCGAGATGACGGCGTTCACAAAGAAACGCCCCGTCTCCTGATCGTTCATCACATAGTGCTTGATGTCGCCGACCACATGCTGCGCCTGCTCGCACTTCATCAGGTTGCCGACAACGGTGCCCGCGAGGAGTGGATCTTCACCCGCATATTCGAAGCTGCGTCCATTCCGTGGCTCGCGGGCTAAATCTACTCCGCCTCCCAAGGTCATGTTGAACCCTTGCGCTCGGAGTTCCTGGCCAATCACAGTGCCGAAGTCGCAAGCGGAGTCTTGATCCCAACTTGCCGCAGCGCCTAAGCTCGAAGGCATAGCGGTCGAATACCTTCCGTTCGCCCCGCTATCTCTCACTCCATAGCCCGCATCCGAAATCAATAGAGGTGGTATTCCAAGGCGCGCTACGCCCTCAACGTATCCCGCACCACCGTTGCCAAGGTGTGACAGCGGCATCTGCCACTGCGGCGCGTGGGCCATCCCGTTCCCGTGCAATAAAGCCAGCTTCTCGTCGAGAGTGAGTTGTTTGAGAACCATATCGGCACGTTCTTCCGGGGAAAGTTTGGGATTCCTCCACGGCTCGTCTGCGACCTGAGCGGCGGCTACGGAGGTTACGACGATCGTTCCCAAGGCTGCGATGGTGCAAAGGAGATGAAAACCAAACTTGCGATTCTGCATTTGTCTCCCGACGGGGCTCATTTGGACCCTTCCATCTTATTTTGAAGTATGAATTTGGCATTGCTGGTGTGAAGTTCCTGCAGGTACGAAACTCCGTCCACAACGGATGTGACCACGCCGGTTCGATCCTGCTTTCCCTCAATCACGCGCGAGAGAATCTTGAATGTCTTTTCGTCTTCCGTCTTGATGGTCAACGTCACTCGCGATTTCGCCGGTGCACTCCAGCTGACCTCGTATATTCCGCGAGGAAGCTGAATATTCCCTGCTCGGACAGGGGTGGCAAGATAGAACGTCTGAGAGTTCTGGGCAGCCATCGCTGTGGCCGAAAACAAAATCGACAAGAAGGCGAATCCCAGAATGCGTCTCATACAAGTCCCCTTCAAATCGTCCAGGGATCCTGCCGGATCCTCCGGAGAACTGTGGCACGCACTCAGATTAGGAAGAACCGATTGTTTTTATAAGCTGCATCGTGCATTAGACGGTGCAGGAGCATGCTTAAGTGTCGTATTTTCAACTCAATAAGCAAGGAACGGGGCGCGGTTTTGAGGGATGTATGATACAGCTTTTTCGATATGGAAACGTCTTACCACGTCTCCACAACAACAACCGTTGGCGGTCCGGGATGGCCCTCGATCACATTCGTTTCTATGACGGCCTCCAGATTGAGTTGGTCCCAGTTCGTCGGAGCCTTCTGCAACATTGCGCCCAGTCCTACGCATTGGGCAGCATCGAAGGCAACCTGCTAATCGGCAATCGGATTTCGGTGAATCAGCCAGTACCGTTCGCATACAGAGGTGTCCAAGCCATTACGTCGGGGCATCCAGCCAATTCTACAAGCGGGCTAAGGAACTCTTTGACTTGGCTATTGCTTATAAATGCGTGACTCCCACGGAGCGAGATTGAGGGTGGTGCTGTTGGCCTCGTGGGATGTGGGGATGTCTGAGAGCAGGAGCCTGCCCGCCGTGAGATTGTTCGGGAGAGTGTACGCGATTGGAGTGGAGCTGAAGTTTTCAACGATGAGGTACTTCTGGGTACCCAGGGTGCGGGTGTAGGCGAAGACGTGGGGATGCTTCGGGTCGAGGTCTTCGAAGTCCCCATAGACGAAAGCCTGCGCGTGAGCGCGCAGGGCGATAAGCGCGCGAACGTAGTTGAGGACGGAGGCAGGGTCGGATTCTTCCTGGGCGGCGTTGATCTGCTCGTAGTTGGGATTCACGGCAAGCCACGGGTGGGTGCTCGTGGTGAATCCCGCCTGGGGCGAGAGATCCCACTGCATGGGGGTGCGGGCGTTGTCGCGAGCGACCTTCGCCTCGGAGGCAAGGAAATCCTGGGCGGAGATTTTGCCGGTATCGACGAGTGCCTTGTAGGCGTTCTTTACGGCGATGTCATCGTAGTCGGCAAGCGTCTTGAAGGGGAAGTCTGTCATGCCGAGTTCGTCGCCTTCGAAAAGGAAGGGTGTACCGCGAAGGGTGAGAATCATGGTCTCAAAGAGCTTGGCAGATGGAATACGCATTGCGGGTGAGTCGTCCCCGAAGGTGGAGACGATCCGCGGATTGTCGTGATTGGAGAGAAATACAGTGTCCCAGTCGTGCTTGGTTAGAACCCTGGCATGGCTGTCGTAAATTGCTTTCAGTTCTGGCAGCGACCAGGGGCCAAGCGTGCTTAGACCAAAGTCGGTGCGGCCCAGCTTGATCGCGTCGAAGTTGAAGATCATGTTGAGTTCGTGGCGGCGGTCGTCGACCAGGTTGCCCGTCTGCGCAAGCGTGGTGCCCGTGGCCTCGCCTACCGACATGTCATCGTATTTGGAGAGAACCTCGCGATCCATCTGCTGAAGGTATTCGGTGAGATGGGGCCCGTTTGCGTAGGCGTTCGGCGGCGCTTTGAGCTGATCAGGCGTGA
>Ga0302324_100022152_pt1 | contig 12360 bp, 11 predicted proteins | sample Palsa_T0_1_FD_201949 | JGI IMG/M metagenome (GOLD analysis project Ga0302324, IMG submission 201949) | Peat permafrost microbial communities from Stordalen Mire near Abisko, Sweden - Palsa_T0_1 | ecosystem: Environmental > Terrestrial > Soil > Palsa > Peat permafrost | place: Sweden: Abisko...
GGTGGTTGCTGCTACCACAGCGGCAACCGAATATGGAACGGAATTTTCTGCCGTCGTCGAGCAAGGGAATATTTTCGGAGTGCAGTTCCATCCAGAAAAATCGTGGAACGTGGGACTACTCATTCTGAGGAATTTCTGTGAACTGGATGCCGAGGAGGTCGCTTCGTGAGGCTGGTTACGTGCTGACCAAGCGCATCATTGCTTGTCTCGATATGGACGAGGGCCGGGTCGTGAAGGGGGTGCAGTTTGTGAATCTGCGCGACGCCGGGGACCCGGCGGAATGCGCCACAGCCCACGCCCGCGATGGCGCAGACGAGATCGTACTGCTCGACATTACGGCTACCAGCGGCCAACGCAACACCATGCTCGATGTCGTTTCAAAAACAGCACGCCGTTTGTTTGTACCTTTCACGGTTGGCGGAGGGATCCGCGAACTCTCCGACGCAGCGGCCGTATTCGATGCCGGCGCCGATAAAATCGCCATGAACTCGGCCGCGGTGAAGGATCCAACGTTGATCGGGAAAATCGCCGCGCGCTTCGGCTCACAGGCGGTGGTCGTTGCCATCGATGCCCGGCGGGTGAGAGATGGTTTTGAGGTATTCGTTGCCGGAGGGCGCATTCCGACCGGCCGCGACGCGCTGCAGTGGGCGCGCCAGGCGGCCGATTGCGGCGCGGGAGAAATCCTCCTCACCTCTATGGACCGGGACGGCACGCAAGCGGGTTTTGATTGCGAATTGACGAAGATCATAGCCGACGCAGTTTCGATACCCGTAATCGCGTCGGGCGGCGCTGGTTCGGCCCAGCATTTCATTGACGTGTTTCGCATCGGCCGCGCGGACGCGGCTCTGGCCGCTTCTATCTTCCATTTCGGTTTGGAAAACATTGGACAATTAAAACGCGAACTGAAAGCTGCCAATGTGCCGATGAGGTGGCCATGCTGATTCCGTCGATCGACCTCATGGGCGGCAAGATCGTGCAGTTGGTGCAAGGCGAAAAGAAGAAACTGGAATTCGACAACTTCGACTACTGGATCGACCGTTTCTCAAGGTACCCGATTGTGCAACTTATCGACCTCGATGCGGCGCGCGGCGCCGGTGACAATCGTGCTCTCGTGAAGCAAATGGTGGGCCGCCTGACTTGCCAGGTTGGGGGCGGCATTCGCGACCTCGAAACCGCGCAGGATCTTTTAAGGATGGGAGCGCGCAAGGTGATCATCGGATCGGCGTTGTTGACGGATGGGCGAATCAATCATGCTCACGCTAGCGCTCTTGCCGAGAAGATTCCGACGACAGCGCTGATGTTCGCGCTCGATTCAAAGGGAGGCCGGGTTGCCATCGACGGCTGGCGCACAAAGACTTCCGTTACTGCTTTCGACATGATTCGTGAGCTGGAACCGTTTTGCGAAACCTTCCTTTATACCCACATCGATACCGAGGGATTGATGGGTGGGATTCCGATGGAGACGGTACACGCCATCCGGCGCGCCACTGCGCGCCACTTGGTGGTTGCCGGTGGTATTAGCGAACAACGGGAAATCGATAGCCTCCACGCCCTGGGGATCGACGCTGTGGTAGGCATGGCGCTGTATTCCGGCAAGATTCCGGGCTGAACCAATAATGGTGAATCAATCATCAGGACGCCGATCTAAGGGCAATCACAGTTCAAGCGAGGATTACATCCGGTAGCTCAGCGAGTGTGGCGATCTGCGCATCCGGCGTTTCTGGGATTCGCTCGGGCGCTTGACCGAAGCGATTGCACCACAGTGTACGAAAGCCAAAAGCCTTTGCGCAGTATGCATCCCAGCCATTCGAGGACACAAACGCGACGCGCGTCGCGGCCACGTCAAGCCTCTCACAAACCAGAGCGTACACAGAAGGGTGAGGCTTGTAGACCTTCACTTCCTCCACAGACAATATGGCATCGAGTAGGTTGGCAATTCCTGCATTGGACGCCGCCGCCGCGAGCATGGCGGGTGATCCGTTAGAAAGGACGGCGAGCTTCATGCCGGCTCGCCGCAATCGCTCCAAGGTCTCAAGGACTTCTGGGTACGTTCCCAGAACCAGATACAGGTTCATGAGCCGGTCGCGCAGCTTCGGATCGTCGAGCCGAAGAGTAGACATCGCGAAGTCGAGGGCATCACCCGTCACCTGCCAAAAATCCACATGGCGGCCCGCCAGGCTGCGGAGCCAGGTGTACTGCAATTGCTTCGCACGCCACAACTCGGCAAGCGGCTGCCACTTGTCTCCAAGCGTGTTCTCGGCACTGCGCGCGGCGCTGCTGACGTCGAACAAAGTGCCATAGGCGTCGAACACGCAGGCCTCAATGCCGTGCAGTCGTAGCGTCAGCGTCGTCATTGCGATCTCCGCGCCAGTTTATTCCCAATCGTCAGTGCCGATCGGATCGCCGTCGGGTGGCGGTGATGGCGTCGTCAGACGGATCTCCGCTGGGTACTTTTGAAAACGGTCGATTTGGCTCGCGGCAAAAAAGAGTTGGGTTCTAACGGCTTCATCTTTCGCGGACGACGCCTGGGTCGCGATCCATTTTTTTAATTCATCTAGCTTGAGTGAGGCGGCGCCACGAACCTGTGCGGACGCGCGCTCGTCGCCGGCCAGCGTCATGAGATGATCCAAAATGACCGCATTCACTGTGCGCTGAATTGCTCCCTTATAGCCGGAAGAGGCAGACGATTGAGCCTTCCAGGTGGCGGCGATCAGTTCGGCCAGCAGTTCGCCAAAACTGGGGTTGGCCGCGTCGAGCGCGTGATACTCGACCATGCGCTGGGCGCGTTCGGGCTGAAGAAGCACGTTGACGACGATTTCCGCCGCAGCTTCGGCGGGTGCAAGTGCGTCGAATGCTGGTGACGTCCGTCGCGAGAAATTCTCACGACCCGTGGGATACCCAGGTGGACGCGGTGGAATCATCTTCAGCAGAGGCTCAGGCAAAGCGAGCACCTCGGGCGAGAGCGTGTCGAGAACGGCGCGAATCGACCTTCGCTGGTCGGCGGCGGGAACCATGGTTGGCAGCTTTTCGTGATCTTTAATTCCGCGAAGATTGAAGGAGTAATCGAGTCCGCCGATCGCCTTGGCTACGGCGGTTACTTGATAGCGGTGATAGAGATACACCGGAACAAGCACGTCTTCGAGAGTAGCCATCGGACTGTGGTCAGCAATGGCGTTCTCCGACAGATTCTTCAAGGCTGCGGCGCGCACGGCCATCACGCGCCTCAAGCCGTCGAGAGAATTGTTGCCCGTGTCCCAAAGGTGCCCGATAGGGCTGGCGGAGCCCAGTGGCCGTGCATCCTGATCGGTAAGGTAGAGAAGCCCTCGGGAGAAGGCGTCATCGAGAATTTTGTCGAGCGCCGGTGTCTCCGTCTTTTCCTGCGAACGACTGTCCTGCGAACGAATGTCTTGAGAAAGATCGCTGTAGCCGTACGTGATTGACACTTTGTCCCACTCACCGATACCCACCGCATAAGCATCGGACACATCGGGCTGCCCGTCCGCGGCAAGAGTTACGGTTGGCGGCGGGTAGTCCATCACCGAGCTGCGATTGACGATGCTGGCGGCGTAATTGTGCATCAGGCCTAAGGTGTGGCCGGTTTCATGCGCGGCCAGTTGACGAATGCGGGCGAGCGCCATTTTGTTAGCTTGTTGGAGCGCGTCAGGATCTGCACCGAAGGGATCAAGAAGACCTTGCGCGATCAAAAAGACCTGGCGGATTCTCAACGCGTCGAAATTCACATGGCCATTGATGATTTCTCCCGTACGCGGATCAACGATCGGAGTGCCGTACGCCCAGCCGCGTGTCGCGCGCGGCACCCATTCGATCACGTTGTAGCGTAGGTCCATCGCGTCCACGCCTTCGGGCAGCAGCCTTACTTGGAATGCATCTTTGTATCCGGCTGCCGTGAAAGCTGTGTTCCACCAGGCTGTTCCTTCGAGAACGGCAGAGCGAATGGGTTCTGGAATAGCCCGGTCCACGTAATAAATGATGGGCTTCACCGGCTCGCTGATTGCGGCTGAGGGATCTTTCTTGGCGAGACGGAAATGCGCAATGTAGCGCTTGACGATCGGCTGGTCCACGGGCGTGGCAAAATCCATGTAACTGATGCCAGAAAAGCTGCAACGCGGATCGTAGGCTCGTTCGCGAAATCCCACTGGAGGCGCCTGAATGAAAGAGAAGTGTTCGTGTACCGTGATGGCCCGAGGATTGGGCGTAACAGCTTCGACCCAAGGGCCGGGATTCTCCCCGACAAAAGTCAGAGTTGATTCCACGTCCGTGTTTTCCGGGAAATTCCTGGTGCGGGGAAGATAAATAGCGGAGCGCGACGGATCGACATGATAGGTACCTTGCTTGACGGCAGAGAGCTTCCCCGCGACCTCGTGCGCATCACTCAGGAAGAATGGTGTAGCGTCAACCAGAACGGACTCGCCGCTCTCATCCTCGGCACCGGCTTCAAAGCCCCACAGAACGGACTGCGCGAAGGCTTGCTTCACTCCCGATTGTTGATCCAGGTCGTCCGTAATCGCGCGATAGTTTTCATTTTCAGCGACGAGCAAAATTCTCGGACCGACGCGTTCGAAATGGACGACGGTTGTTTTGCCGGGCTGGCCGCGGTCGAGTCCGATGTCATTGGACCCCACGCCATTGGGAAGAGACTCGTAATAAAGGAACGGCGTATTCCATTTGTCGATTTGCATCCAGAGTTTTCCCTCGCGCGCGTCCCAGTAATTTGTGAAAAAACCAGGCCACTTTTGCATTCCGGCGGTCTTCTGGCCGATCGTTTTTCGGTCGGTCGTTTTCTGCTCAGCCGTTTTCTGCTCGATCGTTGGCGGCGTTTGGTGCTGCGTTTCTTGTGCGGAATTCTGAGCAGGGGCAACCGCCAGAAATATAAAGAATGATAGAGACGCGATTACGGTGCGTTTCATTTAGGTTTCCTCTGGAAGCGAACATCGCTTGGGCAGTCGCTATAGTAAATGGAACGGGGGGTTTCAGGCCTACTCCGGCGCTGAACTTGCTGCGACCCTCGGGACTTCGTTAGTAACAGGCCTTGTGGGGCGACAACGCTTCATTCGCCGAGGGTTTTGCTTCGGAACTGGATGATTTTACGGCGATCGCGCTTCGACGGTCTGGCTGCGGGTGACTGTCCAAACTGATTCATGGCCTTCCTCTCCGCCGCCACCTTCAGGCGCAGATCCCGACTCGATTCCGTCTCGCGGTAGAGCGTTTGCGCAACTGACGCTGGTCCGCGCACTTCGCTCAGAAGCAGGACTTCCACCTGAAAATCGCCGCTTTCATTGGTTACGAGCAGCATGTCCCCTGTATGGACATCGCGTGCACCTTTGGCCGGCTGCCCGTTTGATTGAATTCTACCGAGTTCGCAGGCTCGAGCTGCCAGGGAGCGCGTTTTGAAAAATCTCGCGGCCCAGAGCCACTTGTCCATTCGCACCGAGGTCATAATCTATTTTGCTACACCATTTGGATGTTCGGGATGGGAGCGACGCTCAATTGTAAGGAAAATCGATCGCGAGCCATATGGCGCGAAGAATATCGTTGAGTTGTTGCGCGGGCTCGGCTGCGGATGTCGGGCGCTCGCGGTACCCACTCAGGCAAAAAGCGCGATGAGCGGGCACCCGCCTAGAATGTGACGCGAGCTAGAATGTAACGCTAACGATCTTCGCCACTTTTTTGGAGAAATCGTAAGTAACGCGCAGGTTTTCTCCCAGGAAACGCACTTTACCATCGACCTCGCGATCGACGATTGGCTGTCCGGCGTGATCCGTAATGTGGACATTCAGGGTCATTTTGGTAGAGCCGCTGACGGTGGTTACTTCGCGCTTTTTCTGGCTGCCTTTGGTGAAGGCTCGGGCAGTGGTGTGCAGCGTGACCAGGTCGGATGCGCTCGCCGCATCCTTGTCGCCGCTGCGATAAACGTGCTGAAACTTTCCTGTCTTGGTTATCTGCGTAATCAGGTTTTCGTAAATCGCCATGCGGAATTCCGGCGGCATCGGTATGTCGCCCGGATCCGTGGGCTCAATTTGGATGGAAGAGGAAGAGAACTTCTGCGCGCTCTTCGAATCCCCCGAGCCCGTCTGTCCTGTGACCGAGCCGACCATCAGAAGGAGAGCGCAGACGAGTGCGAAGAGGTGAAGGACAGAGGGTGCCGTTCGGGCGTAATGTTTCAACGGTTTCTCCTTCTATTTGTTTGTCGCTGGCGGCTCTGCTAGGGGAACGCTAGCTTTCGCGCCCATCGTGACGAGTTGCTTTTTAAACGGAGCGGCCTGGCCCTGGGGAAGCACAAAGACAGTGCCATGATAGCCGCCACCGTCGTCCTTAAATTCCACCGTGAGGACGTCAACCTGATGTGAAAATAAACTCAAGACTCGTCCGCCCCCGTAAGGGATGGCCATCGTCGCGAAATGGGCCGCGCCGGTGATGTTCTGCCTGCTGTCCTCACTGGTTGAGATGTCTTGAATGGATGAGGCTTTCACTTCCACTTTTGTTTTGGCGGTCGCAAACTGCAGCGAGTTGCCAATCACCGAAAGTGTCCCTTCCGAATTGTTCTTGATCGTGTCGCCGCCGATCACCAGTTTGACATTGGCCTGTACCACGCTCGGAGCGGATTGGGACTCGGCTAATGCTTGACCGCGCGCTGGCGTCGAGAAAAACATCAAGGACGAGCCGAGAGTCATGAGGAACATGACAAAGATTCCTCGTGTCGACATGCGCGGCCTGGCCTCTCGGAGGAAATTCACTGCGTCTGGAACATCAAGGTTGACCGTCGAGTTTTGAGTGCTCATCAGTTTGTTCCTCAGGCTTGGGTTGGCCGTAGTTAAATGAAACAACCTGCGAATTCAGAGTCAGTTTCGACGACGCACGGAGTTTAAGCGATTAAAGCGGAGTTAGCAATCTGCAATTTCCGCAATTTCCGCGATTTCTACAATGTCTTCAATTTCGGGATAAACTCCGCGCAGGAATAGGTGCCGGCAGCGCTCGCCATCATCTTGCTGTGACCGGCCTTCGGACGCGGCATAGAGACAACTTCGTAACCCGCGATTCCATCAACTGAAGAGCGGCAAGACGCTGCAAACCGAATCGGCGCTGTTCGCTGCCGGCCGCCGCGACGCAGTCCGTTAGCGCGGGAATACATATCCGTAGACGAGCATTATCGACGGACTCTCTCCGGAGAAGGTGGGTCCGGGCGAGAGTTTTTGATGTTAAGTATTACGCACAGCCAGCGAGCTGATTCCCATCGGAATGATGGTTCTCGGATCACAACGGAACCATCGACGAGTTTATCGAGCAGGTCTTCAACTACCCTACTCTGAGCGAGACCTACAAGTACGCAGCCTAGGCAATCTGGCTGGTCGCAAAATACGCGAAGGCTAGCTTCACTTCAGAATCCGCAAGGCGAAGATGAAAACGCTGCTGCCTCAGCGACAGCAGCGTTCAGGATCAATTTTTTTTGTCCCCTTCGTTATTACTGGGCGGTTGCTTCTTAGGTGGTGGGGCGCTCTTCGGTTTCGACGCCGGCGCGGGATGTTGCGCTGGGGGCGGCTGCTGTCGTTGAGCCGCCGGCTTCGCGGGCCGAGCTTCTGACTTCGGAGCGGACTTCGGCGCCGCTGCCGGCGCGGGCCTGGCGGGTTGCGGTCGTGCCGCCGGCTTTTCTGTTTGAGCTTTTGGAGGGATTGGCCTAGCTTGCGGTGCTGGATGCGGTGACTGTCTTTGAGTTTGCGGCGCAGCAGGTCTGGATTCCGGACGCAGAGCCGGTTGTTGCGGAGCGGGCCGCGATTCCTGCTGTCTTGGGGCAGGCGGTTGCGCGACTGGTCGTGATTCCTGCTGCCTTGGAGCTTCTTGTTGCGGAGCAGGCCGTTCCTGCACCTGCGTCTTCGGCTGCCCCAGAGGCGCGCTCTGTGGTTGAGCGCGATTCGGTTGCGCCGGTCGCGCGGCCAAAGCCGGACGGGCTGGAACTACGGGAGCGATCGGCTTGCCCACGGGGATGGGCTTAGTAGCTGCCAGAACGGCCGGTTTCCCCTGATTGACGGAGGCAAATTGCTGGCGGTTCTGTGCCGCCTCCTGCCGTTGCTGTAACTGCGTATTCATCGGTGGAATGCGCTGCTCACGGATTGCCGCAACTTCCGTAGGCAGCGGGCTGCGAGTGATTCCTCCCGGGCCGTTGTAACTGGCGCGACTGTTCGTGATGTTGACCGTGGTGTTGTTGATGATGACCGTGTTCGTGATGGTGCGGTTATACACCTGAACATTGGTGATATTCACGTTGTTGACCGACCGGTTATAGTCGAATCGATTTCCGTTCCAGTAGCCGCCCTGATAGCCAACACCGACGTAGCCGAAGCCATAATTAATGCCGCCGTAATACCCGATATGGCGGCCCCAGAATCCGTAGTGAAAGCGGTACCTGCCACCGAAAAATCCCCAATATCCCGGCGTCCACAGGAAGCCTACCTCGGGAGGTTGCGTCCAGGCGCCAGGCACCCAGTAGTAGCCTTGAGGAGCATAGCTCCAATATCCCGGCGTCCATAAGTAGCCATCGCCGGGGCAATCAGGTTGCGAATATTCCGGCATCGGAGGCGGGGGGTCGCTAGCCTGAAGCACGGGCTGGCCATAGCTCGAATCGTCGGAGTCGGAATCGTCATTATTATTGGAATAGGTTTGGTCCGGCGCAGGCTGCTCGTTCTGCTGTGTCTGCTGCGTCGCGGGCTGCTGATCGGTGGTCCCACTGGCCTGTGTCGTATCAGCCGCAGGCGCCAGATTGGCTGCAGCTGCGGGATCCTGCGACTGATCGGTTTGCGCAGGTGGAGTCTGGGTGCTCGTCTCCTGAGTTGCATTTTTCTGGCATCCTACAGTTGCGAAGGCGAGTGCGATCGATACGACTGTCAAAACCACGCGAAACAATGCCTCTTCGGCCTTCTTCATAAAAGTTTGTTCTCCGCGAGATCAGGATACAGGATTTTCACGAACCGATGCCTCGCCGGGCACGGAATGCGGCATGTGGCAACGGTTCGTGGAAAGGTATTGCGTTAGCTATGCATCGCGGATACTTAGGTAATCTTCCGCTAAAAAAGCGCCTGCCTGATAATAGTGCGGGGGCAACGGTCGATGAGTACAGGCGCGGCGCCGGCATTCTCGCAGGGAATTGTTTCCACTCGGAGTGTCCCTCGCTACAAGCTAACCGTACCCTTGGCGCTCAGCGTATTGCGCTCGGGCATCCCCAACCAAATCCCGGGATGCACCTTCGAAATCGGCGAGGGTGGAATGGGAGTTGTCCCATCCGCAGAACTCGTCGTCGGCGAGTCCGTCCGGGTCGAGTTTCTTGTTCCCCACATGACTTCTCCGGTGCGGGCGACCGCCGTGGTGCGCTACCAGCGTGAAGGAGGGTGTTTTGGCCTTCAGTTTCTCCGTTTGCCCGTCGAACATCAATCGACGGTCCGTTACTGGACGCGCCGCGAAGGCGAACTGTTACTGGCTGCACAAGCTCAAGCGGGTGCCACCTTGGAGTCGGTAGCAAAACCAAAGTTGCCTTCGAACTTCGAAAACTTGTCGCCTTCGAACTCCGAAGACTCCGAAAACTCACTCCGCAAGTTCGACCTTCGGCGCATGCTTGCGCTGGCCATTTTCATAACCGTGATCGCGGCTGCGTTCGGATGGTGGCATTGGCAGCAAGGATGGGCGGAATTGGAAGCGCAGATTCCGGCACAGAAAATCGTGGTCGTGCAACCCGATTGGAAGGTGCCCGCCGAAGTCATGGCGCGACGCGTGGTCCACCACGCCCTGCCCGAATATCCGGAGCCCGCGCGACAGGCAGGAGTGCAAGGAACCGTAGTGCTCGATACCGTCGTGAGTGTGGAAGGCGCGGTGACCCAAGTAAAGTTTGTCAGCGGGCCCGAGGCTTTGGCGCAAGCTGCCATGGATGCCGTGCGGTCGTGGCGTTACGAACCCTATCTCGTGAAAGGCCAACCGGTAACGGTTGAGAGCAGTGTGGTTGTAAATTTCCGTATCGCGAACTAGCGGGCCGGTTGTTCGCTACCAGAAGGTTGCTATCTGACGGCGCCCCAGCGGACGTGATCGATTGCCCTGTGTTCCTCTGTCTCCCCGTGGTTGCGCCACTTCTGCCCGGAACAACCCACCATGAGTCAACTCCTAGGGCGACGTGTTGCCGTTGACGGCATTAAGCAGAATTGTCATCGGAGCGACGTGCTCTGGTTTGACGTAACGATTCACTAAGAAGCGCTGGCCATCTTTGGCAACTTCATACGTAAAGACATCGCTGCTTGAAATCGGAGCGGGCCATGAATCTGGAACAGAGCCGCGGGTGTGCCGGTTGCGAAGATGTTTTCACCATTGACTGCGACGGCCATCAACATGCCGTTGGGTGCGATAAACCCGAAGGCAGGGACATACGTGCGCCTCATTATAGCGTGCGCGAGCCGCTACAATCTTCCTATATGCGATTCACGTTTGTCTTTGTCATCCTTATCCTCACCGCAGCCGTCATCGCCCAAACGGCGCCCAAGTCCCAGCCGAAATCCGTCACCGTGCCCGTCACCTTCGACCAGGGGCGCATCGTCATTGACGTAGCTCTTCTTCTTTCCGACGGCTCGACCGAGCGCGTCCGCGGTTGGGTCGACAACGGCACTCCCGATCTCTACATGAACGAGCGTGTCGCTGCCTTGATGGGACTAAGTCTCAGCTGCGACGGCCAACTCTGCTCAGGCACTCGGAAATCGCCCGCTGCTTCGTTCGAAATTGTGATCGGTGGAATGAAGATACAACTATCCGCAATGAGAGAAATAAAAGTCCCGCGCGGCAGGCCCGCCATTGGCCCCGGCGCGAGCGCCGAGATTAACATCCCCTCGACCGTTCTGCGCGATTACGACGTGCTTGTCAATTTCCCCGACCGCGAGTTCACCATCGCCCTGCCCGGCAGCCTGAATTTCAATGGCGTGAAAAGCAAGATGCTTCTGAATGCAAGCAACGGACTCGTCCAGATTCCCAGCAAGATCGACAACAAGAACTACGATCTTGGGCTGGGCCTTGGCTCCTCCACCAGCTTTCTTGCAGAAGAATTGTTCGACAAGCTGTCGAACGCGCACCCGAACTGGCCGCACATGGTCGGAGTTGTTGGCCCGTTCAATACAGGAGAACTCGCTGACGAGCCCACTTTAAAGCTGATGCGTGTGGATCGCATACAATACGGTCCGCTCTTCCTCACCGATGTAGCCGTGGCCGGACTTCCCCGAGACTTATCCCTCAACCCCATCAACGATCGAAGCACTCCTGTCGATGTGCATGCCACCATTCCGAGCGCTAACCTGCTCAGCTCCGAGGCTCTGCTCAACTACCGTGTGGGCCTCGACTATGCTCACTCGACTGTCTACTTCGATATCGGCCGCACCGTCAGGTTGCCCGACTTCGATGTCGTAGGCCTCATCCTTCGCCCTGACGACCGCCCTGACGGTGACCTCTTCACCATCGTTGGCGTTGCGGATTGCGACGGCAAACCCTCAGTTGCCGACGTTCAGGCCGGCGATCATCTCATCGCCGTTGACGATAATCCCGTGGCCGATTTCACACTGGGACAAGTGTGGTCGCTGCTCGAAGGCTATCCAGGCCAGGGGCGCAAGTTGACCATCGAGCGTGCCGGCAAACAGTTCAGCTTGGTCGCCAAGGTTCAGCACTTCTTGGGCGACGCGCCGCTGGACGAAGAACCGAAGCGTAAATCGAAGAAGAATTAAGCGCTAACCTGGCGGGACTCGGTTTCGTGTCAGAGCTCAGTTTCGCATCAGGGTATCGCTTTAGCGATACCACAATTCCTTTAAATCCTTGGTCCTTCAGGAGCTGGGCGTCGCGCTTTCGACTTTTTCTGCAAGCTCTTCGGCGCTACCACAGGTCCCTTGAAATCCCTCGTCCCTTTAGGCTTTTACAAGGCCGTTTATTTCCACCATGGTCCCTTATCGGATTTTGTACCGCGATAAAGGAAATCAGCAGATTCAGAGCTGTCAATCCAGATGAAAGATCTTTGCATTTTCTTGAAACCGCGGTCTGTACTTAGTTCTCGGGTGGTTGTATTGTAAAAAAAATGCATCTCAAGGAAGTGAAGTTTGAAAACGTTCAACACGCGGTCGGGCACGCTTCCAGTGACGTAATCAAGAACCGGAATTTTCAAGCCGCTGCGGCGCTCTCCTACTACTCCATCCTCTGTATATTTCCGGCACTGATCCTGCTCTCTGCCGTCATGGCCTACGTACCCCTTCCCAATTTCTTCCCGGATGCCCTGGGCATGATGGCGCGAATAGTGCCGCAAGGTACTATGTCGACCGTCTATTCCGTTCTTGTAGG
>Ga0302324_100022154_pt1 | contig 12358 bp, 8 predicted proteins | sample Palsa_T0_1_FD_201949 | JGI IMG/M metagenome (GOLD analysis project Ga0302324, IMG submission 201949) | Peat permafrost microbial communities from Stordalen Mire near Abisko, Sweden - Palsa_T0_1 | ecosystem: Environmental > Terrestrial > Soil > Palsa > Peat permafrost | place: Sweden: Abisko...
GCGCCATGCGCAACTGGCCGGCGAGCGGATCGCGGCGCGTCTGCGCCAGGCCGACGATCGCATCGGCGCTCTCGAGCATGCTGCGCGCGCGCCCGGTGATCTCCTCGCCGGCGGCCGTCAGCGTCACGCGCCGCGGCCGGCGCTCGATCAGCTGGACGCCCAGATACTGTTCCAGCTTGCGCAGCTGCGCCGACAGTGTCGGCTGGCTCACAAAACACTTGGCGGCCGCACGGCCGAAGTGCCGCGTATCGGCCACGGCGACCAGGTAGCGCAGATCCTTGAGTTTCAGATCGGTCATCGGGCTTGAAATCGGTTCGGGAATGTCGATATATAGCATCTATCGCCGCGATAAAGTTAATTGATTGGACGATGGTGCATCCAAAGCCCAGCATGCTCCCACGGGGCCGGCCGTCAAACGCCAGGTCCGCGCTACAACAAGCTTCCCCACTCGTGATTGCAGGAGATCGGTATGTTGGGTTTAGGACAGAAATTTCCCGGCTACGCCCTCACCGGCGTGGTATCGAACGACCCCGCCAAGGCGTTCCATCAGTTCAGCAGCGCCGACCAGGCCGGCAAGTGGCAGGTCCTGTTCTTCTGGCCGAAGGACTTTACGTTCGTGTGCCCGACGGAGATTGCGGCGTTCGGCAAGCTCAACCGTGAGTTCAACGATCGTGGCGCGCAGCTGTTCGGTGTCAGCACCGACAATGAGTATGTGCACCTGGCGTGGCGCAAGGACAAGGAGGAGCTGCGCAACCTGCCGTTCCCGATGCTGTCGGACATCAAGCGTGAGCTCAGCGGCGCGCTCGGAATCCTGGACGCCGAAGCCGGCGTGGCGCAGCGTGCCACCTACATCGTCGATCCGGATGGCGTGATCCGCTTCGTCTACGTCACCGACCTGTCGGTCGGCCGCAACCCGGCGGAAGTGCTGCGGGTGCTGGATGCACTGCAGACCGACGAGCTGTGCCCGTGCAACTGGCAGAAGGGCCAGGACACGCTGAAGGCGGCCTGACATCATGAACAACACCACCCTGGAACTGATCCGCGAGTCGATTCCCGACTATGCGCGTGACCTGAAGCTCAACCTCGGCAGCGTGCTGACGGTGGCCGGCGCCCCCGGCCTTACCGAGCGGCAGATCTGGACGGTGGCGGTGGCGTCCGCCATCGCCTCGCGCAACCTGTCGTTCACGCGCGCTATCGAGTCGGCGGCCGAGGAGTACCTGGACGCGGCGCATCTGCAGGCCGCCCGCTCGGCAGCGGCGATCATGGGGATGAACAACATCTACTACCGCTTCCTGCACCTGGTCGAGGATGCCGAATACCAGGCGATGCCGGCGCGGCTGCGGATGAACATCCTGGCCAATCCGGGCATCGACAAGCTCGACTTCGAGCTGCTGTCGCTGGCGGTGTCGGCGATCAACGGCTGCGGCCTGTGCATCAGCTCGCATGAAAAGAAGCTGCGCCAGCATGGCTTCACGCGCGAGATGATCCAGAGCGCGGTGCGCATTGCCGCGACCGTGCACGCGGTGGCTGGAGTGCTCGAGTACAGCCATGCGGATGTGGCGAGCACGCCGGACGCCGAGGCGGCCTGACCCGCGGGGCGTGCCGGACAGCCGAGGCACGACAGCCCGCCGTTGACCAGACAGCAGGTCTTAACTGCACGCGTTTCCGCGGAAACGTGTAGCCCGCACACAAAGAAAATCAAAAGCTTGGGAGAAGGCCGCGCCGAATCTGTGACGCGACATAAATCGGAAAGTTGATTACGCGCCTTAACGCGGACGGCAACCGCTAGTAAGGTAAGCTGGTGAAAGCGCTTTCTTGATTCTTGGAACGGCAAAAATGGATATTCATATCGACCCCGATCGGCAGCCCAATCTTTTTACTGATGAAAACGCAGCCCACTTCGAAGCTGCGACTCGTCGGTCGAGGGCTGTTGCGAAAGCACTCAGTTCTAAAAAGCTCGATGTCGCGCGATGCCTTTTCAGTTCACTGGCTAATTGCGCAATGTGGGGAAGCGAAATCGAGTCCAGCAGCGCCGAAGAGGTAATCAAACGCGAGATCGTCCCAGCGGTCGACTATCTGATCAATTGCTTTCGCACCGACGATTCCACTTGGCGCAGTCTTTACTTGGGCCACCTGCTTGAACAACTGCACCGGCCGGGCGTCGAGTCCGAATCTGAATTTGATGTGCGGCATTCGGTGCTCAATCAGCAGCGTGAAGGACTAATGAAGCTCCTATCGCCCCTTTTTGACTCGAATTGTTTGGAAATCTTCGACCGGCGTTTGTGTGAGATGCACGACGCCGTGACCAGGAAGGTACAAGATGGCGTCTCTGTCCGCGTTTTGTTCGTCGGCGACTGTCTTTGGGAAAATATCGTCGGATTTCTCAATGTTCCGCTACTTGAGCATGGCGTGACGCTTAGATATGAGTATGTCGCTACTCGCAATCCCGTCGAGCGGCGAAGCGCACTTCGTGCACTGTCCGCAGGCAAATTTGACTTAATTTGTTACAGCCCATATTCAAATGAATTCAACCCGACTCTGCTCGAGACGTTGTTGAATCCAAATCCGCTTCAGAGTCGTAGCAAGCTGCGCCGAATGTCGGCCAACGCGCATGACCAAACCCGCTCAACACTGGCTTTGCTTACCGAGCTTTTTGACTGCACGATCTTCATACAAAACACGAATAACATACGTCGCAACAATGGTAGACCATACTCAATCGCCATGAATCTATTGACTCGCCGGCCACGCACGATCGTTGCTTGCGAAGTCAATTCGTTGCTCGATCAAACATTGTCGGAGATGAACCAGGAGCTATCCCGACCGCTGGTAAAAGTCGACGAGTTGAATCTCAAAAAGGAGCACGGAGAATTGGCTTTAGGCAAATTATATTATAGCTCGGACAAATATCATCCGTCCGTAATGGCGCATAAGTTATCTCTTTGCTATCGCAACTTGATTTTGGCGACCACATTCCTTTCGACGAAAAAAGTCGTTGTTATCGATCTTGATGACACAGTTTGGAAAGGCACAATTGCCGAGGGCGCCGTCGAGCACTATATGGACCGCCAACAGATTTTGAAGGACCTTAGGCGTAAGGGTGTGCTATTGGCGATTGCGTCCCGAAACGATCCCCAAAATGTCCACTGGACCGGAGGAGTGCTGCAGCCGACAGATTTCGTCGCAGCAGAAATCAACTGGGAAACGAAACACTCAAGCGTCAGGCGCATTGCGTCCCAACTCAATCTAAATCTCAAGGACTTCGTGTTTATTGACGATCGCGCGGATCAGCGAGCGCTTGTGAAGTCAGCGATTCCTGAAATTCAAGTACTCGATGCAACAGTCGACTCAAGCTGGGACATGCTGCGTTGGTGGGCGGCGTCTTTGCCCGAACAGACTGAAACTGATCGCACTAGACTTTATCATGAACGCTTACAGCGGGAACAGTTTTTAAAAGTAGATAAGCAAGAGCACGAGGAAAGTGCTCTATTCGCGACTCTAAATCTGAAAGTCCATTTTCACGTCGCTACCCGCAAGGAACTCCCCCGTGTCGCTGAACTCATCAATCGAACGAATCAATTCAATACATGTGGTAGCCGCGCGAGCATCAAACAAATTACCAACTGGGCCGAATCCAATGACCACCTGATCCTGGTGGCGGAGTCCAGCGATAGATTCGGCGGGATGGGAATCGTGTCGGCAATGGTTCTCGCTGTTACTGCCGAGGCTCTGATCGTGCAGGCATGGGTTCTCAGTTGCAGGGTGTTCGGTTATGGAATCGATGCGGCAATGCTTAATTACTTGCGTAAGCTGGGTCAGCGATTGCACGTAGACGTTGTCCGCGGTCAGATTGTGGAGACGCCAGCCAATCAGCCGTGTCGCGGGGTTTATGCCAGCAACGGTTTCATCTGGCAGGATTCCGCCTGGACGTCAAAGACCACGGCGATATTGCCGGGACCGGATTGGCTAGAGATCTCCATGGCCGAGGATAACAACGCGATCGCTCGCATCTGCAAGTTACAGTGATGGTCTCATCAAACGACATGGCGAATCGATCGCACGCCAGGTCCTCAGCTGGTCAGTCGGCCCCGGCAACGCTCCCCATGGCCTGGAACAGGGCCGCGGTGTCGATCAAACGGGTCGCGCTGTCCTGGATCTCGGACAGCGTCGCGCTGCGCCAGCGCTGTTCGCTGGCGAGGCTCATCGGATACGAGACCGCGCCCAGGCGGTAGCGACTGTCGTTCTCGCTGTACGACGCCTGGGCGGCGGCGGCCGCGGCCTGCGCGGCCTGCAGCGCCAGTGCGTCCTGGTTGAGCGCGCTGAGCGTATCGGCGACGTCCTGGAAGGCGTTGAGTACGGTCTGGCGGTATTGCGCGATGCTGGCGTCGTAGTTCGCCAACGCGGCGCGGCGCTGGTTCATCAGCGCACGGCCGTGGAAGATCGGCTGCGCCAGTGTTGCCCCGGCGCTCCACACCGCGGCCGGCCCGGTGAACAGCGTCGAGCTGTTGAAGCTGGCTGAGCCATACGACGCCGACAGCGAAATGCGCGGGAACAGGTTCGCGGTCGCGACACCGACCTGCGCGGCGGCCGCGTGAACCGATGCTTCGGCTGCCAGTACGTCGGGCCGCTGCTGCAGCAGCTCGGACGGCAGGCTGACCGGCACTTCGATCGGCAATTGCAGTTGCGACAGCGCCAGCGGCGGCGGAGCCTGGTCCGGTGTGCGACCCATCAGCACCGCAAGCGCATGGCGGGCGCGCAACGCCTGGGCGCGCAGCGGTGGCAGTGAGGCTTCCAGCGCCGCGGCGCTCTGCTGCGCGCCGAGCAGCGCGTCGTGCGGGCTGGCGCCGGTGCGATAGGATTTTTCCGTGAGCTGCGCCTGTTCACGCGCGAGCTGCGCCAGCCGCTGATTGACCATCAGCGTCTCGTTGAGCGCTGCCGCGTTGATGGCGCCGATCACGATGTTGGCGGCCAGCGCACGGCGTGCGGCGGCGAATTCATACGACTGCAGATCCACCTGCGCCGCCGCCTCGCGCACCCCGTAGCGCACGGCACCGGACAGGTCGAAGGTGTAGCTGAGGCTCAGCTCGCCGGCGAACACATCGTAGAGGTTGGTCGGCGGGCCAATATCCGGAATTCCGAGCGCGCGCTGCCGGCTGACCTGGCCACCGGCATCGATCGACGGCAGCACGGTCGAGCCCACCTGCGCGCGAAACTGCTGATGCACCGCTTCCAGCGTGTGGCGCAGCGCATCGAGCGACGCATTGTGGCGCAGGCCTTCGTCGACCCAGCTGTTGAGCGTATCCGAGCCGTACAGCTGCCACCATTGCGGCACCGATGGCGCGCCGGCATCGAAATGCTGCGCGCTGCCGTTGGCCTCGACCGTGCTGGCGGGCGAGGCTTCGACCGCATAGCTGGCACTGGATTGCGGCGCCGGCGGCTGGCTGTGCGGTGCCAGCGCACACCCGGCAAGCGCTATGCAAGCCATGGTGGCGGCGACGTGCTTCATGGCGCAACCTGCGGCTGCTCGTGCGCGCGGACCCGGAACCAGGCGGCATACAGTGCCGGCACGAAGAACAGCGTCAGCACGGTGGCGACGCTGATGCCGCCCATCAGCGCGGTGGCCATCGGTCCGAAGAAGTTGCTGTGCAGCAGTGGTGTCAGCGCCAGCACCGCGGCGGCCGCGGTCAGCGTAATCGGCCGGAAGCGACGCACCGTGGCATCGACGATCGCGTGCCAGCGGCCGTGGCCGGCGCCGATGTCCTGTTCGATCTGGTCGAGCAGGATCACTGAATTGCGCATGATGATGCCGAACATGGCGATGATGCCGAGCGTCGCGACGAAACCGAACGGCTTGCCGAACAGCAGCAGCGAGCCGATGACGCCGATCAGACCCAGCGGCGCCGTCAGCACCACGATAAGCGTGCGGCTGAAGCTCTGCAGCTGGATCATCAGCAGCGTCAGCACCGCGATCAACAACAGCGGCATCTGCACGTTGATCGAGGCCTGTGCCTTCTGGTTTTCCTCCACCGGGCCGCCCACCTGGACCCGATAGCCGACCGGAAGATGGCTGCGCACCGGACCGAGCTTGCGCTCGATGGCGTTCATCAGGTCGAGACCCTGGACGCCGTTGCGCGTCTCGGACTGGACGGTGATGGAAGGTTGGCGGTCGCGCTCCCAGATCACGCCATACTCCAGCCCATAGCGCACGCGGCCGAGCTGGCCGAGCGGGATCGCGTCGCCCGATGGCGTCGGCATCGCGAGCTGTTCGATCTGTGCAGGATTCACGCGCTCGTTATCCGGGGCGCGCAGATCGAGCGGAATCAGCTTGTCGCGTTCGCGGTAGTTGCTGACGGTATAGCCGGACAGGCTCATGTCGAGAAAATTGGCGATGTCCTGCGAGCTGATGCCCAGCTGCCGCGCCTTGACCTGGTCGATTTCGAAGCGCACCGATCGCTCTGCCGGTTCATCCCAATCGAACTGGACGTCGCGGGTACCCGGTTGGGCGCGCATGATCGCAGCGACCTGTTCGGCGATGCCGCGTACCGTCGCGATATCGTCGCCGTTGACGCGAAACTGCACCGGATAACCGACCGGAGGTCCGGTCTCCAGCCGGCTGATGCGACTGCGTACCGCGGTGAAGTCGCGCGCCAGCAGCGCATCGAGGTAGCTTGCCAGCTGTTCGCGCCGCTTCACGTCCTTTGCGGTAATCACGAACTGCGCGAAGTTCGGCTGCGTCAACTGCTGATCGAGCGGCAGGTAGAAGCGCGGCGCGCCGCTGCCGACGAAGCTTGCGTAGCTGTCGATCTCGGCGCGATCCCTGATGGCGGCCTCGAAGCGCTTCACCTGCACCAGCGACGCGTCGATCGATGCGCCCTCGGGCAGGCGCAGGTCCACCAGCAGCTCCGGCCGGTCGGAACTGGGAAAGAACTGGCGCGGCACCAGCGAGAACCCGGCCAGCGCGATGACGAACAGTACGACCACCAGCCCCAGCACCAGGAAGCGGCGGCGCAGGCAAAAATCCACCCAGCCGCGAAAGCGGCGGTAGAAGCGGGTGTCGTAGATGTTGGGCTCGGCGCTGTGCGGCGCGCCGCCAGCCTGCGCGGCGTCGTGCCGCGCCGCGCCGGGGCGCTCGGGCAGCAGGTGATAGCCGAGCAGCGGAATCACCGTCACCGCGGCCAGCCACGACAGCAGCAGCGCGATCGCAGACACCTGGAAAATCGAACGCGTGTATTCGCCGGTACTGGACTTGGCCAGCGCGATCGGCAGGAATCCCGACACCGTGACCAGCGTGCCGGTGAGCATCGGAAACGCGGTGCTGGTGTAGGCGAAAGCGGCGGCGCGTGTGCGGTTCCAGCCCTGCCCGAGTTTCACCGACATCATCTCCACCGCGATGATCGCATCGTCCACCAGCAGTCCCAGTCCCAGGATCAGCGTGCCGAGCGAGACCTTGTCGAGGCCGATGCCGAGCAGGTCCATGAACAGCGCCGTGGCCGCCAGCACGAACGGAATCGATATCACCACCACCATGCCGGTGCGCAGTCCCAGGCTCAGCAGGCTGACCAGCAGCACGATCCCGACCGCCTCGGCCACCGACTCCAGGAAGTCGTCGACCGAATGCGCCACCGCGCGCGGCATGCTGGTGACTTCGGCCAGTTTCAGTCCCGCCGGCAGGCGCTGCTTCAGTAGCGCGGTTTCCCGCTCCAATGCCTTGCCGAGTGCGATCACATCGCCGCCCGGCTGCATCGACACGCCAATGCCCAGCACCGGGCGAGCCATGAAGCGCATCTGCGGCCCTGGCGGATCGTCGTAGCCGCGCCGGATGGTGGCGATGTCGCCGAGGCGAAAGCTCTGGTTGTCGATGCGCAGCAGCGTGTCGCTCAGTGCCTGCGCGCTGTCGAGCTGACCGCTGGGACGCACGAATACGCGGTCATCGGCGGTGGTCACCACGCCGGCCGCGGCCACTGCATTCTGCTGGCCGATTGCCTGTGCGATCTGCTGCGCACTGATGCCGAGCTTGGACAGCCTGGCATTCGCCAGCTCGATGAAGATGCGCTGATTCTGGTCGCCGAAGTAGTCGACCTTGGCCACACCGGGCACGCGCAGCAGCTCGGCGCGCAGCTGATCGGCGTAGTCATGCAGTTGCGCCGGGGTGAAGCCGTCGCCCTCGAGTGCATACACATTGGTATAGACGTCGCCGAATTCGTCGTTGAAGTACGGACCGCGCACGCCCGCCGGCAGCTGGTAGGCGATGTCGCCGACCTTCTTGCGTACCTGATACCAGGTCTCCGGCACGCGCGCGGCCGGCGCGGAATCCTTGATGTTGAAGAAGATCAGCGACTCGCCGGGGCGCGAGTAGCTGCGCAGGAAGTCGATCAGCGGGGTTTCCTGCAGCTTGCGCGCGATGCGGTCGGTGACCTGCTCCTGCACCTGCCTGGCGTCGGCGCCGGGCCAGTAGCTCTGGATGACCATGACCTTGAAGGTGAACGGCGGGTCCTCCGATTGCGACAGGCGGCTGTACGACAGCAGACCGAACAGCGCGACGATCGACATCAGGAAGAACACCAGCGCCTGGTGACGCAGCGCCCAGGCCGAGAGGTTGAAACCACCCTGCTGGTGCGAAGCGCCGCGGTCATCCGTAGCAGGCAACGCGGCGCCGGGCGCCACCGCGCCGGGTACCACCGCGGCGCGAGGCTCGCCGCCAGGATCGCTCACAGCGGCGCGTCCTCGGGGTGCGGCGGTGCGACCGGCTCGACCTTCTCGCCGGCGGTGACGTCGTGCACGCCCTGCATCACCACGCGTTCACCGGCCGCAAGGCCGGCGCTGACCAGCACGTCGCGCTCGCCGTAGCGCTGCACGGTCACCGGGCGCAGCTCCAGCGTCGAATCCGACGGCCGCACCACCCACACCGCCGGCCGCTCCTTGTCATGGAACAGCGCGGTGGCCGGAATGCGCACTTCGGGCGCGGCCGGAGTCGCGGCCGGGGTCGCGGCGCCGGTCGGGGTCGCGGCGCTGGCCGGCGCGGGCGCCGACAGCGCGACCTGCGCGGTCATGCCCAAGGGCAACTGCTGCCCAGGTCCATCGAGTGCCAGTTTGACGCGATAGGTGCGCGCTTGCGGATCGGCGGCCGGGGAGATGTCGCGCACGTGGCCCGCGTAGCTTCGGCCCGGCAGTGCCAGCAGGCTGACGCTCGCACGCTGGCCCACCGACACCGCCGCGAGCTGCGCCTCGGGCACGCTGAAGATCACGTCGCGCTCGCCCGACCAGGCAAAGCCGAACACCGGCTGGCCGGCCGCCAGCACCTGGCCTACCTCGGCCTGCTCGCTGGTGATCGCGCCGTCGTTGTCGGCGACCAGCGTCTGGTAGCGCCATTGAGCTTCGGCCAGCGCCAGCTGCTGGCGCGCCTCATCGCGCGCGGCGAGCGCCGACGCGTAGGCGTCGTGGGTCTGCTCCAGCTGCAGCTGGCTGATCAGATTCTGGCGCGACTGTGCCTCATCGCGATCACGCTGCTGCGTCGCGAACGTCAGCCGATGCTCGGCCGCGTCGAGCGCAGCCTGCGCCGATGCCCGGGTCCTGGCGGCATCGGCATCGTCGAGTCGCGCCAGCACCTGGCCTTTCTTCACTTGGTCGCCCAGCCGCGCAGTGCGCGCCACCAGCTGGCCGGCGACCCGGAATGACAGCGGCATCTCATAGCGCGAATGCACCTCACCGGGAAACTGCACCGCCGGCCAGGCGTCGATCGCCTGCACCGGCAGCGCAATCACCGGACGCGCGGCGGCGGCCGGCGCCGCGGACTGGCTGCAGCCCGACAGTTCCACGCCCGTGGATATGCCAATGGCCAGGGCCAGCATCCGGCCTATGCGGCTATCGCGATCTGTCACCGGCACTCCTAGGTTAAGAAATGCACTTTAATACCACGATGCATTCGAAGTCAAAGTCGTATTAGAATACATACTCGTAGCTTGTGGTAGGATCAGGGGATGGCGCGCAAGAGACTCAGCCGCGAGGAGAGCCGTGACCTGACGCGCCAGCGACTGCTGGAGGCCGGCGCGGTGATCATCGCCCGCAAGGGCTTGAATGGCGCCAGCGTCGAGGATATCGCCGCGCACGCCGGCTACACGCGCGGCGCGTTCCATTCGAATTTCCGCAGCAAGGCCGAGCTGTTCATCGAGCTGCTGAAACGCGACCACCAGGACGTGCAGCAGGGATTACAGCGCATCCTGGCCGCCGGGCTGTCGCCTGCGGATACGCAGCGGCAGCTGCAGCGGTTCTACAGCCAGCTCTACCGCGGCAATCTCGGCTATGTGCTGTGGGCCGAAGCGCGCCTGCAGGCGCTGCGCGATGCCAGGTTCCGCGCGCGCTTGAGCGCGCTGCTGCTGGAGAAGCGCGACATGATCGGCTATTTCATCACGCAGTTCAGCGAATCGATGCAACGACCGCTGCCGGCACCGGCCGGAGATCTGGCGTTCGCGACCATGGCCCTGATCGACGGCATGCGCTTCTACAATGCCTGCATGCCGGAGGAGCTGCCCGACGTGCGCGTGCAGGCCGTGCTGGGCACGGTATTCAGTGCGACATTTTTCGACTGAGGCGCTGGCGCCATTGCTGGCGCTGGCGGTGCTGCTGTGCGGCGCGGGCGCGGGCGCGGACGCGGAAGGTGGCAGCGCGGGCGCGCCGGCGCTGCAGCTGCGCGATGACGAACAGCGGCTGCTCGATCTGGCGCGTCCGGCGCAGCGCATCGTCAGTCTGGCGCCCGGGGCTACCGCGATGCTGTTTGCGGCCGGAGCCGGCGGACAGGTGGTGGGCACCAGCGCGTATTCGAATGAGCCGGCGGCCGCCCAGCGCATTCCGCAGGTCGGCGATGCGCAGAGCTTCGACGTGGAGCGCATCCTGGCGCTGCATCCCGATGTGGTGGTGGTGTGGAGCGGCGGCACCTCGCCGACGCAGCTGGCGCGCCTGCAGGGCGTGGGTCTTCGCATCTATCGCCATCGCCTGACCGGGCTGGACGACATTCCGGCGAGCCTTACGCGCCTGGGCCAGCTGGCCGGCACCGAGCCGCAGGCGCAGGCGGCAGCCGCGCAGCTGGCGGCGCGGATTGCGGCGCTGCGCAGCCGCTATCGGCAGGCGCAGCCCGAGAGCGTCCTGATCCAGGTGTGGGATCGGCCGATCTATACGGTCGGGCGCGCGGAGATCATGACCGACGTGGTCCACGCCTGCGGCTATCGCAGTGTCTACGAGGACCTGGCCGATCCCGGTCCGGCGGTGACGCTTGAGTCGGTGCTGGCGCGCGATCCGCAGATCATCCTGGCGCTGGCGCCGGACGCGAACGCCGGACGCGACTGGGTGGCCGGGTGGCAAGCCTACCCGTCGCTGCGCGCAGTGCGTAGTGGCAGGGTGGTGTCCTGGACCGACCAGCGGCTGAGCCGGCTCGGACCAAGCATCGTCGATGCGGCCGAGGAGCTGTGCCGCGCGTTGCGCGAACCGGGCCCAGTAGCTGACTTACGGCCGGTTTCTTGACGCGCGGCAGCAGCGCTGGCCATACTGCGCCGCATATGACAGCACTGCTCCAGTCCGCCGGTCGGTGGTGGTGGCGCAACTCCGCAACAGGAGTGGGCGCTGGACGTTGCTGCATGACTTGATCCGAATCTAGCAGTTACACGCAAACACCAGACCCATCTCCGGAAGCTTCCGGGATGGGTTTTTTATTGGGTTTTGATATTGAGCTTGTGATCACCATGAAACCGCCCTTCGACATTGCCGGCGATCTGGACACTCCGGTGTCGGCGTTCGCGAAACTGGCGCCGTTCGAGCCGCGCTTCCTGCTCGAGAGCGTCGAGGGGGGCGAGCGCATCGGGCGCTATTCGTTCATCGGCTTTGGCGACGTGCTCGAGGTCAGGCTCGACGAGCACGGCTTCATGCTCGGCGAGGAACGCCGTCCGGTGCCGGCTACCCAGGCGCAGCTGCTCGACGGCCTACGCAGCGCGTTGCGCCGGCTGCCGTTGCCGACGCCGGCGCCCGGCGAGGGTGCGCTGCCGGGGCAGATGCCGCTGGCCGGGGGCCTGGTGGGGTTCACCTCGTATGATGTCGTGCGTTTCTTCGAACGCCTGCCGCAGCGCCTGGCGCCGTTGCCGGGCGTGCCGCTGCTGCATTACCTGGCGCCTCGCTCGCTGCTGGTGTTTGATCACGTCAGCCGCGGCATCGCGCTGCTGCACGCCGGCAGCGATGCCGAGCGCGCAGCGCTGCGCCGCGAAGTCATCCGCGCGCTGCACGGCGCGGTGCCGTTCATCCGCTCGGGCGGCGGCTTCAGCACGCCGACGCCGGCGCTGACGCGCGATCAGCATATCGACGGCGTGCTGCGCGC
>Ga0302324_100022155_pt1 | contig 12358 bp, 10 predicted proteins | sample Palsa_T0_1_FD_201949 | JGI IMG/M metagenome (GOLD analysis project Ga0302324, IMG submission 201949) | Peat permafrost microbial communities from Stordalen Mire near Abisko, Sweden - Palsa_T0_1 | ecosystem: Environmental > Terrestrial > Soil > Palsa > Peat permafrost | place: Sweden: Abisko...
ACCCGTGACAAGGCCGGCCCCTGCTCCGGCTCCGGCCCCCGCTCCGGTCGCCGCAACTACCACCATCGCCGACGCCGTCGCCCGGCTGGGTGCGCTCCATCTGCCCATTGGCGCCCCCGCCCTGACCGCGGAGAATGTCAGCTCGTTCCGGGCGGTTCCGGATTACACGGTGCTGGGCGACAGCCTGGCCCTGCTCAAGGAGCTCCCTGGCCGCTGGTTCGGAGAGGGCTTCAACATCATTGCCCGGCCCGATTTCCAGGGTCACAACGACATTTTCCTGGAGCTGAACCTGACCCGGGAGACGCTCGACTTCTTCGCCATCGGTAGCCCCATTCCCAACCGGGGCAGCGGCCAGAACGACATCAGCCTGTTCGGCGTTCACTACCTCCAGCAGATCAGTGATGCCACCACGGGCGGGGCATTGCACATCGAGCCCGGTATCTGGCTGAACATCCCGGCCACGACCGACCCGCCGGCCGCGGCGACCGTGGCTCGACTGGCCACCATTCCCCACGGCGACGCCATGAACGCCCAGGGCAAGGGCCTTTCCGTGTCGGGCGGCCCGGTCATCGCTCCCGCCAACACGGTGCCCTTCCCCATCGGCGGCACCCCGCCTGCGACGGGCACGGCCAACGGCTTCCCCGAGTACAACCTCGGCGCCCCCAACGCATTTCGTACCAGCCCGGTCCCGGCCGGCATCACCCAGGCGATGATCACCAACCCCAACAGCGCCCTGACCGCGGCGCTGGTCGGCCTGACCGTCACCAATACCGGTGTACTCGACGTGTCGACCTCCCCTTCGGGTGGCGTCGAGAACATTCCGTTTGTCGTCAACAACGCCAATGCCGCCTCGGTTTCGTCCACCTTCTGGATCGAGACGGTCCAAGACGCCAACGGCGGCTCGTTCATGCAGCTGCAGTACACCCAAACGGTGCTGTTGAACTTCCTCGGCCTGAGCTGGCCGCACGTCTCGGTGGCCACGCTCATCAAGACGTTCTAACCAACTGAGGTCGGACCGGGGAGCTGGGCCTGGGTACGGGGGCCCAGCTCTTCCGCGTCGATCATTGCGACGTTGGTGTCAGCACGGCAGAGATGCGCCCCATCGATCGATGATAATCGAGACGAAAGTCCCGTCCTGGCCTCAGCGGTATGCCATTGCGATTGGCGAACTGTCGTATCGACTCTGGAAGCGATGCCGCTTCCGGGATCTGACCACCGCCGACGAACACCGGCAGGATGAACTTCCCCGCGTTCAAGGCGGCCTCGACCTCGATGCGGACATCATCGCTTGCGTCAGCCAGGCGTTCTGGCTCCCAATGGTCACCTATGACCACGACAACGCTCTCGACGGCCTCCAGGGAGCGGCGGATCACCGACCGATAGTCCTCGCCCGGGTCCTGGCAGGCATTCAGTTGGGGGTACTCTTCTCGTCGGCACGGCCACCGACGACTACAGTTGATGCCAAGCAGAAGGAGGGACGGGATGGCTGAGACCAGGGCACTACAGGACGCGGGCACGGCTGGTGGCGTCGCCGGCTTGGTGGCCGGCGTCGTCGGCGGGGCGAAGATCGGGCTCATCGGCATTCCGATTCCCTGGGTCGGCCCCTTCGTCGGCGCGGTCGTAGGGGGCGTCGTGGGCAGTGGCCTGGGTCGGCTGGTGGGCGATGGGCTCGTTGTGGCAGGCGACGCCATCGTTCGAGGTGCCAAGGCAGGCACAGCGATGCTGAGTGACGCGGCTGAACGCTGACGACAATCCGCTCCCGGCGGAGTTCGTCAGCCCTGCTGCCACACCGCTTGTCGCACGTTGCCGGTGAAATCGAAGGGTAAGCGGTAGTCGTGGCATATCGGAATTCCGCGACCCCAGCCCACCAGAAGCATCCCGTTGAACCCTATGGTGGGAACGGCCAACCTTGGATCGACCGTACCCGTTGCCGCTACTGCGCCGTCGATCGTCACCGTCACCACGGCGTCGCTGACCTCGCCTATTCGATAGGCAACCCCAAGTTCATGGGACCCGGCCGGGAATGGCTGGTCCATCCGGAGCGTCTCGGGTCTTCCCGTGATGCTGAACGTGACAACCGGCCGTCGGTCGATCAGGTAGCACGCCCACAGCGGTCGGAGGCTCCATACTCCGCTCATCCGCAGGTGCTGGGAGCAGATCATCCCTGATGCCATCTCCTCTTGGCCCAGGTCCAGCTCGGCGGTGAAGGTGAAATCGCGGCCAAACGGATACGGCGTCACGACGGGGCCGCTGCCTGCGAAACACGCCAAGCGGCTCCGAGCGGGGTTGACAGCAGGGAACGGCGGATGGCGCGGGCTTTCCGGTCGCCTCCACGAGTCGAGCAGTGGCAACACCTGGTTGCGGCCGGCCTCGGCCCACCAAAGTTCGACCATCCGGCGCAGCCGCTCGGGTTCCTCCCCCGAGACGTCGCAGGCTTCGGAGTAGTCGCGGTCGAGGCAGAACAACGCCCAGTGGTCAGCATCAAAGTCTCGGCTGCCTCGGGCTGGAGCATCCTCGGCGATCACGTGGTCGGTCGTCGCCTTCCACCCGTCGAAGTAGATGGAGCGAGAGCCGAGCATCTCGAAGTACTGCGTATCGCGGGAGCTGGGCGCGTCAGCCGATTCGAACGTCCCGAGCAGGGTTCGACCGTCCAGCGGCTGTTGCCACGTGCCGTCGAGGGACTCAGGGACCTCGACCCCAGCGGCGTCGAGGATCGTGGGCATCAAGTCGATGGCGTGGGCGAATTGCGGGCGGACCATACCCCGGTCGGCCTGGGGTATCCCTCCGGGCCAGCGGACGACGAGCGGGACCCGGACTCCCCCCAGCCAGGTGTAGCACTTCCAGAGTCGGAACGGGGTATTGCAGGCCGACGCCCACCCGGCGGGATAGAGCGAATACGACCCAACCCCGCCCAACTCGTCGAGCGTGGTCGGCGCATCGGTCGCCTGGCCGAAGAGGGTGAGCGCCCCATCGAGGGCCGCTCCCTCGGCGCCGTTGTCCGACAACACCATGACGAGGGTGTCCTCAAGTAAGGAGGCCGCGACCAGGTAGTCGAGCAGCCTGCCAATCTGGGCATCGGTATGTGCCACGAACCCCGCGTATACCTCCATCTGCCGCGCGTAGAGGCGCTTCTTGTCGTCAGGGAGATCGCCCCAGGCGCTCACCCAGGACGCTCGATCGGTCAGCGTTGTTGAGGGGGGTACGAGGCCCGCCTCTTGCTGCTTGCGGAACCGTCGTTCTCGCTCCACGTCCCAGCCCTCGTCGAACCGGTGGCAATACGGCGCCGACCACTCCGGCCGGACCTGGTGTGGTCCGTGGACTGCCCCGGGAGCGAAGTACAAGAAGAAAGGCCGGTCCGGTCGCGCCTGATGCTGGTCCTGGATCATGCGGATTGCCTGGGTGGCCAGGTCCTCAGTCAAGTGATAGCCGTCCTCGGGTGACGACGGCGGTTCGATGAACCCGTTGTCACGCACCAGCTCGGGCGAGTATTCGTCGGTCATGCCGTGAAGAAAGCCGTAGAAGCGCTCGAACCCCAGGCCGAGCGGCCAGCGATCGAATGGCCCGGCCGGACCCAACTCGTATTGCGGCGTGAGATGCCACTTGCCGACGGCCATGGTGTTGAAGCCGCCATCGCGCAAGATGCGCGCTACTGACCCCGCGGATCTCGGCAGGCGGGCGGTGTAGCCAGGGAGATCGCTGGAAACATGCGTCAGGAAGCCGACGCCAACACGGTGGTGATTGCGGCCGGTGAGGAGGCACGCCCGCGACGGCGCACACAGCGGCGTGACGTGAAAGCGGTTGAATCGCAGGCCTTCCGCCGCGAGCCGGTCGACGTTCGGGGTGGCGATACCCGACCCGTAGCAGCCGAAGTCGGAGAACCCGAGGTCGTCGAGCACCACCATGACAACATTCGGCCGTCCATTCGCCATGCCCTTGATTCCACCTTTCGATCGACGATCAGGTCGAGCATAGGCAGCGCCGTAGTTCCGGCCGGACCCACGCTGCGGTGACAACCCTGCTGATGAAGGCCCGCCGGACCCGCCGACGAGGCCCCGATTAACGTACTTTTGTTTGAATTGTCCACGAAAATAAATGTCACTTATTCCGACTTGAGTGATCTGGCTGACATTGCCAGGTCCCAGAGGTCGCGCCTAGGATGTGTCTTTCGGGGCCGGGCCTGGCAGTAGGTCGGCGTGCGTTTGGGAGGGTGGTCGGTGGCGAACGATCCAGGCTTGGACGTGCCTGCGGTGGCATCCCGTCGTTGTACGACCGCGCCCTTCGAGGGATCCGGTCGGTACCGCCTCGTCGGCGATCCGCGGCCTTCGCCCGTCGGCGAGGCCGGCTGACCGTGTCTCTCGCCAGTCTCGCGGCCGCGCCTTCCGACCACCGAGCGAGCCCGCGGTCGGTGGTCCCTGGCCGGCAGCGTTGGAATGTTCCGGCTATCAAGGGACGACGGGATTTGGCTGAGATCCTCGTCGCCGCCTTGCTGGACGCCCCGGGCAACATTTCGGTCGAAGCCAACATTCTGACCGGACGTGTCCTGGTCACCTATGACGAGACGATGACCGATGAGGCGGTGGCAGACCTGGTCAGCCGCGCCGCCACCCTTATCGTTCCTGACGACGCCCCCGACGTTGCGGTGGGACCCGATGGCCGATCCGCGCCCGAGGCGCAACCTGGCTCACGTCGCCGTCGCCCGGGCCTGGGAATAGCCATCGCCGGCATGGCCGTGGCGGCGGTCGGCGCCGTCTGCGGATCTCCCGTGCTGAGCCTTGTGGGCGTTGTTGGCTCGACCGTGCTGGTCGTACGGCGCGGGTGGCGCGCGTCCACCGAACGCCAGGGAAGGACGTCTCGAAGATCGACCAGACGCCCGATACGCCAGATCGTGGGCAATCGGATGGGGCAGCTTTACCGGGCATCCATTCTCTCGGTCGTGGCCCAGATGCTTTTCCTGGCGCCCGGCATCGTTCTGATTTTTTCCTGGATTGTCCTCATCAGCGGGCCGATCGCCGGTTTGACCGGCATCGGGATCGCCACCGCAGCCGGGCAGCATCTTTTCCTGGTTGCGATTGTCGGGATCTTGCTGGTCGGCTTCGCCGTCTTCACCCAACTTTCCGGTGTCGCCTGGAAGAAGCTCAGCCAGGACGTGCAGCACGACTGGCGGACCCGGCTGTACGCACACGTGCAACGGGCGGAGCTCGAACAGCTGGACGGTGACAAGGCGACGCGTTTGGCTGAGGTCATGTCCAGCGATATCGACCAGCTCGGCGGCTTCTTGTCCGGCCCAATCGGGGACCTCCTGCAACTTCTGGCCAGTTTTGTGATTCTCATTCCCATCTTCCTGGTCACATCGGCCAGCCTGCTGTGGGTCGCATTCCTCCCCGTGCCACTCATAGCCTGGATGTCATTTACCTACCAGGAAAAGGTCACCATCGAGTACGGAGACCGAGGCGACGCCGGTTCCCGTCTGACGGGCCAGTTGGTCAACAACATGGAAGCCAGCACGACGATTAAGAGCCTGGTGGCCGAGGAATACGAGACCAACCACATTCGCCGGCTCAGCGATGCATTCCGCTACAGCAACCTCCATGCCGACACCCGCACGGGCGTCTATCTCCAGACCATGCAACTCCTGGCCACAGCCGCTTTCTTCGGTGTGCTTGTGCTGGGCGGCCTTACGGTTATTTGGGGCCATCTCACGTTTCCCGTCTTCCAGGCCTTGGTCGGGCTCCCGTTCCTCCTCCATGGAAGAATTCCGGGCATGGGCTCATCGATCGAGCAGTACCAAAAGACCGTCGTCTCTTTGCAGCGGGTCGAGGAGTTGTTCGATATCCCGATCGAACCTATCGACGTCGGTGCGGACCTGGACGTGGCGACCGTCCGCGGCGAGATCGTGCTGGACAACGTGACCTTCGCGTACCCCGGTCGGACTCCGGTCTTCGAGAATCTCTCCCTTCGGTTCCCGGCCGGTGAGACGATAGGGATCGTCGGCGTCACGGGCGCCGGGAAGACGACGATCGTCAAGCTGCTGCTACGTCTCTACGATGTGGGTGCCGGACGAGTCCTCCTCGACGACATCGACGTCCGGGAGGTCAAGCTGGCCGACCTGCGGGGCTGCATCGGCTTCGTCAGCCAGGACCCGTTCCTCTTCGACGGGACCGTCGCCGACAACATCAGATATGGCACGTTCGGAGCGGGCGACGATCGGATTGCCGATGCCGCCCGCCTGGCGGCTGCCGACACCTTCATAGACCGCCTTCCCAAGAAGTACGACACGATGGTGGGCGAGAAGGGGATAACCCTCTCAGGCGGGCAGCGGCAACGGATCTCGCTCGCCCGGGTGATCGTGAAGGCGGCGCCGATCCTCATCCTGGACGAGGCCACCTCCGCCGTGGACAACGAGACCGAAGCGGCAATCCAAGATGCCCTTCAGGGCTTCGCCCAGGGCCGTACGCTCATCGTGATCGCGCACCGCCTGTCCACCGTTCGCAATGCCGACCGGATCTATGTGCTCGGTCCTGGAGGCATTGCGGAGGAAGGCACCCATGACGAGTTGGTGGAGCGAGGCGAGCTTTACGCCGCCTTGTGGCGTCGCCAGATCGGTGACGTGTCGTGACCGGGCCGCACACCGGCGGCCCGGGACCCGACACTCAAGAGAGGAGCTCGGCATGAACGGTTTGACCCGGCGTGATTTCCTGGGTGCCAGCGCGGCCGGATTGGCGGTGTTGCTGGCGGGTTGCGGGGGCTCGTCATCCAGCGCCAATTCCGGCCCCTGGACCTTCACCGACGACCGGGGCGTCAAAGTCTCGTTGAAGTCGCAGCCGAAGCGCATCGTAGCCTACGACATTGCCGCGGCCGGCCTCATGAATCTCGGATTGAATTGCGTGGGGATCTTCGCCTCCTACCCGCTCAACCAGAACCCCACGTTGAGCGGCCTTGACCTCACCGGGGTCGCAACCATCAGTTCGACCTATGGCGACCTCGACCTCGAGCTGCTGGCGTCGGTCCGACCAGACCTCATCGTGACGATCTACGACCCGCGCCTCAGTGGTCCGTTGATCGGGTTCCCGGACACGGCAACCCAGGCCAAGGTCCAGCAACTGGCTCCTATCGTTGCCATCAACTCGGTCAAGGACATCACGCCTGTCATCAACCGGTTCGAACAGCTGGCACAGGCGCTCGGAGTCGACCTGGGCGGCTCGGTCGTGAAGAATGCGCACCAGGCCTTCGCCACGGCGTCGAAGAACGTGCAGACGGCGACCAAGAACAACCCGGGAATCAAGGTGATCGCGATCGCCGCTTTCCAGGGCAAGGGAATTGCCTTTACCCGCCCCGACCAACATCCGACCTTCCGCCTCTACTCCCAGCTGGGCGTCGACTTTGTCCCCATCACCAGCACGCCGGGCGACGAGAACACCAACTACAACGCTTTCTTCTACGAGTTCGACAGCTTTGAGTTGGCCGGCAAGTACCCCGCTGACATCATCTTGTACTCAGACCTGCCGGGCGCCGAAACCCCCAGCCAGCTAGCCAGCGTCCCTACCTGGGCTGCTCTACCCGCGGTAAAGGCGGGCCAGCTCCTGCCCTGGCGGGTCCTCGACCCCTTCAGTGACAAGGTGCTGGCTCAGGATCTCAATGCCATAGCCCAGGCAATCACAAAAGCCCACGTCGTCACCTGACCCGTGCTCCACTCGCGCCCCGGCGCCCCCACAGGCTCGGGCGCGTCGCCGGACGGTCAGGGATCGGTGCGGGCACCGACCGCTCGGGCGGGGTGGCTGTCCGTCCTGTTTGTCGCCCTGGCGCTCATCATCGTGGCCAGCATCGCTTTGGGCAGCAAGACCATTGGATTCGGGACGGTTTTCCATGCTTTGGTGCACGACACCGGTTCGACCAACGACATCGTGGTGCGTGGGTTGCGCGTCCCCCGGACCCTGCTGGGGCTGGCGGTGGGTGCCTCCTTGGGGCTGGCGGGCGCTGTCATGCAGGGCGTTACCCGTAATCCCCTGGCCGATCCGGGCATCCTGGGTGTAAACGCCGGCGCCTCCTTGGCCGTGGTCCTTGGTGTCTTCGTCTTCGGCGTGACCACGCCACTGGGGTACGTATGGTTTGCCTTTGCCGGCGCCGCAGCCGCCAGTATCGCAGTGTACGTCCTCGGTTCCCGGGGCCGGCGAGGTGCGACCCCAGTCACCCTGGCGTTGGCCGGTGCGGCCATGACCGCGTTCCTCGGGTCGTTGACAACGGCAATCCTCCTGAACGACAGCGCGGTCTACAGCACCTTTCGTTTCTGGTCGGTCGGGTCGCTGACCGGCCGCAGCTCGCACGTCCTCATCGAGGTCCTTCCCTTCCTGGTCGTCGGGACGGTCATGGCGTTGGCGTCCGCCCCGGCACTCAATGTGCTGGGCCTGGGGGATGACGCGGCGCGCTCCCTCGGCCAACGGGTTGAGCGGGCCCGGGCCCTGGCTGCCACCTCCGTCCTGCTGTTGGTGGGAGGCGCCGTCTCCGCCGCCGGACCCATCGCCTTCATCGGCCTCATCGTCCCGCACATTGCCCGGGCGATCGTCGGCCCGGACTACCGGTGGGTGATGCCCTACTCAGCCGTGCTCGGCGCCATCTTGCTCCTCGGGGCGGACATCATTGGCCGGCTCGTCGTTCGCCCCTCCGAGATCGAGGTTTCGATCATCACTGCGGTCATAGGCACTCCGGTCTTCATTGCCATGATACGGCGCAGCAAAATTGCCGAGCTGTGAAGACCTCTGAGGCGGCTCGGGGGCGCGTTGCGGTGCAACGGCTTCGGTCGCTCGATCCCAACCAGGTTGCGATCAGGCTGTCCGCACCCCGTGTCTCGGCCCGTGTCTCCCTGCGGGCGGCCAAGGTGGTCTGCGTCCTGGCCATCTTGATCGTCGTCACCGTTGCCGTCAACGTGAGCGTCGGCCAGTACACGGTCCCGTTGGTCAAGGTCCTGCCCGCCATGTTCGGGTTGAGTGACCGCACCACGAACTTCATCGTCCAAACACTGCGGTTGCCCGAATCGCTCGATGCCGTGCTGTCGGGGTTGGCGTTCGGCGTCTCGGGGGCGATCTTCCAGAGCGTCACCGGCAATCCCTTGGCCAGCCCCGACGTGCTCGGGGTGGAGTCAGGGGCAGCCATTGCAGCCGTGCTGATCATCGTCACGGTCGGCAGCACGGCGCGCAACGTCGATGTGGCGGCCCTCGTCGGGGGCCTTGTGGCTGCCTCCGCCGTCTACCTTCTCGCTTATCGGCGAACCGGTAAGTCCGGCTACCGGCTGATCCTTATCGGGATCTCCATCGCATCGGCGCTGACCGGCATCACCTCCTACCTGCTGACCCGAGCCACGCTGTCGACCGCCCAAGCCGCGATTGTCTGGCTGAGCGGTAGCCTGGCGAACCGGGGCTGGACCGACCTCTACCCGGTGGAGGTCGCCTTGCTCGTGATCCTGCCTTTCGCGCCCCTCATGAGCCGTCAGCTCGGTGCCCTGCAATTGGGAGACGACACGGCGCACGGACTCGGGGTGCACGTCGAGGCCAACCGGCGGATCCTCCTGCTTGGGGCCGCGGTCTTGGCGGCGGCGGCGACCGCGTCGGCCGGGCCCGTCTTGTTCGTCGCCCTGGTTGCGCCACAGCTCGGGCGGCGCCTGGCCCGTACCACCAGCGCCGCCCTGATGTCAGCGGGCTTGGTCGGGGCGGCGTTGATGTGTTCCGCCGAGCTCGTCGGGCGAGTGGTCCCGGGCAGTACCGACGTTCCGGTCGGCGTCATCACCGGCATCCTGGGCGCTCCCTACCTCCTCTGGTTCCTGGCCCGGTCCGACACGAGCAAGGCCTGAGGGGCGCTCCTATGACCACCGACGAGCAAACAAAGCCCACCGACGAGGCGACCGAAGTCCTGCGGGCAGACAGGCTGAGCCTGGGCTACGACGAGACGCTGATCGTCGACAACCTCTCCGTCACGCTCCACCCGGGCCAGGTGACCGTCTTCGTCGGAGCCAACGCGTGCGGCAAGTCGACCCTGCTGCGGGGGATGGCCCGCCTCCTGAAGCCTCGGAACGGCACCGTGTTGCTCGACGGCCAGGACATCGCCCGTATGCCCGCCCGGGAACTGGCAGTCCGGGTGGGCATCCTGGCGCAGTCTCCCACCGCGCCAAGCGGCCTGACCGTGGCCAACCTCGTCGCCCATGGCCGCTACCCCCACCAGCGATGGTTCCGGCAATGGTCGCTCGAGGACGAGCGGGCCGTCCAAGCAGCCCTTGAGGCGACCACCATGACCGACCTGGCGGCTCGCCAAGTCGACGAGTTGTCGGGAGGCCAGCGCCAACGGGCGTGGATCGCCATGGCCCTGGCGCAGGACACGGGAATCATGTTGCTCGACGAGCCGACGACGTTCCTCGACATCGCCCACCAGATCGAGGTCCTTGACCTCTTGGCCGAGCTCAACGAAACGCGGGGCCGCACCATCGCGATCGTGCTGCACGACCTCAACCACGCCTGTCGCTACGCCCACCATCTCATCGCCATGGCAGACGGCCATATCGTGGCCGAGGGACGGCCGGGAGACATTGTCACGACGGCACTGGTCAAGACGGTGTTCAACCTCGACAGCCACATCATCCCCGACCCGATCACCGGGACTCCCCTGGTCATCCCCTTCGGGTCCCGCCATACGGCGAGAACCTCGGGCCACGGCGAAGCTATACCGGAGGGCCTGGATGCAGGCTGACTATGGTGACCAGCGGCGGCCCCCGATCGGCCTCCGAACGAGCATGGAGGTGAACTGACATGGCCCGTGTCCGGCCCGTCGTGGGTGTCCTGGTCCCCTTTGTCGTTGGCGTCGCCGCGGCCCCGTATGTGAAACCGTGGCTTCGAAGCGCCGCCCGGGCCGGGATCGGGGCGGGCTTCAAACTTCGCGTGCTCGCCGCCGAGGTGGCGTCTGACTATCAGGACCTGGCGGCCGAGGAGGGGGCCAAGCAAAACGGAGGAAGCCAGCCGTCGGCGGATCGGACGGCATGATTCTCTGCCGAGGACTCCCTGATTGCGTCGTGAGCAGCGTCCGGCCCCCCGGACTACAATAAGCACAGGTGCGGTCGGCGGCCGCTGGTGGCCGACTGACCCAGAACATACAGACGAAAGCACAGGTCGAGGAAGGACACCAATGTCTGAACTGTTTGACAGTCCCAAGCACATAGGGCGGGCGGCCGGCGGGGTCACCGGTTTTGTTTCCGGGGTTCACGCCGGCACCATCGCCCTCCCCATCCCAGGGGTAGGAAGCTTTGTCGGCGGAGTCGTTGGAGCCCTCATCGGTGTCGGGCTCGGCGGTCCGATCGCGGAGGGACTGGCATTCGGGGGCCGGGCCATCGTACGGGGAGCGACCCACCGGACAACGGTGGCCCCTACCCCGGTGCCCGCGGCCGCGACGGGGACGACGCGCTCGACCAAGTAGTGCCTGGCGACGCCCGGCCGGGACCGGCGTGATGCCGACAAAGCTGCCGCAACTCCGGCGCATTCCCGGCACCGAGGTCGTCGGTCGAGGCATCTACCTCCGACCGCAGGCGACCTATGTCTTGAAGGATGTCATCTTTCCGCAGAGCGGAGCGATTCCGTATTACGCCGAGCAGACCGGTCAGACGTACGGCGTGCCCGAAAGGTACGAGGTGGACGACAGCCCGCCGATGCCGTCTACCCAATCGCTCAACCAGGTGCTTGTCGAGGAATCCTGGGACAGGTTTGAACAGAGAACCAGCCTCGACGCAAACCTCGCGGTGGGTGCCGCGCCGTTCTCGGTCAACGTCAACGCCGCCCAGACCAAACAGCTGCGCAGGGAAGAAGAGTCCTATTACGCCACCCGGACGTCGTTCATCCCGCTGTGGGCCCTGTACGTCCGCGACACCTCCACCGTGAGCGACGCCGATTTCGACCTCGACATCCCGACACCTTTCAGTCATTCGAGGCGGAAGGACTACGCCAGGTTCTTCGATCGCTACGGCACCCACTATGTGTCGCGAGCGTGGCTGGGCGGCAAGGCAACCCTGGCCCTGACCGTCAGCAAGCAATCGGACATGACAGCCTCCGATATTCAAACAGGTATCAAGGCGTCCGCCGTCGCTTACGGCAGTGCCAGCCTGAGCACCACCGACAAGCGCAGCATGGAGAAACTCCAGAGCAATTCGCAGTGCACCGTCTTCGGGAGCGGCGGCGACGAGTTGAAGCTGGCAACCCTCGAATCGCTCGATTCTCTGACCTACAACGAGTGGGTGTCGACTGTCTCGGATAACCCTCAGGTCATCGAGATCGAAGTCGTGGGCATGTGGACCCTCCTACGCGACACGGCCAAGGCCCAGGCGCTGATG
>Ga0302324_100022157_pt1 | contig 12357 bp, 13 predicted proteins | sample Palsa_T0_1_FD_201949 | JGI IMG/M metagenome (GOLD analysis project Ga0302324, IMG submission 201949) | Peat permafrost microbial communities from Stordalen Mire near Abisko, Sweden - Palsa_T0_1 | ecosystem: Environmental > Terrestrial > Soil > Palsa > Peat permafrost | place: Sweden: Abisko...
CCGGAGGCAGGGCTGGCCTTCGGGCAGCTCGGCCGCTCCGACACGCGAACGCCCGCCGGACGTCGTTCCGGCGGGCGCCGCCAATCGTGACTCGGGTAGGATTCGAACCTACGACCTAGGGCTTATGAGTCCCCCGCTCTACCGCTGAGCTACCGAGCCGCAGGGGCTCCGGCGCGCCGAACGCTCGTCCGTTGGCCAGAATCCGCCGAACCCCTGCGGGGCTGCGCAGGCGGCCTGGCAGGCTGTAGCCAACGCAGCCAGCGTGCGCCGGGTTCTCCTCTCCTGCGCCTTAGCTGTTGCCGTATCGGCAACGGCTCCTCTGCCTGCGGTCGGCGACCCGATCGACCCGCATGCCGCGGCGCTGTTTGCGCTGCACCGTACATACGTCGGCTGGTCCGGCGGCGACGGCAGCCTCCCGAACCTGCGCGAGGTCGGCGAGTTCACGCGCGACGGGACGGTCATGGCAACCTTCACCGAGGCGCGCCGTGGCGCGGCATTTCGCTACACCGGCCAAACCCACTCGCAGACCGACGATGAGGGCTTCACCGGCCGCGTCGCGTGGTGGGCCAACGTGAACGGCTTCACCGTCCCGATCGTCGGCGACGTCGCGCGCTTCATGGCAACCGAGGATCAGCTCGACGCGGAAGCGCTCGATCCGGCGACGGCGACGGTGCTGCGCGACGAGACCGTCGACGGCACCCCTACCACGGTCGTCCACGTCGTGCCGAAGGCAGGCGTTGCGGTCGATCTTTGGATCGACGCGGCCGGCGCGTACAAGCGCATCGTCTACGATCCGGCCGGCGCGTACGAGGAGCGCATCGACGTGCTCCGCTACGCCGAGGCAGTACCCGGCAAGCGGGTGATCGGCTCGTGGCGGCTCGACGGCGGCCACGGCGTCTGGACGATCACCGGTTTCGACATCGCGCCGATCACCGACGACGAATTGCACCCGCCGAAACAGCGGGCGACGTGGTCCTACGACCCGAGTCAGGCGACCGTACCGGTCGAGCTGACCGAGTACCGCATCCTCTTCGACGCGACCGTCAACGGGGTGAAGGGGCACTTCGCGCTCGACACCGGTGCCGACGGCATCGTGGTGACCGACACGTTCGCGCGCCGTGCGAACGCGCAGCGCGTCGGCCGCACCGACATCCGAGGGATCGGCGGCGGCGCCGTCGCCAACGTCTACACCGCCGACACGATCGCCGTCGGCGCGAACGTGCTCCACGACGTGAAGTTCGTCAGCGGCCTCGACGAAAGCTTGCCGAGCCGCAACGAACAGCAGATCGACGGCTTCATCGGCTTCGACTTGCTCGCCGACGCGATCGTCGACCTCAATCTCGACGAAGGCACGATGCGTATCCTTGATCCCAAGCTGGTCCAGCCCGACTCGAGCCACGGCTTCACCGTCGGGGTCGACCTCAGCACCGGCCAGCCACGCGTCCCGATGCTGGTCGGTGGGAAGGCGCCGGTGACGGCGACGCTCGACAGCGGCAACCCGATCCACGTGCTGTTCGGCGCGGATCTCGTCGGTCGCGACCACGTCCCGTTCTTCGAGAAGCCGGGCAGCCTCGCGAACCTGATGCGGTTCTATGGCGTCAACGGCGAAGAGGTCATCCACTGCGGCCAGCTGGAGAGCCTCACGCTCGGGCCGATCGCGTACCGTCCGGTCCCGGCGTGCGCGTCGCCGTCGATGCCGCGCAGCGCGGTGCTCGTCGGGCTCGATTTCCTGCGCGCGTTCAACATCGTCTTCGACTATCCGGACGGGATCCTGCTGATGACGCCGCGCAAGAACCGGTGAAAAAACCCCGCCGGTGAAGGGCGGGGTGAAGATCCGCGGTCGGAGGGACTCGAACCCCCAACCTACAAGTTCGTAGCCTGTTGCTCTATCCAATTGAGCTACGACCGCGCGCGCGCCGCTACTCAAAGCGGCGACCTGGGAGAATACGCGGCTGAACACGCGATCCCTGCTGCGGCGAGGTGGCGGAGAGAGAGGGATTCGAACCCTCGATACGATGTAACTCGTATAACGGTTTAGCAAACCGCCGCCTTCAGCCGCTCGGCCATCTCTCCACGCGGGCGCCCTTCGTTATTCCGTGCGGGTCGGCGTTCCTCTTGCTCTCAACTCGTCGGCGCGTCTTCGATCAAGCCTTCGCGCTTGAGTTGGGTCAGCATCGACTCGACGTCGCTCCAAGCAAACGGCGCGGTGCCGGCGTTCCATCCCAGACAGTCGCCGGCGAGGAACTCCCGTTCGGCCAGCATGCGCTGCACGAAACGGACCGCTTCGCCGGTCAACTCGACGGCGCGGCTCGTCCCCATCGCCAGGCAGAGGGAGGCTCCGCCGTCGGCCAGCATCGCGAAGACCAGCCCGTCGGGGCGAACCCGGAGCCGCTGGCCCGGGACGACGGGCGCGGCCACGCCCGGCGCCGAGGGCAGGGCGGGGGAACCCGGGTTGGGGTTCTGGACGAAGGACTCCCAAACGCGGACCACCGCCGCACTGTCCCCGCTGAGGGAGGCGAGGGCTGCGGCCGCGCGAGCGAGCTGGGCCGAGATGGCGGCGACCCCCGCCGGATCGACCTCGCCCGGCGCGCCGCCCGGCAGGAGCGGCGCAGGGCTGCGCCAGTCGGGGTCGGCGACCAGCAGCGTGTCGAGCAGGTTCCGGACCAGCACGGTGTACGAGACGGGCGTGAACGAGAGGTTGAGGGCTAGCGAGCCACCCGTCCCGCCGCAAGCCTCGTGCCAGACGCCGGCAGGGAGGATCAGCAGGTCGCCCGGCTCGAGCAAGACCTCGGTCGTGTCACCCTCGTCGAACGCAGTGAGACGCTCCCAATCGGCCGCCACGACCCCGGGGTCGGTGTACTGCGGGGTACCGTCGGCGCGGATGCTGCCGTTCGAGCGCGGCCACGGGATCGTCGGGTGGTTCGAATACCGCCAGACCTTGGTCCCCTCGATCTGCAGCGTGCTCGCGATGCGGCTGTCGAAGTGCCAGTTGTACCCGGAGCCCGGCGGCGAGAGATACGCGTTGAACGAGACCTTGCCGGGATAGCCGAGCTGGTACTTGATGGCGGCCAGGAACGGCGCCAAGGACGCCACCCGCGTCTCGACCTGGGAGACGCACAGGGTGGCCCCGGCATCGAACAGTGGGACCGCCTGGTCGACGCTGGCTCGGAAGGCGCTGGATCGCAGCTCGGCCGTCTTCGCCGGCGCCGACGTCCCGGCGTCGGTCTTCTTATCGAAGCTCGCCCGCAGAAAATCGGCGGAGGGACCGGGCATCGCGAGCGCTTGGCTGAAGTGCTGCGCGTCGAAGAAGCCGTGGTACTTCTCGGCGAAGCCCTTCACGAAGAGCGGCTTCTTCCCCCAATACTCGCGGACGAACAGCTCCGGTGTCACCGGCGCCAGCAGGGTCCGCAATTCATCCCCGGCCGACCGCACCAACGGCACCTGGGCAGCACGCGTCATCATCGCTCTCGTATAGGGTCGTCGCGAGACGCGGATTTCCTTAGGGGCGAGCCGACCTAGCCGGGCTCGTCGGTCGGGTTCGACTCCTCGGCCAGGACGAAGAAGTCGTCGAGGATCTCTTGGGCCAGCTCCTCGTCCTCGAGCAGGTCGCCGAACTTGTCGGTCACCACGAACTCATCGCCCGCCTCGTTGTAGCACACCGCGTAGGCGTTGTTCTCGTCGTCCTCGACCAGGCCGACGACCTCGAAGCGCAACTCACTCCCGTCCTCGGTGCGGAGCTCGAGGACGTCCTTGAGATCGAGCGGTTGCTTCTCACCGCCGCTGCCGTTCGCGCCAGTGCTGCCGTTATTGTCGATGTTGACCTCCTTACTTGAGGTACCGGGCGACGTTTGCCTCGTGCTCGGCCAGCGTCCTCGCGAACGCGTGGCGGCCGTCGCCCTTCGCGACGTAATACAGATACTCCGTCGTCGCCGGCCGGAACGCCGCATCCAGGCTCGGCTTGCCCGGATTTGCGATCGGCGTCGGCGGGAGCCCGGTATGGCGGTACGTGTTGTACGGTGAACGGATCGCCAGATCGCGCGCGGTGATCACCTCGTGGTGGGTCGGGAAGGCGTACTCGAGCGACGCGTCGACCTCGAGCGGCATCCCGCGCCGCAGCCGGTTGTAGATCACCGAGGCGATCAGCGGCCGTTCGTCGTCGACCTTGCCTTCGCGCTCGACCAGCGACGCGACGGCGACCGCTTGCGGGACGGTGACGTGGAGCGCCCGCGCGCGCGCCGCCGCGTCGGGCGGCAGCTCGCGGAAGAATTGGTCGACGAAGATCTGCGCGACCGTGCGCGGCGGATCGTCGACCGGGATCAAGTAGGTGCTCGGGAACAGGTAGCCCTCGAGGTCCGGCGCATCGGCGCCGTCGACCCTCAGCGGCTGGTGCAGAAAAACCGCGTCGTAGTCGGCCGCCGGGCGCAGTCCGCGGTCGGCCAGCGTCGCGGCGATCTCGCGCGCGGTGAAGCCCTCGGGGATCGTTACCCACAGCGCGAACTGCTGGCCGCGCACCAGCCGGTCGAGGATCTCGTCGCTCGACTGGTGCGCCGGGAAACGGTATTCGCCGGCCTGCGCTTCGTCTTCGACCTGGCGCAGCCGTGCGAGCAGCCGAAAGGCTAACGGGTGCGCGAGCACGCCGCGGCTCGCGAGCAGGCCCACGATCTGCCCGAAGGTCGCGCCGCGCGGGACGACGACGTCGGTCTGCGCCGCCGGCAAGCTGCGGTCGTCGTAGACGGCCGAGCGAAACCACAGCGAGGCCGCCAGCACGATCGTGCCGGTTCCCACCAGGACCGCGACCGCGACGCCGATCAGCGCGGCGCGCGCCCGATTCACCGCTGCTTGCGGGCTAGCCACGTCTGCAGGATGCCCACCGCGGCGAGCTGATCGACCACCCCTTTGCGCTTGGCGCGCGAGACGTCGGCACCGATCAGCGTCTTTTGGGCGGCCGCGGTCGTCAGTCGCTCGTCGATCCGGTCGATCGTCCCGTCCCACGCGCGCGCCAAATGCGCGACGAAGGCGTCGATCTTCTCGCTGGCGAGTCCGCGCTCGCCGGCCATCGTCAGCGGATCGCCGACCACGATCGTGCGCACGCCGCGCTCGTGCGCCAGTGCGACGATCTGTGCGACGTCGGCGCGCACGTTCGTTCGCTCGAGCGTCGCGTGCGGAAAAGCGAATGTCCCCTCGCCGACCGCGATCCCGATCCGCTTGCTGCCGACGTCCAGCGCGAGGACGCTGTCGGTCACGTCGACAGCTCGTGGACGAGCGCGCGCGCCTTCGGTCGCCGCCCCAGGTGCCAGGAGATCAGGTCGTCGGCGGCTCGCGCGACCTTCGGCGTCGCCAGCAGCGCCGCGCCCTCGCCGCGCTCGGCGCCGAGCGCGCGGAAGTTCGCCACGTCCCGCGCGTCGAGCGCATGCGCGTCGCCACGCGCGCCGTAGCACCCCTCGCAGCCCAGTCCGCCGGCCTCGAGGTCGAGCCAAGCTCCCGCCTCGAGTGGGCCGCCACACCGCACGCAGGCATCGTCGGCCGGCGCCAGCCCGAGCGCATGCAGCAGCCGCAGTTGGAACCGCGGCACGAGCGTCGCCGGAGCCTCGCTCGCCGCTAGCGCGGCGGCGGCCGCGCCGACCAGCGCGTAGATCTCCGGCAAGGGCAGCTCCGGCTCGCAGAACAGGTCGACCGTCTCGGCGAACAGCGAGGCCGTCGCGAACGCTGCGGGCCGCACCAGCCCCGCCCAGTGGCTGCGGATCGTGCGCACCTCGACGATGACGTCGAGCGAGCGGCCCTTGTGCAGCGCGACGCGCGCCTCGGCCAGCAGCTCGAGCCGGCCGCCGATCGCGCTGCGCGGCCGGCGCGCGCCCTTGGCGACCGCGTCGACCTTCCCGCGCTCGCGGGTGAGCAACGTGTAGACGCGACCGGCCTCGCCGAGCGGTCGCGCCCGCAGCACGATCGCGTCGGTGACGGAGCTGCGCGCGGTCAGCGCCGGGCCTCGTCCAGCTGCGCGGGGCCGAACGCCGCCGGCAGCAGCGCGTCGACCGAGGTCGTGGCCAGCGTCCCGCCGTCGTCGTAGTAGACTGCCATCCGCGGCCCGAACTCCGAGAGTACTTGCCGGCAGGCGCCGCACGGCAGCGTCGTGACGCCGGGCGGGCCGGCGACGGCGACGGCGGCGAAGCGGCGCACGCCGTTGCTGGCGGCGTGGAACACCGCGGCGCGCTCGGCGCACATCGTCAGGCCGTACGACGCGTTCTCGATGTTCGCTCCGGTCCACACCCGGCCGTCCTGGTCGAGCAGCGCCGCGCCGACCGCGAAGTGCGAGTACGGCGAATAACTGCCGTCGCGCGCGGCGACGGCAGCGGCCAGCAGGGCCGGCGGATCAGTCACGGGCGTTGGCGTGTTCGACCTCGGGGAGACCCTTCGACAGGGGCGTCAGCACCCGCACGCTCAGGATGCGGCGACCGCGCGTGCGGTCGACCCGCAGCCGCACGCCGTCGACCGTCTCGATCTCCTCGCCCTCACGGGGCAGGCGACCGAACAGGCCGACCGTGTAGCCGCCGATCGTCTCGAACTCCTCGTGCGGCAACGCGATGCCCAGCGCGGCGTTGACGTCCTCGATGTTCGTCCCGGCCTCGACCGCCGTCTCGCCGGGCGCGATCGCGCGGATCGGCTCTTCTTCGCCCTCGTCGTGCTCGTCGCGGATCTCACCGACGATCTCCTCGAGCAGATCTTCCATCGTCACGACGCCGGCCGTGCCACCGTACTCGTCGAGCACGATCGCCAGCGAGAACTTCCCGCGCTGCATCTCCCGCAGCAAATCGGAGAGGCGCTTGTTCTCCGGCACGTGGACGACCGGGCGCATCAGCGCACGCAGGTTCGACGTCGCGATCGTTCCGTTGGCCAGCGAGATCAGCAGCTCGCGGTCGTGCACGACGCCGACCACGTTGTCGATCGTCTCCTCGTACACGGGCAGCTTGGAGTAGCCCTCGGCGATCACCAAGTCGAGCGCGCGGCGCGGCGAGCTGGTGATCGAGACCGTCACCATGTCGGTGCGCGGCGTCATCACCTCGCGGACGATCGTGTCGCCGAACTCGATCACCGAGTGGATCAGCTCGCGCTCTTCTTCTTCGAGGACGTTCTGTTCGACGCCGACGTTGACCAAGGTCTTGATGTCGTCCTCGGTGACGTACGGGCCGACGTGCGGCTTGCCACCGAACAGACGGACCAGGCCGTCCGTGATCCAGAGGAAGGTCGCCGTCAGCGGCGTGAGCGCGCGCGTGATGAACCCCAGCAGCGGCGCCAAGCGCAGGGCGGTCCGGTCGCCGGCCCCGACCGCGATGGTCTTGGGGAGGATCTCACCCAGCACCAGGATCACGACGGTCATCACGACCGTCGACCAGATCGCCGCGTGCGGGATGCCCGCGGCGATGAACAGGGCAGTCGCCAGCGAATCGGCGGCCAACAACACGAAGGTACTGCCGATCAGCACCGTGGTCAGCGTGCGATTCCGGTTCTCGACCAGCCGCTCGAGGCGCTTCGCGCCGGTCACGCCTCGTTCGGCCAGGGCTCGCGCCCGAATGCGGCTGGTCGAGACGATCGCAGCCTCGGAGGCGGCGAAGAACGCAGCTGCGCCAACCAGCAGAACCAGGGCGAGCAGGGCGGGCCAGAGCGGCGTCATCGGGGGCTCAGGCCGCTGCGATGGCTCGCAGGGGGAGGGTCGTTACTCAAGCGGGGCCCATTATATCACAGGGTCGGCGGGGTTCACGGGCGACCGATCGCCCATGCGCCGACCAGCAGACCGGCCGCCACGGCAGCCAGGGCGGCGACCAAGACAGCCGCCGCCGCACAGTCCTTCGCCAACTTGGCCAACCGATGCTGCTCCGGCGAGACCAGGTCCACGACCGCTTCGAGCGCCGTGTTGAGCAACTCCGCCACCAGGACGAGCCCCATCGCCAGCGCGACGACGGCCCAGCCGACCAGCGGCAGGCGCACCAGGATGCCACCGACCACCACCAGCGCTGCGATCGCGGCGTGGATCCGCATGTTGCGCTCGTCGCGCCAGGCCGCGGCCAGCCCCGCGAGCGCGTAGCCGAAGGCGGCGGCCAGCCCGTGGTCCCGGTCATCCGAGGTCGGCGAGGGTGAGATCGCGAGTCCCCTTCCAGTGCGCGCGATAGGCCGCACGCGCCGCTGCGTCGTCCTTCCCTTGTGCCGCCTGCGCTTCCGCCAAACCCCACTCGAGGTGCGGGTCGTTCGGAAAGCGCACCAGCTCGGCGGCGAAGACCGTCTCGGCGGCGGCCGGCTGGCCGGCGGCGAGCAACGCGGCGCCGTAGCCTTCGCCGATCGGCGTCGCCCAATGGTCCTTCGGGTCGCCCGGCGCGTTGTTCTTCGTCAGCGCGTACGCCTTCGCGTAGGCCGCCACGCGCGCCGGCTGGTCACCCGCGTGCTGCGCGAGCGCGGCGTCGACGAGCGCGATCCCGGCGGCATCGGGGACCAGCTCCCGCTGCTCGCGCTTCGCCGTCTTCGAGTCGCCGGTACGCGCCGCGGCGACGCCGCAGGCGAGGTCGCCGCCGACCGGGGCCAGGCGCAGCACGGTGGCGTCGTCGTGCAGCCGCAGCGCCAGCTTCGCCTGCATCGCCCAGCTTTCGGTCGCGGCGAAGGTGCGGGCGTCGTCGTTGCGGCCGATCGTCGTCAGGCCGTACAGCACGAAGTCGACGTCGTGGTCGTGATACGTCATCATGTACTGTTGGCCCGGCCCGTCCCCTTGTGCGAACCAGGCTCGGTCGTTGGCGACCGCGCTTTCGTTGCCGTCGATCAGCGCGGCATAATCCCCGATGCGCGTCCAGATGTGGCCCGGCATGTGGATCAGATGCGATGTGCCCAGCGGGTATGTGTACGACGCCAAGGCGAGCGCGTTCGGCACCGCGTCCGCCGCGCGCCCGAGCCGCTCGAGCAGGTGGATCCGCAGGTGGTGCGCGCCCAGGTTCGTCGGCTCGAGCCGCAGCGCGTCGTCGAGGTCGGCCAAGATCTCTTGCGCCTTCGCGGTCGGTGCATCGTGCGCGTCGAGCAGTGAGTCCTGCGCGTTCCAGATCGCGTACGCGGCGACCGTGAGCACGTTCGGGTCGTCGCGGTGATCGTGCGTCCACGCGCTCAGTGCGTCGGCGTAGCGCGCGAAGCGCTGCTGCTTGGTCCCGCGACCGTAGCGCAGCGCGATCGCGTCGACCAGCATCCGCTCCGTCGGGCTAGCATCGGCGAGGTGGCGGCGCGCCGCCGCGACGGCGGCCCCGCCGCGCGCGTCGCCTTCGTCGGTCTGCGGGACGTTGATGTCGATCGTCTCGGCCTCGGCCTCGCCCCAATACGCAAGCGCGAGCTGCGGGTCACGCGCCAGCGCTGCGGCGAACACGACGCGCGCTTCGCCGACGTCGAAGGCGTAGAGCATCAGCAGGCCGCGGTCGAGCAGCGCCTGGGCGACCGGGTCGGCGCCCGCGACGGCCCAGTGCGCCTGCGCCGGCAATGAGGTCGGCTCCGGCGCGGCGGCGCCGAGCAGCGCGACGGCCAGCAGCGCCGCCGGCGGGCGGATCATCGCGCGAGCGTGTCGAGATACGGCCACGGCATCCCGATCGCCGCGGCCAGCCGCCGCTCCTCGGCCTCCATCACGGCGCGCTCGCCGGCCGCCAGATGGTCGTGACCGGCCAGGTGCAGCACCGCGTGGATCAACAGGCGCTCGATCTCGCGCGCCAGCGGTGCGTCGTAGTCGGCCGCCTGCCGCGCCGCGGTGTCGACGCTGACGACGACGTCGCCGAGCATCCGTTCCGCGCCGTCGGCGCGGTCCACCGGCTGGGTCGCGCTGCGCCGGTCGAACGCCTCGGGCGGATGGAGCGGAAAGCTCAGCACGTCGGTCGGAGCGTCTTTCCCGCGATGCTCGCGATTGAGCGCGCGCATCGCGGGATCGCGCACGAAGGTCAACGAGACGCTCGAGCCGCGCTCGCCGATCGCCTCGAGCAATCGTTCGAGGACGCGCGCCGCGGCGGGCGCGTCGAGGCCGCTCCCACGGGTCTGGTTGTCGAGATAGATCACTCGCCGCGTTCGCGCGAGAGGCGGGCGTAGGCTTCGACGATCCGCCCGACCAGCGGATGGCGCACGACGTCGCTTGCGTCGAGCCGCACGATGCCGATGTCGTCCATCCCGCCGAACAGTCGCTCGGCCTCCAGCAAACCGCTGCGCGAACCCCGCGGCAGATCGATCTGCGTGTCGTCGCCGTTGACGACCATCTTCGCATTGGGGCCGAGGCGCGTCAGGAACATCTTGAGCTGTTCGGGGGTCGCGTTTTGCGCCTCGTCGAGGATCACGAACGCGTCCCCCAGCGTGCGCCCGCGCATGTATGCCAGCGGTGCGACCTCGATGGTGCCGCGCTCGAGGTACTTCTGCGTCGTCGTTTCGTCGAGCAGCTCTTGCAGCGCATCGTAGAGCGGGCGCAGATACGGGTCGACCTTCTCGCGCAGATCGCCGGGCAGGAAGCCGAGCTTCTCGCCCGCTTCGACGGCCGGGCGGCTGAGCACGATGCGCGCGACCTCGCGGTTGCGCAGCGCGCGCACGGCCATCACGATCGCCAGGAACGTCTTGCCCGTCCCGGCCGGACCGATCGCGAAGGTCAGCGTGTTGGCTTCGATCGCGCCGGCCAGCGCGCGCTGGCCGGCCGTCTTCGGCCGGATCTCGCGCCCGCGCGCGGTCGTGACGAGCGTCGGTGGGATCGCACCGTCGCCGGGGCGTGAAGGCGCGTCGGCCGCCCGCACGGCCAGCGTGACGTCGTCGGGTGTGACCTGCGCGCCGGCGCGCGCCGCCGCCAGCATCGCAGCCAACACGCCTTCGGCGCGGCGAACCGCGGAGCGCTCGCCGCTGAGGTGGACGCGGTCGCCGTCGAGGCGCAGGACGACCGGGACGAGCGCTTCGAGCGCGTTCAGGTTCTGGTCGCGGAAACCGCAGAAGCGGATCGGATCGGAGAGCCCGCCGAGGTCGAACGTCGCCTCGCTGGTGATCGACGGCATCTACCGCCTCCAACGCGGGCGGCGCCGCGAAAGTGTCACCGCAGCGCGAGCGGCGGCCCCAGCACCTCGGCCAGGATCACGGCCGTGCGAACCCGGCTCGGGTCGCGCAGCGCGGCCGCCAAGGGGCTCGGCGGTCGCGCCGGCGGCGCCGGCAGAGGAGGCGGCGGCGGCACACGCGGCGGCGCCGGCGCCGCCCGTTGCGGTGCCGTCGGCGGGGGGTAGGCGGGCCGCGCCGCAGTGACGGTGGGCGGCCCGCCGGCCGACCTGGCCGCCGTCGCGACAGGGGCCTGCGCGTTCGCTTGGATGGAGGCAAACGACGTCCCAGCGGTCATCGCCGCTGTCCCGGGAGGCGGGGCGAACCTCTTGCGCATCCACCGCACGGCGGCGATCGCACCCGCGATGATGGGGATCACCGTCGGCCAGTTTTCGGAGAGCAGCCTCCACTCCCGATCGTTCATGAGGCGACCGGCGGCCCACCCGGCGGAGGCGGCGGCTGCTCGCCGCCGCTCAGGCTCTGGCCGATCGAACCGCGCATCTCTGCGTCGGCCTTGACGTTGTTGATCTTGTAATAGTCCATCACGCCCAGGTGTCCGGAGCGGAACGCCTCGGCGATCGCTTCAGGGATCTGCGCCTCGGCCTCGACGACCTTGGCACGCATCCGCTGCGTCTCGGCCTTCTGCTCTTGCTCGGCCGCCTGTGCGGCGTATTGCCGCTCTGCTGCTTTGGCTTGGGCGATGCGCCGGTCGGCTTCGGCTTGAGAGGTCTGCAGGTCGGCGCCGATGTTCTTCCCGACGTCGACGTCGGCGATGTCGATCGAGACGATCTCGAACGCCGTCCCCGCATCGAGCCCTTTCGAGAGGACTGCCTTCGAGATGCGGTCGGGATACTCGAGGACTTCCTTGTGGTCGATGGCCGCGCCGACCGCGCTGACGACGCCTTCGCCGACGCGCGCGACGATCGTCGGCTCGCCGGCGCCGCCGACGTAGCGGTCGAGGTTGGAGCGCACCGTGATCCGCGCCTTGACGTTGAGCTGGATCCCGTTCTGCGCGACGCCTTGGAAGATCGGCGTCTCGATCACCTTCGGGACGACCGACGTCTGGAGCGCCTCGAGGACGTCGCGCCCGGCCAAGTCGATCGCCGCGGCGCGCTGCCACTCGAGCGGGATCTGCGCGCGCTGCGCGGCGATCATCGCCAGCGTACACTTCTCGATGTTGCCGCCGGCCAGGACGTGCGACTGCAACTGATCGAGGGTCAGCCCGAGGACGGCCTTGCGCGCCCGGACCAGGTTGGCGACGATCAAGCCGGCCGGCACGCCGATGATCCGCAT
>Ga0302324_100022158_pt1 | contig 12356 bp, 11 predicted proteins | sample Palsa_T0_1_FD_201949 | JGI IMG/M metagenome (GOLD analysis project Ga0302324, IMG submission 201949) | Peat permafrost microbial communities from Stordalen Mire near Abisko, Sweden - Palsa_T0_1 | ecosystem: Environmental > Terrestrial > Soil > Palsa > Peat permafrost | place: Sweden: Abisko...
TGTTTTTGTAATAGATGCTTCTGTTGAAATCAGTTGGTTTATACTCCCGCAAAATTCCAACCGAAGGTTGGCTATTTGTATCTTGGGCAAGGGATAGCGGAGGGTTTGCGAGACACGCCAGAATCAGCGCGAACAACGCCAGGATTCGTAGATTCATTCTAACAAACATCACCCAGCCGAAAATACTTGCGAGGAACGATCCCTATCATAGTAACCCAATGTGTCAATAGAGCGAACCACGCGAGATCATTGGTCCCCGCGGTTCGTTGCCTCGCTTTGAGGCTCACAGTCGGGACAAGTGCCTGGTTGTGCGCGGACCAAAAATTCAAGCCGCAATCTCGCAGAAATATTGAAAAGGATTCGTCCCTGGAATTGCCCGAATTGGACGGGCAGGGCGCCACCCTGACCGCCGCTCGCCCTCGTGTGGCGAGCCACATGGCCGCTGGACAATCATTCGGGTGCGCAAGACAAAGAACGGCTACGACTCGCGACCGCTAGGGCCGAAGACATTCGATGACGCGATGGACGAATAGGACATTTTGGGAATCCTAAAACGGATGGGCAACACGAAGCGCAGGACCGTGGTACACGTGCGATGGCGGCCGTCAGAGTCAATCGCGGCGCCGGTACACCGACTTTGTTATTCGTAGCGCAGCGCGACCATGGGATCGAGACGCGTGGCACGCCGCGCTGGAACGTAGCACGCGGCCAACGATACCACGCAGAATAGAATTGCCACGCCGACGAAGGTCGGAGCGTCGGTGGGCTGTATCTCGAACAGCAGGCTGGTCATCAATCGCGTCAAACACCACGCACCCGCAACGCCCAGCAGGACGCCGGAGAACGCGAGATTCGAACCTTGCCGTAAGACCAAGCGCATCACATCGCCCACTTGCGCCCCCAAGGCCATCCGAATACCGATCTCGGCGGTCCTTTGTAGCACGGAGTAGGCCATCAAGCCGTACAGACCAACCAACGACAAAAAGAGAGCCAGCCGCCAAATATCATGAGAAGAAGAGTCTGAAACCGGCGCTCCGCAGCAGCCTTGCGGATTAACTGGTTCATGGTGCCCACATCCGCCACCACCGGCGAGGGATCCAGATCGTGTACTATCGCGCCGCTGTTCGAAGCCAGGTTGTCCGGCGGCAGATTGGTTCGCGCCGCCACGGACGCGGAGCCAGGTCCCGCGCCCCACAAAGGCGTGTAGATCTGCATGGGCGGTGCGGTCTCGAGGTTCCGATAGCGCACGTCCCCCACAACGCCGACGATGGTCAACCAAGGGGCCTGCGTATCGTCAGCAAAGCGGAGACGCTTTCCAACCGCATTCTGGCCGGGGAAATATTTCCGCGCAAAGCCGAGGCTGACAATTGCGGTCGCCGGATGTCCACCCGCATCGTGGCCAGTGAAGTCCCGCCCCTGCAACAAAGGTATGCCCATGGCCGCAAAATAGCGGGGGGTGATGGAGCGGCCCTCAAAGAATATCTTCCGATCAAGTGGATATCCCTCGAGGGCCAGAAGAATGATGGACTCACCGCCGCCGAGCGGTAAATAGTCGATCGCCGCGGCCGTCTCTACGCCTGGCAGAGCGCTGGTCCTATCGATCACGGAGCGGAAGAACGCGGTTTGACGTTCTGGCCGACCGTATCTCGGGTCTAGTTGAATATTCATCGTCACGGTCGTGATGTGATCTGGAGCGGTGCTCGTCTAACGGGGCGCGGTGCGAGGATACTTGTGAGCTTTCATCCCGGAGCGCGCCTGCTGGTTCTAGCTCTATTCGACGGGCAATCTCGCAACATGGCCGGAAACCACGTTCGATATCAATGCCTCAGGCTGTCATTCTGATGCAGAGCCGATCGCAATTTCTTAACCCACCGATCCACGAGATTCTGCGTGACCCCATTCCATGGGAACTTGCCGGGTGTTACGAGGCAGGACCATAGATTCTCCTTGTCCTTGCCCGTCAATTCGACCGATAGATAGCCGCCGTAAACGGGTTGTCGGTTGTAGGGGGAAGGTTTGAGATTGGTACTAACATAGCCTTTCAGCCAAATCTCACCGGTTCCCGTGATGATCGCGTCCGCTTCGCTGGGGATTGCAACAACTTCAATTCCGCGAGTGTTTCGAAGGCGCCGAAGGAGTTTGTTGTGAAGCTCTGTCGCGCCTTGCTTATCTCCAAGCGATCCCACGTACACTCTGCTCACTTGCGAGAGTGTCCCAGATGCCTGAGCGCAATCCGCCTTCGCCGGCTTGGAAAGCAGCAAGAGAGTAGCAGCGACGACGCAGATGCTTGCAAGCAGACATATGTGTGCATGCGCGCTGCGGCGTCGACTCCTAGGGTGCCGATCTCGCCGGGAAGATTGGGAACCCGATCTCAACGCGTCTCGTCGCCGCCGACTGCCAAATATCTGCGCATTCTGTCCCACATTGGTCCTTCAGTACCCATCAGCGCCCGACTTGCGACTGCGCCCGTCCTTCACCATCCTCGCGAACCTGCGTGCCAATTCAAGGATGCGATCTTTCCGCCTCAGTTGTACGTCTTCTCTCGGGATCAACTCCCGGCCTACGCCCAGCGCGGCTGCCCCCGCCATAACGAGATTCAAAGCCGTTTGTAGGTTTACGCCTCCTGAGGCAATTAACGGTACGTGCGGTAGCGGTGCCTTCAGCGCCCGGATATAACTGTCACCGCCTACCTGCGCGCAGGGAAAGATCTTGACTAAGTCGGCCCCGGCGTTCCACGCCGCGATGACTTCCGTTGGTGTCAACGCGCCAGGAAAAACGACAATTTCGTTTTTTGCTGCGAACTCCACGACTTCCAGAACGAGTCCGGGGCTGGTCAAGAATTTTGCCCCGGCATCCAAACAGCGCCTCGCCATTTCTATATCCAAAACCGTTCCTGCGCCCACGACCATTTCCGGAATCCTACGCGTCAGATCGGAAATTACTTCCATGGCTCCAGGAACGGTCACGGTGATTTCGGCTATCGGGATCCCTCCACGGTTGACGGTTTCCGCGGCAAAACACGCATCCTCTGAAGAAGACACGCGAACAGCAGGGATGATGCCGACTTCTTCGATGCGAGCGCGAACTTCGGCCTTTTTCACCGATCCCATTCCTTCCCTGGTACGTCCCCTGAAATTCCTGCATTTAATTCTTGGGAACATCCGGGCGGTTCCACCATCCGCCGCCAAGAGCCTGAAGCAACGCTGCGCTGTCGGCATAACGGTTGGCTTGGGCTTGCACCAGGTTAATGACGGCTTGTTGATAGGATTGTTCTGCGTTTAGGAGTGCCAGGTAATTGGCGTAGCCGCTTTGATACTGTTTCCTGGACAAGTCAAGGGTTACGGCGGCGGCATCTTTGGCGTCGGCCGCGGCCTTCAGGGCGTCGGCGTCCTGTTGGAGCGCGTTGAGCGTGTCGGCGACATTCTGAAAGGCGGTCACGACGGTGCTGCGATACTGCTCGGCGGCCTGGACGTAAGCGGCTTTTGCCGCGCGCTCGCGATGCAGGAGGGTGCCGCCGTCAAAGATGGGTTGGGTGACGCTCGCGCCTAAATCCCAAAAGCCGGTGCCTCCTGCGAACATCTGTCCGATGGCTAGCGCCATGCTGCCGGCATCCGCGGTCAGCGCAAAGTTCGGGAGCCGATTGGCAATCGCAATGCCGATCTGGGCGCTGGCTGAATGCAGGTTCTCCTCAGCTTGGAGTAGATCCGGGCGCTGCTCGACGAGTTTCGAAGGAAGGCTCAACGGCAGTTCCTGGGGCAGTTGCAAATTGGAAAGCTCAAACTTTTCAGGAAGATCCTGGTTAGGGAATCCGCCCGACAGCGCAGCCAGCAGGTCGCGTTGTTGAGCCCACTGCTTAAGCAGCGGCGGCAGGGCGGCCGCGACTTGGGCGAGCTGCGCTTCCTGCGCTGCCACGTCGAGTCTGTCCGCATATCCCGCCGAAAACTGGTTGCGCAAGATCTGCACCATGTTGGTGTTGATGGTGATCAACTCACGAGTCGCGTCAATCTGCGCCCGCAAGGACGCTTCTTGTATGGCAGCGGCGGCAACGTTTGAACTCAAGGTGATATGCGTCGCGGCCAGGGCGAATCGCGCTTGCTGCTCTTGCGCTCCCAGGGATTCCACGGTTCGCCGGTTCAGGCCGAAAACGTCCGGCACGAACGAGACGCTCACCTCGGGCGTGTATAGGCTGTAGTTCAAGGCGTTGGTGTCGGTAACCGGTGAAAGGTCACTCGATGACTTGGCCCGGGTCACCGAAAAACCGCCGGTAACACTGGGATAGTAGGCGCCCCTCTGAGCCAGCACATTCTCTCTTGCGACTAACAGTGCCGCTTGAGCGGCCTTGATGCCGGGATTGGCCTTGAGCGAGCGCTCGATCAAATCGTCGAGCGGCTTGGAGTGAAACAATGTCCACCACTCTCCCGGAATATCCTGAGCTTCAACCAGGTGCTGCGCCTCTCCACCCGCGACGTTGGGCGTGCTGCTGGTGGTCGAAATGGGAGTGGGTGTATAACCGCCGACATCCGGAGCAGCCGGCCTCTTGAAGTTAGGCCCAACCGCGCAACCTGCGGTACACAAGAAAAGTGAGGCTGCCAGGAGGCGGGTGAGGCGCGATTTGTAAGTGCGAATCATGCGATTCCTCAGGGCTTTCGGTGGATCCGGGCGCCGTCGATCGCCCCAGCATTTCTGCCATTTGAGCTTGCCGAGCCACCAATTACCGCCAGGTTAGGGCCGTGATGGCGCACGTTGTTGAGCGACGGCGCGGTGGATCGGATAACACTCGGAACACGGCGGGCATCATTGCCTGTTTCGTTCTGGACTAATCCGTTCTTTGCACCGCCGTCCGATTTGGCTAAACCTGGCTGATGAAGATTCACGGCGTTTCCCGATGTGGGATGCTTCCGGTTATTCGAAACCGGGTTAGGACGATTCGCGCCGGCTAAGCTCGCACGGTTGCGCGGTGGATTCTTGGCAGAGTCGTGGCCACGGACCAGTTTTTGATCCGCGGTGTCGCCTTGTTTCTGACGCTTCCCATCGTCCGTCGTGGTGGAGAGCGAGGCGCCACGCGGATGATCGCTGGCAGTGTTCGCGGCGCTTTGGGGAGATGTTTGTTGGGATGCCGGATTAGACGCGGCCGCGTACCCTGTCCCATGCATCAACGCGGCCCAGCTAATCGTCAGGAAAAAGAGAGAGGCGACTTTCATTTCAATTCCCCTGACGCTGGGGCGTGTGATGCTGAGTGATTGTCGTGGCCTAGAAATATCATTCGCAGCGCGGGCACCGCGAGAAGCAGCATCACGGGACCGACCAGCATGCCGCCCACGATCACCGTGGCGAGTGGACGCTGTACCTGGCTGCCGATACCCGTCGACATTGCGGCGGGAAGGAGGCCAATGCAGGCGGAAAGCGCGGTCATCAATAAGGGACGCATGCGCGTGGAGGCAGCGCGAAACATCGCTTCCTCCGGCGCAAAGCCGTGGCTCCTCTCCTGGTTATAAAAGGTAATCATCAAGATGCCGTCCATCACCGACACGCCGAAAAGAGAGATGAAGCCAATGGCGGCGGAGATGCTGAAATTCAGGCCCGAGAGATATAGGGCGAGGATGCCGCCCACCACCGCGTCGGGGATGCCCGCGAGCGCCAAAAGGCAGTCGCGCAAGTTATTGAACAAGCTGTAGAGCAGCCCGATAATCAGCACCAGGCTGATGGGCACAATGATCTCGAGCCGTTTCTTAGCTTCTTGAAGGTCTCCGAACTCGCCAGCCCAAATCAGCCGGTATCCGGGCGGAAGTTTCACGTTGGTCGCGATTCTCTGCTGAGCGTCCTCGACCGTGCCGCCAAGGTCGCGGCCACGGACGCTGAACTTCACCGGGATGAAACGCTGAACGCTCTCGTGATAGATCCAAGCCGCTCCGGTATCCAGGGTGATCGTAGCCAGTTCGCTCAAAGGGATATAGGCATTGGCGCCGCTGCTGGTTTGATAGCCCACTTTGATGCTGCGGATTTTATCGATGTTGTCGCGGTATTCAGGGGTATAGCGGACCACCAGATCGAACTGCCGGTCGCCCTCGAGGACCTCGGTGGCTACCGCTCCGCCCATGGCCGCTTGAATCACCCCGTTAACATCACCGGAATTGAGGCCGTAGCGCGCGGCCTTGGCCCGATCTACTTTGATGTTAAGGTTGGGCTGTCCCAGAACTGGGAAGATGCCCAGGTCGGCAATACCGCGAACCTGACTCATTTGGTCGCGGACCTGATCGGCGAGCTGAGTCAAGACTTGGAGATTGGGACCGACGATTTTGACGGAGTTGACACCTTTGACGCCGGAAATCCCTTCTTCGATGTTGTCTTCAATGTATTGAGAGAAATTAAAGATGACTCCCGGCAACTCGTTGTTAAACTCGGTTTGAATCTGCTCGGTTAACTTGTCCTTGGTCACTCCCTTTGGCCAGTCGTCAAAGGGCTTCAGCGGCGCGAACAATTCGACGTTCGAGAATGGCGAAGCATCGCTGCCGTCATCGGGCCGGCCATGCTGGGAAACCACGGTTATGACTTCCGGGTGTCTGAGGAGAATCTCGCGCATTTTTCTGGAGGCGGCCTCGCCGTCATCCAGCGAGAGCGTGGTCGGCATGGAAGCGCGAATCCAAAAATTGCCTTCCTCCAAATGCGGAAGAAACTCGCTGCCCAGCCGAGGCGCGATCAGCACCAGGGTTCCGAGAGAAAAAGCAATTTCGATCCCGACCACCAGAGCCCGGTGAGAGAGCGCAAAACGCAGCGCGGGATTGTAAAGGCGGTGCAATGCCCGGACGACGATCGTTTCGGCTTCCTTCACACGCTCAGGAAGCAGGAAGGAGGCGATCACCGGCGTCACCGTGAAGGTTGCCAGCAACGCTCCGGCCAGTGCGTAGCCATAGGTGCGCGCCATGGGGCCAAAAATCTGACCCTCGACTCCCTGCATCGTGAACAGCGGCACGAAACCGGCCACCAGGATGAGCGCCGAAAATAGAACCGCCTTGTCCACCTGCAAAGCGCTGATCAGAATCAGCCGCAAACGATCCGTCCATGGGTGAATGGATGTTTCCTGCTCGGTGGCTTGCGTCGGGTCGGTCCCCCAGAAACCCTTCGCCAGCCGTTGCAGTAGAACGTTTCTTTCTTCAGGGGTGTGTTGAAAATTCCTAAAGATATTCTCGACCAGGATCACCGCTGAATCCACGATGATGCCGAAATCCACCGCGCCCACCGAAAGCAGATTTGCGCTTTCCCCCATAATCACCAGGAGAATGGTGGCGAAGAACAGCGCGAAAGGGATGTTCAATCCAACAATGACCGCGCTGCGGAGATTGCCGAGGAAAATCCATTGGATCAAGAAGACCAGCACGCATCCGAATATCAGATTGTGCAGGACGGTGTGGGTGGTGAGGGCGATCAGCGATGAGCGGTCATAATACGGAACCACGTGGACCCCCGGCGGCAGGCTCCCGTCGTGGTTCAGCTTCTCGATTTCCGCTTCGACCTTCGGAATCATGTCGGAGGTGGTTTCGGTTCGCCTCATCACCACGATCGATCCAACGACATCGTCCTGGTGGTCGCGGCCCAGAATGCCGAGTCTTGGCCGGTAGCCGACCGACACTTTCCCGATATCTTTCATCAGCACTGGGACGCCATTGGCTTGGGCGAGGACCACATTCTCGATGTCGTCGACCTTGTAGCCCTGGGCCAAATCGTCGTTGCCGCCGTCATCCACCAGACCGACACCCCGAATATTGATGGACTGTTGGCCTATGTGGATTTCGCGTCCACCCACGTTTATGTTGGCGTTGCCGAGTGCCGTGAGGATTTGGGGGACGGTGACGCTGTAAGCTTCGAGCTTGTGAGGATCCACCTCGACTTGGAATTCCTTGGTAGGGCCGCCCCAACTGTTGATGGCAGCGATGCCGGGAATGGTCAGCAGCCGGCGCATGACGATCCAATCCTGCACCGTGCGCAGATTGGTGATTCCGAAATGCTCCGGGCCGACGACCTGATAACGATAGATTTCCCCGGTCGAGCTATTGGCTTGGATGGTGGGAACCAGCCCGCCAGGCAGGCTGACGTTCTGTTGCATGGCGACCGATGCCTGGGCGTAAGCGAAGTTGTAGTCCACCCCATACTTGAAGCTGACGCGGACAAAGGACAGGCCATAAAACGAAGTGGAACGGATGACGTCGATCCCCGGCGTGGTGTAGAGCCCAATCTCGGTGGGAATTGTGTAGTAGCGTTCCATCTCCTCGGCGGAGAGGCCCGGCGCCTGCGCGGTAATTTCCAGGATGACCGGTGTTGGGTTCGGATATGCCTCGATGTTGAGCTGCTTGAAAGCGACGAGCCCGGCGCCGGCAAACAGCAGCAAACCCACCACTACAATGGCGCGGCGGCTTAGGCAAAATGCGATGAGAGATTTGAACATAGCGGTTCGTCTTTCACTGAAATGAATCCGGCATTAAATCTAGTCGGTGGGTGGCGCCTGTAGCATGTAGCTGAGAAACACCGCGCCGTCGGCCACCACCAGTTCTCCGCGGTGCAATCCATCGAGAATTTGAACCCGGTCGCCGCTTCGCAGGCCGACCTTGACGATTCTTTGCGCGAAATGGCGGCGATCGGTGGTCACCCAAGCGGTCATGGTGCCATCGGCTTCGCGAACCACACCATTCGCTGGAATGGCAGTGGCTTCCACCGGGTTGTGGACGCGAATGATGAAGTTAGCGAGCATTCCAGGATGCAGTTCGTCTTTGGGATCGGCGATTTCGGAGCGGATCGTTACTCGATGTGTGTTCGGATCAACCGCCGCGTAGATCTTTGAAACCTTGCCTCTAAACACGCGGTCAGGATAGGCCATCACCTTTACTTGAACCGACTGGCCCAGGTGAAAAAATGGGATCTCACTTTCGGTAACATCCGCCAGCATCCATTTGATCGAGACGTCGGCCACCGAGTAAGGCGCCGGCAGGTTTCCCGGCTGCACCAAAAATCCAGGCTGCGCGTTCTTCGAGGTAATCTTGCCGGAAATTGGACTGCGCACGACCAGGGCGGGGTCGATCCTGCGCGAGGCAATCATTTGATCGACTTCCGTCTCGGTCTTGCCAAAGACCAAGACAGCGTCCCGCGCGGCTTTGAGAGCGCCCTCGGCAGTTTGTTGATCGGAGGTCGCTTGTTCCAGCTCCCGCACGGAAACTCCATTTGTTGCATTGAGGTCTTTGGCCCGGACCAATTCTTTGTTGGTCAATTCGAAAGTCGCCGCCGCGCCAATCAGGGTTGACTCCGCCTGGATGAGGTCGGGGCTTTTGATTGTATAGAGGGGCTGTTCCGTCTGAACTTCGGCGCCAAGCTCCACCAGGGTCTTAATGATGGTTCCCTGATAGTCCGGGAAGACTTGAACCGACAGGTCGCCGTCAAAATCAATGTTGCCGACCGCCTCCTTCTCAACAGGAAACAGGTAACTTCCCACCGGCTCGATCTTGATCGAGTTTAGTTGGCTGGGTGACAGGTCGACGGCGGACGTGTTGGAATTTGCGCCTGATTCCTTCGGCGTATTCGCGTTTGTCGCCTGACCATGGATGCGGCCAGATTCCAGAAGCCCCGCGGCCACAATCACCGCGACCGCTACAAACACAACTGCAATTCTCTTCCTAATGTGAATCGGATATTTCATCGTTTTCGTTTGACCGATCACCCTTCCAGGATTCACCCTAGAAGTACCGCGGTTGCTCGTACTTGTTAACCCTCACAGGTCTCGACGCACGCTTTGGGCGTTGCAGCACTGGCTATTCTGAAAGGTACGGGCGGGAAAGAGAACCCCATCTTTAGAGACTGCCAAGCTATCTGTGACTTACATCAGACTATCTTTCGGCTATTCTGGGCAGTCAGCTACGATGAGTTGCTGCAATATGCAGGCCGTGACGTATGGACTCTTTTCATTTGTTCGCGCAAGATCCGAGCACTGTTTTTCATCGCCGGGAAGCCAGTGATATTACTGATTACGACACTGATCGGATTATAAATCTGGCCGCCCCGATCTCTTTTTTACGCGGTCGCGAACAATTTACATCGCAGTCCGATTTTGGCCGGCTTCGACATACTGAAATAGCACAGGATAATTCGCTTCGAGTTTGGCGGCATAACTGCACAATCCCCGGTGCCTTGACTTAACCTTACTTTTAGGATTTTAGTGCAGTCCGTTTTCGGCGATACCTTATACCTTTCCTACCAGCGCCGGAAGCAGGCCTCAGTAGATTTTGTGTCGTTCGCTGAGCGCCCGTTTTAGTTGTTCCCAGTAGTCGGTTCGGAAGCCCGAGCAATAAGCCAAATTGTCTTTTATCAACCAGGAACGTCGCCTATCGGCGTTTTGTGGGATTCAGCCGGCTTTTGCTGCTATGGACTCTAAATTCCGGCTTGCCCGCGTGCGTATCCGCGCTGGGGACCGAAAAAAATTGGTGGGGGACGCCATGAAGTACTTCGTTGTGACTTTGTGCGGCAAGAGCCGTCCGTATCTTCGCTTTACGATTTTCGCTTTGCTAACCTTAGTTGTCGCGCTGAGCGTCGCCGGATGCATCGGAGCCACCGGCGCCACGAAGCCGATCCCCACAATCACCACCGAAGCGCTGCCCCCCGGAATAGTAAACGAGCTTTATTCCGCTCGCCTCACTGCGCAGGGCGGAGTGCAGCCCTATCACTGGGGCATCCCCTCGGGAAAACTTCCCGCGCGTATCGAGTTAGCCCCGTCCACCGGGGAGATCGAAGGTACCCCGGCAGCAGCGGGGACTTCGTCATTCGTGGTTAAAGTGACCGATTCGAGCGCCGCCCCGAAGGTCTCCTGGCAAACTTTGACCCTGACCATTGCGGAGACGGAACCTGCTTTCACGATTTCCACGATCTCTTTGCCGGAGGGAAACGTGCGCGCGAGTTACCGCGCAACCCTCCACGCAGAAGGCGGGACGGCTCCCTACAGCTGGAGCGTGAGTTCAGGGACAATCCCGACCGGCTTGACTCTGAACGCAAACGGCGTTATCTCCGGCACTCCAACGAAGTCGTCACCACGTTCTACTTCTGGAATGGTGGCACACCGGTGACACCTTCACCGGTTCCGCATCCAAAACCTCCACCAGCATGACCGTGCCCGGCAACAACGGCCAGAGCGCCGAGTATTGGATCGACTGGACCTACACCTTGACCGTCGAGGACGGAACCGGCGCGGCGGTCAGCGGCGCATCGGTTTCCATCACCGACGCCTTGGGCAACAACATCTACTCCGGGACTACCAACTCCAGCGGACAAGTGTCCGCGGTGGTAACCGAATTCCGGATGTACAACAGCGGCACCTCTGCGGTTCAGGAAATGCATACACCGGACGCCGTGACCATCTCGGCGTCGGGATGCACGTCCCTGAGTTACAGCGTAACGGTTTCCGGAACCATGAGCGACACGCGCTCAATGACCGGTACCTGCAGCAACTAGAAAGCCGGTTCAATATTTGGACATTGACCCGCCAGAGAATGAGCGTCCAAAGTACGGCGTAGCAGACGTATGTTCTGTTTCGCCCCCGGTCGAATTTCGTCAAAGCGCCGCTTTTTACGAGTCTGTACTCTTAGAAGAGCACGAAAAGCTTGAGAAGTTGTGGCTGCAAAGGATACAGGCGGAGGAATTCGAGAGCGAACTTGTGATCTGCGGAAGTGCGCACAATCTCAGTTTTGCGTTCCGCTTGGCGTCCGCAGGGTTCACCGTTCTCCACACGTGTAAGAGCCGTGGCGGGAATTGTGTCGATCACGTCCCGAGGTTGCTGTTCACTTCGACGCAGCGCCTCTACCGCCCGCCTGCTCTCCGCGATATCCGTCACCGCGCCAATGAATAGTAGGCCGCCTGGTTCATTACTTGTCGGGGGGTGGGACACGACTCGGACGCATTTCACGGAACCGTCACGGACCATCAGGCGATGCTCGAAATCAAAACCGCACTGCTCCGATGGCGCCCGTCCAAGGTTTCCCGTACGAACATCCGATCTGCTGGGTGAGTTCGCTCAATCACCAGATCTATCATAGGCTTCGTCAGAGGATCGCATTCAAATATTCGAAACGTTTCATCGGACCAGAAGATTCCTCCGCTTAAAACGCTCCATTCGAAGTTGCCGGTGTGGACGTAGGAGCAATGGAGATTTACATCGCTGTGCCGGCGGATCGCGATCCCCAACCGGTGCGGTGCTTCACGACGTTCACCGAAGACCTGCACGCCGCCGCAAATTGGTTGAAGGCTTCGAAGATCGAGACCGTGGCGATGGAATCGACGGGAGTCTATTGGATTCCGTTGTTCCAGATTCTCGAGGATCGAGGATT
>Ga0302324_100022159_pt1 | contig 12355 bp, 12 predicted proteins | sample Palsa_T0_1_FD_201949 | JGI IMG/M metagenome (GOLD analysis project Ga0302324, IMG submission 201949) | Peat permafrost microbial communities from Stordalen Mire near Abisko, Sweden - Palsa_T0_1 | ecosystem: Environmental > Terrestrial > Soil > Palsa > Peat permafrost | place: Sweden: Abisko...
TGTCCGAGCAGTTCATGGCCACGACCACCAGGAGCCAGCGGCATCTCGAACTGTTGCACCAGCTCCGATTCACCTCTTACGTGTGCGTCCCGCTGGTGGCGGAGGACCGGGCCCTGGGAACGCTGACACTGGTCTCCGCGGGCTCGGGGCGGCGTTTCGGCGAAGCCGATCTGGCGCTGGCCGAGGAGCTGGCTGGGCAGGCCGCCGCGGTCATCGATCGGGCCCGGCGTCACGACAGAGAGCGGGAGGCCGCCCACCAACTCCAACGGAGCCTGCTTCCCGGCCGCCTACCCGACCTTCCGGGCATCGAGATCGCGGTGAACTACATACCGGGGACCGAAGGTGCTGATGTCGGAGGCGACTGGTACGACGTCATCCAACTCGACAACGGCGCCGTTGGCCTGGCCATCGGTGACGTCGCCGGCCACGACATGGGGGCTGCGGCGTTGATGGGGCAGCTTCGCAACGCCACCCGGGCCTACGCCATACGGGACGGCATCAATCCGGCGGCGGTACTCGACGAGTTGAGACGATTCTCCGACATCCTCGAGATCGAGCGGATTGCCACCGCGGCCTACGCCAGATTTTCGCCGCTCACCGGCGCGTTCCGGGTGGCGAGCGCGGGTCACCCTCCCCCTCTCATACTCCGCGCCGCGGGCGAGGTTGAGGTGATGGACCTCGTGCCCTCGCCCCCGATCGGTCTGCGCAGCGCGCTGTCCGAGGAGTCTTCCGTCGTGCTGGGCATCGGGGACATCGTGGTGATGTTTACGGACGGTCTCGTCGAGCGGCGTGGAGCCGGCATCGACGAGGGAATGGATCTGTTGGCCCAGACGATGGTCAGCGCCAAGGGGCACAGCACCGCTGAGCTCTGCGCCCAAATCGTGGCGGAGGTCGTACCGGACGGAAGCCGGCAGGACGACATCGCCATACTGGTCGTCCGCCGAGTCGGACCGTAGTGCACCCGTCGCGCACCGCCTCGCAGCGCAGCCGGGAGTTAGCCGTCGACCCGGTGCGCCTGCTGCTCTACTCCGGGGCGGTTCCCTTCGATGCGGCTGCGGCGGCGGCGGCGACGGTCTCGAACAGTGGGATCACCTGATCGATCCCGCTGATGCTGAAGATCCTGCGGATGCTCGACCGGTTGGCGACCACGCCCAAGGACCCAGGGCCCAACTGTTTGACCACGCCGATCAACAGGTTGAGCCCCGTAGAGTCCATGAATCGAACGCCGTCGAGATCCACGATGAGTTGCCGGGCACCGTCCCCGAGCACCGTATCGATCGCGGACCGCAACGCAGGTACGCTCGAGATGTCGATCTCCCCGGATACGGCGACGACCGCGTGGCCCGCAACTTTCGTCACTTGCAGCGTGATTGGCTCAGTCATCGGCTCCTCGTCTCTGGCCCGCTCGGGCAACCAGGACCTCGTTACCAAGGATGGCGGACACACCGCTGATTGCACCCGTCGGCTCATGGCACCTGAGTCTTGACCACAGACTACGGTGAGGCCTCACCCGTTTGAGTGATTCCGTCCGGGTCGTCTCTCGGAGAGCTCGGCATCGAAGTCCGGTGGGTGGGTATCGACAGAGGGATGGCGCGAGAGAACCCGAAGGGCGATGACCGCCGATCAACGGCAGGCGACGGTCCGTTGCGGGTGGCCATCGTCAACGATTACGCCGTGATCGTCGCCGGCGTTCGGGCCCTGCTGGCCCCTCGCCGGTATCGCGTCGATGTCGTCGAGCTAGACGTGCAACGAGACCCCGAGCACCGCATCGACGTGGCGCTGTTTGACGCCTATGGGCAGCCCGGGTTGGGCCTTCACCGCGTCAGGTCACTGGTGCAGAGGGAAAATGTCGGAGCAGTGGCCGTCTACACGTGGAGCCTCACCGAGGCCAGCAGGACCGCGGCCTACGACGCGGGGGCGCGAGGTCTTATCGCCAAGACGCTCTCCGCGGACGCCCTGGTGGACTCGCTCCAGGCCGTAGCCAGTGGCCAGATCGTCGAGACCGGAGGATTCCGGGGAGGGGTCCAAGGGCCGTGGCCCGGATCGCAGTGGGGGCTCACCGCCCGGGAAAGCGAGACCCTGGCCCTGGTAGCCACCGGCATGACGAACCGCGCCATCGCCGAGGCCCTCTTCGTGAGCGAGAACACCGTTCGTACCCATCTCAAAGCGGTGTTCCGCAAACTCTCGGTCACGAACCGCAGCCAGGCGGTCGCCCGAGCCCTGGCCGACTCCAGCTTCGTCATCCGACGCGCCGACCAGGGCCCTCCCGGTCAGACCTCGGAGAGGACATGAGCTCAGGCTGACACTGCCGCCGCGATGGCACCGAAATCTGAGGTCTCTTGGCCTGAACGGAGCCAAGGGCCGCCGCCGGCCGGCACCTTGCTTCCTCGTGGTCGTGGTATCCGACCTCCGACTCGAGGTCGCTGACTCTGCTGTGGCTCTCGGGCTATCGTCCAAACGGAGCATGAACCACACGGTTTTGCCCTGGCTGGTGGGGATGATGCCCCAGTCGTCGGACATGCCCTGGACGACCCGAAGTCCCCGGCCCGAAGGTTCCCCGGTGCCGGATAATCCCAACGACGGTTGTCCGGGCCCGAAATCGGTAACTTGCACGCGGATAGTGGACGACGTCATCTCGATCCGCACGGAGAAACGGGATCGTGCGTGCCTGACGGAGTTGGTGGCCAACTCGGACACCATCAGCTCGACGAGATCTTCTGTGTCCCTTGCCACCTTGCCGTCGAGGACTTCGATCACGAAGCGGCGGGCCAGCGTTGCCGACTCCACACGGTGCGGGAAGGAGCGACTCTGGTTCACGGCTGAATGGGCAAGATGCCGGACACACCGGTCAGTTCGATGACGCGGCGCACGATCTTTGACGGGTTTCGCAGCTCAACCGAGGTGGCCGTGGCCGTCCGCAGGACCTCAGCTAAGCCCGAGCTGTCCATAAACCTCAGGGCTCCTAGATCAAAGACCAGGCGTGGTGGCTTTCCCTCCAGCAAGGGATCGAGCGCCTCCTGCAAGACACCGATACTGGACAAGTCGAGCTCGCCAGTCAACCGAAGGACCGGTCCATTGGGTTCGTGTTGCACTTCGACAGCCAGGGGCGCACGGTCTTCGCTCTCTACTCTGTCCATCTGACCGCCAGAATCGCCGTGTCGTCGTTGTTGCCGTCGTCAGCGAGACCGGATACGAGGGCCGTAAGCAGACCATCGAGGGATCCATCCGCTTCGACGGCAACATCGTGGAGACGGTTGAGGCCCACGTCCAGGTTCTCTCCCCTTCGTTCAACGAGGCCGTCGGTATAGGCCACCAGGGTCCCCTGGGCCGGCATGGCCACCGTGACCGCAGAGTACGGTCCAGGGCTTAGGATGCCGGCTGGGACGCCGAGTGCAGTCGTCAGGAAATTGCCGCCAGAATCGTCAAGCAAAAGCGGTGGAAGATGCCCGGCGTTTACTATGACAAGCTCCCGGTTCTCAGTGTCGATGAGGATGCCGAGGACCGTAGCAAAGCGGTCGCCTTCCTCGAGTTTCATCAAACTGGACAGCTTGGTGATGATCACTTCCGGGGAATCGTGCTGGGCGGCATAGGCCCTGATCGTGTAACGCAACGAGGCCATGACTGTGGCAGCTCGCAAACCGCGACCCGAGACGTCACCGACGACGAGCAGGGTGTGCTGATCGTCGATGGCTATGACGTCATACCAGTCTCCTCCGATCTCCAGCCCCTCCACTCCCGGCACGTACCGAGCCCCGATCTCGAGTTGGTCGACTTCGGGCAGGACCTCGGGGAGCAGGGCATGCTGTAGGCCCTCAGCCAGATCGCGCTGCTCGGCGTACAGCCGCTCATTCTCTTTGGCGACCTGGTCGAGGCGGAGCGCCAACTGCTCGGCATCACGCCGGCGGCGGATCAGGCGCTCAGTGAAGATCCCGCCTACGAGCGAGAGTCCTCCTCCAGTCACCGCCAGGATCCATGGCAAACGGGCTGCAAGATCTCCTCCGAGAGGTGCTTTGGGCGACATAACCAGGTCGAAGGCGTTGTCGCCGAACGGTACAACTGTCGACGAGGTACGTCCGGCGAGCGGAAGTCGTTGACTGCTCGTCGCCAGCAAATCCACTGAACGCGCGGACCGAGCCAGGTAGAGCGCGTAGTTCAAGCCGGAGAAGGCCGAGGTGCTGGAGATCGGAGACCGGCGATCCTCAGGCAATGCGCTCTCGGCATACACCGCGTACGACGGCTTACTACCGGGGGCGAAGTAGGCATAGCCGAGCCGGAAGTCGCCGCGATGAAGAAGTCCAATCACGCGTAGGAGCGGTTCCGTCGACGTTCCCGAGAACAAGTTCGTGGCGCGCACCGACCCAGAGGCGAGGTCGGGCGCCACGCCCTCCACCGCAAGCGGGCGCACCGGGCTCTGGTGAACCGGCCACAGGGATGCCGAAACGAGCGCACCGACGTCAGCATAAGTGCTGACGTGATGGCAAAGGGGTCCGGGAGCACAAGCCAGCGACTCCGCCGTGGACGCCCCATCAATGTGGGTAATAAATAGGTAATGGGAGTATGTGCTCAGGTGATCAGCCGGGGGACTCGAGTTCCGGCGACTCAGGCGAGACCAGAGAGACCTTGACCGCCATGAGAGATCACTGGATCGACGATGGCGGCGACGTCAAGGAACTGTCGCTGGCGGGAGTGCCATCAAGCGTTCGTACCGCTCGGCATTTCGTCCGGACGGTGCTCGACGAGACCGGCGCGGAGGAGCGGCTGATCGACGACGCCGTCCTGCTGGCGAGCGAGCTGGCCACCAACGCCGTCATCCATGCCCACGGCGACTTCGTCGTCGGTATCGAGGCCGGCGTGGAGTGGATCTGGGTGGGTGTCGTCGACCACGCCGTCGAGACGGCGCCACACACGCCGCCCTCGTCGCAGTCGATCGGGGGCAGGGGATTGCTCATCGTCGACGCGGTCGCCCCCCGTTGGGGTGCCAAGCCCATAGACGGAAGCAAGATCGTGTGGTTCGCGCTGCAACGCCCGAGTAGGAACGGGCACTCGCCGGCGCACCGATAGTCCGACGAGGCTGCTGAGGTCGGCGGCGCCGGCGGTGGCCGGCGACGGCCGGCGGTGGTCCAGGGAACCTAGAGGGCCCCGCGGCGGCTCCTGCCGTGGCGCAGGAACAGATAGAGCACGGCAAAGACGATGATCAGGAAGAGAAGGGGGTGGACGGTCAGACCGAGAACCACGGCTACGGCCGTGATGAGCAGAGCTACGAGTAGGTCGAATAACACGATTGCCTCCTGCGCTACCTATGAACTGCGTATTTGGGCTACGTAGACTGCCGTTATCCTTCCCCCGGCCCACCTTGTCAATCGCCGGATGAGGATTCAACTGCGAACCAGTGGAAGAATTCGGCGCGAGAAAGAAGAGACGGACAATGTGCGCCCCGTCGAGCGCAGCTACCGCGCCGACCCGGCACAGTGGTGCGATCTTCGCGCCAATCGGGTACAAGATCGCACCCGTGTGGCCGGCGACCTGAGGACCGGGCGGAGGAGTTAGGGCGGGTGGATTACGTTTGCCGTCCTTGCTTCCGGGTATTTCAATAGCGGTCCAGGACATCCCGGGATCCGGAGGTGATTACTCGTTATGGGCATAGGTACCAGCATTCTTCTGATCGCGGTCGGGGCTATTCTCGATTTCGCGGTCAAGGTCAACAACACGCACTTCAATGTCAACACCATCGGCCTCATCCTCATGATCGTCGGAGCCGTGGGTCTCGTAGCCTCGGCGATGTTCTGGAATTCGTGGGGAGGCTTCGGCCACAGCTATGGCCGGCGCAGCGTGTACCGCGACGGCGTCGGAAACACCGTGGTCGAAGAGCACCACGAGGTCGTCTGAGCCTGCCGCTCAGCTCCCCTTCAGGAGGACGACGGGAGTTCGATCAGGATGGCGACGGAGTCAGGTGGAAGGATCAAACCTGACTCCGTCAGCCGTCCCGACGGATCGGAGGCGGCATACAGAGTCGTGGCCGGTCGGATCGGGAAGGTCCGGTCCTCGCTCCCTAGGTTGACCACGACCAGGACAGTTCCCCTGCGGAAGACGAGCCAACCTTCCTCTTCGTCGAATTGAGTCACGGACAACTCGAGACGTGGGTCCGTCAACTCGGGGAGCTGTCGCCGAAAGATGATCAACAGGCGATACCAGTCGAGGAGCCCGGCGTGGTGGTGGGATTCCCGCTCTGACCAGTCGAGCCGGGAGCGAGCGAACGTGGCCGGATCTTGGGGGTCTGGCAACTGCTGCGTGTCCCAGTCGAAGGCCGCGAATTCCTGACGACGACCCTCGGTGATGGCTTGGCCCAACTCCGGATCTTCGTGGTCGGTGAAGTACTGGAAGGGACCGGTGGCGCCCCACTCCTCCCCTTGGAAGAGCAACGGCACGAAGGGTGACGTGAGCAACAACGCGGCGGCTATTCGCAAGCGCCCGTCGCTCATGAGGGCGCTGGTACGCTCGCCCAGGGCCCGGTTGCCGAGCTGGTCGTGATTTTGGGTACACACCACAAATTGCGATCCGGTCAGGCCGAGGGGTGGCCGTCCGTGCACCCGCTGCCGGTGCGGCGAGTAGACACCGTCGTACACCCACGCCTGGCGCAGGGCCTTGGACAGCAGGCTCAGTGGCCCGAAATCCTCGTAGTAGCCGCGCCGGTCCCCTGTCAGGGTGGCGTGCAGGGCATGGTGCCACTCGTCAGCCCATCCGGCGTCGAGGGAGTAACCACCCGCATCTCGGCTCCGTACGTAACGAGTGTCGTTGAGGTCGGTCTCCGCGATGAGGAACAGCGGCCGGCGCAGGTGGGCAGCCAGGGAGCGGACCTCGATGGCCATGGCCTCGAGGACGTGAATGGCGGAGTCATCAACAATGGCGTGGGCGGCGTCGATGCGGAGGCCGTCACAGTGGTAGTCGCGCAGCCACATGAGGGCGTTGTCGATGACGAAGCGCCGGACCTCGTGGCTGCCGGGGTCGTCGAAGTTGACGGCGTCGCCCCAGTTGGTCTGGTGGATGGGAGAGAAATAGGGACCGAACTCCTGCAGATAATTGCCGGCCGGGCCGAGGTGGTTGTACACCACGTCGATCACCGCACCGAGCCCGTGCGCGTGGGCGGCGTCGACGAACCGCTTGAGCCCATCGGGGCCCCCGTAGGCGTGGTGGGGGGCGAACAGATCGACGGAGTCGTAGCCCCAGCCCTTCTTTCCAGAGAATTCGACGACGGGGAGCAGTTCGATGGCGTCGATCCCGAGATCCACCAGGTGGTCGAGATGCTCGATGGCCCCGTCGAAGGTGCCGGCGGCCGAGAAGGTCCCGACGTGGCACTCGTAGAGGATCGATCCGGGCAGCGGCACACCCCGCCAGGCCCGGTCGCTCCACACGAAGGCGGCGGGGTCGACCAGTCGCGATGGTCCGTGTACACCGCCGGGCTGGAAGGCCGAACGGGGGTCGGGGCGGGGTGGGCCGCCGTCAAGGCTGTAGGCGTAGTCGCAGCCCGGCGCGGCCTCGGCGACGACGACCGCCCACCATCCCCCTTCACGGGGCTCCATCGGTATGCGCCGATCCTCGAGGACGACTTCCACCTTCTGAGGGTGCGGCGCCCAAACCCGGAACTCGTACATCAGAGGGGTCTCGCCAGCACCGCGACCGGGAACCGTCGACACAAGTCGTCGACGCGGGCGAGGCCCCCGATCACCTCGTCTTCAGTGAGCACGTTGACCCATCTACCCTCGGGCAGCGCCACGGTGGTGTCGGCCCAGTCGTCCCTCAGCCCGATGACAAGGCGCGGTACCACCACCACCAGCCCGCCCGTGCGGGTGAACGCCACTGCGTGCTTGGCCTTGCTGCCGGCGGCGGGTATGGCTTGATAGGCCGACCCCCGGCCGAAGAGGGAAGGCCGGCGACGGCGGTACATGAGGAGGCGATGGATAAGCCAGAGCTTGGGACCACCATCGTCGGGTCGGGCCAACGCCGCCTCCGGCCCCGCTTCGGCGAGACTGCCTAGGAGTTGCCGGCGGTGGTCATAATCGACGGGCCGCCGGTTGTCGGGGTCGACCAGGGACAGGTCCCACACCTCGGTGCCCTGGTACAGGTCAGGGATCCCGGGGCAGGTCAAGAGCAGGGTGGTCTGGGCCAGGGAGTTGACGTGGGCGCGCTCGACCAGGCGGTGCTCAGACAAGAATTCCTTTATGTCGGCGACGAAGGCCCGGTCTCCTAGGGCGGCGGAGACAAAGTGGCGGAGGGCCTCATCGTATTCGGGGTGAGGATCGGTCCAGGAGGTGTGCACCTTGGCCTCCTTGGTTGCCTTCGCCATAAATGCGCTGACCCGCTCGGTTTCGATGGGCCACGTACCCACCAGGGTTTGGTACAGCAGATGTTCGGCGTTGCGGTCTGGCCAGTCACCGTCCTTGTGGCGGGCGTTGTGCTCCGCCCATCTGTACACGGCACGTTCCCATGATTCGGGCAACTCCGACAACAGGTTGATGCGGGCCCGCACATCTGCGGTGCGCTTGGTGTCGTGGGTTGAGAGGGTGAGCATGGCGTCCGGCCATCTGCTTGCGGCCGCGTCCATGGTGCGGTGGAACTCCTCGGGGGGAGCGCCGAAACGACCGGGATCACCTCCCACCTCGTTGAGTGAGACCAACGGGTGGTACCGGTAGAAGGCGGTGTCTTCCACACCCTTGGCCATGACCGGTGAGCTGACCTGGCCGAAGCGAACGGCGAACGAGGTCTCCGTCTCGCCGGGATGGTCGAGCACCAACAGCTCGCCGAGGAACCGAATCAGCTCGGCATCGAGCTCGGGCCGGCGTTCTTGGGCGGCGGCGACCGCGGCGGCCACGTACGCACGATCTTCGGGCCTGACGGGAAGACCCGGGGCGGGATAGATGCGGTAGACCGGGAGGGCTGCGATCACCTCGCGTAGGGCGTCGCGCAGCTCTCGGCGGGTGTGGTCCTGCTGGCGTCGATGCTCTTCGCAGATCTCGGCCAAAAGGCTCGTCAACCTTTCGACTTCGGCGGCCAAGTCCTCGCGCATAATCTGCCGCTTGGCGGCGTAGACCACCTGGGCGAAGCTCTGCTCCTCCCCGGTGAAGCGAGCGTAACTGGCTCGCATGGCGGCCTCGTGGTCCGAGTCGACGAACAGCTGGTTGACCCGGTTCAAGAAGTCATAGCCCGTCGTTCCGGCCACCGGCCAGGTTTCAGGGAGGCGCTCGTCTGCCTCGAGGATCTTCTCGACCACGACGTAGACACCCCCCGTAGCGTCTTGTAGCCGGCGAAGGTAATTCTCGGGGTAGCCCAGCCCGTCGATGTGGTCGACGCGCAGGCCGTCGACCGCGCCCTGGGCGACGAGGTCGAGAACGAGACGATGGGTGTCGGCGAAGACTTCGGGCCGTTCCATCTGTAGGGCGGCGAGGGTCTCGATATTGAAGAATCGCCGGTAGGAGAGCTCCTCTGAGGCCGTGCGCCAATAAGCGAGCCGATAGTTTTGCCTTCTCAATAGCCGGTCCAAGGCGTCCGGGTCTCGGTTTACCGTTTCGATCTCGGCGTCGATTGATGCGGTCACCTCTGGCCGGCTCGCTAGCAGCTCGGCCAGCTGCGCCCGAAGCGTCTCCTTGGCCCGATGGCGTTCGGCCACCGATGCCGGGTCGGTACGCAAAGCGTGGGGAAGCTGACCGAAGGCCGCGGCCAATCGGCGCAGTTCCTCGGATCCCGCCCGCTCGGCCGCTCGAGCCAGCAGGTCGTCGAGCGTTCGGGGTGACACGGGCATCTCGAGGTCCTGGTAGCGGACGACGAAGCTGTCCCGCTGGCGTTCCACCTTCAGGTGCCCGAGCTCGAGCTCCCGGCCATAATGATCACCCAGTACGGGGACCAGGACGGTGGCCGTCAACTTGCGCTGCGGTGGATCCCAGTCGATGTCAAAATAGGCGGCGTAGGGGCTCGAAGGGCCGTTTTCCAATACGTCCCACCACCAGGCGTTCGCCCGTCCGGCCAGAGCCATGTGGTTGGGAACAATGTCGAGTATCTGGCCCAGCCCGGCCCGGGTGAGCTCGTCAACGAGTCGGCTGTAAGCGACGGCACCACCGAGTTCCTCGTTGAGCTGACCGTGGTTGACCACGTCATAGCCGTGGGTGCTGCCCTCGACGGCTTGGAGATACGGTGAGCAGTAGAGGTGAGAGATTCCGAGGCTGGCAAGGTACCTCGCTATGCACGCGGCGTCGTCGAAGGTGAAGCCGGAGTGGAGTTGGACTCGGTACGTAACGAGTCGCGGTCGGGAGTCCGAGCCGCTCGATGGGGCCATATCCTCTATATTGTCGCCGTCCACGTCGCGGCCGCCGGACGCAACGTCCATGGCCTCGGCCTACCCAGACTGGCAGGGCGGCAACCGTCCCGGGTTTGCTCGCTGCCGCCCTGGGTAGTGGTCTCCCACGAGCACAGGAGTGATTGTGAGTACCAGAGAGGTGCCTACGGGCCAGGTGTGACCAGACTGCGTCGATCCGACTGTTCCCTGCCGGGACTCCGCCGGCGCCGATCGGGACGCGGCTTCGTCTATCTCGACCCGAGCGGCCGGCGAGTCGTCGCGGCCGAGATCCTGGATCGGATTCGGTCCCTGGCGATCCCGCCGGCCTGGACCGACGTCTGGATATGTCCGTTGCCGAACGGCCACATCCAGGCGATGGGTACCGATGCTCGCGGCCGGCGCCAGTATCGCTACCACGATCACTGGCGCATCAAGCGCGACCGGCAGAAGTTCGACCACGTGTTGGAGTTCGCCCCGCTCCTTCCTTCCATCCGGAGGGCGTGTGCAAAGCATCTCGAGCAGCCCGCCATGCCGAAGGAGCGAGTTCTGGCGTGTGCTGTCCACCTTCTGGACGTGGGTTTCTTCCGGATCGGTGGCGAAGAGTATGCGGACGAAAACGGTAGCTACGGCCTCGCCACGCTGTTGAAGCGGCACGCCCGCGTCGTCGGTGACGAAGTGATATTCGACTACCCGGCCAAGAGCGGCCAGCGCCGGGTGCAGGCCATCGCGGATCCAGAGATTCGTGACATCGTCGGAACCCTGAAGGGCCGGCGGGGAGGGGGACCGGAACTGCTGGCCTACCGCGATGGTCGCCGGTGGGTGGATGTTCGCTCGGTGGACATCAACGACTACCTCCGAGATGTATCCGGTATGGACGTCACCGCCAAGGACTTCCGCACCTGGAATGCCACGGTCCTGGCGGCAGGGATCCTCGGTGGGGATCAGTCGCTCCCGTCCAGCGAGCGCGCCCGGCGTCGGGCGATCCGCCAAGCTATGGAGTCAGTAGCTGCCTACCTCGGCAATACGCCGGCGGTGTGCCGGTCGTCCTACGTGGATCCCCGCATCGTCGATCTCTACCTGACGGGATCCATCCGACCCCATGGTTTGCCGTCGATCGGGGAGACGGACCTCGCCGTGATGAAACCGTCGACAAGGGCGCAACTCGAGGCAGCCGTGCTCGACCTCCTCGACAGCCCCGGCGTCGAAGTCGCGGCCTGAGCCTCGGGCTCGACATTTGTCCAAGGTTCTCCTCTCTTTCGGTGTTGCAGAGTCACCGGCTCGGGTATGTGACGGCTATGGATGCCATCACGTTGCTCAAGACGGACCACAAGACCGTAGAGAAGCTCTTCAAGCAGTTCGAGAAAGCCGGCGACCGGGCGATCCTGACCAAAGGCAAGTTGGTCGGTGGCATGGTGAAAGAGCTGTCCGTGCACGCCGCCATCGAAGAGCAGGTGTTCTACCCCGCTGTGCGTCGTGAAGTCGAAAACGCTAAGGACCAGGTTCTCGAGGGCCTCGAAGAGCACCACGTCGCCAAGTGGCTGCTATCCGAGCTCGACGGCATGGACCCTGAGGACGAGCGGTTCGACGCCAAGGTGACTGTGCTCATCGAAAGCGTTCGCCACCATGTCGAAGAGGAGGAGGAGACGCTCTTTCCCATGGTGAGGAAGGCGCTGGGGCGCAAGCGGCTGGCGGAGATTGGAGCCCAGCTGGACCAGGCCAAGAAGGCGGCTCCGGTCCACCCCCACCCCCGGTCGCCGGATGCGCCGCCAGGAAACGTCGTCGTCGGTGCCATCGCGGGGGCCATCGACAAGGCCCGTCACGCATTCGAAGAGTAGGGCCCAAGGGGCCCGGGTGAGGGGCCCGGGGTGAGCCGTCGCCGGGCGATGAGGGAGTTTGGGACAGACCTCGGTGCCGGTCCGGCCTGCGGCCGCGAGGTCTGTCCGTCGCAGTGCCGAATCTGACGCCCGGGCGGACAGACCTCGGGTCTGGTTCGGCCTGCGGCCACGAGGTCTGTCCGTCTCAGTGCCGGAA
>Ga0302324_100022163_pt1 | contig 12354 bp, 8 predicted proteins | sample Palsa_T0_1_FD_201949 | JGI IMG/M metagenome (GOLD analysis project Ga0302324, IMG submission 201949) | Peat permafrost microbial communities from Stordalen Mire near Abisko, Sweden - Palsa_T0_1 | ecosystem: Environmental > Terrestrial > Soil > Palsa > Peat permafrost | place: Sweden: Abisko...
TCTTGCTCACGCGCGGCTTGTAATAAAAACCATGCAGCGAGGCTTCCGACGTAATCTTCACCAGGTTGCGGTAACCCTCTTCATTCTCGGCCAGCACCAGAAGATGGTTGTAGGTATCGCCATCGGGCGCCGTGCGCTCGATGTTGTGATCATCCTTCTTGCATATATAGAGTTCGCAGCCCACGATCGGCTTCACTCCGTACTTGTGCGCAGCATTCACAAAGTGCACCGCGCCAAAGATATTTCCGTGGTCGGTCATTGCCACCGCAGGCATGCCCAGCTCTTTCACGCGTTGGCAAAGCTTTTCGACGTCGCAGGCGCCATCGAGCAGGGAGTAATCGGTATGCAGGTGCAGGTGGACGAATTGGGACATAGGCGTAGAACGAATCGGCGATTGTTGATTCCTGATTGAAATGCTCGTACAGCAGACTTTTCAATCAACAATCATCAATCAAAAATCAACAATTTACATTAGGTTCATTCTAACGGGAAACGCGGGCGAACAAGCGGCAAGATATCCACAGAGCGAGTTTCAGGAAGCAGCCGCCTACTGCCCTTCACGCGCGCCGGGGAGGCGGAAATCCACACCGCGCTCGTCGTTCGCCTTGGTGGTCGCCGGAAGGTCTAGATCAGAGAGGGGAATCTTCTGCGTGTGCTGCGGAGCGAAGTTCCACAAGGTCTGGCCTACGATGGCGTAATTCTGCACTTCCTGTTTGTGCTGATCGCGGAAAATCAGCACCGTGGCCGGCACTGCTTCCATGCGTTCCTTGTCGCGCGGTGGCGGAGGCGCCGACTTCGCATAAACATCCTGATCGACTTGCCGGCGCACGCTCTGCTCTTCTAGACTCTGCTGGTTCATCTCATTCGCCAGGCCAGTTTCGTATTGCTGTTGCGCGTCGTACGACGAACCAGAATCCCACCACCAGTACGGATCGTAGATCCCGCCATACAACCACGGGTAACCGTAGCCACCGTAACCGTAGCGGTTGTTCCGAAAGCCGTAGGTTCGAAGTCGCGCACCGCCAGAACGGTTGAAGCCGCGTGAGGAGAGTGACTGACCTGCAGCGAGCCCGCGCGCCGACGGACGCGCCGCGAAACCTGAACCAGCGTGGCCCCCGCTGAAAGCGTGGCCGCCAACAGCGCCATGTCCGCCGCCAAACCCATGGCCACCTCCGGACGCATGGCCTCCGCCGTGCTGCGCCGAAAGGGGCACAGAAACCAACAGGAGCACGAACGCCGCTATGAAAAGCGGTCGATGCATACGCCTATTATATGCCGGATTCAGTCCAGGCAATCCAGAAATTAGTACCTGCCCAAAGACGAATCAGGACAGTGCAAGGAATTGCGACCACCCGGCGGCTTATCGCTTCCTGGCCTTTGCTTTCTTCGAAGTAGCCTTCTTTGCAGGACGTTTCGCGGCTGGTTTGGCGGCGTGTTTCGCAGGTTTGGACGCCGCCTTAACAGGCTTCGCCTTAGCTTCTGGTCTCGTCGTCGCTACTGGTTTAGCCTCGGGCTTCGCCACGGAAGCCGGAACCGCCGCCGCGGCCGCAGCTTTCCCCTTGCCCTTCGCCACTTCGCCCTTTTTCCCGGGCGCAGCCGCGGCAGGCGCAGCAGCCGCAGCCTTCGGCCCGCGCCCGCGCCTGGGTGGCGGCGGAGGCGGCGGAGGCGGCGGCGCAAACGGCTTCAAGAATTTCAATGTCTCCGTCCGCGAGCGAAGTTTCCCGTCGAGCAGCAACATGAACACGTCACGCGCAATCTTCGGATACTCCGGCAACTGCGGAGTAATCAGCAGTTCCGTCATCTCAGGCAGCGGAATGCGCTGCTGCACTTGCCGCCACTTGGTCAGGAAGTTCTTGATCTTCTGCGCCACCGCCTGATTCCGCGCCGTCACTGCCAGAAACAGAATCATCTCCGGTCGTGCCGCAGACAGCAGATTCCACGTGCGAGACGGCGTCGCCGCTTCTTTCCCCGTCAGTCGCTTCGCCAGCTCTTTGGCGTGATCCTCGATGTCGCGCCACGACTCGATCAAATCCTTGCGCGGGATCTGCCGCCGCAAATCCGAGATGTCTTTATCGGAAAGCCGTGCCGTCAGGAAGTGCATCACCGCGGCCGATGGATCGACCGTATAGCCCAGATCCACCATCTGCTGCCGAGTCTTCATCAACTGCGCCAGCCCGTTTGTGTCCACCTTGGCCGACGACCAGTGTGAATGCAGCACCTTGAGCCAGTCTTCCTTTTCCAGGGTGCGCACCACGCTCAGTGGATCATCTTCATGCGCCAGTTGCGCAATCTCATGTCCCACGGCGCTGCGCAAAATGTGCTCGATGTATTTGTTTTCCTTGGCCGCGTTGTAGCGCTGCTGCGTGCGCTCCTCGAGCGGCCAGTGAAAGCGTGCCGCAAAACGTGTGGCGCGAATCAACCTCGAGGGATCTTCCACGAACGAATAATTGTGCAGGATGCGCAGCAGCTTCGCTTCAATATCCGCGACGCCGTTGAACGGATCAAGCAGCAGCCCGCGCGATCCTTCATTCAGCGACAGCGCCATGGCGTTCACCGTAAAATCGCGCCGGCGCAAGTCCTCTTGAATACTGGCCGGCGCAATCACCGGCGGCTTGCCCACCTTCTCGTACTCCTCGGTCCGCGCCATGCCGATCTCGGCGCGCACATTGCCCGGCAGCACCAGAAACAGCGTACGCACATCTTCATCGTGACCGGCGATTTGCGCGCCCGCCCGTTCAAAATCTTTTTGCAGCTTAAGGGGATTGCCCTGAACCGTAAAATCCAGGTCGCGGATCGTGAACCCGCTGATGATGTCGCGAATCGCGCCCCCGGTCAGGTAAAGAGTGATTCCCGCGGCGCGCGCTATGTCTTGCACCAGGTTGACGCCCTTCAACTGATCCGGCGTCAACCGGATTTCCATGGTGTAAATGTAATCAGCCATTCGTCGTCAAGCGTTCCAAGTCACGCAACCACCAGCCGCTATGTGGATTGTCATCCTAAGCGAGACGCCTTTTGGCTCGCTTCCTTGCCCGCGCATCGCGGGCGCAATCCAGCCTGCACCCAAGTTTTCCACAAGATTTCCACAGGATAACCCGGCCCGACCCCGGCGATGCCACTACGAATCCGACACAACTTACTCAATACAAAACACTTATGCAGACTTGAGCCGCGCCAAGGCAACTTAAAGGAATAACACAACGTTGACAATTTGGCTACTGCCAACGTGGATTCGCAGGATTTCCTCCGAATTGGTGCGAGAATCACGGTACCCGTTGTCCGCCTTCGGCAAGCACAATCGCTCTTGCCGAAAGCCGGAAGCCGGAAGCCGATTCATGCCCTCGACCCACAAGAAAGTCATCGTCCGCAAGATGGACCGGGATTCCGTCTCCGGCTACGTCTCGCCCACCCAATTCGTCAACGAAGGCAAACTAGAATTGCTCAACACCTCCGGCAACGTAGTCGCCATGGACCTCCGCGAGATCAAGGGCGTCTACTTCGTCCGCGAGTTCGGCGACTCAGAATCGCTCACCCGCAAGACCTTCACTTCCCGCCCCCGCTCCGAAGGCCTGTGGGTGCGCCTGCGCTTCAAGGACAACGAAATCCTCGAAGGCCTAATGCCCTCCGACCTAACCCAAAACCTGCCCGAAGGCTATCTAGTCAACCCACCCGACCAGCGCTCGAACACCCAACGCATCTTCGTCCCCCGCACCGCCCTGGAATCGCTGACGGTGTTAGCAGTAATCGGCGCAACCCGCCGCCCAAGACGCGGCCCCACCGACGACCAGCGCCAGGTACCGATGTTCGAGGAGTAATGATCGAAGAGTAAGTTTTCGATTTGTCATCCTGAGGAAGCGGAGTCCTGCGCGCCAAGCGCAGGACTCCCGACGAAGGATCTCTGCATTCGTGGCCTCTGCAGTCGGGGGCTGGCCCGGCCCAAATCACCGAGAGAGTGCCCCGTCCAAGCTCCGCTTGGGCGGGGCTTTTGACGTTACCGCGGCACTCCACGATCAACCGTCAGAACATCGACTCTGACATTTCCACAGCCCCGCTGTGACATCTGACCTTGCGCTCACATTCGAAGTTGCGTAATCATCGTCGAGGCAGTGACGGTCCAGAGAGATCGATTCAAGCCGCCCTAAACCGTCTGTTTTCAAGATTTTGGTATCTAAGTTCTTTGACAACAAGATTTTGCAAAATCCACTTTCCGAAACCCGCGCCAGGCAAGGTTTTCGGCGGTATCGAAATAAAAAAATATCTCGCCAGATCCGCCTCGAAGCCAAAAATGCTTCTTTCGCAGGATGCTCAGCAAACTTTATTCTGGCGGAGAAATCCACACAAAGAACTGACCCTGTTAACACGTCCAGAGAAGCAACGAAGGAAAGACTGAGGGGGAGGGACGCCCGTTATAAAAAGGTAAACATCGGCGGATGACGGTCACTGGAACTGGTGTAGGATTTACCCGCGTCCATCCATCGACCATGAAACTTTCTCAGATCGCCTCCGCCCTCAACGCGCGCCTCGAAAACGGCTCACCCGATACCGACATCACCGGCCTCAACGGCATCGAGCAAGCCGGCCCAGGAGAAATTACCTTTGTCGCGAATCAGAAGTACGCGCCCGCAGCGCGGCTCACCAAAGCCGCAGCGGTCATCGTCGCCGAGAATTTTCCCGCAATTCCCGCGGCCACATTGCGCGTCGAGGATCCGTATCTCAGCTTCGCGCGCGCTCTCGAACTCTTCCACCAACCGCTGCGCTATGCCCCGGGAGTGCATCCCACGGCAGTCATCCATGCCTCGGCGAAGATTGGACGCGAGGCCCACATCGGCCCTTACGTGGTCGTCGACGAGAACGTCGAGATCGGCGACCATGCGACGCTGCTGGCGCACGTGGTGCTCTATCGCGGCGTAAAGATCGGCGACAACTTTTTCGCCCACGCCCATGCCGTGGTCCGCGAAAATTGCCGCATTGGCAACAGCGTTCTGCTGCACAATGGGGTCGTGATAGGCTCCGACGGCTTCGGTTTCGCCAAGACCCTCGACGGATATTGGTTCAAGATTCCTCAGCCTTCCCCGGTCGTCATCGAAGACGACGTGGAAATCCAGGCGAACTCCTGCATCGACCGCGCCAGCGTCGGCGAAACGCGCATCCGGCGCGGCGTTAAGATCGACAACCTGGTGCAGGTCGGCCACGGATCGCAGGTTGGTGAAGATGCGTTGCTCTGCTCGCAGGTAGGCTTAGCCGGTTCCACGGAAATTGGCAATCGAGTGATTTTGACAGGCCAGGTCGGAGTGGTCGGCCACTGCAAGATCGGCGACGGCGCCATCGTCACGCCGCAGAGCGGTGTGGCAAATGATGTTCCCGCAGGCGCTCTGGTCAGCGGCGCTCCCGCCGTCGATCACAAATTGTGGTTGAAGTATTCCGCAATCCTGCCGCGATTGCCGGAAATGGCGCGGGCGCTCCGAGCGAAGACGCCGAAAGAGTAAGCGCAAATCTTACTTCTTCAGCTCCGAGGGCCAGTTCTGCACCAGCGTAAAAGGATCGCTGCTCTTGTTCAGATTTCCGCTGTTCAACAGAAATCTCTTTCCGTCGGCGCTCACGTCATAGGGTCCATACTCGCGCTGGACTCCAATTGCCTGGAACAAGGTATGGGGAGTGCCAAGCTGTACCGAGCTGCCGGACGCATTTACGTCGACCGCGACCAGATTGTCGGAAAGATCGAGATAGAAGATCTCCTTACTGTCTTTGCGCCATTTAGCCGACGCACCACCGACGCCGGAGACCTGCCACTTTGCACCCCCTCCAGGAAACGCCGTGATGTAAATTTCCCAGCGGCCCGACTCATTGCTCTGGTAAGCCATCCACTTTCCGTCCGGCGAAACCTCTGGGTAACGTTCCTCGAAAGTGCTCTGAACGATGGGAAACGGCTTGCCGTCGCCGAACAAAGGAAGCGCCCAGAGATGAAAACCTGTCTCGTTTTGTGGAATCCTGCGCTCGTATACCAGATAACGGCCGTCAGGTGAGCAACTGGCAGGAAATTCGCGGGTATCTTTGCTTTCCAGTACGATCCGCTCAGGCGTACTGCCGTCGGCCGCCTTGGCGACGATGTAAGGCGCTCCTGCGCCAGAGGAGTAGAAGATCGTTTTTCCGTCGGCCGACCATACTGGGTTTCCCTGGCTGTAGGGCCCGAAGGTCAGACGAGTGCTGGTTCCGCGCGTTAAGTCAAATATCCAGATGTCCCCAATTCCCTGCGCCCCGGCAAATATCTCGACTGCCACCTTGGTGCCATCAGGCGAGAGCCTCGGAACGAAATACCGATCGGACTGTGGTATTGAACTGATTTGCTTGCCATCTCTGCCCCACCAGACCAGGTTCCAGCCGCCTGAGGTGTCGCCCGATTGGTAGATCAGGGTGCCGGTGTTCGAACCCGAGAACATGGCGCGCACGGTGGCTCCGCTTATGGCCACGTGTTCCGCCACGGGCACAGGTTCGCCGCTGAGCTCGAGGCGGCTTGGGTTGAAGGGTTGCGCCATCAGAGTCTGGCCGCGCAGAAACAGAAGATGGCCCGAGGCGTAGACGGCCATGGTCTCGCTTTTCATGAGAACCTTGGATTCCAAGGTTCCCAGCTCTCCCACGTAAAGCACGGAAGGCTCTCCGGCGCGGGAGTTGCGCGACCAGTAGAGAAAGTGCTTGCCGTCCGGAAGAAAGGACGGCCAACGATGGCTGTTCTCCGCTTGAGCCAGATCCAGTTTGGAAGCCGGTTCAGGCGTTCCGCCGGCTGCGGATACGCGCAACAACGCCTGAGTAGTTGAAGGCGAAAACACGATGACGCCCTCTTTGCTCCACGCGCCACCCCGGCCGCCGACGCTGTCGCACAAGGTTTGTGGCGGGCCGCCCCCGGCGTTGATTTTTTTCATTTTGCCCGGAGTGAAGAAGCCAATCTCCCGGCTATCTGGAGACCAGAAAGGATACATGGCCTCCTCGGTACCGGGAAGAGGCTGCGCCGACAAGGACGTAAGCGGCCGGACATATAACAAGACTTTGCTTTTGTCATCGCGCGCGCTGAACGCGATTCGCGTTCCATCGGGCGAGAGCACAGCCGGACCCGATGCCGGCAGCATGGTCACGAACGATGTGCCCGGCGGCGGCAGGATCGACGACTCCACTACCGCCGCAGGCTTAGGTGCCTGGAGAACGTAAGCTGCCCCAACGGCCAATGCGATCAGCGCAGCGATCCCCGCAACCAGCCACGGAACTCGAGGGTTGCCAGAACCTTGCTGCAACGGCGCTGCGGATGCGCCCGCGGCCCGCGGCCCAGCCTCCGCCAGAGCTTCCAGTTGAATCCTGACGTCGTGCATGCAGCCGTAGCGTTGCTCGGGATTTTTCGCCAGGCAGCGCCACACGGTTTCATCAAGCCGCGGCGGTGAACTCGGCAGCACCGCGGAGATGCGTTCCGGCTCTCTGTCGAGAATCGCGCCCAGCACACTGAATTGCGACTTTCCCTCAAATGCTCTGCGCCCGGTGAACATCTCGTAGAGCACGCAGCCGAAACTGAAAATGTCCGATCGCGCATCCGCTTCCGCGCCCTGCAAAACTTCCGGCGCCATGTACTGGAACGTTCCGACCACGGTTCCCTTCTGCGTCAGCGGCGAAGCGGAACCGCTGAGCGCGGCCACGCTCATGGTCGGCGTGCTCGGCGTTAATGGACTGGCTCCGGAAGCGGAGCTTAATCCCGGCGCAGGCTTCGCTAAACCGAAGTCCATCAGCTTCGGCCCATTCCTGGTGAGCATGATGTTGGCGGGCTTCAGATCGCGATGCACGATTCCGCGCGCGTGCGCTTTGTCGAGCGCATCGGCGATCTTGATCGCAATCTCGAGCGCTTCTTCAAGCGGCATCGCGCCGCGGTGCAGCCGGTCGGCCAGAGTCTCGCCGTCCAGATGCTCCATGACCAGGAAATCCACGCCGTCCTGTGAGCCAATGTCGTGCAAGGTGCAGATGTTGGGATGATTCAGCGAGGAAATCGAGCGCGCCTCGCGCTCCATGCGCTGCCTTAGATCAGGATTGGAAGACAGATGCGCCGGCAAAACCTTGATGGCTACATCGCGCCCCAGGCGCGTATCGCGAGCGCGATAGACTTCGCCCATGCCGCCCGCGCCCAGCGGCGCCTGGATCTCATACGGCCCGAGTTTTGTACCAGCGGCGAGGCCCACGGTTGGCTGGGATTATAGCGTGAAATGACAAAGTAGAATCGTTACGAAGCATTTCAAGCGGTAGGGCATCATGCAGGCAACCCCAACGGCTGATCAGTGAACATAGTTTACGGCCATGACCGGAGTGATGGTCCGGGCCGTGTTGCGGGCAGGCCCAATCAGCCGTGCTCCGAAGATCACGCCCACGCTGCGTTTCCAGTTGTATTCGATCGCCGGCGCAAAACCAAATTCCTGGCTGAATCCAGAGTTCAATTGCACGGGTTGGTTGGCATCCAGAATGTTGTAGCCCGCCACCGCGGTATTTCCCTGATGACGGTAGATAGCATCGAGCGCCAGCACCCAGCTACGCGTCACGCTGTATTCCCCGGCCGCGTCGATGAGTAAGGTGCTCCCGGGATTGGCGTGGCCACGGAATCCTGCTTCCGTGCCGTAAACGCTGACGTCCTGTACATTCACGTTGTTCGAAAACGCCTGCGTCAGGTTGAATCGCGCGCGCAGAATGCGGCCATTGGGCAGCCAGAAAAACGTCTGCGAAAAAAGTCCGAGCGTCGTGGTGCAGGCCCCTGCTCCGAAGCCGTCGCTGGGTCTAGTGCCGAGCTGGTCATACCTTCCAGTGGGAAACGTCTCCTGTACGTTGATGGAGGTCGTAGGGATCCAGCGGCCTTCGTGAAACTGCGAGATTCGATATTGGGCCTGCACGGTGAGATCGCCCAGACCAATGCCGGCGCTATTCAGGCCCGCGCTGACGTCGTTGTAGCCGAACGTGGGAATCAGACCAACCGTGAACTTGTTCGCAAGGCCATAGTTGATGTAGGTTAGCGATCCGAAGCCGTTGGAATGCGGAGCGCTGACACGAGCGCCGCTTGAATTGTAGAAGCCTTGCGTGGTCGCATCGTAGACGTAAGGCTCAATCAGGACATGTCCGCGCGGCAAAGTCGCGGCCGACGGCGCCAGCAATGGGCCGGTCCACCACGCATCATCGAGCGACTGACGAGCCGCACCGGTTTGCGGCGAGGGTTGCTGTTGCGCATCCATATCGGCAACTCCCAGGAGCAAACCAACGATCACCAGCGCCGCAAACTTGACATGTCTCACCATGGCCTGCCAGGAATTGGACGCGCGTCCGCGCCGGATGTCACGAAGATCGATCCCTACTTCGCCGATAATGAAGTGAACTAGTGTTGAAATACAAGAAGTAGACCTGGAAAAACAATAATCGTTTTCGAACTTACAGGAATCGATGAAGGCACTCAAACTTTCAGCGTTTGCTTCGTTCGATATTCGTCCGGCAGACCGCTATCAATCGCGACCCGAACTTTTTCCATCAAACAATCCCGGCTGCCGAAATCCTTGGGCTCAATCGGCGGATGAAAGATCACTGTCGCGGTCCCCGGCTTGATCGCGAACCTTCCCTTTGGCATCACGTAGTGTGTGCCCGTAATCGTCACCGGAACTACCGGAACTCCGCACTCCATCGCCAGATAAAACGGTCCCTTCTTAAACGGCATCAGCTTGCCGTCGAAGGAGCGATGGCCTTCCACGTAGATGGTCATATTCAGGCCCTGCTGCACGACCTGCTTCGCGAACCGCACCGACTCGATCCCTGCATCGCGATTTCCGCGATCCACCGGCACCAGCGACCCCATCCGCATCGCCTGGCCCAGGATCGGATAGCTGAACAATTCCTTCTTCACCATCACTGAAGTGCGCCGCGGAATCAGAGGAATCGTAATTGGCGGATCCAGGTTCGACACGTGGTTTGACATGAAGATGTAGGTGCGCGCCGGGTCCAGCTTGTCGAGTCCGACGGTTTGCACGCGCACTCCGGTCAGGCGAACCCCATTCCACGCACCAAACATGAACAGGCGGTAGAGCAGGCGAATGTCGCCCGTGATGAACGTCCAGGGGAATCCGATCAGCGCCGCCAGAGGCGCGGCCAGCCCCCAGAAAGTCAGCATCACGATGGTGCGGATCATATTGGGTGTGCCCCCTACAGCGAGTGTGCCCCTAGCGTGGGTGAGCCGCTTTGGGAGTCTCCGCCTCGCCCTTCAGCCAAGCGGCCCGGCGGGCCCGCTGTTCCGCGGTAACTTTCTCAATATCTTTGAGCTCGTATGACTTTTCTTCGCGGCTCCCCACTTTCCACTTCAGGTCACGCTCCCCGCCGCGCCGGGCACGGACCTTCAACGCAATCGTGTCGCCCGGCGTAAGCTGCGCCATTTCCTCCGAGAATTCCTGTGCGGCCATCTTGCCGCCGATTTCCAGAATCGCCTCGCCCACTTGCAGACCGGATCGCTCCGCGTCGCTGCCGGGAACCACCGCTGCCACGGTCATGGGACCGTCAAAGTTTCGCGAGGCCACAAACCCCGCGTCCGCTACATTATTCGTTCCCTCCATCAGACGAAGTCCGACGCTGCGGAAGAAGTCATTCCAAGGAATCTCCGCGGTACCCGAGACGTACTTCGCAAAAAACCATCCCAGATCCGCATGGCTCACCGCCTCGGCAGCCTCGCGTACGCCGTCAGAGTCGGGGAAAAACAGTCCCTTCTTTGCGTAATTCTGATTCATCCATTGAAAGACTTCGCGCAAGGACGCCTGTCCGTGGCTCGCCTCGCGCACCGCCAAATCCAGCGTAATGCCCAACAACTCGCCTTTGTTGTAGTAGGAAATGCTGCGCTCCGGACGCCGATAGTACGCGTCGCCTTCCAGCCAGGCATCCAGACTCGACTCTTCCGCCGATTGCGTCAGGTGGGCTGGACGCCGTTCGAGTTCGCCGATCCCTGACGCCAGCTCTTGCTCGAAGTGGGGCTCGTCGAGCAACCCACCGCGCAACTGGATAAAGTCTGCCGCCGTGCTGGTGCATCCCTCGCTGAACCAAAGCGCCCGCGTGTAATTCGCTCTTGTGTAATCTACCGGCTCAAGCGTTTGCGGACGGATGCGCTTCACGTTCCACAGATGAAAGAACTCGTGCGCCGTCACCGAAGCCAGCGCTTCGGGAGCCTTTGCCAACACGTCCGCATTCAGCGCAATCGCGGTGGAGTAGGCGTGCTCCATGCCCCCACCGCCCGGCCCGCGCGGGAAGTGGTAAAGAAACATGTAGTTCTCGAAAGGACGATCGTCCATCCAACTCGTCGCGGCCGCCACAATCTTGTGCAGCATGGAGGTAATCCTTTCCATGTCGTAGTCGCCGGATTCGGCGTCAGCGATCACGCGATAATGGCCGCCACCTTCGTCAAAATCCGATTCCCGGAACATTCCGATCTCGACCGGAGAATCCACCAGCCGGTCGTAGTTTTCCGAACTAAACCCGCCGTCGGGCATTGACGCCAACGGCGTGGCCACGTGCCATCCCGCGGGAACCTGGCTAAAGCGCACGACCATCGGCCCGTTCCGCGCGTCCACGGGATACATGAGAATCTGCGCCAGATTAAGAAATGCATGATGCGAGTTGAACTGGGCGCCGAAGGGCCCGGGCGAATCCAGAAAGATCTGATACTCAACCACGGCGCCGCCTTGCGCATCCGAAAGCTGCCACCGGCTCTTGTCCAACGCTTGCACGGCGAGCGAGTGGCCCGCGCGGTCTTTCGCCCGCACCCAGTTCACGTATTGCGCGAAGTCACGCACCTGATACAGCGCGTTCCACACCGGAAGCTGAAGCTCCCTTTGCGCTGCGCCTTCGGGCAATATGACCTGCACCTCCACCAGATGCTGCTCGGGATTTGTCAGCGAAACTATGTAGTTGGTTGCAGCGCCGGAACGCGCCAGAGTGAGCCACGTCAGAAGAACCCAGCGAACAATCTGGCGCGCCAGGCCTCCCGTCGTGATCGAATACTTCATCGCCTCCCCGCTGCATTCGCTGCATTGAGACCTGCAGCCTCGCCCGCCAGCGCCCGCAACCGCGCCGGCAGTTTCTCGTAGATTCCGCCAAAGCCGCCGTTGGAAAGAATCACCACCACATCGCCGCTGCGCATCTCCGGAGCGATCGTCTGCACGATCCCATCCGCGTCCGCAATCAACCGCGCGCGGCTGCCATGTTTTTGAATGTCCGCCGCCAGTTCCGGTAACTCGAGCCGCTCATTCTCCGGCACCGTCTCCGAACGGAACACGCCTGCCACGATGATTTCGTCCGCCAGCGCCAGGCTCCGTGCCA
>Ga0302324_100022164_pt1 | contig 12354 bp, 9 predicted proteins | sample Palsa_T0_1_FD_201949 | JGI IMG/M metagenome (GOLD analysis project Ga0302324, IMG submission 201949) | Peat permafrost microbial communities from Stordalen Mire near Abisko, Sweden - Palsa_T0_1 | ecosystem: Environmental > Terrestrial > Soil > Palsa > Peat permafrost | place: Sweden: Abisko...
CGAGCGGAGTTATCCTATCTTCATAGGTGAAAGTCTCCTTGCTGACCTGGGCAAGCGTTGCGCGGAACTAAAATTGGGCCGGCGTTGCGTCATCATTTCGGACCAGAATGTTGCGCCTCATTATGCCGACAAGGTGGCCGCCTATTTGCGCAAAGCCGGTTTTGAATCGATGCTCGTGACCATTCCGGCCGGTGAGACTTCCAAGAGCCTAAAGACCTTCCAAACTTGTTGCGACAGGCTGGCCGGGCATCGCCTTGAGCGTAAATCCTTCATTGTCGCGTTGGGCGGCGGCGTCGTTGGCGATTTGGCGGGATTTGTCGCGTCCGCCTATTTGCGCGGCATTTCGTTCGTGCAAGTTCCCACGACGTTGCTGGCGCAAGTGGATAGTTCCGTGGGCGGCAAAGTCGGCGTCAATTTGAAAGCGGGAAAAAACCTGGTCGGCGCTTTTCATCAGCCGCGTTTGGTGTTCTGCGATCTGACGACGCTGCGGACATTGCCCTTGCGCGAATTCCGTTCCGGCCTGGCGGAGGTCATCAAATACGGCATCATTTACGATGCGGCTTTGTTTGCGCGCCTAGAGAAAGATTTGCCCAAGCTGCTGCGGCGCGACAGCAAAGTTTTGGCGGAAGTAATCGCACGTTGCTGCGAGATTAAGGCAGAGATTGTGGCGCAGGACGAAACTGAGACAGGCGTGCGCGCCATCCTTAATTTCGGCCACACCATCGGACATGCCATCGAAGCCATCGCGGGCTACGGGAAGTATTTGCACGGCGAAGCCATCGCGATCGGGCAAGTGGCCGCAGCGAAGCTCTCGGTACACGCCGCCGGGTTGCCGCCGGGAGAATCTGCGCGCATTGAGGAATTCTTCCGCCGCGCCGGGCTTCCCACCGGCATTACACTGACGGCGCGTCAGCAAACCTCATTGCTCGACGCCATGCGGCTGGACAAAAAAGTCAGCGACGGCCAAATACGATTTGTTTTGGCGCGGCGCATCGGTCAAGTCGAGCCGGGGCATAAAATCAGCCCGGACTGGATTCGCGAGGTTTTGGCTGAGAGTTGCCAATGAGCCAAACCGTGGGTAATCTGCGGCGTGGTTTTGGTCATAGATAATTACGATTCGTTCACCTACAACCTCGTCCAATATCTGGGCGAGATGAAGGTGGCGTTGGAGGTCCGCCGCAACGACCAAATTTCCCTCGACCAAATTCGCGAGATGAATCCCGAGCGCATACTGGTCTCGCCCGGCCCTTGTTCGCCGCGCGAATCCGGGTTGTCCAATGACATTATCAGCGGGTTTGGGAAGAAGGTGCCGTTGCTGGGGGTTTGCCTCGGGCATCAATGCATTGGTTATACCTTTGGTGGGAACGTCATTGTCAACTATCGCATCATGCATGGCAAAACCTCCCTCATCCGCCACAACGGCAAAGACCTCTTCCGCGACATGCCTAATCCTTTCGCCGCCACGCGTTATCATTCACTGGTGATTCAGCGCGAGTCTTTGCCCGATTGCCTGGAAGTCACGGCCGAAACTGAGGAGGGAGAAATCATGGGTGTACGCCACAAGGAATACCCGATCTGGGGCGTGCAATTCCATCCTGAAAGTATTCTGACGGAAAGTGGCCGCATGATTCTAAAGAACTTCATGTCGTTGACGGCTTGATCCGTTTTCCGCCTGAGAATTTCCTTGCGGGCGGCCCGCGCCTCGTAAATTGTAAGGTCAATTTACGAATCCATTGAACGCTCCGGCCCCACATTTTGATTTCCAACGCAAGGCGCGCGAGGAAATGATCCACGAAGGTTTCCAGCCTGATTTTCCCGCGCAAGTTTGCAGCGATGCCCAGTCCTTGCGGGCGGCTACAGATTTGAGCGAGGGAATATGCGACCTGCGCTCTTTGCTTTGGTCTTCCATCGACAACAACGATTCGCGCGATCTCGACCAGATTGAATGGGCCGAGCGCAAGCCAGATGGGAGCATCCGGGTTCTGGTGGCTATTGCTGATGTCGATGCCGTTGTGACTAGTAAGTCGGCCATCGATGTCCATGCCCGGGCCAATGCGACTTCGGTCTATCCCGGCGGCCCTGTTTTCCCCATGCTTCCGGAGAGGTTGTCCACCGATCTAACTTCGCTCAAGCCGGATGCAGACCGCCGGGCCATCGTGATGGAATATGTGGTCGGCAACGATGGAAAAGTGATTTGTGCCGATGTTTGCCGAGGGCTGGTTCGTAATCATGCCCAGTTAAATTACAACCAAGTCGGAAGCTGGTTGGAAAGCCCGAACCCGGCCGCGTTGTCACCGTTCAAACTGGCGGGCTTGAGTGAGCAATTGCTCCTGCAAAATGAAGCGAGCAAACGACTCAAGACCTACCGCAAGCAGCATGGCGCTTTGGTTTTTGGCAGCGTGGAAAGCGTGCCAAGCATCGTCAACGATGTGGTGCATGGTTTTGATTTAGTGAAGGACAATGCCGCGCGCGACCTCATTGAAAGCTTCATGGTGGCGGCGAATGTCGCCATGGCCGAGTTTCTGCGCAAGAGCAATTGTCTCTGTTTGCGCCGCGTTGTCCGCACGCCCAAGCGATGGGATCGCATCCAAGCCTTGGCGGCGCCGCTGGGCGTGAAGTTGCCTGATGCGCCCGACGCGCGCGCCCTTAGTGATTTTCTGGCCCAAAGGCGCTTGGCCGACCCGGATCATTTTCCGGATTTGTCTCTCGCGGTCGTAAAATCCCTTGGACCGGCCGAATATGAAGTCGAGCATCCGGGCGCGGAACACGAGGGCCACTTCGCTTTGGCGGTGGATGATTATTCCCACGCCACCGCGCCCAACCGCCGCTACGCTGACCTGACGATGCAACGTTTGTTGAAGGCCTGCATGGCCGGAGCGCCCGCCCCATTTTCCGAAAGGGAACTATCGGACCTGGCGACCCATTGCACCGAACGCGAAACCGCTTCGCGGCATGTTGAGCGCTTCATGAAAAAAGTGGCTGCGGCGGTCATGCTTGCCCCGCAAGTGGGGAAAGTGTTTGACGCCATTGTCACCGGCGTTTCTCCCAAAGGCACCTTCGCCCGCTTGTTGACTGTTCCGGCGGAAGGACGAATGGTGCGCGGCGAGCGCGGACTGGACATTGGGGATAGAATCCGCGTCCGTCTGGCCGGAGCGGATGCCGGCAAAGGATTCATAGATTTGGAGCCTGCACGTTGAAACACTTTTGCGTAAGAAGATGAAGCCCACGAAATCAGTCAAACAGCTTTCCACCTTTTCATTCCCCACCAAAATTTTATTCGGCGCCGGCGCACTGGCCTCGTTGCCTTCGATGCTCGGCGAGCTGAAGATTCGCCGCCCTTTAATCGTCACCGATGCCGGCATTCTGCCGACCGGCGCTTTCGCAAGTTTGCAGAAAGTTTCCGGCGGCGAATGGCCGGTGTTCTCCGGCGTGCATCCCAATCCAACGGTGGAAGACGTGGAAGGAGCTGCCCACGCTTTTCGGGCGGGACGATGCGACGCGGTGCTGGCCTTCGGCGGCGGCAGTCCGCTGGACGCCGGGAAAGCGGTCCGCCTGCGTCTCAAAAGGCCCAAGCTAAGCCTGGCGAATTATGATTGGACGCTGGACTGGAGCGGGCTGGCGCCTTTCATCGCCATTCCCACCACCGCCGGGACCGGAAGCGAAGTTGGCCGGAGCTCGGTTATCACGGTGGATGGTCGTAAGCGTGGATTTTTCCAACCGGCTCTGTTGGCGGCCTTTGTTATTCTCGACCCCGAATTGACCGCAGCGCTTCCGCCGCGTCTGACGGCCGCGACGGGCGCGGATGCGCTGACGCACTGCATTGAATCTTACACTTCCCCGGTTTTTCATCCTTTATGCGACGGCATTGCGTTGGAGGGGCTGCATCTCATTGCCCAGGCGTTGCCTCGCGCTGTCAAAAATGGAAATGATTTGGAGGCGCGCGGGCACATGCTGATCGCCGCCTCCATGGGTGGCATTGCTTTTCAGAAAGACTTGGGAGTGGTGCATTCTCTTTCGCATCCGCTTTCGACAATTTGCGGACTGCATCACGGCACCGCCAATGCGCTGACCTTGCCCGCCAGTATGGAATTCAATGCTAAACGCCGCCCGGGCCTTTATCACCGTGTGGGCGTGGCCTTGGGTTTGAACAATCCGGATGATCGCACCACGATTGCGTTTATCCGCTCTTTTCTGGAAGTCATTGGGCTTGCGCCGGGATTGCGTCATTACGGCGTTAAGCCTTCGCAATTCCCCGCGCTCACGACTCAGGCCCTGGCGGATTCCTGCCACAAGACCAACCCTGTGCCTGTCACCAAGAAGGATTTGCGGCAACTGTACGAAGCTTCTTACTGACGCTATGAACTTTCCCACGCAGTTGGTTCTCAACGGCAAACTTCAAGCGGCCTCGGACGGCAAAAAATCGCCGCTCGTCAACCCGGCCAATGACGAACCAATCTGCGAAGTAGCCGCGGCCACAGTGCGCGATGTCGAAACCGCTGCAACAGGCGCGCAGCGCGCCTACGAAAAGGAATGGCGCGACATCAAACCCTCGCGCCGGGCGGAAATTCTCTTTCGCCTCGCCCAGGAAATACGTTTGCGCGCCGAAGAATTGGCCCAACTGGAGATGCTCAACATCGGCAAGCCGATCGCCGATGCGCGTGACGAAATCGCGTTAGGTGCCCGCACGTTCGAGTATTATGCGGGAGCGGTTTCCAAGTTTTGCGGGCAGACCATCCCGGTGGGACGCGGAGGATTCGACTTTACACTCCGCCAGCCGATGGGAGTAGTGGCGGCCATTGTCCCTTGGAACTTTCCTTTTCCCATCGCCTGTTGGAAGGTGGCTCCGGCCCTCGCTGCGGGCAATGCCGTCATCCTCAAGCCGGCCAGTCTCTCGCCCTTGACGGCTTTGCGCCTTGGTGAATTGGCTCTGACCGCCGGCCTTCCACCCGGAGTCTTGCAAGTGCTGGCCGGTTCTGGAGGCGACATCGGTCAGGCGCTGGTGCTGCATCCGCTGGTACGCAAAATCGGATTCACCGGATCGACCGCCGTGGGTTCAAGCATCATGAAAATGGCCGCTCAAGACATTAAGCGCGTTTCCCTCGAACTGGGCGGCAAATCGCCGAACATTGTTTTTGCCGATGCCGATTGGGAACAAGCCGCTCGCAGCTCGCCTATGGCCGTGTTTGGCAATGCCGGACAGGATTGCTGCGCACGCAGTCGAGTTTTTGTTGAACGCCGCATTTTCAAAAAATTCGTTGATATATTTGTGGAAGCAACGGCAGCGCTGATCGTCGGCGACCCGGCCAAGGCGACGACACAAGTAGGGCCTTTGGTTTCGCGCCAGCAAAGGGAAGTTGTGGAAGGCTTCCTGGCCGGCGCTCGCAGTTCCAAGCGTCACCTGTGCGGCGGCCAACGATTGTTCAAGAAGGGCAATTTTCTCAGTCCCGCCGTGGTGCTTGGATGTGAAACTTCCGATGAAATTTGGCGTCAGGAAGTTTTTGGACCGGTCGTCTGCATCCGCGCTTTCACCAGCGAGGACGCCATGTTGGCGGAAGTCAACGATTCGCCCTACGGGCTAAGCGGTTCTCTTTGGACGCGCGATTTGCAGCGGGCCTTGCGCGTGGCCAAGCGCGTCGAGAGTGGCGTTTTGAGTGTCAATACTCATTCGAGTGTCCATCTGGAAGCTCCGTTCGGTGGGTTCAAACAAAGCGGCCTGGGTCGCGATTTGGGCCTGGCCGCGATGGAGAGTTATACCGAGCTGAAGAATGTGTATATTGCGGAATAACATTTATGCCGTCTCTTAACCTCGCTCAACTCAAAGCCAAGCTAAGCCGCGGCGAGCTGGACACCGTCCAAGTTGTTTTTCCGGACGTTTTTGGACGGTTGCTGGGCAAGCGCGTGACGGCCCGCCATTTCACCGATTCCATCCTGGCGCACGGAACGCATGCCTGCAATTACCTCCTTACAGTTGACATGGAAATGGAGCCTATTCCGGGCTTCAAACTGGCTAATTGGGAATCGGGCTACGGGGATTTTGCGCTCAAGCCCGACTTTTCGACGCTACGTCTGATACCCTGGCAACCTCGGTCCGCACTGGTCACGTGCGATTTGTTTCAGCACGATGGCGCACCGGTGGAAGAATCGCCGCGCCAGGTTTTGCGCCGGCAAATACAGCGGCTGGCCGCCAAACGGCTTTCGTGCATGGCCGCCAGCGAATTGGAATTCTTCCTTTTCAATCAAACCTATCATGAGGCGGTGGCACGGCATTTCATCGACTTGACTCCATCCAGCGATTATCGAATTGACTATCAGGTTTCTCAACCGGCCCGGGACGAAGTCATCTTGAAGGCCATGCGCCAATTTATGGATGAGGCGGACGTGCCCATCGAGTCCTCCAAAGGGGAATGGGGTAAGGGGCAGCACGAGGTGAATTTTATTTATGACGAACCGCTGGCCATGGCCGACCGGCACACTGTTTTTAAACAGGGCGCCCGCGAAATCGCCGCGCAAAATGGCAAGTGCGTTACGTTCATGGCGAAGCCCGACGCCGCGGAAGTCGGCAGTAGCTGTCATATCCACATCAGCCTTTGGAGCAAGGGACGAAATCTCTTTTGGGATGCCGAGAAAAAACAAGGATCGAAAATATTCCGGCAATTTCTGGGCGGGCTGATGAAGTATGGCCGGGAGCTTTGCTATTTTTTTGCGCCCAGCATCAACGCCTATAAGCGCTACCAGCCGGGAAGCTGGGCGCCGACGAAAATGGCCTGGGCTTTCGATAATCGCACGGTCGGTTATCGCGTGGTCGGCGAGGGAAATTCATTTCGAATCGAGAACCGGATGCCCGGCGCTGATGCTAATCCTTATCTAGCCTTTGCCGCGATGATGGCGGCGGGTCTGGCCGGGATGGAGGAAGGTTTGGATTGCGGCGCGGTCTATAAGGGCAACGCCTACGCTGACTCAAAGTTGCCGAGTTTGCCCACCTCCCTTCACGAAGCGGCGGACTTACTTGACAAGAGCCGACTGGCCCGCAAAGTGATGGGCGATGCCGTGGTGGAATTCTACGCTCACTCCGCCCGGGCCGAAGCGCGCTCCTACGATAACGCCGTGACCGATTGGGAAAAGAAACGGTATTTTGAAAGGATCTGAGTCCGTGACCGTCGATCTTAATCGCTTTGGATTTGGCGCAGTGTTAGTCTTCAACTCTTGATCGTTGATCTTGAAATCGTTCGCAGAGCCTTGTCCGAGGACGTCGGCACGGGCGATGTGACCACGCTGGCCACGGTGCCGTCCGACTTAATGGCCGCTGCCATATTGGTCGCGAGGGAACCTTTGGTCGTTTGCGGACTGCCGGTGGCGGAGGCGGTTTTCAAGGAAGTCTCAGCCCAGATTGAAATCGAGCGCCACGCCGAGGATGGCCGGCACGCTCAGCGCGGAGAGACCCTTTTGCGCTTGCGCGGTCCGGCGGGTGCCTTGCTCACTGCGGAGCGGGTCGCGCTCAATTTTGTCCAGCGACTTTCCGGTGTGGCCACCTTGACCTCGCGCTTCGTCGAGGCGGTGGCGGGAACAAAAGCGCGCATTCTCGACACCCGCAAGACCACACCCGGGCTGCGTCAGTTGGAAAAATACGCCGTGGCCTGCGGCGGCGGCACAAATCATCGGGCCGGTCTTTATGATCGCGTCTTGATCAAGGACAACCATTTGGCCTCCCTGCGACTGGAGCCCCCCAATGCGATTGACGCGGCCGTGCGCCGCGCGCGCGCGAAATATCCCAAGCTGGAAATAGAAGTCGAAGCCGACACCTTGGAACAGGTGGAGCAGGCGGTGATGGCCCGGGCGGATATCATTCTGCTCGACAACATGTCGAACGAGGATTTGCGCGCGGCCGTCTGGCTGGTCAACGGGCGCGCCCGGACGGAAGCCAGCGGCGGAGTTTCGCTCGCAGCAGTGCGGTCCATTGCCGAAACGGGCGTGGATTTCATTTCGGTCGGAGCTTTGACGCACTCGGCGCGGGCCATGGACGTGGCCTTGGATTTTGAAGCCGCGTCATGAGCGTGGACGCCAAAATCTTGTCCGCCCTGCGGGCCGCTCCTTTGGGGATTTCGGGCACCGAACTTTCCCGGAAATTAGATATGACTCGCGCCGGAGTTTGGGGGCATATCGAGGATTTGCGCGCGCTGGGCTACGACATCGAAGCCAGCCCCCATCTTGGTTACCGCTTGTTGGGTTCGCCTGACACTCTGCATGCGGACGATCTGTTATCGCGCCTGGGAAAAGTGCGGGTGATTGGACGCGAGATTCACGTTTTCCAGGAAACGACTTCGACCAATGACGTCGCCGCGCGCCTGGCCCGGGGCGGCGCGAAGGAAGGCGCGGTTGTTTTCGCCGAATCTCAAACCAAGGGCCGTGGCCGCATGGGACGCACCTGGATTTCGCCCGCCGGTAAAGGTCTTTGGTTTACGGTCTTGTTGAGGCCGGGCTTTCCACCGCAAGCCGCGACTCAATTAACCGTCGCCGCCGCCACCGCCCTCGCTCGCGCCGTCACGTTGCAAACCGGCATCGTGCCCGAAATCAAGTGGCCGAATGACATCCTGATTAAGGGTCGAAAGATTGCCGGCATCCTCACGGAAATGCGCGCCGAACTGGATCGCGTGCAGGAAGTGCTTCTGGGCATTGGTATGGATGTCAACCTGGAGCCTGACGATTTTGCGGACGACCTCAAGCGCACCGCCACGTCGCTCAGGATTGAGACCGGACAGAAAGTGAATCGCTCCGAATTGGCCTTGGCCGTTTTGCGTGAATTGGATCGCGATTATCAGATGGTTCTGGAAGGTGATTTTCAGCGGCTGGCCGAGCAATGGGAAGAACGATGCAGCACCTTGGGACGCCAAGTGGCCATTCGCGTCGGCGACCGCGTCATACGCGGGCGCGCCGAATCGTTGGACAGCGACGGCGCTCTGCTCGTGCGCGGTCTGCACGGGCATTTGGAGCGCATCGTCGGCGGCGACGTGACGGTCACGCTGGACTAATACCGATAATGCTCCGGTTTGTAAGGGCCGTCCGGGGAAACGCCCAAATACTCGGCTTGCTTGCGCGTTAATTGGGTAAGTTTGACCCCGATCTTTTCCAAGTGCAGGCGGGCCACTTCTTCATCCAATTTCTTGGGCAAACGATAGACCTCGGGCTTGTAAGAGTCTTTATGCTGCCAAAGATCAAGCTGCGCCAGGACCTGGTTGGAAAAGGAATTCGACATGACAAAGCTGGGATGGCCCGTGGCGCAACCCAAATTCACCAAACGTCCCTCGGCCAGGAGGTAAATGCAGCGCCCATCGGCAAAGGTGTACTTGTCCACTTGCGGTTTGATGTTCAGTTTCTTGACGCCGGGGGCTTCATTGAGGCGGTCCACCTGAATCTCGTTGTCGAAATGGCCGATGTTGCAAACGATGGCCTGGTCTTTCATCTTCTTGAGGTGGTCCAGGGTAATCACGTCGCAGTTGCCGGTGCACGTAACGTAAATATCAGCGCGGCCCAGTGTGTCCTCAAGAGGCGCGACCTCAAAGCCCTCCATCGCCGCTTGCAGCGCGTTAATTGGATCGATCTCCGTCACGATCACACGCGCGCCAAAGCCCCGCAACGAATGCGCCGAGCCTTTGCCAACATCTCCATAACCGCAGACGCAAGCAACCTTGCCGGCCACCATGACGTCCGTCGCCCGCTTGATACCGTCGGCCAAAGATTCGCGACAGCCGTAGAGGTTGTCGAACTTGGACTTGGTGACGGAATCATTGACATTGATGGCCGGAACCAAAAGTTTCCCGGCCTCTTTCATTTGGTAAAGCCGATGCACGCCGGTGGTGGTTTCTTCGCTGACGCCCTTCCAATCCTTGACCACGCCATGCCAGAAACGCGGTTGTTCTTTGGCAATGCGTTTGAGGAGGTTTTTGATGACGTCCTCTTCGTGGGAGGCGCTACTCGTGTTGACCCAGCCATCGCCGTTTTCGAGTTCGTAGCCTTTATGGATGAGCAAAGTGGCGTCGCCACCATCGTCAACAATTAATTGCGGCCCCTGGCCGTTGGGAAAGGCCAACGCCCGGAAAGTGCAATCCCAATACTCTTCCAGCGATTCACCTTTCCACGCGAAAACCGGGAGGCCTGCTTTGGCAATGGCCGCAGCGGCGTGATCCTGCGTGGAGAAAATATTGCAACTGGCCCAGCGCACATTCGCTCCCAGCGCGGCCAGGCTCTCGATCAAGACTGCTGTCTCAATAGTCATGTGCAGCGAACCGGTGATGCGGACGCCTTTAAGAGGTTTGGCGGCGGCATACTTGCGGCGAATGGACATCAGGCCGGGCATCTCGTGCTCGGCGATGTCGATGGCCTTGCGGCCATACTCAGCCAGGCTTAGGTCTTTGACTTTGAAATCGGCGGCGCTGCCAATTTTGGCGGCGGGTGCGAGCGAGGGTTTTACTCGGCGTGAAGGAGAAAGTTTTACAGGCATAAAGTTGGAGTATTATTTTGACAGATGATTATTTGGCGGCTTTTTTCAAGGCTGCGGCCTTGTCGGTTTTTTCCCAGGTAATGCTGTTCAGATCATCAATTTTGCCGAAATGACCATAGTTGGTGGTCTTGGAGTAAATGGGACGCAGCAGATTCAATTGCTTGATAATGGCCGCCGGCTTGAAGCTGAAAACTTCCCGCACGGCTTGCTCGATTTTCTCATCGCTGACGACTCCTGTCCCGAAGGTGTCGATGCAAATGGAGACCGGATCAGGATAACCAATGGCGTAGGCGAATTGAATTTCTGCGCTCGTCGCCAACCCGGCGGCAACGATGCTTTTGGCCACGTAGCGCCCCATGTAGGCCGCGCTGCGGTCCACCTTGGACGGGTCTTTTCCGCTGAAAGCGCCGCCCCCATGCCGGCCCATGCCGCCGTAGCTGTCCACGATGATCTTGCGCCCGGTCAGACCGGTGTCTCCCTGCGGCCCGCCGATGACAAAACGCCCGGTGGGATTGATCAAAAACTGAGTCTTCTTGTCCAGCATGGCCGCCGGCAGAACTTTGTGGACGATTTCCTTGATAATGAAATCCTTGATTTCCTTATGTTTGACGTCAGCCGAGTGCTGGGTGGAGACAACCACGTTCACAATGCGCACCGGCTTGTTGTTTTCGTACTGCACAGAGACCTGCGTTTTGGCATCTGGGCGAAGCCACGCCACTTTCCCCATCTTGCGCACACGGCTTAACTCACGCCCGAGGCGGTGGGCGTACATGACCGGGGCCGGCATCAACTCCGGTGTATCGTCGCAGGCGTAACCGAACATGAGTCCCTGGTCTCCCGCCCCTTGCTCGTCGCTCTCTTTTCCCTCGGCCGCCCGGGCATCGACTCCCTGGGCGATGTCAGGACTCTGGCGAGTCAAAAGATTCGTGATAAATACCTTCTCAGCGTGAAACACATCATCATCGTTGACATAACCAATGTCGGCGATGCACTCGCGGACGATGTCGTTGATGGAAACCTTGGCTTTGCTGGTGATTTCGCCGCCCACGATGACCATATTGCTCTTGGCATAAGTCTCGCACGCCACGCGGCTGCGCGGGTCCTGCGCCAGATAGGCATCCAGCACGGCATCGGAGATCGTATCGCACACTTTATCGGGATGACCTTCGCCGACCGACTCGGAGGAAAAGATGAAATTTTTGTTCATATTTAAAATTGACTAAGAGACATATTGACGTATCTTGATAGGAAGATATATAGCTTTTTGGGCGGAGTCAATTTTTATTTTTCGATGCTGGGCACTTTAAAAACATTGCGAGCACTTTCGGATCCGACGCGATTGCGCATCGTTGCGCTCCTGGAGCGTAATGAGCTATCCGTTAATGAGTTACAGGAAATCACGCGCATGGGGCAGTCTCGCATCTCCACTCATTTGGGATTGTTGCAGGAATCGGGTTTGCTGGCCTCGCGGCGCGAGGGAAAGCGGACTTTTTATCACATTGTGGCACAAGGTGATGCGACGATTGCGGATTTCGTCCAATTGGCCGTGCGCGGGGCCAAGGAAATGCCGGAACATGACAGTGACCAACTTAACCTCAAGCGGATTTTGATCCGCCGCACCGAGCAGGCGCAGCTTTACTTCAATCAGGTCGCTGGCCGGTTCGACCGCAGCTACGGCCCGGGTCGTTCCTGGCAAGCGTTCGGGCAGCTTCTCTTGCGACTGCTACCCCCGCTGGTCATCGCCGACTTGGGGGCAGGCGAAGGTTTGTTGAGCGAATTGCTGGCGCGCCGGGCGAAAAGAGTGATCGCCGTGGATAATTCCGAACGCATGGTCGCCTTTGGTGCCGACAAGGCGAAGA
>Ga0302324_100022168_pt1 | contig 12353 bp, 9 predicted proteins | sample Palsa_T0_1_FD_201949 | JGI IMG/M metagenome (GOLD analysis project Ga0302324, IMG submission 201949) | Peat permafrost microbial communities from Stordalen Mire near Abisko, Sweden - Palsa_T0_1 | ecosystem: Environmental > Terrestrial > Soil > Palsa > Peat permafrost | place: Sweden: Abisko...
AAGATTGAAGATGATCTCTGAAGTGTGACCATCGGCGTCGATGACCGCTCCGTCCTGCGAGCAATGGAATCCCGTACCTAGAGGACCGGAGGTTACTAGACCTCTCCTGAACAGGTTTTGCAGAAGAGTTGAAGGGACGCGGCGGTAGTTCATGCTCGGTCCAGTGCAATTGATGACGCGATCCGCATAGAAGCTCTCACTCTCATCATGGGCGCGAAGTGTTATGTGCGCGCCTGCAGGAGAGGCATCGACGGTCTTCAGATGACCTTCGCGGATCTCGAGAGTGCCGTTCCGAAGCTCGGATTCGATGATGTCGGCGATCGGCGGAGCCATACGGTGGCGTACAACTTCCCATCGGCGCTGCAGGTGCCGGCGAAAGCGCTTCTTTTCCTCGGTCGGCAGACGGAGCCACAGTTCGTTGGTCGTCTCACGGAGGCTATCGATAGCGGCTCTCCACTCGGCGCCTCCACGAATTGCAGCGCGCAGAGCGCGGAGATACGCGACAGAGGTGGCCGGCGTATGTGATGGGATTGCGGTTGAACTCAGTGGCGTGTAATTGTCATGCCGGTTCGGGAAGATGCCATGACGAGAGACGGCAATGATCCTTCCACGGTGTCCAAGCTCCCGCAGTCTCAGCACGACATCGACCCCGGTCAGACCTGTTCCGATGAGAGCAACGGGCGCGTCGGGATGCAATCCCTCGTAGGTTTCCGCCGCCCATGCATTGTGGTGATACAAACCCGAATCGGAGGCGGCCCTCGTGATTCCCGGAAGAGGAGCTGGATCAAAGTTTCCGGTTGCTAGAACGATCAGGTCGGCTCGTAGCTCGCAGCCGTTATCCAACGTGAGCACGGCCCCGGAATCACGCAGACGGACATCAACGACTGTTGCGACCTCCTGTTCGATCGGGCTCGTCGATGCCAGGAGGGATTGGATGTACCGTCCAAACACCGCTCGTGGAGCAAAGGTCTTCTCCGTTGCAGCCGGGTCATGATTCTCACGAAGCCAATTGAGGAAGTGATCTGGTTGATCGGGCAGTGCGCTGATCTTCCCTGCGGGAACATTCAACAGGTGGCGGAGGCTCGGAGTTGAATACGCCAGGCCAAGCCCGAAATTGGGTCGCTGATCGATGAGAATCACACGCGCCGGCGTTCCCTGCCGAACCAGGTGAAACGCCGTGAGGGTTCCACTTACCCCTCCCCCGATGATTGCGATTGTCGTGGTTGGTTCTTTCCGTGTAGTCATGTTTCGACATTAAGACGAAGCATGCACTAGCGGAATTCGCAAATTCTTATGCCCTATAAGCAGGGCCCTGATATCGATTCGAAGAGTTTCTTGCTTATACGGCATCACTTTTACTACTTGGACATGACAGCCTCGGTGGATCAAAACTGCCGTTCATGGCGTGCGGCCTTCGGCATTTACTTGCTTTCTGCCAAGAGGCTCAGTGGCTCGGAATCTTGAGGTTTCGAGGGTCCATTAAGGGACCAATAACCGGAACAATGGTCCGCCACCTGTTTCCATGCCCAAGTGCCTGCTCGGATCTCATTCGAGCCTAGCTCGTTCCAGGCGGTCACTGAATCAGAATCTTAAATTGAAACTTTGCGACTTTCCGTTTCGAGGCGCCATCTATTGACTGTGCGGCCAGTTTGTTACGAGATTGGCTTCATAAGGAAATCATGGTAGCAACAGTGAACAGAACTCTGCATACAGACGGCAAGCAGCCTGGCCATGCCCGGGACCGGGAAGCGACCACCACTGCGATTCTCGCTGCCGCTGAGGTGGAATTCGCGCAACACGGCCTTCAATTTGCACGTACGGAAGACATTGCCAATCGGGTTGGCGTGGCTAAAGGTATGATCCACCACTACTTCAGAACCAAAGAGCAGCTTTTTGAGGCGGTTCTCGAAGGGGCTAATCGATTCTGCCTAGAAGCAATCAATGCGGCAATCAAGCCGGACGCCACACCCCGTGAGGCTCTCCTGTCTTTCGTGGAAGCCTTGCTGCAGGCCTTTCAGGAAAGACCAACGATGCCGCCTCTTTTCCTGTTGGAAAGCATTCAAAATCAGGGAATCCACTACAGCAGGGTAAAAGCAACCTCTCTCTATACCAAGCTCGAACCCATCCTTGCACGGGGCATCGCTGAAGGCTATTTTCGGAGATTTGACCCGTGGTACGTCGCCGTCAACATCCTAGGCCTCTGCAGCTATTACTACGCTGCAGGCAACAACATCGCCCTTATGGCACACCACACCACGGATGCGTTCGATACGCACTCTCAACTGAGGAATGCGCAAGAAGTGCTCGCTCTGGTGGACCGAGGCACAGAAAAACGATGAACATCCAAGATGCAATATTGCGTTGCCCATCCTTGTTGACTGGCTGGCTAGTTAATAATGAGCCAACAAAAAACCTGACTGTTCGAGTTCCTGCCACCGCCCGGACTCTGTTTGCTATGAGGCTCTGCGCGTTGCTTCTGGGATCGATCGTGCTAGGGTCCACCCTCTCTGCGCAGACAGCGCAGCCTGGTCCGTTGCAGCTCACGCTCAAAGGCTCGATCGCACTTGCGCTAAAGCAGAACATCGACGTCCAGGTAGCGAATATAAATCTTGCCACCAGTCAGCAGGACAGAAAAATATCCCGTTCGGCGCTGTTGCCCCAGGCAAGTTTCAATGCAACCGACGAAATAGAGCGATACAACTTGCAGGCTCTCATCGGGGTGCAAATCGAAGGTCTCCCAAAGAACATCGGCCCGTTCCAATCCATAGCTATGGGCCCCCGTTTCTCCACCCCAATTTTCGATCTAAGTCTGTTGCGGGAATACCAGGCCAGCGGTCACCGGCTTGAGGCAAGCAAGGAGGATGAAAAGTCCACACGGGAAGAGACCGTCCTGCTTGCGACCGCTCAGTACCTGGGACTGCTGCGTGCTGAGGCCAGCGTAAAGGCTGCGGAATCTCGCGTCCAGTTGGCGGAGAGTCTTGCAAAACAGGCCCATGACCTTTTGTCGAGCGGGGTTGCCACCAACATTGACGTATCGCGTGCAGAGGTTCGCGTTCTCACAGAAAGACAAGCGCTGATCGATGCGCAGAGTGAAATTGAGTCCAACACCTTTGCGCTCCGGAGAATTCTGAATGTGCCGGACTCGCAGCAACTGGAGTTTCTAGACGCGGACACGTTCTCTCAAACTCCTCTTTTGGATCTCCCGGACCCTGTTTCAACCGCCCTGTCAAAGCGCCCTGAGCTACTCGCTCTTTCCCAGCGTCAGGAAGCCGCGAAAGACGAGAGGAAAGCTGCTGCGGTTGAGAGTCTTCCGAAGTTAGCCTTCGCCGGCGGATGGAACGAGCAAGGGAGTTCGCCGCAAAGCATAGATCCGGGCTACGACTATCAAGTAAGTTTCAAAGTTCCGATTTTCACGGGCGGCCGACTGTCTGCGGAACGGAAGAACGCCGTTTTGGCTGAAAAGAAAGTTCAGCAGCAACTTCTCGACGCACGCAATCGGGTCGAAGAACAGGTCCGAGACGGACTCGTAGAACTGCAAGCATCCCATAGCGACGTCGACCTTGGACGGCAGAGGCTTGAACTCGCCAACCAGGAAGTCGAGCTGGCGCGTGGCCGCTTCGCAGCCGGTGTCACAGACAACATCGAGGTCACAACCGCTCAGGATGAGCTTGCTCACGCAAACGATGGAGAAATCGGGGCTCTGTACCGGTACAACATCGCGCGCGCCAACCTCGCCCGGGCGGCTGGGGTGATCGAACAGGTATATCTCCAACAGTAACTTCGGAGAGGACGGAAAACTATGCCAGCCATAATCGAACCACAACAGAAGTTGGAAGATCCCATTCTCAGCGAGGCTGTTGCTGAGGACGAGGTCGTCTCAGAAGCAGCCTCAAGAGTTAGGTCTCGCAAGAGGCTGTTCACTTACATCGGCATCGCCGTAGGTTGTGCCGCTATCTTCCTGGGAGCCCGGTATTTCATCTGGGCTGCTGGTCACGAAGAAACCGATGACGCCTACCTTCAGGGCCATGTCCATCCAGTAAGTTCGAGGATTACGGGGACTGTTCAGAAGGTCCTGATCGACGATAACCAGCATGTCGTCCAGGGGCAAACCCTTGCGACTCTCGACCCGCGAGACTATCAGGTACGGGTGGATCAGGCGCAAGCCGCCCTCGATGTAGCGTTGCGGCAGGCGCAAACGGCACAGGCCTCGATCAGGACTACTTCGCAGACCGCAACGGCGCAGACCATCGAAGCGCGTGGAGCGATTGGCGAGGCAACCGCAGGCATCTCCGCGGCCAAGGCCGACGTGACTGTAGCCCAGGCTGGAGTGCCCAGAGCCGAAGCGGAGCTCGCGAAGGCCGACGCGACGGAGCATCGCGCGGAGTTGGATCTTCACCGCTACGAAGACCTGTTGTCCAAGGGGCAGGTCTCGCGCCAGACCACGGATCATGCCCGTGAATCCTATCAAGTCTCCGTGGCCGCCCGCGAGGTCGCGCAACAGGAGGTGAACCAGGCTCAGGCCCAACTGTCAAAAGCAGGGCAAGGAGTGATCAGCGCTCAATCTATGCTCGAACACTCGGAAGGATATCTCCTGTCCGCAAAGGCCACGGGTCTCGAAGTGGGGGTTCGCGAGACGCAGTTTGCTTCCGCGCAGGCGTCGGTTCAAGAAGCTACCGCCGCTCTCGAAGATGCGAAACTACAGCTCTCCTACACCGTAATCACTGCCCCAACTACCGGCCGTATCGGAAGAAAGTCAGTCGAAGCAGGACAAAGGCTTCAGGTGGGCCAGCCGCTTCTCGCGGTGGTCGAGGACAACGTGTGGATCGTTGCTAACTTCAAGGAGACACAACTCGAAAAGATGCGGGACAAACAGCCGGTTGAGATCAAGATCGACTCGTTCCCTCACCATAATTTTCGCGGTCACATCGACAGCCTGGCGCCGGGGTCGGGAAATGAATTCGCCCTGCTGCCTCCCGACAACGCCACCGGGAATTTCACCAAGATCGTGCAACGTGTCCCGGTAAAGATTGTCTTTGAGCCTGACAGCGTCCGTGGATACGAGAATCTCTTATCGCCAGGCATATCCGCCGTTGTAACCGTGACCACCACGCGAGAGAGGTAGCACCATGGCTACGTTAGCGCTCAAGCCTGTCCCTGCATCCCAGCCCCACGCCGCCGACTATGTTTCCACCAGAACTTGGCTGTGTGTACTTGGGGTGCTGTTGGGCTGCTTCATGGCTGTACTCAATATTGTGCTCACAAATTCTTCGTTGCGGGATATTGCCGGAACCCTAGGAGCCAGTGCCGATGAGATCTCCTGGGTTCCGACCTCCTATCTGGTGGCTGAGATTGTCGTGATCCCTCTGACAGCCTGGCTGGCGCAGGCTTTCTCGCTCAAACGGTATCTTCTGGTCAATTCGATCCTCTTTCTCTTTTTCTCGATCTGCTGCGGCCAGGCCCGATCGCTCGACCTGATGATCATCTTCCGGATTTTGCAAGGGTTTTCTGGGGGTGTATTGATTCCGCTCTCATTCAGCGTGATCCTGAATTACCTCCCACCATCAAAACACCCGGTCGGGATGGCTCTATTCAGCATCACGGCAACATTTGCGCCGGCGATCGGGCCCCTGATAGGGGGATGGCTCACGGACACATATGGATGGCCATTCATCTTCTATCTCAACGTACTTCCATGCCTTCTTCTGATTGCAACCGTCTGGTTCACGATGGACGCACAGCCAACCCAGCATGCGCTTCTCAAGCGTGGGGATTGGATAGGCATCATCTCGATGGCGATCGGTCTTGGATCATTGGAAATTGTCTTGGAAGACGGAAATCGCAAGGACTGGTTCGGCGATCCGGGGATCGCACATCTTACGTGGATAGCAATCATCTTTATTTCCACATTCGTCATTAACGAGCTCTTGCACAAAGAACCGCTAGTTGATCTCCGGCTCTTCGGTCGAAGGAATTTCGGACTGGGAAGCATGATCAATGTTGCCCTGGGTATGGGGCTGTATGGAGTCATCTACCTTATACCGGTCTATCTGGGACAGATGCAAGGGTACAACGCATTCCAAATCGGGACAGTCATCATTTGGATGGGGCTTCCGCAGTTACTGATTATTCCATTCATCCCGAAGTTGATGCAGTGGTTCGATTCAAGGTACCTAATCGGTTTCGGAATGATCCTGTTCGGAGGAAGCTGCTTCCTTACGTCTTACTTCAATCGCGACTTCTCGGGGCCACAGATTCACTTACCCTTGCTGATCCGAGCCATTGGACAACCTTTCATTATGGTGCCTCTGTCTGCCGTCGCGACTGCCGGCATGGCGAAAGGAAGAGAAAGCGGCGCCGCTTCAGCCTTGTTCAACATGCTTCGCAACATGGGCGGATCTTTTGCAATTGCCGGGTTATCCACGCTTCTTTCCGTCCGCGAGCGCTTTCACTCACTCCGCATTGGGGAGTCGGTCAGTATCTATTCTGAGGCGACGCGCGATCGTTTGCAGCACATGACGGATTTCTTTATGTCGAGAGGTGCCGACCCTGTTTCAGCGCAAGCTACTGCAGTGGGATCTCTGGGTTTCGCCATCCGCCAGCAGTCGTTCTTTCTTGCTTACAACGATTGTTTTGTAGCTCTGGGCTTCGTGCTCCTGGCGAGCGCTTCTGTATTGTTCTTTATGAAAAAACAGAAAACAACGGGTGGCGGCGGCGCGCACTAAGACGCCGCCTGCGGCACAAGAGGAGCGTGTCGAAACTTCTGCCGCCTCTGTCGGGATTTCGACTGACACCCCTGGTGCTTTCACACAAACCAGGATATCCGCGGAATGACCCTCGTTTTGATTCAGTTACATCCCGGACTGTTCTGCTCGCACGGTCTCTGGCATTGCACGTGCTCTCCGAATAGTAAAGGGGAGCGTTTCAATGATTATCGAACAAGTTCATTCTGTAGCCTTCGCGGGTACGTTCACAACAGTGGCGACCTCACTGTCACACGCCGACTTGTTCAGGCACTTTCCTTCATCAAACTGAGAACGGCTATCGCTTGCCGAGCCAAACGGGGGTGGAGGGCTGGCTTAGCATGTCCTCCTTCACCCACCCTGAAAGATTTTCAAGGAGTTGCTTTGTGCGTGCTGCTATAACCCTCCTGATTGTCAGCACTGTAATAATGGCGTTGGGCGCAGCTGCGGTTACCGTCTATGCCATTCGGCTGCGGCACCGGGAGAAATTCCTGCTCTGGTTCGGTCTCTTTTCCATTCTCTACGGGTTGGTGCTGGTTGTCAGGAATTCTGTTTTTCGTCTGGGCTTCGGGCAACCGCAGAATATCGGACTTCATATAGAGCGGCTCATCGCCTTGTCCGCGATCGTTCCCGGTCTCTTGCTCTTTGAGGAGTTCTACGGTCGTGGATGGCGTTCGTCACTTCGATGGCTGCTCTGGAGCTATTGCGTACTGGCAGTGGCGATGATGAGCGGTTTCGTACGTCGGAGTCCTTTGGAATGGATCCTGTTTCCTGGGAGCGCGCTGGTGATCATGGTGCCCCTTTTACTGGCTATGGGATATTTCACCGGATACCAGGCGCCCCCGGTGCCGAACCGTCGAGTCCTCTTTACCGGGCTAGTTGCATTCTTCTGTACATTTTCCATCGACCGAGTGGTTCAGACGGAGCTTGGCCATTGGCGGGTGGGGGTTGAACCATACGGATTTCTGGCCCTGGTCGTCTGCCTGTCGTATGTCACCGCCCAACGAGTGCTTGCAGATGACAAACAACTGCTCTCCCTTACCGATGAAATGCGGGCGGCGACAAGAATTCAGGAGGCAATTCTTCCCTCCGAACTTCCTTTCCTGGAGAACGTCCGGATCGCCGTGCGGTACGCACCCATGACAGCTGTGGCTGGCGATCTGTATGACTTCCCGCCGGCTCCGCCAAATTGCATAGCCGTGTTCGTGGCTGATGTTATGGGACACGGAGTGCCGGCAGCGCTGGTTGCAGCGATGGTTAAGGTCGCGGTATCGAGACCTTGCGGGCACGATAGCGAGCCGGCGATGGTTATCGCTGGGCTGAACACCATACTTTGTTATGAAGCCCGCGAGCAGTACGCGACGGCAGTGTATCTCTGCCTGGATACTGTCAGTGGAGCCGGACGGTATTCGGCCGCAGCACATCCGCCACCGCTATTATGGAGGCGCGCCAAGCAGTCATTGGAAGTGCTCGGAGAAACTGGACTACTCCTCGGGGTGCGACCGAAGGAGGCATACACCGACAGCGAGTTCTCCTTTGAGGAGGGAGACCGGCTTCTACTCTACACGGATGGCCTCCTGGAAGCGGAGAACGCTGCCGGAGAGTCATTTGGGGATGCGGCACTTGCCACCTTCATCAAGGAAAGGCAAGAATTTGGAGCAGAGCAATTTGTCCATCTCCTGCTGAATGAAGTGCTCGCGTGGTCGTCCGATGGGACACGGGCGGGGCAGGAAGACGATATCACAATTGTTGTTCTCGACATTTATCATCGCGCAACAGTTGAGGAAATGGCTCACTCGACTTCATCGAACGGACATCAACTACAGTTCGTCTCTCGCGTTGAGAAATGAGCAGCACTATTTGGTCCGATCGCTGTGTCCGTTTTCCCGATGTCGATCGGTGCTACTGCAATTGCGGTACCCGGGTAGGCACATGGTGTGCGGGTTCCCTCGGATCCGAGGTGCCGTGGAGGACAGGCCGGTTAATCCCGAGCTTCTGCATCTTGCAGATCAGCGTAGTGCGCTTTAGGCCAAGTTTGGCCGCTGCACCGTTCGGGCCGCCGATCACCCAAGCGGTTGCTTCAAGTGTGTGCAAAATGACGGCGCGTTCGGAGTCTTTAAGGGTGGTTGCCACCGGAGAAACGGCGACAAGTTGAGTTCCCGCAGCCGGCAAAGGATTGGGAAGCACGCCATAGTTGGAAAGGATCACGGCGCGTTCGACCAGGTTCTGCAGCTCGCGAATATTGCCCGGCCAGTGGTACGAGCTAAGTGCAGACATGGTTTCGGGAGCAATGTGTTTGATTTGCCTGCCCAAACGGCGGCCGAGAATCTCGACAAAGTGCGTTACCAGCGCCGGGATGTCTTCACGGCGCGCCCGCAAGGGTGGCAGCATAAGGGGAAACACATTGAGGCGGTAATACAGGTCACTACGAAATTCACCACGCTTGACCATCTCCGACAGGTCACGGTTCGTCGCAGCGACCAGCCGAACGTCCACCTGGTGAGTCCGAGTGCCACCCAGGCGCTCGAACTCCTGTTCCTGCAATACGCGTAGGAGTTTGGGCTGCAGTGCCGGTGGAATGTCGCCCACCTCATCCAGGAAAAGCGTGCCTTTGTCGGCCATCTCAAAACGGCCAATCTTTTGCGCTATGGCTCCGGTGAACGCGCCTCTCTCGTGACCAAATAGCTCGCTTTCCAGGAGATCGAGCGGAATGGCAGCGCAATTCAACTTTATGAAGGCACGCCCGCATCGTGCGCTGAGGTTGTGAATTGCGCGCGCGATCAACTCCTTGCCGGTGCCTGTCTCTCCCTCGATAAGAACAGTGGATCCCGTAGGCGCCACCCGTTCGACTTGTTCAAGCACCGCTTCCAGCGCAGGGCTCTCGCCTATGATCTGTTCAAATCTGCGCCGATCTTGTACCTGGTCACCACACCCGGACCTTCCGAAGGCTTCCACAGCACATCTCCTGTCTATCGGTTCACAGTTCCTTGTCGGGCTTATCTCTCCATCGCCGCGCGAACGCTCTCGATCAGAGCCTCATCGTCGAACGGTTTTGCCAGGAATTCCACTGCCCCTGCTCTCATCGCTTGCATTCGCATCTTCGCGTCGCCGTGCGCCGTTATAAAGATGGTCGGAATCCTGCAGTGGTCCGCATTCAGCTGCGCCTGTAATTCGAGACCGGACATTCCCGGCATGCGGATATCCGTGATCAGGCAAGCCGTGTCGTGCTGATGGCCCGACCTCAGGAATTCGTCTGCCGACGCAAACGCTTGTGCCAGCAAGCCGGCTGATTTCAGCAGGCCCAGCAATGCGGTGCGCATCAAATCATCGTCGTCGACAATCGCGACCATCTTGGCTTTCCCTTGAATCGCCATTATAGGACGTTAGTGTGAAGCCAGGCCCAGTGCAATCATACTTAGGTATGTAAGCTTCACTGGAAGATCGCCAATTGCCCAACTGAAGTTGGCGAGTCGACGGCCAACTGTACCTGGTCACCGGACCCGGACCTTCCGAAGAAATCTCCTCTCTGTCGCGATGACAGTTTCTTGCCGGATTTAGTTCTCTATTGCCGCTCGAACACTCTCGAGCAGAACCTCATCGTCAAACGGTTTTGCCAAGAAGTCCATCGCTCCTGCTCTCATCGCTTGCATCCGCATTTTCGCGTCGCCGTGGGCGGTTATAAAGATGGTCGGAATCCTGCAGTGGTCTCCATTCAGCTTCGCCTGTAATTCCAGGCCGGATACTCCCGGCATGCGGATATCCGTGATCAGGCAAGCAGCGTCGTGCTGATGACCCGACCCCAGGAATTCCTCTGCCGATGCAAACGCTTGCGTCGGCAAGCCGGCCGACTTCAACAGGCCCTGCAGTGCCGCGCGCATCAAATCGTCGTCATCGACAATCACAACCACTTTGGCCTTCCCTTGAATCCCCATATAGAACGTTAGCGTGAAGCCGACCCCGGCACAATCATACTTAGGTATGTAAGCTCCGCACCGCTTTGCCTAGCGCGACGTTTCAGTTCACCCTGCCTGCCGAGGCGATAACCTCATCACCCTCGATTGCCTAACGCGACACGTGCCCGGAATATTCAAAGTGACGAACGACCTCAAGGTCGCAGGGCCGTCGGAAAAAACTAATAAGCAACTCTCCAACTGAAGAGCTTCCAACGAGGGGTGCGATGTAGGTCGCACCCGTTTTTCCGCGTTGCGCGCCCGCTTCGCCAAGCCCGCAATGGATCTCCGAAATGCCCACCCTCATCTTCTTGTTGTTTGTTGTTCCTCTTGGCGCCGATCTACCCACCCCGGGGATGGCCCGACAATTGCACTGAACCCGATCAAACGTCTCGATCCTCCCGAGAGCTGAGGGGTTGGGCGAGGCACTGACGTTGGACCGCGCTTCACCATTGCCAAAGAGCGTTTGCAGCATCGGTTCGGCATGCGTGAAGGATCCCCAGAAGTGTCAGTCGAAATCTCGACACGGGCCGGCTGATTTTCGACACGCGCGAAAGTCGAGGCAGGAGGCAATCCTTGAGGCTCAGTTGCGAGCTACGCTTCATCTTCGTGCTGTTCGCAGTCTTGATTGCTGGATCGGCCACATCGCTTCCACAAACGGAGACGACCGCCGATCCCGGCACGCCGGGTCAAGCTATCCCCGGAACCGATGGGGTGAGTCCGTTCGCAGCCAGCGTGCCGGCGAAACTCGTTCCGGGAATCTTGCCGCTTTCGTTGCGGGAAGCGATCGACCGCGGATTGAAGCAGAATCTCGGCCTGTTGCTTTCCAATGCGGACATTCGCGCGGCCCGAGGACAACGCTGGGAGCAGTTAAGCGCTCTCCTGCCGCACGTGACCGCAGCTCCTTATATCGCCGAGTCGGAAATTAATATCGACCAGATCGGTTTCTCCGGCCTGGCAAACCGTTTGGCCATCTCGCCCTCCATTGGCCCTTACTCTTACTTTGACGCGCGTACCTCGGTGACTCAGACCCTGTTCGATTGGAAGTCAGTCAACGCGACCCGCGCGGCCAGCCAGAGCGTCAAATCCACCACCTATACCTTGAAGGACGCTCGCGATCTGGTTGTGCTGGCCGTGGGCTATAGCTATCTGCGGGCCATCGCCGACGCAGCCCGCATTGAAACCGCAGAAGCCCAGGTCGAGACGGGGCAGGCGCTTTACAATCAGGCGGCAGACCAGGTGAATGCCGGCACTTCGCCGCAGATCGACGCCCTGCGCGCCAAGGTCGAGCTGCAGACCCGGCAGCAACAGTTGATCCAGGCGAGAAACAACTTCGCCATCCAGAAGCTGACCATGGGCCGCGTGATCGGCTTGGCCCCCGGGCAGGAATTTGAACTGACCGACAAGTCGCCGTACCAGCCGCTCGAAGACATCACCGTCGATGAAGCCTTGCAGCGCGCCTATGCTTCGCGCTCCGATTACCAGGCGGCGATGAGCGACGTGCGCGCCGCCGAATTCTCACGGAAATCTGCACTGGCCGGCTATCTCCCGTCACTCTCTTTCAACGGGGATTACGGCACGGGAGGGGCGCACCCATCGAGTGCAACCCAGGTGTTCGACCTGCGGGGAACCCTGTCGATTCCGATTTTTCAGGGCGGTAGTG
>Ga0302324_100022169_pt1 | contig 12353 bp, 7 predicted proteins | sample Palsa_T0_1_FD_201949 | JGI IMG/M metagenome (GOLD analysis project Ga0302324, IMG submission 201949) | Peat permafrost microbial communities from Stordalen Mire near Abisko, Sweden - Palsa_T0_1 | ecosystem: Environmental > Terrestrial > Soil > Palsa > Peat permafrost | place: Sweden: Abisko...
CGACGGTGCGGGTTCGAATCCCGCGCGATCGTGGCGACATGGTCGGTAGCTTAATTGGATAGAGCATCGAGTTTGTTTCTTCAATCTTGTCGCCGGTCTGAATGAAGATCGGTTCAGGCGCGAATGCGGCTGGAACTACATCGGTCGCGGGTTCGAGTCCCGCCAACTTCGCACTGCGAGGTTGTAGCTCAGTTGGCAGAGCGATGTTTCGGCAAATTTCGTCGCGTCTGATTTTGGAAAGGCGAGTTTCGCAAATGACAGTGAATGCAATCAATTCTCAGATCATGGCCAACGACAACGCCGTCGGCATTCTGCCGGTGGCGCGTGGCAAGCCGATCACCGTGATTGGCACTGATGCCATCCGCGCCGGGTTTGATGCGCGCTGTCTGCAGCAGGCGATCAACTCGCGCCTCGCGCCGGGTGTGACCGATCTGGTGCTCAATCCCGATGCCCATGCCGGCTACGGCGCGCCGGTGGGATGCGTCATGGTTTCGCCGACGCACATTTATCCGGGGCCGGTGGGTGTGGACATCAAATGTTCCATGAGCCTTCTGCAGATGGATATCCCGGCCGATGCGGTTGCGGATCGGAAGACTCGCCGGGCGCTGATCGAGGCGATCGGCCAGCGTCTTCCCACCGGCGCCGGGCGCGGGCAGCGATCCGCGCCCAAGAGCCGCAACGTCGGGCGCGATGCGGGGATGAAGATTGTCACCCAGGGCGCCAGCGCCGAAGTTTGCGCGCTTCTGGGCATTCCCCCGGAATGGGCGTCCCGTTGCGAAGATAGTTTTCATCTCGGCCACAACGACACGGATGATGCGCTCAATGTGCGCGTTGAACAACTCTTCTTCGCGCGGCAGTTGGACAAATTCGACGACAAAATCCGCCAACTCGGCAGCTACGGCGGTGGAAATCATTTTGGCGAATGCGAAGTCGTGTCGTTCGCCGACGGAGATTCCGCGCGCGCCACGGCGGCCGCCTTCAGCCTGCGCGACGGGTCCGTCGCATTTCTCTCGCACTGCGGATCGCGCGGTTTCGGCCACAATCTGGCCATGGGCCAGTTCAAATCCCTTCAGGAACATTTTTCCAACTGGAGCATTCCCCTGCCGGGGAATGATCGCGAACTGGTTTACGCCCCGCTCGGCACGCCCGAAGCCGATGCGTATCTCGATGACATGGCCCTGGGCGCGAACTTCGCCACGGTCAATCACATGCTGATCAACGCGCAGGTCCTGGATGCATTCCAGGAAATCCTGCCGGGCACGACCGGCACACTGGTCTATTTCATCAGCCACAACATCGCGCGCAAGGAGATGGTGGGAAATGAATTGGCCTGGGTTCATCGCAAAGGCGCAACCCGCGCATTTCCCGCCGGCCATCCGGGATTGATCGGCACGCCGTTCGAATCAACCGGTCATCCGATTCTGTTGCCGGGCAATCCGCGCGAAGGATCGGTAGTGATGGTTGCGACGGACGGCGCGGCCAAGAGTTGCTACAGCGTCAACCACGGCGCCGGCCGCCGCATGGGCCGCAAAGACGCCATCCGCCGGCTCGATCAGGCCGCGATCGACAAGGAATTGGATGAGTGCGATATCATGAGCAATTGCCGGCAGTATCCGAAGGATGAGGCCCCCGATGCGTATAAAGATTTTGGCGAAGTGCTGAAGTCGGTGGAACTGGCGGGCTTGGCAACGCCGGTGGCGAAACTGACAGCGCGGTTTGTGATCAAGGACGGCGGGGAAGCGGATGATTGATTAGCGAAGCAATTCACCACCTTTTTCCCCTCCCCTGGTACTCCGGGGGAGGGCTAGGGTGGGGGCTTGATTCGTCGCTACCGTCCGAGCAGCATAATTCTCATGCAAGTTCCGCGAGATCGAAACCAGCGGCGATTGAGATTCGCTCTCTCGATGCGCCAAAAACCAACAGACGCGGAGGCAAAACTTTGGCAAGTGCTTCGTATGAAGGGACTGGCGGGCTATAGATTTCGCAGACAGCATTGCGTCGGCGGTTATATTCTGGATTTTTATTGTCCTGCTCATCGGCTGGCCGTTGAATTGGATGGCGGACAACATAACGATCCAACGCAGTCTGGGCTCGATCGTTTGCGAACATTGAAATTAAACGAGTTGGGAATCCGTGTACTGCGGTTCTGGGATGACGACGTGCTGAAACATACGGACGTCGTGGCCTTGGATATTCTTGGGCATTTGGAAAATACAGAGCCCCCACCCTAGCCCTCCCCCGGAGTACCAGGGGAGGGGATTTGTGGCGCTCGAACATTAGTAAGGGCAGAATTAGATGATTTCCATCGACGGCTCCATCGGCGAAGGCGGCGGGCAGATTTTGCGGACGGCGTTGAGCCTGTCGATGTGCACGGGCCAGGCGTTTCGCATCGAGAACATCCGTGCCGGGCGGGCCAAGCCGGGATTGTTGCGGCAGCATCTGACGGCCGTCAGCGCGGGGGCGGCGATTTGCGGGGCGAACGTCGAAGGCGCGGCGATCTCGTCGCGGGAGCTTTCGTTTTCGCCGCGGAAAGTGAAGGCCGGAGACTACACATTTTCCATAGGCTCGGCCGGCAGCACGACGCTGGTGTTGCAGACGATTTTGCCAGCGCTGTTGACGGCGGAGGGGCCATCATCGCTGGTGTTGGAGGGTGGCACACACAATCCGCACGCGCCGCCGATCGATTTTCTGGAGAAGGCGTTTTTGCCGCTTGTGAATCGGATGGGACCGACGGTGAATGTGACATTGGAGCGCGCCGGATTTTATCCAGCCGGCGGCGGGCGATTTGTTGTGACGATTGCGCCGACGGCGAAACTTCTTCCGCTACATTTGCCCGAGCGCGGCGAAATCAAACGGCGATTGGCGAAGGCCGTCGTCGCCGCTCTTCCGGGCGACATCGCAGTGCGGGAATTGCAGCGGGTAGAAAAGATGCTGGGCTGGTCCGGGGATCAGTTGCAGATTCGCCAGCTCCCCAAGGAATGGGGACCGGGCAATCTTTTGACGCTGGAGATCGAGAGCGAGCATGTGACGGAAGTGTTCACTGGATTCGGGATGAAAGCGGTGACCGCCGACGCCGTGGCCGAGCAAGCCGTGAAGCAAGCGCGGCGATATCTGGCGGCGAAAATCCCCGTCGGCGAATGTCTGGCCGACCAACTGCTATTGCCAATGGCCCTGGCAGGTGAAGGTTCGTTCTTGACCCATTCGCCCACCCGGCACACGAAAACCAACACCGACGTGATCACGCGATTTCTGCCTGTGCGATTTGCAATGAATGAATTGAGTCGTGATGTTTGGCGCATTGAGATCGCATCATGAACAGGCATTCATTATGCATCCCGGATTTTTCACTTGCTTTTCCGACGAAAAACGGAATAATTCAGCAGGTCTGCACGTTATGTCGATGGAGAATGCTATGAGATGGTTTTTAGAATCCATTAAACCTACAAGTCACGACGTGACCAGTCGCCATGAGGCGTTTAGTCAGGTCGTGCTTAATATGCGCGATTATCCGCGCATATAATCTCCCTGCCATTTGCGGCCGGGGGTTCTTCCCGGTCGAAAGTAAGCTTTACTATAGAACCGGGAAGAAATTGAAATGAAATGGATTGGAAGGTCCGTGGTTTGATTCCACGATGGCCCAATCTTGGTTTGCGCCCGTAGCTCAACTGGCCAGAGCGCCGCGCTTACAACGCGGAAGTTGGTGGTTCAAATCCATCCTGGCGCACTGGAATTTTGAGAGGCACGAGGCGCTGTTAGCTCAGAGGCAGAGCACCCGCCCGATAAGCGGGAGGCCGGAGAGTCGAGAACTCCACGGCGCATGAAAAATCGCATAAGCACTGGTAGCTCAAACGGATAAGAGCTCCGGTCTACGAAACCGGTGGTTGAAGGTTCGATCCCTTCCCAGTGCGTGAGCGAGTGAAATAGCTGTATTCGATGGAATCGCAGTTTAACGCACTCGTCGCTCAACGGTCGAGCCCCCGCCTCTTAAGCGGACGCATGCAGGTTCGAGTCCTGCCGGGTGCATGAAAGGAGATGGCGGCATGTTGGAATTGAGAACCAAACGGTGCGTCTAATGTTGCACCGGTAGCTCAACGGATCAGAGCAACCCTCTTCTAAGGGGTCGGCTGTGGGTTCGAATCCCTCCCGGTGCGTGTGGATTTTGCGCACCGGTAGCTCAACGGCAGAGCCGCCGTCTTTTAAGCGGAGTGATGCGGGTTCGAGTCCTGCCCGGTGCATGAAGGTTTGCTGTGCAAGACACGGTTCAGTAGCCCAACGGCAGAGGCGCCTGACTCAGAATCAGGTTAGTGCAGGTTCGAATCCTGCCTGAACCATGTAAGGGTTGCGGTAGCTCAAGAGGATCAGAGCGCGGCCCTCCGAAGGCCGAGGTTGAAGGTTCGATCCCTTCTCGCAACGTGAGCTTCTGGCCCTGTCCTGAGCGAGCAAAGCGAGTCGAAGGGCGCGTCGTCCAACGGTAGGACTCCTGGCCTGCAACCAGGTAACGAGGGTTCGACTCCCTCCGGCGTCCATTGACGGTTGAGATGCTTCGGTAGCCCAACTTGGCAGAGGCGCGTGATCGAGAGTCACGTTGTTGCAGGTTCGAATCCTGCCCGGAGCACTTTCTGGCAAGAGCCGTGGTAGCCCAACGGCAGAGGCGACGGTCTCAAGAACCGTTTTCGTGTGGGTTCGAATCCCACCCGCGGCATTTGAGAATGAGAGGATGTGAATCGTGAGCAGTAGTTCATCAGAAAGTTCAACTGAAGACTCCGAACAACGGAGGGTTGGCTGAACGGCTAAGGCACCCGTCTCGAAAACGGGCACGACCCATGTGGTCTTGGGGGTTCGAATCCCTCACCCTCCTCGAGCGCCCCAAATGGCGCGCCCGGAGGGTTGGCAGAGCGGGTGATTGCGCCGCGGTGCTAACGCGGAAGGCTTGGAAACGGGTCTCGGAGGTTCGAATCCTCCACCCTCCGCTGAAATGGCGGCATCAATCTATGTCGCGTGCTCTTTGACAATTTCGATCTCTATTTGTCGCCATAGCTCAGCGGAACGAGCGTTCGGTTGTCAACCGAAAGGTCATGGGTTCAACTCCCATTGGCGGCGATCACGGAACAAACATCACGTGGATTTAGCTCAGAAGGTAGAGCGGAGGTCTGAAGAGCCTCTTGGCCTGGTTCGATTCCAGGAATCCACATTGAGATAAGTCGCAGTGATAACTCAATCGGCAGAGTGCCGGTCTTCCAAACCGGCGACGTGGGTTCGAATCCCACTCACTGCTTGCAATTGGTCAAGCCGCGGTAGCTCAAAGGGTAGAGCAGTCGTCTCGTAAACGACCGATTGCCGGTTCGATCCCGGCCTGCGGCTCTTGGAAAATTCGGGGTGCGTAGCTCAACGGCGGAGCGGAGGCCTCATAAGCCTCAGGTTGTTGGTTCGATTCCAACCGTCACCCATTGCGGCGTGGCCGCAAAGAATAGTAGAGCAGTAGAGCAGTAGATCAATTCTCTACTGATCCACTGATCTGCTTCAGGGATAGTTCAACCCGGTAGAACGCTCGGCTCTGAACCGAGATGCTGGAGGTTCGAATCCTTCTCCCTGAATGAATTTGATTTCGAACTGAGTCGTAGTTCAACCGGTAGCAACGCCGGTCTTTGAATCCGGAGATCGTGGTTCGAATCCACGCGACTCAAGAAGGTCATACCCATGTAGCTTAACCGGTAGAGCGCGCGGCTGTTAACCGCGCTTGTGGTGGTTCGAATCCACCCGTGGGTGGTGTCTGCTCCCGTCGTCCAATGGCAGGATGCCCGGCCTTCAACCGGAAAACGATGGGTTCGATTCCCACCGGGAGCATGCAATGTTCTCAGCGTGTAGCGCAGTTTGGCAGCGCACGTGCCTCGGGCGCACGGGGTCGAAGGTTCGAATCCTTCCACGCTGACTGATCGAGGGTTCGGATTTTGCGTAGGTGGCAGAATGGCAATGCAGCGGGCCGTAACCCCGCCCTCTCTTCGGAGACACATGGGGGTTCAAATCCCTCCCTACGCACTGCTTTGCGAAGTGGACGCGCCGGTTGTTTCAATGGCGAAACGCCCGCCTCCAAAGCGGGAAGCGGCAGGCAAAGCCTCCGCCACGGCAGGTTCGATTCCTGCCCGGCGCGCTGATTTTTCATCTTGTGGCCGTAGCTCAACTGGAAAGAGCACTGGGATGTGGCCCCGGTGGTTGTGAGTTCAAATCTCACCAATCACCCATTTAGGCAGAACGCAATTCTGGCCTGCGCGATAGAAGTTTGATTAGTGCTCGGTCGTCGTCGTCGGTCGCGGAACCCGATCATAGTGCCTCAGGTTATTTGCTACCGTTGTAAATCCTTCGAGCTGCAAATTCGCTTGGGCGCCGCCGACGTGGTAGTAAACCAAGCATCCCTAGTCCGATCAAGCCAAATGATCCAGGCTCTGGCACCGATGACACGATATCCAGTAATTCGGTCTTATCCGAACTGGATAGGGTCGAGACATCGATGGCGTGGTCCAGAGTGTTCAGCGAACCGTTGCCGGATGTGTAGCTGGCCAGCCACAGGTCGAAGTCGTTGAGATCGACGTGACCCGTATAGGCGAAGTCGCCAACCGACCAGTTCACGTCACCTGCGCTGCCCGTGCCGCCGGTGTATCCATAGAGCCAGGCATCAAAGTCATTCAGGTCAACCTCGCCATTCAGGTCGGCGTCGCCGTAGTAGGTGAACCGCACCAGCACGCTGTTGTTGCCGATGCTGCTATTGCCAATATCGTTGTTGTCGGCGTAACCGACGGCGGAGAGGCCGCCGTAGGGTTCGCCTGTGTTGGCATCTTCCTCGGCAATCGAGCTGGTGATGCCATGGCCATTCCAGTTGAAATCGTCAAAGCCGTTGATGATTTCGGAACGTACTGTTTGCTCGATGGCCGGATTGAAGCTGCCGGCGTTGTTGGCGTAGGTGATGACCAGAGCGTTGTTGGTGATGTCCAGGGTTCCCTGGCTGGCGCCGGAGCCATTAAGCGCGAGACTGTCCTGGTAGCTCACCGGACTATTGGGGGCAATCTGCAAAGTGACACCGCTATTGATGGTCAGCGAACCAATGCCCGTGATGCCGGCGATGGTAGCCGAGCCGCTACCCGAAAGAGTGAGCGTGCCGTTGTTGGTGTCACCATTGCCAACGAAAAGATTCTGGCCGTTCATGTTGACATACGAATATCCGCCGTCGACGCCGGATGCGCTTGTCACCTGCTCGATGTTCAAACCCACCGCATTGACGATCGCGCTGGCGGTGCCGCCGATACCGCTAGTGAATCCAGTACCGCCGTTTCCTGCGGTGGCCTTGGCGGTCACATTGGTCGAGCCAGGGCTGCTGCCAGTGGCAGTGGCGATGGCATTGCCGCCATTTCCGCCGCTGCCAGCAATGGGGTCAGTGCTTAATCCGCCGTTGCCTGCCAGCGCCTCAGCGTTGACGGTCATCGAAGTATTGCCGCCGCTGCCGGTTCCGATGGCGACGGCCGTGGCTGCACCGCCCGCGCCGGCGCTTTCGGCGGGTGATGAGCCGACATAACCGCCTTGGCCGCTTCCTGCACCTTCATCATCGTAGCCGGCTTCTGCCGTGGCGGAGATTGTGGGCGCGCTGCTTGAAACACTCACCGTCGCCTGGCTGGCGCCGCCAGCGCTTGCGGTGGTCGTCTCGCTCTGCTCCGCATCGCCGCCGGCTGCGACGGAAGTGGCGGAGAAAGAACTGGCTGATCCCGTTGAATCGGCATTCAGGTCTGAGGCGGCAGACCCCGGCGTTCCGCCAAACGCCCCGTTGCTGCCGCCCGCGTTGCCGCCGAAGACATTTTGCGAGAGAGTCAGCGCCCCAGAAGTGCTTCCGCTGACAGCGTTGGTGATGTTGAGGGCGTATCCATTGCCACCAGTCGCGCCGCCATTACCGAAGCCGCCATTGCCGCCAAAGATATTGGCGGTGACCGTGACGTTGCCGCCGCCGCCGGATCCAACATTTGTCTTCGGCTGAAGGCTCGGAGGCGTAGTCGGCTGGCCAGCGATAATTAACTGCGGGCTCGATGAACCGTAGACTGTGCCGAGCGTCACATTGCCCCCAGCGCCTCCGGCATAGCCGCTGCCATCTCCAGGGCCACCGTTGCCGCCGGCCGCCTGAGCCAAAACGGTCACTGAGGAGGAATTATAATTGGTGCCCGTGGCGGCGGCGCCGCCGGGGCCGCCGCCGCCGCCATTTCCCAGAGTTCCGTTAGCGCCGCCGTTGCCGCCGTACCCGTAGGCATTAGCCACGACGGTCGACAGACCTCCGGACACTGTGGCCGACGCAGTTCCAGTGCCGCCGACACCCCCAGTTTGCGGAACGATGTCACCGTTGTTTGCCGTAATGCTTCCACCCTGTGCTCCTCCACCGTTGCTGTAATTAGCACTGGCAGTTCCTATGACTGAGCTTGCGTTACTAGATAACTCGAGAGTGGAAACCCCATTGGCACCGGCACTTGCGTTATTCGCTACTGCATTTCCCCCGTTGCCGCTATTAGCAATTGTGGTCACTTGGACAGAACTGGCCGACCCAGTGGAAGGAATGTTCAGCACTGAATTGGCGAGACCCGCCATGCCAGGAGTTCCCGCTCCGGCGCTAGAACCGGCATTGCCCCCAAACGCGGATTGCGTGAGACCCAGGGCACCCGAGGTGGATCCTGAGACGGCATTGGAGAGACTGGCAATGGCGCCATCGCCGCCGTTGCCGGCGGAAAAAGTGCCATCTCCTCCCATCCCACCGTTGCCAGCCGTTACAGCCCCGGTCACTGAGACATTTCCACCGCCGGAAGAAGAGCCGTTGACGGTCCCAAGTGTACCCACCTCGCCGTCACCGCCGTTTCCACCAGCGTAACCATTGCCTCCGTTGCCTCCTGCGCCGCCATCGGCCTGAGCGGTGATGGTGACGGTGTCAGTGGTGGAATTGGATCCGCCTGCGGAAGCCTGAGCCGACCCGCCATCTGAGCCGTTGGTGCCGTTGCCATCGGGGTCGCTCATTCCGCCGCCGGCGCCGCCACTTCCGCCATTCCCGCCGCCGCCGCCGAGTGCATAAGCGATGTCCGAAGACATGCCCACGGTCGTGGCGGTGCCATCGGCATCGGCATTGGCACTGCCACCCGCCGCGCTGGCGCCGCCAGTTCCGCCGGCATAGCCCGGGCTGGCGGCGTTACCGCCATTGCCGCCATTGCCTCCGGCCCCGCCATATGCCGATGCGGAGTTAGACGCGTCGGTAGTGTCGGCGCTCGCCGATGCTGGCGTCCCAGCAGTTCCACCGCCCCCGGGATTTCCGGGATTTGCCGAGTTATTCCCGGCGGTTCCGTTGGTGCCATTTGTTGGACCGCTGACGACACTGTCGGCGCGACAGGGCATCGCCCATACTGTCATCGCTGCTGCCAATGCAAGGGAGGCCACACGCCTTTTAGAAGGCGTCTTTCGCTTGCACATTGCTCACCCTTCCCGCAAATGGATTTGCCGCGCCGAGCGAAGCCACACCGATGTAAGGCTGATCTTTGGTCGTCTTTCCGTTCCCGGCGGCCAATTATCAAAAATGATTCTACGTGAAGTTCCCGAAAAGGCTAATAATTGCTCCGCATAGCGCAGGGAGACTTCTCCTGAGCGTGGCAGCGCGCGGAGTCTCACGAACGACGTAGGATTCGCCTTTGAACATGTGCGCTGTTTTAGCGTCGCCGGCGCAGAGGCGCTCGCAACTCAGCAATAAAAAGCATGGTCGTTACGAGGGTCCGAAACCGCAACAGGCCAACTGAGTAAGCCAACGAATGGCACACACAAAGCGCCCATTTTGTTTCGCTTTCCCAGTTTAAACGCCAAAGGGAATGCCACAAAAATTTTAAATTTCGGTTGCATTTGACAAGTTGAGCCATTATTATCGGAACCAGTAGGTCGCTCTCGGGCTTCATTTTCTGTTTGACGGGGCCCACATATTGACATGCGCTTCTCGGTGCTATGGCTGGGATGGGATGGGAATATGCGAAGAATTTTAGCCTCTTGCGTGGCGCTATGCGTTCTGGGGATAGTCAGCGCTAGCTTTGCCGACATGAGCCTGACGCTCACCAACGTCAGTCCGACGGGGTTTGTGGAGATGGATGGGCCTGCTATTGCGCCTTCAGGTTATTCTGGGTACACTTTCTATGCCGGAGTCATGGATTGGGGGTATGGTTCTTCTCACACGGCCAGCTTGTACACATATTGTATTGACGTCGCATCGGCGATCAACATCGATAACGCGACGCCGTATACTTTCACTTTCACTTCGCTCAGTAATTCAAGTAATGTTTTCACCTCGGGTGTGTATGGCACTGCCGTTGCCAATAAGAGCGCTACAATCGCTCAGGCTATCACGAATCTATGGAACTTCGCGGCGACGTTGACGAACAGCCCCGTATCAGGGAACGTATCCAACATCTCGGCTGTGAACGCGCAAGATTTCCAGATCGCCCTATGGGATATTATTTATAACTTTGGTGCAACGAACGTCGTCGCGTCACCGACGGCTAATCTCGACTTTAATGCCTCATCAGGCGGCTATGCCACCATTGGCAGTCTCGCTGTGCCCCTTGGCTGGGCGAATACCGCGTGGATGGACGCGGTGAATAACACTGATCCGAAGGGGGTCTCTGAGTTGGGTTTGACGGCTCTTGTGACAACTGATGACGGTCAAAGCCAACTCTATATCACGGCAACACCGATGTCTCTGCCGCAGTCGTTTGGTACAGGCTTAGCTTTGCTCGGTATGATTGCGATGGGTACCGCGGGACGGAGCCGCATAAAAAACTTCGCGGCACAGTTTATGTCGATTTGTGGGTCAGTTGCCTGACGAAATTGGGGCAGTCGTTCCCGTCATCGGACATGTCTCTTTGTGTTTTCCACGTAAGAATTGATGGAGTCCCTCCCTTTGGCTGGCTACTCGTTTAGGCGGCGAAAATCGCCGTCCACCCGCTATTTGACCAGGGAAAGGCTCTGCTGATCCAATTCAACCGGTCGGACGGCATTTGAGATGTAGAGGCTACGCGCTGCAGACCCATTCGGACGACGAATCGCGAGTTTTCGGTAGATAATCTCTATGCGCTGGGCTGTCTGAGCGATGGTAAAATTCTCTTCAACTCGGAGAAATCCGGCCTGCCCCATTCGAATCGCGCGCTCTGGGTCTTCCAGGAGTTTACAAATGGCGTCTGCCATTGCATTGACGTTGCCCATCGGAACTAGAAGCCCGGTTACCCCGTCGACAACGATCTCCGGTACCCCACCACCGTTTGTGGCCACCAGGGGTTTTCGCGCTGCCATGCCCTCGATAATAACCTGCCCAAAAGGTTCGCCGGTCGTTGATGCATGAACAAGCATGTCCATTCGAGAGATCAACTCGGGCACATCTTCGCGAAAACCCAGGAATTCGACAGCTTCAGCAAGGCCGAGTTTAGTCGCGAGTTCGCGCACCTGCATTTCATATTGGGCTTCGTTAAAAAGCGCGCCCCCGACTATCTGAAACCGGGCCCCTGCAAATCTTTTCTTCACTAAGCTCGCAGCTTGAATAAAGATATGCTGGCCTTTCCACGGCGTTATCCTTCCGACTAATCCGATAACTGGCGGCACTGGCGCGCTGACGCTGGGAATATTCTGATCGGATCGGTTTGGGGTACCATCGTGAACAACGCGTGCTCGGCTCGTGACTTCAATTCCAGAATATACCGCGTTCCCACGGAGTCTTTTCGGCAAGTGAAGCGTATCCAAAGTGGCTCTGGAATTGGCGATGATCTCGGTGGGTAACCATTTGGCGGCGAGACGAAAAAGACTTGTAACGACGGCCGGCAGATAATCGTCTTCAATGCGGTCACGCACATGCCAGATAACCGGCAACCGGGCCAACTTGGAAGCGATTCCGCCGATGATGTCGGCCTTTAGCGAATTCGTGTGAACAATATCGATATGCTCTTCTAAGAGCATTCGGGACAAGCGCCAAGCGAATCGAAATGTTCCGACGATATCCCCCAATCGCAAAAGTGTTTTACTGCCCAGCGAATCCTTGCACACCTCAGCGATGGTCGATTCCAGCGGAACAACAATCACGCGAACGCCGGCGGATTCAATCTTTTTGCGCAGGGGTCCGTCGGCAAAGAGGAACACGATCGGCTGGAAGTTTTGATAATCCAACCGCGTGACGAGATTCAGGAGGGCAAGCTCCCCGCCGCCGAGCTTGGCCGTATGGTCCAGCAAGGCGATGCGCAGCGGGCGGGAGGGCAGACCTTGAATTGACGAACTTTGCTCGATCTGAGTCATCGAATTACCGTTCATGCGGTGGC
>Ga0302324_100022170_pt1 | contig 12352 bp, 14 predicted proteins | sample Palsa_T0_1_FD_201949 | JGI IMG/M metagenome (GOLD analysis project Ga0302324, IMG submission 201949) | Peat permafrost microbial communities from Stordalen Mire near Abisko, Sweden - Palsa_T0_1 | ecosystem: Environmental > Terrestrial > Soil > Palsa > Peat permafrost | place: Sweden: Abisko...
TGAGTAGCCGCGCATTGGATACCCTTCTCGCGGTACTCGAGAATCCCAAGTCGTCGCCGGCCGTCCAGTTGCGCACCTGTATGTTCGTCTTGCAGCGCCCCCAACTGCCTAAGACCGGTTGGTCCATGCCCGAGCCTGCCCCCGATCCGGACGGAGAAAAGCTCCTCGACTCGGCTATCATCGAGCAGGACTACAACAGCCTTCCCGGCCTTTACAACATCGAAAGGGACGAACCCGCCGAAACGGCCGCCGAAACTGAGGAAGCACCTGCCGAATCAGTAGCTTCCGAAACCCCGGCCCCTGCGGAACCGCCGCTTCCTCCCCCGCCCGATGTATCCGGATGCAGCCCAATGCAACATGATTTGCCCATTTGCGAGGACCCTGCACCCGCCCCTTCCGGCCCTGCAACACCGCATCCCGTGCTCCAATGCCGTCCTCGTATGAGGCCCAAAGTCAGCACTTACTTCGCCGCCACCCCTTTCGCGCCGCCACTCTCGCATCGTATCCGCATCCGCGGGAGCCGATCGCGGGTTCCCATCTGCCGCGCTCACCCGGTCTTTGTGAGATTCTTCGGTCGGCGGGCGTGTCGATAGCAGCCGAAACGCTTCACTACCAAAGGATGAGCCCCCGCAGAACCGGCGGTCTGCCCCACATGCTATGCTGTGGTGCGGATGTTCAGTCGCCAGCGCCGTAAAGCCAGGTTTCTATTCGGGTTGTCCGACATCCTCATCACCGCCCTGGCGTTCGAGGCCGCCTACCGGACGCGCATCCTGCTGCATCTGGGGCGTGTCTTCTATATCATTCTTCCCATGAAGGCACTGGTGATGGGCTTCACCGTCGGTGTCTGGCTGCTCATCGGCTTATGGCTGGGCGTGTACGACAGGCTGGATGCCGGCGACCCGCGCGTAATCCTGCGCGATTCGTTCCGGCAGTGCCTGTACGGCGCGGTGGCCCTGATCCTCTTTGAATTTTCTCTGCGCCTGGACCTGAGCCGCCCGTTCCTGGCCCTATTCATGGTCTATGCCTGGGTGCTTTTGTTTCTGTTCCGCCTGTTTTCGGGCCGCATGGCCGGCGCTATCCGGCGGGAATTCGGCGGCCCGCATTTCGTGATGGTGGCTGGCACCAGCGAGCGCGCCCGTAAGCTGGGCGAGGCGCTGGAACGGTCCGCCAATTACGGAATCCGCCTCACGGGTTTTCTGGCGACGGAACCGGACAACGCGATCGGCGAGATCGGCCTGGCATCTACTTACAAGGTCTACCCCATCGGCCAACTGCGGCAACTACTGCGCGACCGCGTGATCGATGAGGTCATTTTCTCGGTCGGCAGCGAAACACTCGCGCAACTCGAAGACGTCTTCCTGCTCTGCGATGAGGAAGGCGTGCGCACCCGCGTGGCGGTGGATTTCTTCCCGCACGTGAACAGTGAAGTCTACCTGGAGCGCCTCGGTTTCACGCCGCTGCTGACTTTCTCGGCCGCCCCGCATGATGAGATCCGCCTGCTGATGAAGCGCGCCACAGATGTAGCCATAGCGGTCGCCGGCCTGGTTGTGCTGCTGCCCTTGATGACCGTCGTCGCTCTGCTGGTGCGGCTTACTTCTCCCGGACCGGCCATCTTCAAACAGGTCCGCTGCGGATTGAACGGCCGCCGGTTTCTGTTCTACAAGTTCCGGTCCATGTGCGCCGGCGCCGAACAGATGAAGGCCGAAGTGATGCACCTGAGCACCCGCAAGACGGCCATGAAGATCCCGGAAGATCCCCGGCTAACACGGGTAGGCCGCTACCTGCGCAAATTCTCGATCGACGAATGGCCGCAGCTTTGGAACGTGTTGAAAGGCGATATGTCGCTGGTAGGGCCCCGGCCCGCCGTTCCCGACGAGGTCGAACAGTATCAAACCTGGCAGCGCCGCCGACTGCGCATGCGCCCCGGGCTTACCTGCCTATGGGCGGTGTCTGGCCGCGACAATCTGGACTTCGAGACTTGGATGCGAATGGACATGCAGTACATTGATAACTGGTCACTCGCGCTGGATTGGAAAATCATCCTACGCACCATTCCCCGTGTCCTTACCGGACACGGAGCGAACTAAGAGGGCAGAAGAGCGAAACATGCACCTGTTACCTACACAAGACGAGGTCGTCCGCGTTCTGCGCGATACCGGCGCTTTGCGCGACGGCCATTTTGAATACACCAACGGCCTGCATTCCAACGAGTACCTGCAGGTGCCGCTAGCCATGCGCTACTTCCAACACGCCCGCATGCTGAGCGTGGGGTTGAGCCGACTGTTAAGGGAAAATGCGGAGATCCGCGCCATCATTCCCGAACTCTCAATCGTCACTTCGGCCAATGCCGGCTTGCCTGTGGCGTATGGTGTCTGCGAAGCGTTGCGGGCCCGCCAGGTGTACTGGGCGGAGCGCGAAGACACCGGCCAGCCGATGCGTTTCCGCCAGTTCCTGGAACAGCACCCCGGCGAACAGGTTGTTTTGGTGGACGATCTCCTGCGCTCCGGGCGCAACCTGCGCGAGATGCAGGAGTTGCTCGAATCGCGCGGCGCCCGCGTGGTGGCGCTAGCCGTCATTGTCTACCAGCCGACGCCACGCACCCGCGATTTCGGCAAGCTGCCGCTCTACTATTTGGCCAAGCTGAACGCCAGCTACTATGCCGACGCCGCGCATTGCGACCTGTGCAAGGAAGGCGCGCCCGTGCAGAAGGTTTGGGTGTAGGGTCGCGCTCGTAACCTGACGCGATGCGGACGCGTCGGAGTCACAGGATGCGTAAGGCCGCCGCTTTCGTCGTCGTCATCCTGGTTGTTCTCGGCGCACGCCCCTCCTGGGCCTGCAGTTGCGTTGGGCCGACGCCCGTTTGTTCCGTTTACTGGAGCACATCCGTGCTTTTCCTGGGGCATGTCGTACGGATCGAGCACGTCGACGGTCCGCGCGAGTACTTGGTTCATTTCGACGTGACATCGTCCTATCGCGGCGCGCCGGGCGAGCAGGCCGTCATTCACACACCCGACCAAGGCTCTGCCTGCGGCTTGGAATTCGCGGAAGGGCACGACTACCTGATCTACGCTTACGCGGCGCCCAATGGCGACCTCGGCACAGGCCACTGCAGCCGTACTCATGAAGTAGCCAGCCGGGCGGACGATACGGATATTCAGTGGATCGAAGCTCTTCCGAAAGCGCCGCCGGGAGCTGCCATCTTCGGCCACATAGAGAGACGGCGGCCCAACGAGTTGGGCGGCTACGATGCCGATAGCCTCGCGGACATTGCAGTCTCTATCACCGGTCCCGAATCGAAAACCGTCTCCTCGGACGCCGACGGCAAGTTTCGAGTGACTGGTCTCGCCCCGGGCAAATACAACGTCTCTGCGGTGTCACCCAGCCGATACACCGCGTTCTTGAGCTCGACCGTGACGGTCCCGGATCGCGGCTGCGCCGAAGTGGATTTCAGCACCCGCCTGGATGGACACATCCGCGGACACGTGTATTTCTCCGACGGGACTCCGGCTGAGGGCGTCTACCTCACGGCCAAGATTGCGGATTCCCAGCCCCACGAACCTTGGACCTGGCAAGCCAGATACGCCACGACTGCCCCCGACGGCGGTTTCGATTTTACGGAGTTAGCCGCCGGATCCTACATCTTTGCCGCCAATATGGACTTTTCCCCGTTAACGTCAAAAGGAACGGTCTATTACCGGCAGGCGTTTTACCCCGGCGGAGCCCGTCGATCCGACGCAGCTGTCATCACCGTGGATGCCGGCCAAATGATCGACCATCTGCGCTTCTTCCTGCCGCCCGATTCGGCGCTCCCCTCGATCCCGCTACAGATCACGGTCATGGGCTTCGATGGTCAGCCGGTTTCCCACGCAGAGATCCTGGCCTATGACGATATGTGGGAGAATTCGGTGACGCCAGCGATGGCTAAAGCCGACGGCCAGGGAAAGGCTACCATCACGCTGCGGCCCGGCCAGCATTACGATATCGAAGCGTATGTCAACCTGCCGGATTCTTCGCAGGCCTGCGCGGAACCGCTGGCAGTGGATGCGCACGATCAACCGGTCTCCCTGGTGCTGGTGCTAAGCCAGCACACCGGCAACTGCAAGCCATCTAAGAAACCGCGCAACTAACCCGCCGCATCGCGCCGCCCTTGCGCAAACTTGAATATCACTCTGGCCGCCACGATCAGTACGGCGCATCCCGCCAGCAGTTTGAATTCGAATAACCACACGGACCTGACATCGCCGGGAGGAATGAGTGACACGACAATAGATACAATCGTCACGACGAGACCCATGCCGGCGCTCCACTTACGTCCGCACTTCCAGGATGCGGCGAACATATAAAGGAACGGAATGAAGTAGACAATCACGGTCATATCCACCAGTAACTGATAGCCGACGCGCAAGCTTTCGCCGGCCTGGAGGGCGATTACGAAGACCGTACATGCCATACCCTGCGTCAGAATGGCCAGATGGGGCGTGCCCCAACGCGGATGCAGCCGCGCGAATGCGGGCGGAAAGTAGCGATCCAGGCCGATGACGAACGGGATCCGCGCGGTGCCCCCGATCCAGGCGCAGAGTTGGCCGGCTACGCCAGCCAGGATCAGCGCGATCATGGTGGGCCCCAGCCAGGCGGAGTGCAAGCGCGCGCCGGCCTCGGTAGATGCCTGCACCAGGCCAGTGAGAATGCTGATGCGGTCGGGCGGCATCAGCACCAGCAGGGACAGCGTGCCCAGAATGTAAAACGCCGCGATGCAGGAACCGGAGATCCAGGCGGCGCGCGGCACGTTGCGGGTGGGGTTGCGAATCTCGCCGCCCAGAATAGCGCCCAACTCCAGCCCGCCGAAGGCGAAGGCGATCTGCGACCAGAAGTTCACCTTGTCCATGTCCCAGTGGGGCGCGAGTTGGATCGGAGTGGCTGAACCGGAGCGCATCCACACCGTGAGCCCGAAGATGATAAGCAGCGCGCCAAACGTGTAAGTGGCGAGCGCGCCGGCATTGTTGGTCCACTTGGCGATGGAGAGGCCGAAGATGTTAGTCAACAGTCCCAGCCAGAGGATCAGCAGGGAGGCCGAGATGACATAGATCTTGACTTCTGACAGACCCAGCGCGTAGCCGGCCATGTCCACCCCGGCTAATAGGAGGTTGGGGAAATAGAAAAGATTGCTGAGCCAGTAGCACCAGCCGCACAGGAAGCCGTGCCAGTCGCCGAAGCCCTGTTTGGTCCAGACATAGATGCCGCCCTCTTCCGGGAACCGAGCGGAGAGAGTGGCCACCGCCAGCGCCGAGGGGACGAAGAAGAAGGCCGCGGCCAGCACCCATAGCGTGATGGAAACCGGTCCGGTGTGCGCGGCTGCGGCCAGCCAGCGGATGCCGATGACGGCGGCGATGTTGAACAGCACCAGGTCGCGGAGACCCAGTTCGCGGCGCAGTTGGGATTCGGCGGCGGGGGTTGGAATAGAGCAGAGTGTAGCATGGCGACCTGGCGCGTCCGGGTGGGTCGTGGTACGCGGAGTGGCGGGAAAGCAAATCCAGATAAAACGAGAGCTACTGTCGGTAAGTTGTTGATGGCGGAGAGGGGGGGATTCGTTGGTTCTTTAGGCACTGAAAACCAATTGTTTCTTTAACTTACAGATTGTGCAAAATGTGGAAAAGTGGCAGTTTGAGGGGTCCGAAACACGCCTGAAACACGCCGAGTTCAACACTCTGACCGTTCAAGAAGGCCAACGTCCGCTCAACACGCTAGCAATCGCGCGGCATATACCAGACACCGCCGCAGCCAGCCCAATTCCTTCGCCCACCTCCCGACACACCACCTTGCGCCCGAAGATCGCCCCCAGCGCCAAGCCACACCCCAACAAACGTGCGATAATCCACCAATGCACAAGCCCAAACGCCCCGTCTTCCGCGATGGGTTCATGTTTGCGCCGCGATGTGCCCGACCTGCATCTATTTCATCCCGACAACCACATGAACTTGGAGCCGGGTCGCGTAGAAAAAATGGTGCAAGAGGCGACGGCGAACGAAAGCTGCATTCCGTGCCATTCGGAAGGTGAAGCCGTTTGCCGTGGGTTCTTTGAACGACACGCCACCGCTCCTTTGCAGATCGCGCAACGTCTCGGGTTCATCGTCTTCCAGTCCCTCGAATAAAAAAGCCGCCTACCACAAGGAGAACATAGTTTGGCAAATAAACCACGCCGATGATGGGAGAAGACCATCTGAATGGTTTATGATCGTCCTTACCGGGCTATGACTTGGCGGTTGAGTCCAGGGCCTATCTGGGTCAAAGTATTGATTTTCTTTGCCTTGGCGTTTCTTGTTGGAGTCGTTCGTCAATTCTTGAAGATCCGAGCGCAACGAGAGCGAGAGCTACGCGGAATAGACCAGACGCCGACCACACGAAATTCAAAGGGATTCCTGCTGGACTGTCCCGACCGTTCGTAGATCACCGTCTGCTCTGTTCTGGTAAAGGCTGATCGTCACCGCCAAACGGGTACTCCCATTACTCCAAGAAAACCGGGCGGAAGCAGTTCGATCCGATCCGCTCGAATTTTTCGCGCAACTTTTTCCCCCGATGCGTGTTTACTACTCTGAACGCGAAGAAACGGCCCAAACTGAGAGGTTCGGGGGTATGATTGAATACCGCCCAGGAAGCCGACGCCGGAAAGCGGGATACGACCGGCAAAAGCCAAATCGAAGCCCTGGCGCGGACGGAGGAAACTCGAATGAAACGATATTTGCCAGTGGTAGCGCTTGCGGCGACGGTCTTGTGTCCGCTCGCCGTCCCGGCGCGCGCCGGGGAGATTCCCATCGACGTCAGCGGTTTGGTGAACGCCCCGTGGACATTTTCAGAATCGGAATGTGGCGCCGTCATCACTAACGGAGACACCTTTCCAACGGGCAATCAGAATTTAGGAGGCGTACCTTTTGCTATTTCCGACCGGCCCGAACAACGCTTGGCTGGGCGCGGTAGCGGCAGAGTGTGGAGCGGGGGCTGTCCGCCTCACCATTCCAGTAGGCGTACAGGGTGTCACTTCTGTTTTCACTTTGCTCAACTCAATGTGGGGGCAGTTTGGTCCGCAGGCCTATCTCTTCGTCACCTTCGAGGGGAGCGACGGCGCAAGTTGGACGGTACCGCTGGTGGGAAACGTGAATGTACGTGACTATAACAACGACGGCGGCGACAATTCAATCAACAACACGTCCACCGTCCAGGTTTGGACTAACGGAGAAGGTCAGCGGGTAGACCGCCAGGAATACATCCTGCCCGCCGCCTTTGCTACCCAAGTGCTGACCCGTGTGGCCATCACCGACACGGGCAATGAGCCTCCAGCAACGGCTGCTAGCCGCGCGATCTTCTCAGCCCTCACCGTCAGTACGTGCCGCGCTTATGCAGCGGAAACAATCGGAATTTCCAGCAGCAAGATCGTCTATGATGCCGACTTGAAGCTGTATTTCCAGGAAGTCACGTTGACCAACACAGGCACTACAGCCGTGAACGGTCCCCTGTTCTGCATTTTGGAAGACCTCCCAACGACTGCCACACTCGCGAACAAATCGGCCGCGACAGCATGTTTTGCGCCGATTGGCAGCAGGTACGTTGAAGCCCTTCCCGAAGGATCTTCGTTGGCCCCTAATACTTCGGTGATCGTTAAGCTCGGATTTAGCGACCCCTCTGGAGCCGCAATTTCATACACGCCTCTGGTAGCCGGGAGCTTGGGTGGTACCCCATAAGGTTAATTGTCCTAGAGAGAGGAGAGAACTTTATGTTTTTCACAAATCGAACGAAGATAGAGTTTCGCGAGTTCGTGGTCGGTTGTTCAATTGGTTTGCTGCTTACGGCTTTCGGGTCAAGCGCCCTGGCTGGCGACAACACCACGACATCAGCGGCATCCTACAAGCTCGTTGGTGAGGGTTCTACGCTTACACACCGGTCGAATGTTGACGGTGATCCTGCACAGGTCTACATTTACAGCGGCGGAACTCTACCTATAGGCACGAACCTGCTGGAATTCAAATACCTTTTTGACACCATGTCGCCAGCAGGCACGACGAGCGGTTACATCACTCCGCTCCTGTTCGAACGCACAGCCGGTGAAACCAACACGGTTTACACTGTGGTCGGGATAGGTAGAGGGTTCGAGGTGGCGCTCAATTCGGCTCCACAAACGATTCCTTTCGAGGTAATTGAGGGGCTTAAGGTTCCCCAAAACGACTACTTCACGTTCGGCTTCACTAACGCAATCGTGAATTTGAGCGGAGTTTCAGTTCTCACTAGTCCGGGCGCTGTCGATTTTGGCCAGCCCGCCGATGCCGGTGAAGGTGTAAGCGGAACGGGATCAACAAACGATTGGGCCGCGACGGCTACTTCGCCTGGACCGTCGCCAGTTGTCGCTCTAGGGACGACTTTCAGCACATCTGGGGCCGACTATTCCTTTTGGCCGCTTTCCCGAACATACTCTGGACTAGCAATCGGAGCAATCCCCAATCCGCAGTAGGACGTTTCGTCGGTTTTGTGGTGGCGGTTCGAGCGCCACGATTTGTCTTTATTTGGCTTGAAGAAAGAGAGGAACACATGTCTTCGCTTACCATCCTGTCGAAACTAAGCATTCTGCTTTCAGTACTGCTGCTTTCGTCTGCGGCGGTCGCACAGACAACCATACCGGCAACGGGGCTTTGCAATACCGGCCTAACGCCAGCCAGCCCGCTACCCATCGGCTGCACGACTAGCGTTCCCGTGACGCCCGTTAATCCGCAGTCCGGTGGTACGAGTGTTGACGGCAACTGGCAATTGGCTACGCCTTACCCTTCGGCATCTTACACTCACCAAGCACCAAATCCTTGTAGCCTAACTACATTCGGCCCGGCTTGGGTTGACGCTACTTACTCCGGTTGGTTTAATCCGAATGATGGACTGTCGCAATGGATCACGCGGGAAGTCGATGAGCCTTCGGCGGGCGGCTGGTATATTTATCGGACAGCCTTTCCGGTTCCACCAATCTCATCCCCTAGCACCTACTACGTTCTGACAGTTACCGGGGGTCTAATGGGCGATAATACGACCGTGGCGATCTACCTGGAGAATCCATCTACTGACCGACTCCGTTGTAAAGCTGTGGCACTGCCCGCTCCCGAAGCGGGTTCTGGCGGGTCTGGATGGGCCGCATGGAACCCCTTCAGCTTCGCTACCACGGTTGTACCTGATACGTCAGCCTACTTGTACGTTCTGGTCTATAACCAAGAAGCTTCAAGCGGGAACGCAACGGGCCTTCGGGTGGAGTTCACTTCGGCAACCTTGACGGCTGAGTAAGCTTTAGCCGAAGCTGCCGAGTCATTGGAAAAAAAGAAATGAGTTTTAGCTAAGGAGCAAATGGATGTCTTCTCTAACAACGCAGTTCAAAACCATTACGCCCGCTGTCACAGTGATGCTAGTATTCGCCACCATTGCCACCGCACAGATTCCGGGTCTTTGCAACACCGGCCAAACGGCCAAAACGGTTCTTGGTTGTACGGGGGTTCTCGTTACGCCAAATCCTACAGGCGGTGGTTCTACTAGAGACGGCAATTGGTTATTGGCGTACCCCTATCCTGTTACTCTTTCGGAAACGACTGGCCCGTGTGAGTTAAAGAGCTTCGTCCGAGCCTGGGTAGACACTCCTAACCCCGCCTGGATTTCGAACGACGCCAGTTCGGCATCGGAGTGGATAACTCCATTTGACGGAGAGACCAACGGAACAGCAGGTTGGTACGTTTATCTGACCACGTTCCACGTTCCGTCTCGCCTGACGGGTGGCGGTGTGCCTACTGGTCTCACCGTCAATGGACGCCTCACTTCGGACAATGCGACCTATGCGTTATTCATGGGGAGTCCCGCAGATGGCGGATCGTGCGCCGTTGTAAAGGGCCTGCCCGCGCCCATAAATCCTAACGGCCCGACACAGTTGACTCAGTGGTGGGACTTCAGCTTCACGAAGTCAATTGCGCTAACACCTGATTCGGACCTGTTACTTTATTTTCTCGTGCAAAACTATCCGATCACAACAGCGAACCCTACGGGTTTCAGGGCCGAGTTCTTTTCGACTTCGACGTTCAACTGAAACATCAGGTTCGGATCGGCGCGGATTTTGAGAGATGGACTGCGAAACAACCATGGCGGCGGCATCTGTCACAAGTTCGCAGAGCATTTGCAGCGGGAGTTTACGGGGTGGAACGTAGACTGCGAATACAACCGGGATCATCACGACCCAAGACGATTGGCCTTGCCAGAACGCAACGACACTCAACAGCAACGAACTTCACGCCAAGACCGTATTCCCTGACATCATCATCCATCGACGTGGAACCGATGTAAACTTCGTCGTCATCGAAGTGAAAAGTCCACCAATCCCGAAAGCGATGAATGGGACATGAAGAAGCTGTCGGCGTTCAGCGATCAGCTTGGCTACAGGGTCGCCTTGTTCTTCTGTTTCCGCACTGGCTCGACCAATGTGGACTTCGAATGGTTCCGTCAACCGAGATAACCAAAGCTGAAAGCAACGGCGTATAATCCGGTGATGGCTGATTGGCTGATCTTTCTTTTCAAAATCGGCGGGTTCGGAGCCGTCTTGGTGCTGGCCTTGATCGTGATGAGCAAATGGCTCCTGAAGCAAATCGTCTCCGGTTTGAGTTCTTAAGTGACGGCATATGCGCAGGAGACTGCCAAGATCGACACCCGGATCAAGCACCTGGAAAAGCTGGCCGAAGAACAGGCACGGCTTACGAGAACCGTGGAGAGCATCAAAGACGAGATCGCAGCACAGGCGAAAAGTCGGGATAACCGGTGGGCCTTTCGGAAAGAGGTCTACGTGAATCTCATCATTGCGACTACCGACATGCTTACCGGATGCTCGGCGTTGCTCAATTCGATAGATAAGCAAGCCACTTTCCAGAAGGATGTTTTGCCATTCCTGACTAACTTTCTCCGCCATGCTGGCCTCGCCCAACTTGCAACGGCTGATCCTGTGCCGACCCTGGTTTCCGTCGCCGTCAACGAAATAATGCGTATCGACAGTCGGACCGCCGAATTCGAACAAATACGCACGCTGGCCGCACACCTGTATTCACTCCGCACCAGTTTGCTAGAAGCTGGCCGGAAAGATCTGTGGGATGAAGCGTTAAACAATGCATAGGAGCCAAACGATGCGACGATTTCTTCTCATCCTCGCCCTTTCCAGTGTTCCTGGCTGGTCGCAACCCGTACAGCAACCGGCTCAACCCCCGATTGTCGTCAAGGTCGAGATGCCGCCAGCGCCTCGTCGTGACTTGCTTGGTTACTTTCAGGCGCTTGGTCCACTGATTGCCGCATCGGTTGCAGTCGGCGTTGGATGGATGCAGTACCATTTACAGCGCCAGAAATCTAGGCAAGATTTGTTTGATAAGCGCTTCACTGTGTATGAAGCTGCCCTGGATTATGTCATGGTTCTGATTGGCAAGGACGGTAAGACCGGTGTCTCTGACTTTAGACAATATCGAACAAAGACCGATCCGGGCCAGTTCCTTTTCAGCGCAGAAGTGTTTGCGATCATAAACGATATAGGTCGAATTGGCCTCGAATTCCGAGGTGTGCAGGAACAACTTCACCTTTATAACGAAGTCACTGAAGATCTGATCGTCACTGTGGACCAGAATCCCGGTTTATCATACAGCATGGCGATTGCGAACATACCGAGAGTACAGCAACAGGCCAGTCAGCTAAGGGGCACGGTGAACAGACTGTTAATCGACCTAAAGTGTGTATGTCGCCCATATCTTCAGCTTCACGACGACGAAAGTTGGCCGAAGCGATTGAAAGCTCGTATCGACCGGTGGATGGAATCGGAGGTCCCGGCCAAGTTCGCTTCTAAGGCCAGGGATTAAGTGCTCGACTTCGGATCGAGGAGATGGGTATACAAGAAGGGATTATGCCAATCGACATGGCAGCCGGGTTAGCGCTCTCCAAGAACGCACTTGACATCGTTATGGCGGTTCGCAAGGCAATGCGTGAGAAGAAAACACTGAGCGATGAAGAGATGCGAGATTATCTCGAAACGTTACAGGACAAGCTAGTTGATGTAAAGACCGCACTAATGGAAGCTGATGAGGAGAATCGGAGCTTGAAGGGCCAACTTGCCGACGCAAAACGAATGGCCGATTTTGGCGCTGAGTTTACGACCGGTGAAGGTCTATACTGGCGAGAAGAATACCCGTAATTGGGGTATCCATTTCACTCAGGTGACCCCTACAGCTTGTGGCCGGCTTTCGGCAGCATCGGCATAGCATTTGACCATTGATCTGTAGGGCGCCGGTCCCACAATCACGGCCTGTTCGGCAAGGCG
>Ga0302324_100022176_pt1 | contig 12348 bp, 9 predicted proteins | sample Palsa_T0_1_FD_201949 | JGI IMG/M metagenome (GOLD analysis project Ga0302324, IMG submission 201949) | Peat permafrost microbial communities from Stordalen Mire near Abisko, Sweden - Palsa_T0_1 | ecosystem: Environmental > Terrestrial > Soil > Palsa > Peat permafrost | place: Sweden: Abisko...
GCGGTGCCGAGCGGGATCCCGTACTCCGTGCAGACCGCGCTGACGGCCCTTCCTGCCTGCACTGACGGCGCCGCCAGGGCCGCGCCCAGCTGAAGCGGCCGCTCGATCGTGTACTTCGTCGTCTTGTAGGCGATGACGCGCATGGCCTCGCTGACCGTGGTGGCCTGCCGGGCCTGGCTCAGGATGTCGAGATACTGGCCGGCCGCGACCTCGGTGCGCATCGCGTCCAGCGCCTGCTGGCCGCGCCGGAGGACCGCGGGGGGAAAGCCGCTCGCCTGGTACATCTCGTCCGTCCAGGACAGCAGCATGTCGCCGATGAGAATGGCGGCGGCCGCTCCGAACTGCTCAGCTGACGCGGGACTCCCTGCCGCTGTCTGCCTCGCCGCGAAGCGCCGGTGCACTGCCGGGCGGCCGCGGCGGGTGTCGCTGGCGTCCATGACGTCATCGTGGATCAGCGCGCTGGCCTGCAGCAGTTCCAGAGCCGCGGCGGCAGCGTAGATCTCGGGACGATCCGCGCCGCCAGCCGCCCGCCAGCCCCAGTAGCAGAACGCTGGCCGGAGCCGCTTGCCGCTGGCCAGCAGCTCCTCCATCGCCTCCAGGCAGGGCAGCATGTCGTCGCCGATCGCGGACAGCATCAGCCGCTGGCGGGCGAGGAAGACCTCGAGCGCCGCTGCCACCTCGCGGCGGATCCGGTCAAGGCCCGCCGGGTCGGCTAGCGCCGCGTAAGTTGCCATGTTCGGTGAGGGTAGCGCTGTTCCTGAGCTGTCCCGGCCGCCCGGGGCGGCGGGTGCCCTAACCTTGGGATCATGCCTGTCGGAGCCGCCCCCGCAATCAGGGACCTGCTAGCCGCTGGCGGCCGGTCGTTCTCGTTCGAGTTCATGCCGCCCAAGACCGAGGCGGAGGAGCAGCGGCTGTGGCTGTCGATCCGCCAGCTTGAGCCGCTGCGGCCCACCTTCGTGTCGGTCACTTACGGCGCCGGCGGCTCGACCAGGGACCGCACGGTCCGGGTGACAGGCCGGATCGCCGCCGAGACGACTCTGACGCCGATGGGGCACCTGACCGCGGTCAGCCACTCCGTCGCGGAGCTGCGGCATGTGATCGGCTCATACGCCGACGTGGGCGTCCGCAATGTCCTCGCCCTGCGGGGGGACCCGCCGGGTGATCCCGGTGCCGAGTGGACGGCCCACCCCCAGGGCCTGGAGCACGCGGACGAGCTCGTGCGACTGGTCCGCGCATCCGGCGACTTCTGCGTGGGAGTCGCGGCGTTCCCCGAGGGCCATCCGCGGTCGCCGGACTGGGACTCCGACGTTGACTTCTTCGTGCGCAAGGTGGGCGCGGGGGCGGACTTCGCGATCACCCAGATGTTCTTCTATGTCGACGACTACCTGCGGCTGCGTGATTCGGTCGCCGCCCGTGGCTGCGATGTCCCGATCATTCCGGGCATCATGCCGATCATCAGCGTGCCGGGCATCGAGCGCGCAGCGCTGCTGTCGGGCTGCAGGTTCCCGTCGTCGCTGGCTGACGAATTGCACGCGCACGCAGAGGACAAGTCGGCCGTCCGGAAGATCGGCGTCGAGTTCGCCGCGGCGATGTGCGAGCGGCTGCTGGCCGAGGACGTGCCCGGGCTGCACTTCTACACGCTGAACGGCTCGCGGGCGACCCGCGAGATCTACCAGGTGCTGGGCCTCGGACCGGCCGTTCCCGCCTAGGCGGGAGCACCCGCCGGGGGGGCGGTCACGACCTCAGCGGGTCACGACCTCAGCCGGGGCCGGCGCTGCCGGCCAGCGGCAGGACGGCGCCCATGACGGCGTACGGCGGGCCGCCGCCGGGGAACAGGAAGTCCGTCAGCAGGTCAGTGAATCCGAGGCTGCGGTACAGCTTGCGGGCCGGCGTGCTGGCGTCCCTCGTGGACAGGACCGCTGTCCGCTCGCCGCGGCCCTCGGTGAGGGTCACCACCATCCGCCGGCCGATCCCGCGGGCCTGGAAATCCGGATGGACGTGCACCTCGGCGATCTCCAGTACGTAATCGAGCCACTCAGCGGCCGCGGCCGGCCCGGCGGCGGCAGTGACTCCGCCCCGGACGACATCGTGCCACCACTGGCCCGGCACGCCGCGGAATCCGTAGGTGAACGCGACGATCCGCGCCGGGTCATCCCCGGTGACGACCAGCGCACGGAAACCGGGGCTCCCTGCATGCCGCTCCATGATGGCGCGCCTGGTCGGTAGCTCGTCCGGCTCGGCGCCCATGGCCGCGCCGTAAATGGCGACCAGTTCGGCAATGGCGGCCAGGAAGTCGGGCCTGTCTAGCTCCCAGATGCCCGCAGCTTCCTCCACTCGCCAAGCCTAGCCGTGCCGCCGCCGGTCCGGGGCCGATGAGGTTCGGCAGCACTTGTGCCAGTACGGCCACGCGACCGCGCCGACACGCCGGACGGGGATTTTGTCAGACCCTCCTTGTAACTTCGAACGCAGATGCAGGAGCTAGACACGCACACGAATGTATGTTCGAATAGTTGCAGTGCGAGAGTGCAGCCGGGCCCCCTCGGTTGCCTGTCCGGCCGGGCGCGGCGTGGGGAAGCGCCCCGCCTGGCCGGACGCCGCTGAGAAGGAGTAGCTGATGAGCCCGATCGCTTCGGTGAGGCCAGGACGCCAGCGGCAGCAGTGTCGGGTGGCGCCGTCCGCGCTGGCACTGATGGAGTCAGCCCGGCATGGCCTGGCTGCCGCGGAGGACGAGTCGACCGCCAGCGGCCGTTATGTCAGCGCACACCTGGCCGCCCTGCGCGCGGCTGCCGCCGTCGTTGCGGCCAGGGCGGAGCCGCCGGGCGGCCGGCGTCGCAGGCCGCAGAGCGTCTGGGAGCTGCTGCCCAGGGTCGAGCCGGCCCTGCAGGAGTGGGCTGCGTTCTTCGCCGCGGGTGCGGCGAAGCGGGCCGCCGCGGAGGCCGGGCTGCCCCGGGCCGTGTCCGCGAGCGAGGCCGATGACCTGCTGCATGATGCCGGCACGTTCGTGTCACTGGCCGAGGGCGCGCTTGGCATCTCTGCCGAGCAGGCCCTGCTGCCGCTGCCTACGGCCGGCTAGCCGTCTGCGGGCGGCTAATGAGGCCGGGCGTCAGAAGGTGTCAATGGCGCCGCGCGCGTCCGAGTCGAGGATTCCCCAGCTGATGAGCTCCTCGGTCAGGTCGGCGGGCGTCTTGTCGTAGATGACGGCAAGCGAGCGGAGGTCCTCCTGCCGGATCGACAGGACCCGGCCGTTGTAGTCACCGCGCTGGCTCTGAATGGTGGCAACGTAGCGAGACAGCGGGCCTGCCTTGTCCTTGGGCAGCGTCGCCATCCGCTCCAGGTCAATGACGAGCTTCGGCGCCGGGGCGATCAGCGTCGGCAGGACGTCGCCGGGGAGCAGCTCGGAGACTGGCACCCCGTAGAACTCGGCCAGCTCGGCCAGCTTCTGCACGGTCACGGACCTGTCGCCGCGCTCATAGGAGCCGACCACGACGGCCTTCCACCGCCCTCTGGACTTCTCCTCAACGCCGTGCAGCGAGAGCCCCTGCTGAGTGCGGATGGCGCGCAGTCGCGCGCCGAGGGTCTTGGCGTAGTCAGATGCCATAGTTACGGCCCCCTGGCCTGTCATAGCTGAAAGTGACGGTTACGGACAGTGACGGTAGGCCCCCCGGAGCGCAAGGTCAAGCCGAATGCCAAAAACCGGATGAACTTACGCGCCTCGGCCCATCCCCGGTCGGCCCTGGCGGATTGGGCTATGAGCCAGGGGCTCGCGCCCGGAAACGCCGGCGAGGGCGGGTTTTGCGAGTGTCCGGCGCCCGTCGCGCTGCCCGGTGTCCTGACCGTAATACCGGACTCACAGGTATTTAATGTGACTGAAGTCACTGGTGGCTAGACGTTGCACTCTGGTAACAGCCTGTGAATGGCGGGTCCGTACGCCGCCGCGCTGCCGCGCGAAGCCGGGCAGATGCCGCGGTCCGGCCCGGCCCGGCGACCCTGGCCATGGCCCCGCCCCTGATACGGTTGGGCGGACAGACGTCCTTTAAGCCCCGTCCTGTGAGGCGGGAAAGGGGGTCCCCTTGATGCATGCGCTTCATCCCGCCGGTGCGGAGCCCGCAGCCGGCAGCGCTGGTTCCGCCAGTGCTAAAACCTCACCCGGTGCCAGTTCACCCGGTGCCAGTTCACCCGGTGCCAGTTCACCCGGCCCCAGCGCCGCTAGTCCCGGCACGGGCGGCAGCCCGGCCGGAGCCGGCCAGCAGCGCTCTGAGCCGCTGGCAGACGGCAAGACCGTTCTCGGGCCAGATGAGATCAGCCGCGCGCTCACCCGCGTCGCGCACGAGATCCTCGAGCGCACCAACGGCGGCAGCGACGTGGTGCTGCTGGGCATCCCGACCAGGGGCGTCCCGCTGGCCCGCCGGCTCGCCGCCCGCCTCACCCAGGTCGAGGGCCGGCCCGCGCCGGCCGGCTCGCTCGACATCACCATGTACCGGGACGACCTGCGGCTGCGCCCGGCCAGGACGCTCGGGCATACCGCCGTCCCGGCCTCGGGCATCGACGGCAGGACCGTGATCCTGGTCGATGACGTGCTGTACTCCGGCCGCACCATCAGGGCCGCCCTGGACGCGCTCGGCGACCTCGGCCGCCCGCGTGCCGTGCAGCTGGCCGTGCTGGTCGACCGCGGCCACCGGGAGCTCCCCATCCGGGCTGACTACGTGGGCAAGAACCTCCCGACGTCACAGCGCGAGGTCGTGCAGGTGCTGCTCACCGAGACCGATGGCGAGGACGCGGTCGTGCTCGGGCTGAGCCCGGCCGGCGGACCCGCCGTAACGGAGGCTGGCCGGTGAAGCGTCACCTGATCTCGGCAGCGGACCTGAGCCGCGACGATGCGCTGCTCATTCTCGACACCGCCGACGAGCTCGCGCAGATGGCGGACCGGCCGATCCGCAAGCTCCCGACGCTGCGCGGCCGGACCGTCGTCAACCTGTTCTACGAGGACTCCACCCGCACCAGGATCTCGTTCGAGGCGGCGGCCAAGCGACTGTCTGCGGACGTCATCAACTTCTCCGCCAAGGGATCAAGCGTGGCCAAGGGCGAGAGCCTCAAGGACACTGCCCTGACTCTGGAGGCGATGGGCGCGGACGCGGTCGTCATCCGGCACCCGGCGTCCGGCGCGCCGCACCGGCTGGCCGGCTGGGTCCGCGGCAGCGTGGTCAACGCCGGCGACGGCACCCACGAGCATCCGACCCAGGCGCTGCTTGACGCCTTCACGATGCGCCGGCGGCTGGGCCGGCTGGAGGGCCTGCGCGTCACGATCGTCGGCGACGTGCTGCACAGCCGGGTCGCCAGGTCCAACGTCCTGCTGCTGCAGACACTCGGCGCCGACGTCACGCTGGTGGCACCGCCGACGCTGCTGCCGGTCGCCGTGTCCTCATGGCCGTGCGAGGTGTCCTATGACCTGTCCGCAGTGCTGCCGAAGACCGATGTGGTGATGATGCTGCGGGTGCAGGCCGAGCGGATGAATGCCGCCTACTTCCCCACAGTGCGCGAGTACTCACGGCGCTACGGGCTGGACGGAGCGCGCATGGCGCTGCTGCCCGAGCACGCGATCGTGATGCACCCCGGCCCGATGAACCGCGGCGTCGAGATCGCCGCCGAGGTCGCCGACTCGCCCCGGTCCACCATCGTGGAGCAGGTGGCCAACGGCGTCAGCGTCCGGATGGCCGTTCTCTACCTGCTGCTCGGAGGGTCCGATCCGGCCGGTGACCCTGGCGGTGACCCGGCCGGCATCGAGCGGCCCGTCAGTGATCTGGCGGCAGCCGTGACCGCGGAGGTGACCAGGTGAGCGACAGCCAGCGGTGGCTGATCAGGGGCGTCCGGCCGGCCGGCGGCGAGCCTGCGGACCTCCTTCTGGACGGCGGCCTGATCGCCGAGACCGGCCCCGGCCTCAGCGCGGCAGGCGCGCAGGTCCTGGACGGCAGCGGGCTGATCGCGCTGCCCGGCCTGGTCGACCTGCACGCGCACCTGCGCGAGCCAGGCCGCGAGGACGCCGAGACCGTCCAGAGCGGCACCGAGGCGGCAGCGATCGGCGGCTTCACCGCCGTGCACGCGATGGCCAACACCGACCCGGTCGCCGACACGGCCGGCGTAGTCGAGCAGATCTGGCGGCTCGGCCGCCAGGCGGGCCTGTGCGACGTGCAGCCGGTCGGCGCGGTGACCTCCGGGCTGAACGGCAGCAAGCTGGCCGAGCTGGGCGCGATGGCGGACTCCGCCGCCCGGGTGCGGATCTTCTCCGACGACGGGCGCTGCGTTTCTGACGCGGCGCTGATGCGGCGGGCGCTGGAGTACGTCAAGGCGTTCGGCGGCGTGATCGCGCAGCACGCCCAGGAGCCGCGGCTTACCGACGGCGCCCAGATGAACGAGGGCGAGTTCTCCGGCCTGCTCGGCCTGACCGGCTGGCCAGCAGTCGCCGAGGAGGCGATCATCGCCAGGGACTGCCTGCTCGCCGCCCACGTCGGGTCCGCCGTGCATATCTGCCACGTGTCCACGGCGGGCTCGGTGGAGCTCATCCGGTGGGCGAAGTCCAAGGGGTGGCGGGTCACAGCCGAGGTCACGCCGCATCACCTGCTGCTGACCGACGAGCTGGCTGCCAGCTACGACCCGGTATTCAAGGTGAATCCGCCGCTGCGCACCAGGGCCGACGTGGCGGCGCTGCGCGCCGGGCTCGCCGACGGAACCATCGACTGCGTGGCCACCGATCATGCCCCGCACCCTGCTGAGGACAAGGAGACGGAGTGGCCGGTAGCCGCATTCGGGATGACGGGCCTGGAGACCGCGCTGCGGGTCGTGCATGCCGCGATGGTGGACAGCGGGCAGCTCGACTGGGCCGGCGTGGCTGACCGGATGTCCGCCCGCCCGGCCGCGATCGGCCAGCTCAGCGGCAGCGGGGCGCCGCTGCACGGGCGCCCGCTGGCAGCGGGCGAGCCGGCCAGCCTGGTGCTCTACGACGCCGGGGCCCGCAGCGTCGTCGACCCGGCGCTGCAGGTCTCGCGCAGCCGCAACACCCCGTTCGCCGGGATGGAACTGCCCGGCCAGGTCGTCGCCACGTTCCTGCGCGGCGAGCCCACGGTGCTGGACGGGAAGCTGGCCCGGTGAGCGCCGCGCAGACACCGCCAGCCCCGCGCCCGGCAATCCTGGTGCTCGAGGACGGCACCACGTTCCGCGGCACCAGCTTCGGTGCCGACGGCGAGACCTTCGGCGAGATGGTCTTCAACACCGGCATGACCGGCTACCAGGAGACGCTGACCGACCCGTCCTACGCCCGGCAGATCGTCGCGATGACCGCCCCGCACATCGGCAACACCGGCATCAACGACGAGGACCCGGAGTCGCGGCGGATCTGGGTGAGCGGCTACGTCGTGCGGGAGCCTTCCCGGATTGCCTCGAACTGGCGCTCGCAGCGCAGCCTGCAGGCTGAGCTGGCCGCACAGGGCGTCACGGGAATCGCGATGCCCGGCACCCGGGCGCTGACCAGGCATCTGCGCGACGCCGGCGCGATGCGAGCGGCCATCAGCGCGCGCACCGGCAACCCTGCCGAGCTGCTGGAGCGGGTCCTGGCCAGCCCGCAGATGACGGGCGCCGACCTGGCGGGCGAGGTCACCACGCCGGAGGCCTACATCGTCAGCCCGCCTCCCGGCACGCCGGTCCGGTACCGGGTGGCCGCCGTGGATCTCGGCATCAAGACGGCGACGCCGCGCTCGATGGCCGCGCTCGGCTGCGAGGTCCTGGTGCTGCCGGCGACCGTGACCGCGGCCGAGATCCTGGCCACCAGCCCGGACGGCGTGTTCTTCTCCAACGGCCCTGGCGACCCGGCGGCGATCGGTTATGCCGTCGACGCGATGCGCGGCGTGCTGCAGGCCGGCAAGCCGGTATTCGGCATCTGCCTCGGCAGCCAGGTGCTCGGCCGGGCGCTCGGGCTGGCCACCTACAAGCTGCGCTTCGGCCACCGCGGCGTCAACCAGCCGGTGGCCGACGTCCGTACCGGGCGGGTCCAGATCACCAGCCACAATCACGGCTTCGCGGTCGCGCTGCCCGGCACTGACGGACCGCCGGACTGGGTGCCGGGCTCACCGGCGAGCGCGCAGGCAGGCGGGACCTTCGAGACCGCGTTCGGCCCGGCGAGGATCACGCACCTCAACCTTAACGACGGCGTGGTCGAGGGCCTGCGGCTACTGGACGCGCCGGCCTTCAGCGTCCAGTACCACCCCGAGGCGGCGCCCGGCCCGCATGACGCGTCCGGGCTGTTCGGCGAGTTCTGCGAGCTGATGGAGGACAACCGATGAGGCAGCATGCCTAAGCGCCCCGATCTGCGGTCGGTGCTGGTCATCGGCTCGGGACCCATCATCATCGGGCAGGCGTGCGAGTTCGACTACTCCGGCACGCAGGCCTGCCGGGTGCTGCGCGCTGAGGGAATCCGGGTGAGCCTGGTGAACTCGAACCCGGCCACGATCATGACCGACCCGGAGTTCGCGGACGCTACCTACGTCGAGCCGATCACGCCCGACGTGCTGGCGAAGGTGATCGCCAGGGAGCGGCCGGACGCGATCCTGCCCACCCTCGGCGGCCAGACCGCGCTGAACGCCGCCGTCGCGCTGCATGACAACGGCACCCTGGCCAAGTACAACGTCGAGCTCATCGGGGCCGGCATTGACGCCATCAGGGCCGGGGAGGACCGCAGCCAGTTCAAGGAGATCGTCACCGGCGTGGGCGCGGAGGTGCCGGAGAGCCGCATCTGCCACACCCTGGAGGACGCCCGCGCGGCCGCGGCGGAGCTTGGCTTCCCGGTGGTCGTGCGGCCGTCGTTCACCCTCGGCGGCACCGGGTCCGGCATCGCGCGGACGAGCGCCGAGCTGGACCGTATGGCCGGCGCGGGCCTTGACGCGAGCCCGGTGACCGAGGTGCTGCTCGAGGAGTCGGTGCTCGGCTGGAAGGAGTTCGAGCTCGAGCTGATGCGCGACAGGAATGACAACGTCGTGATCGTCTGCTCGATCGAGAACATCGACCCGATGGGCGTGCACACTGGCGACTCGGTCACGGTCGCGCCGGCCATGACGCTGACCGACCGCGAGTACCAGCACATGCGCGACGTGGCGATCGATACCGCGCGCGCAGTCGGGGTGGACACCGGCGGCTGCAACATCCAGTTCGCCGTGCACCCGCAGACCGGCCGGATGGTCGTGATCGAGATGAACCCGCGGGTGTCGCGGTCCAGCGCGCTGGCATCCAAGGCGACGGGATTCCCGATCGCGAAGATCGCCGCCCGGCTGGCCATCGGCTACACCCTCGACGAGATCCGCAACGACATCACGGGGGAGACCCCGGCGAGCTTCGAGCCGTCCCTGGACTACGTCGTGGTCAAGGTCCCGCGGTTCGCCTTCGAGAAGTTCCCCGGAGCTGACCCGGTACTCACCACGCACATGAAGTCGGTCGGTGAGGCCATGGCCATCGGCGGCACGTTCGCCGAGGCCCTGCAGAAGGCGCAGCGCTCACTCGAGCAGCCCGGCGCCGCGTTCAGCTGGGCGGCGCCGCCGGGCGACCGGGAGGCGCTGCTGGCCGCGTGCGCGGTGCCGCACGACGGCCGGCTCGCGACCGTGCACCAGGCGCTGCGGGCGGGCGCGTCGGTCGCCGAGGTGTCGGCCGCCAGCTCGATCGACCCGTGGTTCGTGGACCAGATCGCCGCCATCGAGGAGCACGCGCGGCTCATCCAGGACGACGGCATCGGCGTGGGCGGCCCGGCGACCGCGCGGGCGCTGGCCGACGCGAAGGCGCGCGGATTCTCCGACGTTCAGCTCGCCCAGCTCACCGGCAGCACCGAGGCGCAGATCCGGTCGCTGCGGCACGCACTGGACGTCCGGCCCGGCTACCACATGGTGGACACCTGCGCGGCCGAGTTCGCCGCGCGCACCCCGTACCTGTACTCGACGTACGACCCGGAGACCGAGGTCCCGGCCGGCGACAAGCCGAAGGTGATCATCCTCGGCAGCGGGCCGAACCGGATCGGGCAGGGCATCGAGTTCGACTACGCCTGCGTGCACGCCTCGTTCGCGCTCGCCGACGCGGGCTACGAGACGGTGATGGTCAACTGCAACCCGGAGACCGTGTCTACTGACTACGACACCTCCGGCCGGCTGTACTTCGAGCCGCTGACGCTCGAGGACGTGCTCGAGGTCGTGCACGCCGAGGAACTGACCGGGCCGGTGGCCGGCGTGATCGTGCAGCTCGGCGGGCAGACGCCGCTCGGGCTGGCGCGGGCTCTCGAGGCCGCGGGCGTGCCCGTCGTCGGGACCTCGCCGGCCGCGATCCACCTCGCGGAGGACCGCGGGGAGTTCGGCCGGGTGCTCGAGGCCGCCGGGCTGCTGGCCCCGCGGCACGGGACCGCGACGTCGGTGGCGCAGGCCGAGGCGGTGGCGCACGAGATCGGCTACCCGGTGCTTGTGCGGCCGTCCTACGTGCTCGGCGGCCGCGGCATGGAGATCGTCTACGACGACGCCTCGCTCGCCGACTACGTGCGCCGCGCCACGGAGGCGTCGCCCGAGCATCCGGTGCTCATCGACCGCTTCCTTGACGATGCCATCGAGATCGACGTCGACGCGCTGTATGACGGGTCGCAGCTGTATCTCGGCGGCGTCATGGAGCACATCGAGGAAGCCGGGATTCACTCCGGCGACTCAGCCTGCGCGCTGCCGCCGATCACGCTGAGCCAGGAGTACATCGACCTGATCAGGACCTCGACCGAGGGCATCGCGCGCGGCGTAGGGGTGCGCGGGCTGCTGAACGTGCAGTACGCACTGGCGGCCGGGGTGCTGTACGTGCTGGAGGCCAATCCGCGGGCATCGCGGACCGTCCCGTTCGTGTCCAAGGCGACGGCGGTGCCGCTGGCCAAGGCAGCGGCCCGGATCATGCTGGGCGCGACGGTCGAGGGGCTGCGGGAGGAGGGGCTGCTGCCGGCCACCGGCGACGGCGGGACGCTGCCGCTGGACGCGCCGATCGCGGTCAAGGAGGCGGTGCTGCCGTTCTCCCGGTTCGCCGACGCGCAGGGCGAGGGCGTGGACACCGTGCTCGGTCCGGAGATGCGATCCACCGGCGAGGTCATGGGGATCGACGAGGTATTCGGCACGGCCTACGCCAAGTCGCAGGCCGCGGCCTACGGCTCGCTGCCGGTGAAGGGCCGTGCGTTCGTCTCGGTAGCCGGCAAGGACAAGCGCTCGATGATCTTCCCGGTCAAGCGGCTGGCCGAGCTCGGATTCGAGATCTGGGCAACCAGCGGAACCGGGGAGGTTCTGCGCAGGAACGGCGTCCGTGCCACGATCGTGCGTAAGCACAGCGACGGTCACGGGCCGGGCGGCGAGCCGACGATCGTGGAGCGCATCCTCGACGGGCAGGTCGACCTGATCGTGAACACGCCATTCGGCGGTCCCGGCCAGTCCGGGTTCCGCCGCGACGGGTATGAGATCCGGACGGCCGCGGTACGGCGCGCGATCCCGTGCATCACCACGGTGCAGGGCCTGTGGGCGGCCGTTCAGGGCATCGAGGCCATCGACAGAGACGAGGTGGGCGTGCGCTCGCTGCAGGAGCACGCAGCGCGCCTGCGCTCGACAGGGACGAGATGACACATAGCGAGATCGATGCCCAGGCAGGCCCCGTGCAGGTGCGCGGGACCGTGCTGACGGTGCGGCGGGTCGACGCCTACTACGCGATGACGCTGGTCGCGCCGGCCATCGCGGCGCGCTTCAAGCCCGGCCAGTTCATCACCCTGGCGGTCGGCGGTCCTGACTCCTCCATGCTGCTGAGCAGGGCGTTCTCTATCCACGATGTCCGGCCTGATCACGGCGGCACGGTGGAGTTCGTGTTTGCCGTGCACGGCCGCGGGACGCAGTGGCTGGCCGAGCGGCGTGCCAGGGACGTGCTGGACGTCACCGGCCCGCTCGGGAAGGCATTCCCGCTGCCCCGCGACCCGGCCAACTGCCTGCTGATCGGCGGCGGCTACGGCAGCGCGCCGCTGTTCTCGCTGGCCGGCAAGCTGAAGGAACGGCGCTGCGAGGTGGACTTCCTGCTCGGCGCGGGCTCGGGCGACCGGGTCTTCGGCGCGCTGACCGCCCGGCGGACCGGGCGGACGGCCACGGTCACCACCGAGGACGGCTCGCTCGGCACCCGCGGCCTGGTGACGGACATGCTGGATCAGGTGATCCACGACGGCCGCACGGACGTGATCTACGCCTGCGGCCCGATGCCGATGCTGCGCCAGATCACGCTGCTGGCCCGGCGCTACGACATCCCGGTGCAGGCGGCCGTGGAGGAGGC
>Ga0302324_100022181_pt1 | contig 12346 bp, 12 predicted proteins | sample Palsa_T0_1_FD_201949 | JGI IMG/M metagenome (GOLD analysis project Ga0302324, IMG submission 201949) | Peat permafrost microbial communities from Stordalen Mire near Abisko, Sweden - Palsa_T0_1 | ecosystem: Environmental > Terrestrial > Soil > Palsa > Peat permafrost | place: Sweden: Abisko...
GCGTGCCGGGCAAGCGTTCCCCCGCCGTGGGTGGGGTTTCGTTTAGACTGTGGGATGTCCGACCGCCATGAGTCTACGTGTCGTAAGCGCGGCATTACGTCTGCGAGCTACTACGCGATCCGTCTGGGTAGCGACCTTGCTCCTTGCGCCCCTTGCCCTTGAGAGCCAGAGTCCCCCAGTTTCGCCACAGGCCAACGCATCCCGCTCCGGTAGCGCGGCAGGCGAAATGTCTGCGGAGGAAGTCTTCAATCGTTTCGCCCGCAGGATACTGTTTCTGACTTGTGAGGAGTCGGCCGATGAATCTGGCCTAGCCAGTGGGGTCCTGGTCTCCTCTGATGGCTTAATCGCTACGAATGCCCATGTAGTCGAAAAATGTCGAAGCATGACCGCGACGTACATCGATGGTGCAGCGCGCCGGTACTACGAGCCAGTGCTCAAGTATTACGACGAACAGAGTGACACGGCAGTGCTCAAGATTGCGGGTCAAGGCTTCGAATTTTTCGCCCTTCCGTCGCGGCCGGCCCGCGTCGGTGAGCGGGTTTACGCGATAGGGAATCCGAGGGGGTTTGAACAGTCCATTTCGGAGGGCATCGTTTCCGGGAACCGTGAGGAAGACGGCGTGACGTGGATTCAGCATTCGGCGCCGATTTCTCCGGGGAGCAGCGGCGGGGCATTGATTGGTTCGCGCGGAGAACTCTTGGGCATCAATTCCCGTTACAGAAAAGAGTCCCAAAACCTCAATTTTGCCGTCCCAGCGGCTACGCTAGCGAAGGCACTTTCGAGCGCGCGGGGCCTGACCGGGTTTCTGGATTTCCCGCCAAATACTGAGCTAACGGGAACGTACTCGGGTGTTGTCCAGAACATAACGGCCGGACTATCGGCTGACTTCACAATCTTTATCGGGGAGAGTAAGAGTGGCGCTATTCAGGGCTGCATGGCCGTGAAGCCGCCGCTCTTTGGAAGCGGCTATTTGCGAGGCACGGTTCAGGGCTTGCAATTCTCGTTCGATGTGGTTGGCTATTTCGTGAAAATAAGTTTCACTGGTCAACGTGATGCACGCAACCTGAGCGGCAGCTACTTGGTGTCGTTCACCAACAGAGGGTCTGCGGAGAAGGGCACATTCGTGCTCCATAAAGCTTCATCCGAAGGTCCGACGGACGGGTTCAAAGTCTCGGATTGCGCCACTGATATCAACCCGACGCGCGTATCAGCAGAGCTCGGAGACGCAGAAGCTCAAACTACCCTTGGGGCGGCGTATGAAATGGGTCAAGGCGTCCCAAAGGACTATGCTCAAGCAGCGACTTGGTATCGAAAAGCGGCCGATCAAGGGTACGCCCGCGCTCAAAATTTCCTCGGCTATCTGTACGAAGCAGGTCGAGGCGTTCCACAGGATTACGCTGAAGCCGCCATGTGGTATCGGAAAGCAGCAGACCAAGGTAACCCACGCAGCGAATATGTGCTTGGGGGTATGTATCATAACGGCCAGGGAGTGCCGCAGAACTATGGTGAGGCGGCAACGTGGTACCGCAAGGCAGCTGAACAAGGGTTCGCGCCCGCGGAAGTTACTCTTGGCGTGGCGTATGCGACCGGTGAAGGTGTTCCGCAAAGCTACAGCGAATCCTATTTCTGGCTCAAGGTTGCTGAAGCGGGAAACCCAGAGGTAAAACCGGAAGATCTCGTAACCTTGCTCGAACGTATCGCCGCTCACCTCACTGCCGTGGAGGTCGCCCACGCGCAGGCACGGGTGCGGGAGTGGCTTACAGGTCGGAAGTAAATCCGCCGCACTCACTCAACGCCAGTCACGCAAAGAGCTCTGGATGTGAAGTTTTGTCAGGTTTCAGTGGCAGAGCGCCATCCTATTTTTATTCTATTTTTTACTACTCGCGAGGGCCTCTGACACCGCGCTTTTGAGGTCCCTTTCCAGCCTGCATGCGTTATCTAAGTGCCGACGCAGCTATCGATTACCGGAAAAACTCCCCGATTCCGGCTGCGCAGCCCCTAAGAGGTCGTATGTCCCACCGTGATGTGACGGATCACGAGTTCCTGCCCTTCAGCGTTCGCCAGTTCCATCGCTTTCTTCTGTGGATGCACGTACTTGGCGATCTCGGCAGCCATCTTGCCAGCGAGCGTGAAGTCTTCCTTCTCGATGGCTTTCTCGTGAATGAAAATCATCGCCTCGATCGGATCAAAGCCTGCGCGGGCGCAAATTTGCTCAACGGCCCCTTTGTCCTTGTTCGGAGTTCCCGCCGTGCGCCCGCCGGTTTTGCGTCCGATGGCCATCTATTTCAATCTACTTTAGATCGCCTTCCACTTCGCGGACCACACCGTCAAACTGCCGTTTCCAAGCGTGTATCTCGGCCACAACAGGCGGGTCATCCACCGTGACGATTCGGCGGGCTTCCGCGGCCGTGTAGACCTCGCCGCGTTGCGCTCCGAAACCGTCCATCAGGCGCCGTGCATCCTCGTCGTCCGCCACCAGAAAGAGCCGGCCCACCTCGGTGGACCACAACTCGATAGCCAGGCCTTGCAGGACCATTTCCAGCGGTTCGGGGTTGGCTGGGTTAAGCTGCGACAGTTGTGCAAGGGCCTCCGCCCTGTCGCTCCGTAGGGTGTCGATTGCCGCCTCTAGCGCCTCCCGCTCGCACTCCGGGAATCGCACTTTCAGTTTTCCGTTTTCCGCCCGGATCGTCCCAACCCTCTGAACTTCGTCGATGGCTTCGTTGACCGTCATAACTCTAATTCCACCTCTCGCGAGTTCCGAACAGTGCCAACTTCATCGAAGGGTGCCAAGTATTTTTCTTGGCACTCTTCGGCCCTCCTGGCACCCTTCGGCAGCGACCACGACCATCCGCCGCCCATTCCCGCCTTGGTAGGCTTGATCCCAAGTTCCCTTGCGCCGCGTTTCAGGGTCCGCTTACTGATTCCGTCCGCAGCCGCAAGCTTGAAGATTTCGTTTGCCGGCTTTGGCCCATCGGCGAGGGTCTCGCATAGCCAATCGTTGGCCTCCGATAAGGCGGAAGTTCCTTGTGGCGTGGTTTCCGCTTGCATAGCTTCATCGGCCGTCAGTGTGACGGCTTCCGAGTCCCAGGCAACGCGCGAGGTCTCCAGCGGTCCCCCGGCGCTGGGGATCATCGCGCCCTCGATTCGGAATGCCAAGCCAGTGCTGTCTGGCCCCAGGTTGTTTTTCATCGGAATGAACAGGCGCCTTGTCTTCTCTGTGGCGTCCGTCGTGACGAGGTAGGCCGCGCGCGCTGCCGCAACAAAGGCTAGTGAACCGCTCACGCGCATGAGCGCTTGGGCGCCCGCGGCCTTGCTTAGATGTGACACACCGATAATCGCCACGTTATGGCGGGCCGCCAGTTCGCCCAATGGCGTGAGAAGGCCCCGAATATCGGCGTTTTTGTGGGAGTCCACGTTTCCCAGGTACGCCGAAATTGGATCGATTACCACGGCCGCTACATTTCCCAGGCCCTTTAGTTTTGCCTCCAGCGCTTGCAAATCCTCCTGAAGCGAGAAGGTCCTATTTCCGCTGCTGCCACTGCTCGTATAACCGCGGATCACCCCATCAATCACATGTACCCGCGCCAGGTCCGCGCCGGCCGCCTCTAGCCGCGGTCGAAGGGTATCCGCCGGGTCATCTTCGGCTGTAAGAAAGAGCACGTCGCCGGATTCGCACAAGGTGCGATCCACCGGCCACCTCCCGCCTGTGGTTACGATCGCCGCTATACTGGCCGTGATTTGGCTTTTACCCAATCCGGGATTGCCGGCGATGATCGTAGTCTTACCGCGCGCGATCCGGTCCCGCCAAAGCCATGAGACAGGCTTAGCCTCTATGTCCGAGAGGCGTCTCGTTGAGAGTGAGCCCGCATCCTTCCCGCCCTGGCGCAGCAACGCAAGGGGATCACCTTCCAAGCGGATTTCAGACTGCATACGACGCCTCCGCCACTATGTACCGCGCTAGCGCAACCTGTAGCCGCTTGGCCCGCGCGCGCCCGGCGCTAACCAACGCCGCGGCCAACTCTGGCTTATGCTCTAGCCACGCGCGATACTCCGTTTCGGGAGAGATCCGCAGCGCTGCAAGTAGAGCGGTGTGCAGAGCCCGCGCTGGGTTCGTGGTCGATAGCTCCTCCAGCGCCCATTCAGCCATCACGCGGGCCGCATCCGCGAAATAGATAGCCTCCGTGCGTATACGGTCTGCCGCCGCACGCGCCCGCGCCCAGTGTGCCCGATCAGCGCGCGACAAACGGATATCTTCTCGCTCAGGCCACAGACCACGAGCGCGCAGCGCCCCGATCACATCGGCCTGAGAACAACCCGCGAAGCAGTGGACCAGCACGCGGCCGTCATGCTCGCTGACGCTGAGCGACGGGGAACGGTCATCGTGAGCGGGGCAAGGCGCCACGTACCCCTTACCACTTCGGCGGCCGCGGAGCACGCGGGCGATATTCTCGGCCGTCATGCCGCATCCCCTGAGCGAACGCGACGCGACACCACGAAGTCAACGAGATCGCCGATTTGAAACCTGACTGCGCCCGCGGCGCCAGAGGTCAGTTTGATGTAGGGCAGGCCGTCACGCATGAGGCGTTCGAGCGTCCCACCGGAGACGCCGAGATAGCGCGCGGCTTGTTTCTTGTTGAGTAGCGAATTGAGCAGAGAATCGTTCTGCTGGCCGTTGGCCGAAGGCACAGATTACCTCCTGAAAATTGAGGACTCTGATTTTCAGCCGTGTCTGTTCGTTGGCCTTCTCGACTATCGGTTTTGGCGGGGTTTTCCGTTTCCCCTATCGGAAGGCAAGCTGAACGCTGCTTAAGCTCTGAGACGTGCTGTTACAGAACCCGATTTTCAGCGCGTGTGTTTCCTTCGCCCCGTGGGGCCAGCGTGGAAGCTGCTGTCGCTTTTACACCGTCGCTGCACTTCAAATCGTGTACGCCGCCTCTAGGCTTACGTGTTTAGGGAGATTCGTGCTCCAGCCTATACTTCAGGGCGTTGAGGCTGCCGCTTTTTTTCGAGGTTGCGAGCTCGTGCAGCCTGCGCGTATATCGATTCGACTCAATGCTACCCTAAAAACATAGATGACCGCAAATGGTTTTTTCCTTCATCCACGGCTTGCGCAACCAGAACGCACTTTCTTGCTGGATCGTTGTAGGGACTTTGCAGGGAGTCAAGGCCTCTCACGCCTTCTCAGCGCTTCTCAATTCTAATGTCCGTTCTCCCGGTAAGCTATGAAAAAACAGATACTTTGCTGCCAACAGAAGCACTTGCGAAAATAAGGCGAAAGGTACCCTGAGGTGATTATGAGTCCGCTGCTCTAACCGCTGAGCTAAGGGCCCTAAATATCTTATTCTAAAATAGTTATTCGTTCCAGGCTTCGGTGATTTCCTTTCGAAAGCACTCTAAAGTCTTTTGAATGTTCATTCAGTTTGGCTCCCCACACTGGACGCATTTCGAACTTTCGCAGCCCAAATAGCGCTGTGATCGAACCGTGGACGGACATCGTTTTCAGAGTCATCCATGCGAGCTGCCGGCAGGAGCCCCCGGCGGGCACCCAGCCTGGACACGTCTAGAACTCGGCAAGGGCCCCGTAATTTCCGGATGCGCTGTCATCCGGCTGCAAACCGCGAGGACAACCCTATCCTTGCCGAATTATCGCGGGTGAAAGTGCAGGATTGTGAATTCAAATACGGGCGTACTGGATGGGGCGATCACGCATTTTGCCGATGGGATAAGCCCGTTGTCTGCCTTCGCTGCCGGCCCTTTTGACATCTTCAATACTCACGACAAGCAGAGGAGCCGCGAGCAACGGCGAGGGTTTACAAACCACTCTGAGGGTTTATGCGCAACCCGTGGATGTAGCACCGGTACGGAACTTGCAAAGCCAGCGTTCCGGGAAGAGCACTCTCCATCCCCGACCGATCAGGACTAGTCGAGCCGGGATCGAAAGCGGCCGCCCCAATTCCGAGGAGCGCCGCAGGATGCGGTCGATGTCCTCTTTCATCGCCCCCCGGCGGGCCAGTCTTGCGGCATCTTCCCCAACACGCATAGCTCCGATGCAAGCTTCGGAGTATCCATAGGGTCCTGAGCGGATGGAAGAAGGTGAAGAGCACCTCCGGAATTCATCATGGTCCAAAGGACAACGCAGCGGCCCGTGACCTGGCGCGGAACGGTTCTTCGCTGATCCTCTGTCCATGTCGCGTAGAGCGAGGGTAGCTTCGGTAAAGTGGAGTCGTCCGGAACGGGCGCTGCCAGCAAATCCAGTACCTTTTGAACAGGGTTTGGCTCTGGTTTGGCCTGGCTCGCCGGACTGGACGATTTGGCCGGGCCAGCGGCCGCTTTTTGGCGAGGGAAGGCAGTGCGTTCGCGCGTCGCCTGCAGTTCACACCGACTGGCGAAGTTTGTTACCCAAAGGTTGCTTCCACCTTGATCACCCCCGATGCAGGCACAGTTCGTCTGGGCGAAGGCCTTCCATGCGGTCTGTGATTTTACAAGCTGATCTTTGTTTTTTCGCCGGTCCGATGGATCGTTCTCCGGCATTTTGGCCATCACGCGCGGTACACCGTGTCCAGCTCCTGATCGGCGATCTCGATCTTCTGAGCGAGACAAGCCACCTGCTCACGATCCGACCCCTGAGCGCAATCCTCCTGCGCTTTGATATCCGCTGGATCCGCTGGCCACGCAACCATGAAGCCTGTTAAAACTGGCAGGAATAATAACCCGCTGCGTTTTTCGCTCATGAGAGGCTCCGCAGCACTGCTGTTCATAACGCGCTCCGTGGCGCAGGCTTTTCAGCCGCTATCTCTCTATTATGGATCCATGCAGCATAAGTGAGTAACCCAAGGAGCCGAAACGCGGTCAGCGGCGGGTAGCAGGAAAGTCCTGGCGGCTTAGGTTTGGGCGGCCTGCCGAACGTAATGGCTGTCCAGTTTTCGTCCAGCATTCGTCCAAGTTCTATTTTGGTTTTGTCCAGATTTTATCCAAGCTCAGTTCGCCCTCTGGAGTAGCCATGAAAGGTAAATTTCAGGACGTTTTGAATAGCCTGAGCGCGAAAGTGGGCGCTCGCGGTTGGAGCCCTATGGCGAGCTCGTGGACGAGTTGCGGCGCCAGGGACTGACCTATCGCGACATTGCGGCGGTCCTTGCGGAGAAGTGCCAGTTTCAGACCTCCGAAAGCGCGGTCAACAATTTCATGCGAGCGCGAGCGAGAAGGCGGAGGAATACCACCGCCAAATTTCGGACTGCGCGGGCATGCCGCCTTCGGTTGTTCCCAAACCTGCAACTCTGTATTCCGCGCACGGACCACCCAGGAAAAGCATCAAGCCGTGAACCTTATTCCGAAACAGCACTCAGAGGGACTGCACAGCGGCCTACGGTTTGATGGCGATCGTCACGCCGGTTTGGCTGGTCGCCGTCCCTACCTTGATCACCACGGGAACGCTTACCCCTGTCGCAACTCCCGCCGGTATAGTAACATTCACCTGCAGCAACCCGGCCACTTCGAGGGGGGCTCCACCGGCGTAATCGACCACAGCGGGCAATCCTCCAATTTCCACGCTTACGGGAAGCAATGGAGCGGGCAACGGAAGCATGCTGCCATTGATTGCGCCGTCGACGCCCGCTGGGCTAGTCTGACCCTCGCCCGTTGCGAAGATGCTTACCACCGAGCCCGGAGCGGCGCCATTGGCTGCAGAATTGATGCTGCCATCCTGATTGATGATGGCTCCTTGCCCGGAGCTATTTTGGGTGAAAATACCAGGTGCCGCATTCGTAACTGTCAGTTGCATAGGCTCCGACTCGGTTCCATTTACGGCATAGCTCACTCGTACGTTGGTGGAAGTGGCTCCAGCGAGTTCGTACGGAACCAACACGGATACCTGGCTGGCGGAGGCGTACAGGACCGTCCCGTAGAACGAGTCGAAAAACACGGCAGTCTCGTCTAGACGGGGAGGGAGCGGGCCTGAGCCAGCCGAAACTCCCGTATAAGAGCCGAGAAGGGATCCGAAAATAGTAACGATCTCGCCAGGCGCCACCGCGCCCTGGGCGAAGCTTGCGCCATTGGTCACAGCGGAAATGATGGGCAGGGGCGCCGTCACGATCAGCGTCACGGGAATCAGCAAGGGCTTAACAGAATCGTCGGAAGCGGTGACTGTGACCGTTCCGTTGTAACTCCCGAAGCCGAGTCCCGATGCATTCACCGACACTGAAAGAGTAAAGGGCGTGCTGCCGCTGCCCGGACTTGCAAAGAGCCAAGTGCCGTTATCACTGGTCGGCAGCGGGCTCCCACTTTCCGCTATGGCGGTGGATACGCTGAGCGTCGAAGTGCCTTTATTGCTGACCGTAATGCTTTGGGCCGCCAGCGGCTGCGAGCCCGGAGGTATCATTGTCGATGTTGCCAACGGTAGGTGAGCAGCGAATAAGAGCGGTGTGGGCGTGGCGCTAAGCGTCGCAGGGCTGATCACGTTGAGTGTGATCGTCACTGTTTCGGCTGCTCCCGATGCGGGAGTAATCGTAATAGAGCCGGGGTAAGTTCCGCTACTGAGGCCGGCGTCGTCCACGCTGACCGTCAGGCTGGCCGGTGTAGTTCCGCTCTGTGGAGTAACAGCCAACCAATTTCCACCAAATGCTGTGGCCCCGACCGCGCTAAACGATAAAGCGCCGGTACCCGCTGAAACCTGAATGGTTTGCCGGCTCACATTTGACACTGCGGACATCCCTTCGCTCACGGTGAATTGCCGCGGAGCAATCGTCAGCGATGGCGTGCCCAACACCGTCAAGGTCGCGAGCACAACTTGGGGACTATTGGCGGCTTGGGAGCTGACAGTGATAGCCCCGCTGTAGGTCCCGGGCTGGAGGGTGGAGTAATTCGCAACGCCAACCTGGAGATTTCCAACCGTGCTGCCGCTGGTGGAGTTTTCGACCACCAGCCAGTTTCCGCCGCTCGAAGTCGAGATCGCGCTGGTGTAATTCAACTGGCTGCTATTGCCCGTGATGGAAACATTCTGGATGGAGGGAACACTGGCAGATCCGAGTTGAACCGTGAATGCCAGCGTGGACGGGTTCACCGTCATCAGCTCGGACGTGGGCGTCCCTGTAACCGTGATTGTGAAATTGGCTGAAGTAAGGTTGGTTCCTGCGTCGGTGGCGGTCAACGTGAAAGCGAAAGCGCCGGGTGTCGTAGGTGTTCCGGCAATCGAAAACGAGAGGTCGTTATTTCGAACAACGGCGAGGCCGGGTGGTAGGGCGCCGACCGAAACCCGGAACGAAGGATAGGGAAGCACGGCCGTGATTTCTCCGCCAACTGCGCTGAGTAACTGACTATAAGGCTGCTGGAGGATGCCGTTCGGGAAGGACGTGTTGATGATCGAGAAACTGGAAGAAGATGGTGCGATCGTCAGAGAAAACCCGAGCGAAGCCTGGGTTCCAGCGCTGTCTTGGACGGTAGCGGTAAAGGAAGTGGTGGCCGCCGTGGTTGGCGCGCCGCTCAGCAAACCTGTGGATGAGTTGAGCGTGATGCCGGCCGGTAGCCCGCCCTCTGTTATAGACCAAGTGTCAGGGGGCACTCCTCCCGACGCTGAAAGTGTGGTCGAGTACGATTGGCTGACCGTTCCATTGGGAAGAGTGGCGGCAGTCGTGATCGCAAGCGAGCCGGCCGAACCCGCTGCCTGATTGACGATAAAGGCGTGGCCGGCGATGGACAGCGCCCCGCTTCGCGCCGCTCCGGATTCCGCTGCTACCGTATAAGAAACCGTTCCGCTGCCCGCTCCCGTGGTGCCGGAATCGATCGTGATGAAACCGGAGTAGCTGGAGGCGGTCCATCCGCAGCCGGAAGCCGTCGTAACGTTCACGCTTTCCGAACCGCCTGCGGCGCTGATCGCCTGGCTATTAGAAGAAAGTGAGAAAGTGCAGCTGGCCCCCGCGGTAACCGAGAGTTCGAATCCCGGCGTGAACATGAAATCACCGGCCGCACCCACCATCGCTGCGGTTGTTCCGGGGGCGCCGGTGACGACCAAGTCGCAGGTGGCCGTGCCAGTAGAATCGGTGAGCACCGCGTCATCCGGCCCATTGCAGTGTGCGGGAGAGGGCAGATTTGACTCATTCCCACCGAAGATCTGAAAATTCAAGTTCGGTAGAGGAATGCCCGATTGGGCTCCATCTGCCCCAGTTATTTTGATGACGAACGCGCCCGGCACAGTGCTACCCGACGCCGCTGTGAGCGTCGACCCTTGCGGGGGTTGGAGGAGTTGTGCGATGAAAGCCGGCTGATAGACGCCCGGTGTATTCGCCTGGAGTATGCTGGTGACGACAAAGCTGACGTTTCCGTAGGATGATGACGCCGTGACGGTGGAAGGCTGATAGGTTGTGTTTGGCTGCGAGACAACACCTGTGCAGCCCGTGCTAGCCAACCCGTTGGAGTCGGTAGGAGACGTGCTATTCGATAGGATGAGGTCATTGGTAGCTGTCCACTGAATAACGACGCCGGGTACTGCGTTGCCGGAAGCATTGACGGCTTCGACAACCAGAGGCACGTTGGTTAAAGAAGCCGGCACCAGTTGGCCACTGCCCGAAACCATGATCAGGTTTTGGGCGCTCAGACCACCGGCGAGCACAGTGAAGAGGGGAAGTAGTACTAAACGATTCATGAACGCCTTGATTGGCGCGGCACGCCAATGCGATCTCCAGTCATTTTCCGTAGCAGTGATACACCACAGCGGGTGCGGTTTTTCGGGATTGTCACGTCTCAAAGACCAAGTGGCCCTTCCAGGTAAATTTTCTTCGCAATTATCGCTCTCCGGCCTCGGGTGAGCCAACTTGTTTTCCCCGTCCCACACTCCACATGCGTTAATGAATTGCCGCTGTGATTGCTTCGTCCGGCGGCGTCTTCATCCGCATGCATGCCCTTGATGAAGTTATCGGCATAGGCGGGTCGAACAAGAGCCGGGGCTAAAGTCAGTTGCAAGTACCCCGGCAAAGCCGGCGTCGAAACACGTTTCCTTCATGCAGGAATCGGCTGGGGCGGCTCGCGCTTCATCAGAACATCCATCGGGCTGCCGTCCTTCCGGTGGCCGAGGGTTTCGAACGGGTTTGCGTTTTGCCTTCCTTTGTGGCCGCTTTCTCAGCTTGTCGCCACAGGCAGGGGCGAGAATTGCGGGGGATTGGCCCACGGCTTTCTAGCTGCTATATCCGGTCAGCTTTGTAAACGCTGGGTTCACATAATGGATGATCCCGCTGATGCCGAAGAGGACGGCATTGATGTTCTGGTCGGCTGCGGTGTAGTACCCGGCGGCAAGGAGAGCGGTCCGCGCGATATTGTCCTTCGCCGGGACACGCTTCACCTCGATGACAACCTCATCTTTACTTATCGACTCAATTCCGGGTTTCTTGGGGACCTTGGCAGGATGCTGAGTGCGTCGGGATACATACAAGGAAACCGGCGTCCCCTACCGCGACAAATAGAATTCGAACCGAGGTTTACAGAGAACACAACTGGAACATGAGCTATGAACCTTATTCAGAATCTTAGCCGGGGCCCCGGAGCGCGTTTTCAGCGAAACGAGTTTACGCTACCGGTGAATGAAGGGCGACAGACGGTCAAGCCGCAAACCCTCTTCAGAAACTGTGTTGGGGAGCCATTTCCGTTTGGCGGTCTCCCTTCGGCTTACTAACTTAATTAAGGGCACGGTGATGGAAAGCGGCAAGCGGAATCTGCGTCAATCCTGTGGGGCCCCTTTAGATCCGACAAAACGGACCACAAACTATGGGACTACGAAACGCCGGGCGACGCTGGCACCGCTCCGAGCGATTGTCCTATATCCGGCTGGTGAGGGATGGCACCCCGTTCGCTGCAAGTAAGTGTTGCCATCGCCGATCGTAACGTTATGGAACGTAAGTCCACGCCGTTGGTCCGCAGTGGCCGCGGCGATGGCCGCAAGTCCGCTGGTTCGATCCTGCGCGTCGGTGGGTATGAAGACCACTATGCCAGGCAGGCCGCGTTGGGCGCTCCAGTCCATGAAGCGTTCATAGATCGTCCGCAGGCCGTTTTGGACGGAAGGAATGCGATGCAGTAAGTCGTAATGTGGACGGCCAAGAGTCTCTGTTACTTGGGTCAGCGTGGGAACCCAGAACGACGGAAGAAATATCATTTTGACGACGCTTTCCACGTACGGAAACGTGGGCCGTGGCCTGCGCCAGTAATCTTGATCGAAAGCGTAAAGCGCCGCTTTAAAAGCGTCAAAACTCCGATAGGGATGCCCTCCGATGATTTGACGAAAAGTCCCATCAGCCACGTACGGCTTCAGACCGAAATGGCGCCCTGTTGGGCTTTGCACGAGAGGACGAAAGCTGTTGAGCATATA
>Ga0302324_100022182_pt1 | contig 12346 bp, 11 predicted proteins | sample Palsa_T0_1_FD_201949 | JGI IMG/M metagenome (GOLD analysis project Ga0302324, IMG submission 201949) | Peat permafrost microbial communities from Stordalen Mire near Abisko, Sweden - Palsa_T0_1 | ecosystem: Environmental > Terrestrial > Soil > Palsa > Peat permafrost | place: Sweden: Abisko...
GCGCTGCTCGCGCTGTGATCGCCCGAGTTGTGAGCCTAAAATCGCGGCGTTTCCCCTACTTGTTGGACACCGGCAATTTAGCTGACCGCGGCCAGTTCGTGTTGGGCCAACCGCTGCGGAAGGATCGCAAAGATCGTGCCAAACGGTTGCCGTGTGCTCACGAGCTCTTTCCTTCTATCGTTCACGCGCAGGCCGACAAACGGGACCGGATGCCAGCGTGCAGCGCCGCGGAGGCGATTCAGATGCAAGAGCCGTATATCAACAGCACCATCGCCAATCACGTGTTGGCGCTACTGGCTCGGCTATTCCGGCATGGGCGCATCGCATATCACGGAGGGTTCGTGAATCTCGCGACCGGGCGTGTGACGCCGTTGGCGGTGGATCCGGCCACATGGTCGCGATTGCGAGTTCAGGCGGAAAAGGAACGAGCGTATCTGAACCGTAGGCAGCGCAGCCGGACGCGCACCGGTCAATAGCCGGGCGTTGCCCGCTTGCAGTGCAGTCTACTCAAACCGAAAAGGAGAACCAATGTTTGTTGAACTATTGCCGATCCTCAGAAACCGGCCGGTAATGTTGACCGTCGCGCTGGTGGGCGACAACGCCATCAGAGTAAACGTAATTCCGAAGCGTATCAAGAACAGCGATCCTGGCGATGACGCTCTGACAACGCCGCTGACCGTCACGGGTTCGCCGGACGTGTTGGACCGGGAGTTCGCCGCCCAGGTCGTCGGGTTCACCGACGCGTTCGTGAAGCTGGGGTCCAACCTTACCGAAATCGAAGCCGCTCACGTCACCGCGGTCAAAGCAGTCGAGGCGGAAAAGAAGAAGGAGCTTGATAACAAGCGAAAGGGATCCATCTCTAAACCTTCCTCAACGACCACTGAGGCGAAACCGGGCCCCGTCGTGAAGGACGGTAAACCGGTGTTCGGCACCAAGGCGGGCAGCCTTGAGACGCCCAGCCTGTTTGATTCGCACGAGACCGCCGCTTCGGGTGCGTCGCAGCAGCAACCGGTAGCGTCATCAACGGGGCAGGTGGTTTCGGCGCCCCCGGAAGAGATCACAGAGTCATTGGACAAACCGATCACCGAAGTCGAGACCGGCGCCACGCGCCTGCCCGGTTTATAAGAGGCGTGCAAATACGCAGGCCCTAGGGCTTCATCACGACCGACTCCTCCTCCACTGCGAATTGGTTTTCGCGGACGAAGTCCGGCGCGGACGGGACGTGACCTCTATGCGCAGCCCCAGGCTTGAAGTACTCCAAGCACTGCCGAAGATGTACGGGATTTCGATCAGATGCAGGACCACGGCACCCGCGCGCCACTCCGATCTCGGCCAGGTCCGCCGCGGTGTCGATATTGGACGGCAGTTCTCGATCGCGGCATCTGCTCCTCCGGGTGCTGGGGCGTCGGTAAACACTGCGTGACCGTAGGGAGAGTCCCCGCCAGCGGGTTCCCGGTATCCCTTCCGCGCGTAGGCAACTCTGTGCCATCTGTACATCCGAGCGAACGGCAACTTACAAAGGAAGACGAAGAAAGAAGAAAAAAGGAAAGAAGAAGAGAGAAGAAGAAGGAGCGGCACATGACCATTCGCAAAATGACCCGCAGTTTAAGATATTCAGGACTTATATTACCAGATCCAGCGTCCGAACTCGACGTAGAGAGCGTCCGATCATTTTACGCGGCAAGCTATCCTGAAATTACCACGGCTGCGCTGACGGGACCGGAGGCCGTCGACGGCGCTCTTGTCTATACCTTCACGAAGGCGATCGGGACAAAGGGCTAACAAGCGGACATCTGCCCACAGCGTTTTGATGGATTGCAGCGAACCGAATAAACAAAGACCTGCCTGCCTAAATCGCCCGCGGTTGAAAACTGACTCCGAAGCCCCGACGTGCGGGAGATCGCGGAACTGAGTGGCGAACCCGGCTGGCCATCGCCGGTCGAATACACGAAAATGGCGTATTACGCTTTTGCAGGACGCGCTGCCCGCCCGGTTGGCGCTCGCGGTACGATATCCGCGACATCATCATGGAAACGAAAGATGTCACTTGAACCATAAAGTGGCCGGAGTTTGAACCATAAAGTGGCCAGAGTCCGCGCCCCCAACGCATGTGTTTGTGTCACTTCACCCATAGGTTTGCGAAATTGGAACCATAGCTTTGCAAAACCGGGCGAATTGACCGGGGCTCCACGCCGTCGGTGGCGGAAACGCAGACTGCAGTTTACTTTTCTTCGGCTTGCAATCTACGAGCAAACCGCAGGATCGCAAACGTATGCTTCCAATTCGAACTCCGTGCAACCCTATGCTTCCAAATCCCAACTGCTCGGGGCTTGCGGACCCTGCAAACCCGCGCGATTCACTGCAAACCTATGCTTCCATCCGTGCAAACCTTTGGGTGAAGTGACAGTTTGCGTTGGCCGTCTGCACAGGTCGGGTGCCATGTACCCATATCGTGGCCGCGAGTACCGGGTGGAAGCATAAGATTTCCGCAAGTCGCCTGCATCGTGCTGGGTCGGCGGCGATTCGAAACGCTCAGTACGGATTCCTTAAAGGCGTGGAAAACCCTCGGCCGATTCTTCAAATGGGGCAACAGCAACTCATATGATTTCCCAAACAAGACAACTGCCCGGAGTGGGTTGTCCGGTTGTCCTCCTTCTTAAGGGTTGGTGTCATCATCATCGTCGGCGGCGGCCACATTATGATTCAAAACGGCCACTTTATGGTTCAAGTCACAAAAGAGAGCAGTCCGCCGTTTCGCCGATCCGGGCGCGCAAATCGCGAGTCCATCGACGCGGATTACTGCCGTGCATGACACGGGCGATGAAACCGAGTTGTTGTGCCACATTGCCGCGATTCTTGCGAATGTCGTCTCTGCTGGTCGCGGCGTACTTGTTCACGAATTCGCGAACGTCGCCGGCTTTGGCAAAGACGTAGGTTGCGTGTCCCAGTTGAGGGACTTCGGCGACGATTGCGGCGCGACAGTCAAAGATGTATTCGTCGCGGAATAGATAGACGTTCTGGCTGCGTTTCTTCAACTGCTCGTAATAATATGGATCGTAGTCCGGCTTCCAACAGAAATGGGCGATGTCGAAATCCGCGGGTATTCCGAGGCGGCGGCAGAGATCGCCCAGTTCTCTTTGATCGAGCGGCTCTCGCTGAAGACGCGTTCGAACCTGCTCTATGGCGTCATGGTATTCACCAAAGCGTCGATACAAGCGGCGAGCCTCATCAAGAGATTTCTGCGCGTCGGACGGCACCGTCACACACAAGCGACTGGGCAGGGCGGTTTCCCATCTCACCAGATCCCATTCGCCGTCCCTGAGCCGGTATTTGCCTGACTCAACGAAGGTTGCCGTGACGCCGATCTTCGTCGCCACAAGGTGCTTCCATTGATTCCAGGTCGGATCCCAGCAGAGCGGGAGAAGCGAGGGGTCGATATGCACCTCAGCTTTCCGCCGGCTATCCCGGTAGAGCGCACGCCCGTCGAAGTATTCAATACGACGTAGCGGAGCGCGAAACTGACGCTGCCGCTGGTCCGGCAGATAGGACAACAGCCGCCGGACGAAAAAGGTAGCGCCACCCTCCGCAACTTCGCCAGAGACGACGCATTGGCCGAAGCCGCCGTACGGGAACACCGCCGGAGCGTCTGGGTCCAGCAACAGGGCGTCGTAACAGGATCGGAGGTCGGGATGGGCTACAAGATTGAAGGCCCGTTCTGCGCTCCGGACCTCTGGATTGGCGGCGGACTCTGTTTCACGCTCCAGGCGACAGATCCTGTACGAGAGTCGCAAATCGGCGGGCGTCGCTGTGGGCCGCGTGCGCAGGAGTTCGTAAAGCGTCGGCGGTCGCTGGCCGGGTGGCGGCGGGGTGAAAAAGTAGAAGTAGTCTCGCACGGCGCTGTTTGGTAGATGAAGCGAGCGAATGCCAAGGGCGCTTTCGAGGACTTCGGCACGAACGAAGAACTCACCGCGCTTGTCGGCTTTCGGTTGCGCGACGTAGCCAATTCGGCCGAAGTAGAGTTGCCGCGCCTTCCGGCGAGGGCCATTCTGCGTGGCTAGGCACTCTTGGATTGGCGAACCGGACATGCCGACACAAATGTCATCGCCCGGGCACAAATAGCTGGCTGGTACGCGTGGCACGAGGATGTCTTCACCATCAGTGGCGCATCGGACCGACGGACCGTCCAGTCGAAGACCGCGAATGCGCAACACCGGCCCGGCTGGGCGCGGGCGGTTTGGAGCCTGGACGTTTGCTACGGGCACGGATGAGCCTCAATTGATCAGCCTGTTTCCGGCGACCAGAATAGACCCTTCCGTCAGCGCGTGCATCAACGCTTCGCCGTCGGCAATCGCGAGGTCGAGTTCGGGATCAGGTACGTAATCGATTTCCGACTCCATGGCGGCATCAAAGTCAAGCAAATCGCTCAGGGTGGCCGGTGCCTCCGCGAAGGCCTCGCCGTCTTCAAGTGCTGCGGCGATGCTGAAATCGTCGTTCGGGCGCATCGCAGTATTCGGATCGGCGCCGCAAGCGGGACAGACAGCCTGGGATTCACTGTACGGATCAAGTCTGAATCCGCACTCTGGGCACAACATTTAGAGCAAACTCCTCCTTCTTAGCCAGCCTCAGTCTAAGGCCATTTCGAGGATCGCTCCAAAAAACGTTGGCGGCACATAAAACGATCCAACGGCCGGATTAGCTGGTGCTGGCTGCAACTGATTGAAGTGCAAAGGATAACGAGCAATGGCTTGTCCCGACTGCGGTTCAGACTCCGGCGAATACCGGGTCGCCAGTTCCGTTGAAACACACGGCCTCGATTGTGGGCCGTTTGAGAGGTTTGATCAAGAGTACATCGTCTGCCGGGAATGCGGCGGGAGGTTCGATATTGGTGATTGGGAGAGTGGCCCGGAACCGCCGTCTGATCTCCCGGAACCGGCTCTTGTTGTACCGATGGGGCACCTCGATCAAGTCTGACCAGGCATTCCCGGTCGACGGCCATCGATCCATGACCACGCCGAGGGCGGCCTCTTGCCCGACGGCTGTATTGCAACTGCCGGGACCGTCGGCTCACCCACAAAAAATCCGGTTGCTTGACCGTAGGGCTGCTCTCCAGGAATGGTCTACCACGCCAACTAGAGGCGACTTAGCGGCCAGGATCTTCTCAGTTGGGCTGATTGGGTGTTCTACCGACAGCCTCGCGGATCTCGACGGAGGACTGGAACAGAAATCAAAGCGCCTTTCCGATAGACTGAAGCAAGGCTCACGGCCCAAGGAAGTCCTAAATTGCAACGCATTGCCATAGCGGGTGCTACCGGATATATCGGCGGGAGACTCGTGCCGCAACTGCTCGCTGCCGGCTATGCGGTGCGATGCCTGGTGCGCTCTCCCGCGAAGTTGGAAGGCCGCGCCTGGGCCTTAGACTCGCGCGTTGAGATCCGCAGAACCGATCTCGCCGACGCACCATCGCTGACGCGTGAGTTGGAAGCGTGTGGCGCGGCGTTTTACCTGGTGCATTCGATGATGTCGGCCGGCGACGAGTATGCTCAACGCGACCTGCAACTCGCCCTCGCATTCGGACGGGCTGCCCACCAGGCCCGAGTGGGGCGCGTCATTTACCTTGGCGGCCTGGGTGAAACCGGTTCGCATCTCAGCAAGCATCTGTCTTCGCGCCGTGACGTGGAGGGGGCGCTTGCCTCTGCGGGAGTGCCGGTCACGGTGCTGCGCGCCGCTATGATCATCGGCTCCGGCTCGGCGTCTTTCGAGATTCTGCGGTACCTCGTCCATCGGTTGCCAGTCATGATCACACCGAAGTGGGTGAGCACTCCGTGCCAGCCAATCGCGGTCCAGAACGTGCTCACGTACCTGGTCGGCGTGCTAGCGGTCCCAGAAACCACCGGCGGTGTTTTCGACATCGGTGGGCCTGAAGCGCTGCGCTACAGCGACATCATTCGCATCATGGCGGAAGAGCTCGGTCTTTCCCGACGCTGGCTCATACCAATTCCAGTCCTGACGCCTCGCTTGAGTTCTTATTGGATTCATCTTGTGACTCCATTGAGCCACAAGATTGCAATACCGCTCGCCGAAGGACTAAAGAACCCAGTGGTGTGCCGTGACGACCGGATCACCCGCTTGGTCCCGCAGAAACTGTTGAACGTTCGCGAGGCTATCCGCGCCGCGCTCAGCCAGGTTACGGCGCGTCAGGTGGAGACGAACTGGTCGATGGCTGGCCCGATGCCCGGTGATCCGGATTGGTCTGGCGGCACAGTTTTTCGCGACACCCGCGCAGTCGCCATCGACGCGCCGGCCGAGGCAGTGTTCCGCGCCGTATGTCGCTTAGGCGGGCAACGTGGGTGGCATGGAGCCAATTGGCTGTGGATCATCCGTGGCTGGCTGGATCGGCTGGCTGGAGGCCCTGGATTGCGCCGCGGCCGCCGTGATCCCGAGGCCATCAGCTACGGCGAGGCGCTCGACTTCTGGCGCGTCGTCGGCTTGGACCCAGACCGTTGCGTCTCGTTACGCGCCGAAATGCGATTACCGGGTGAAGCGTTGCTCGACTTCCGAATCGAACCACGTAACGAAGGCCAATGCATCCTCCACCAGACAGCTTTGTTCCGACCCCGCGGGCTGCTCGGTTTGATCTATTGGTTCGCGGTGCTCCCGTTCCATCACCTTGTGTTCCGCGGGATGCTGGCTGGTATCGAGCGCGACGCCGTTCAGATCGCTCTGCTGCCGCAGACGTGACCGTCGCCCAACACCGCTGAGCGCGGAACGCACTCCTGGCGCGAAATCCCCATGGAACCAGTGATGGCCCTGTGCTCGTTCGAAGTCAACATGAGGATTCGTCGAGGCGTACGCATCGATCGTCCTCAGCGATAGGCTGGAAAGTCCATGACGTCAACGGCCCGAATTGCACCTGTGGCGAAACGCCGGCGTGTCTCCCAGGGACATCGCGCACAATGAGCAAAACCGCCGCCGCCGTCGTGGTGGTGGTGCGTGTGTGTAGTGGTGGTGGTGTTGTTGTGTGTGTGCGCGCGCGCGCCGCCGCCGCTGACAAGTACAGGAGGTCCTTTCAATGGCAAGACTCGCGGCGAAAGCCCGCTGTAATTACTACCCGCTGCCGGATTGGGAAGCGGAATTGATTCGAAGTTGCCTCACATTTCCCGATCAACCATTCTCTGCACTGGACCCATGCGCAGGCGAGGGCCGAGCCATGGCAGTGATCACAGAGTCTTCGCGGGCAGTCAGGTACGGGATTGAGTTGGATTCCTACCGTGCGGAGGCTGCCACAAAGGTGCTGGATCATGTCATCCAGGGCGACGCCTTGAGCGCGCACGCGCGCGTTGAGTCGTTCGGATTAACCTATTGCAATCCGCCTTTTGACGCGGAATTTGGGGAGTCAGGCAACCAGCGCTTTGAGGTATTATTCATCTCCCACGTCGCCCGCTGGCTTGTCCCTGGCGGGGTGCTCATCTACGTTGTGCCGGCACAGCAACTGGCAGGGTGCGCCCACGTTCTTGCCTCACACTTTCGGGATGTCCAAGTATTTCGGCTGGAATCCCCAGAGTGCATTCTGTACGAACTGATTGTAGTGTTCGCCATTGCACGCTCCCGGCGAGAGCGGGACCGCACTCGCGACTCGGAAATCTCCTTCTGCCGGAACCGTTTGGTATCCACGGCGCGACAGTATGAGAGGTTGCCGGCTCTGTTGGAGAGGCGAGCGAAACTGCCGGTGCCGCCGACCGGTCCCGCCGAGGTGACTTATGCCGGCTTGCCCTTCGATACGATCGAGGATCTGCTGCCCACGTCTCCGGCGTACCGGCAGGTGGCGCAAATACTCAATCCACAGCCCATTTCCATAAATAAACGGCCTCTGATACCTCTTCACAAGGGTCACATTGGCCTACTTTCCACTGCCGGACTGATCAACGGTAGATTTGGTTCTGGCGACCGTCTTCACGTCGCTGCCTGGAAGACCAAAAAGCGCGTCATCAGAACCGAGGAGATCGAAGACGAGAAGACCATAATCCGTGAGCGTGAGCAGTTCGTCCACGAACTGGCCCTTGCGTTTGCGAATGGAGAAACGGCGCTGATCGAATGAAGAATGCTCATGAGCGTTTTGGTTTTGCGGAGTTTGAAAAGAAGCTGAGGGACACTGCAACTCGCATCCGGATTACTGCCGACTGTTTCATCGGTGAAATGCCTGAGAACGCTGGCCATTCAGACGGGCATCTGCTTTCGGCGTTTGGCACTGATGTGGAGGTCGCGGCTCTCTGGGCGGCGATCCTCGTAGAGGAGCCGATCAGAATCGGCGGCCAGGATCTGAAACCATATATGGTTCATTTTGGCGAACGCCCCGCAGTGTACCGTGCGACGTTGACGGTCCCCGGTCGGCGGCGCCCAGTAAGACATCTGGTGGTGGCGTCCACGCAGCTCCGTGCTGAAGGTGACCATGCCCGCATCATCGTCAGAAGCGATTCTCCCTATTTGATCCTGCGTGCCGTTGCTAACCTCCACGGCTTGCCCCTGCTTTCGGACTGGAGCGAGTGGTTCCATATTCGGCTCCAAAAAGCCGGTCGTGTCCGGCCACTGTCCGGCCTGAATTGTGCGCCTGTAGCAATCCAGGGCACAAAGAGTGAATTTCTCGAATGGATCGGAGCCGGCCTCAAGAACGGCGAGATCCAAATCGCTCCACCGTAGACCGCCTCGGCAATGCCGTAGGTCTACTTCCTTCCTAAGGAGTCAGACCTATGCCAATCGCAACGCTCGAGGAGTACCTGAGAGAGTTCTCAGTCGAAATTGGAGACCGGATCTTAACCAGCTTCCCCGCTCTGCACGCCCCCGGCGACGCTGTATCGCCAATTCTGGGGAGACTTCTTCGAAAGCCATTTGCTGCCCAATCGGTAGCGATTTGCGGCGCGGCGAAGAGGCTGCAACACGCCAACTCAGTTGCAGTGATCGCCGAAATGGGCACTGGCAAGACGCTGATGGCCATGGCCATCGCGGACGTAGTGGCAGCGGGACGTCCGTACGCCTGCCTCTTTGTCGTGCCGCCGCAACTACTTCAGAAGACTGCTCGGGAAATTCTACAGACGATCCCCGGCGCCAAGACTTATGTAATCGACAGCTTGCGGTCGGCGCGCCCAGGTCAATCTGGCCCGCAAGGAGTCAATGAACTGCGGCTTCGGAATGGCCGCATTGTCCGGGACGGTGTTCACACCACACTCACCGACATGAGGTTGCGGGGCAAACACAAGTCCGCATGGGACCGATGGGTTGCCGAGCACGGACCAGGACCACATTTCGTAATCTGTGGCCGTGATAGGGCGAAGCTTGGACATTTCTGGAGGCATAGCTACCAGATCGCTCGATGCGGGAATTACAACGGAGCAGTAGTCAATCCGGACAGCGGACGGCCCATTGTTTTCGACAACGAACGCCTGTCGCGCGATGACTTCGGCAAGCAGGAGCGGTTCGCTGAAACTCTGGAGGCGGTGGCGCTGTGTGGCGGCGATAAGACTAAGCCTCGGAAAGCCATCTACAGTCCCCTTTGGCAGGCCGACGGCGCCAGAATCCGCCGGTACGCACCCATAGAATTCATAGGACGTTTCCTTCCGCACTTTTTTAAGTTCGGCATAGCCGATGAAGTGCACGAGGCAAAAGCCGCCGACACCGCGCAGGGAAACGCGCTCGGAACGCTTGCCGCCGCCGTCGATAAGACAATCGTGCTCACTGGCACGCTGACGGGAGGCATGGCTTCCGATGTGTTCAACGTCCTGTATCGCATCGATCCCCAGCGCATGGTTGCCGAGGGCTATGAATACGGCGAGGCCGGCATTCGAAGTTTCACGGAAACGTACGGCGTCCTGGAAACCATCACCACCATCGAACCCCAGGAGAACGCCTGCTCCAAAGCGAAGGTGACCAAGCGGGTGAAAGAACGGCCCGGAGCGTCGCCCCTGCTGTTTGGCAGATTTCTTATGGATATTGGGGCGTTTGTCTCGTTGGAAGACATCTCCGCCAATCTTCCGCCATATACGGAAGAGGTAATCAGTGTCCCGATGGACAAACCGCTGGCCGACGCATACGCGGGACTGGAGCAGGACATCGCAGCCGCCCTGCAGGAACACCGCGGCAATTCGTCCGTCGTGAGTACGTCCCTCAATGCTTTGCTGCTGTACCCGGATCGGCCGTTTTCAATTGGACCGTTGTGGGGCATTGCCTATGACGAGGTGACCAAACAGCGCGAACGCTTCCTGATTGCGGACCCACCAGATCTCGATGAATCCGTCCTCTACGCGAAGGAGCGCAGGCTCGTCGAGATGGTTCAATCGGAGGCCAGGAATCGGCGGGCGGTCCAAATTTACGCTACGTACACCCAGAAGCGTGACGTGACGCGCCGGCTCGAATCAGTTCTGAACGCGGCCGGCATCAAAGCTGCCGTGCTCACCGCCCAAACGCCGCCTGAGGACAGGGAGGCGTGGTACGATCGCCAACTGAAGGCTGGTGTGCAAGCTTTTATCGGACATCCACGTCTTGTTCAGACGGGGCTCGACTTAATATTCTGCCCAGCAATTATCTGGTATCAGACCGGATACTCCACTTTTACGCTGAGGCAGGCCAGCCGCCGAAGTTGGAGAATTGGCCAGACCAAGCCCGTGACCGTCCGATTTCTCTGCTATGAGAACACGGCCCAGGTCGGTTGCCTTCGGCTCATGGGAAGGAAACTTCTGGTCTCGATGGCGATTGAGGGCAAATTCTCCGATAGCGGTCTGCAGGCAATGGACGACGGCGCCGATGTCCTCACCACGCTAGCGCGAGAACTCGTGATGCACCAAGGCGTCGGCCAGTCGGCAGACGAAGTCTGGAAAGCACTGCAAGTGCAACAACCGCAGAGCCAAACCCCGGAGTTGACCGTGCCGGAACCGGTAGTCGAGCAACCACGGATCTCCGGGCCGCGATCTGCTCGCTCGCTGGTATTTGGACAGGACGTGCCGCCGGTGGCCGCGCGCCGAAGAGTCGCTTCAGCACCTTGTACGGATCAACTCCCGCTATTCTGACTTCGCCGATTACGGGCGTTCATTCGAAGACAACTTGACCGATTGGCCACTGCCAACAACTGGCGTCGCCATGACGGACGGGCTCGAACCCAAACTGCGTGAACGCCGTTAGGAGTGGGCACTATCCAAAAACAACACGGAGGATATATGGCGTGTCAAACGCCCCTGCCGCTATCCCAGACCCTTGCGTCGGAGATGACGCTGTTTGAGTTGGACGAATCGTTGTCTCTCCTGATGGAATCCGCAACGGACGAGGCGGCGAGCAACAACGGAGAAATACCAGAGGAACTGAGACAGGCCTTGCTCGATTACTGCGAGGCGTTCGGGGCGAAAGTCGACAACATCGCGAACTACATCAAGTCGCAGGACTTCGAAGCGCGCAACGCCAAGGCCGAGATCGATCGTTTACAGTCCCGCCAAGCGGCGGCCGCGCCTTCACTCGATCGGGTAGTTGAATTTGCCTTATTTCTGGGCATGCGCAAAGAGGGAGCCGCAATTCATACTGCAAGCATGTCCGGGCCGCACTAATCGCGGCTAGGCCGGCGAAACGGCGCGAATCGGGCGGCCTGAAATGCCGCTATCCAAATAAGGAGAGTTTGATGAATACGATAACCACGAAAGACGGTACTTCTATCTACTATAAGGACTGGGGCAAGGGACAACCGATTGTGTTCTCTCATGGCTGGCCGCTGAACGCGGACGCGTGGGATCCCCAAATGTTGTTTTTGGGTCAACAGGGCTACCGGGTGATTGCCCATGATCGACGGAGCCACGGCCGCTCGGCGCAGACGTGGGACGGCAATACGATGGATACGTACGCTGACGACCTGGCAACGCTCTTCGAAACCCTCGACCTCAAGAATGCCGTATTGGTCGGCCACTCCACTGGCGGCGGCGAGGTAGTGAGGTATATCGGGCGTCATGGATCGAAGCGGTTGGCAAAAGTCGTCCTGATTAGCTCTGTTCCGCCGCTTATGGTGAAGAGCAGCGCCAGGCCGAATGGTGTTCCGGTTGAGGTTCTGAATGGCATCCGCGACAGCATGGTCAAAGACCGGCCTCAATACTTCAATGAATTCGCCCTTCCGTTTTACGGCTATAATCTGCCGGGCGCAAAGATCTCGCAGGGGGTCATTGAGAATTTTGCCCTCCAGGGACTTCAGGCTGGCATTAAGGGCCTTTACGATTGCGTGGGCGCGTTCTCGGAGACGGATTTCACAGAGGACCTGAAGAAGGTCGACGTACCAACCCTGGTACTTCACGGTGATGCCGATCAGATTGTTCCCCTCGCGATC
>Ga0302324_100022184_pt1 | contig 12346 bp, 9 predicted proteins | sample Palsa_T0_1_FD_201949 | JGI IMG/M metagenome (GOLD analysis project Ga0302324, IMG submission 201949) | Peat permafrost microbial communities from Stordalen Mire near Abisko, Sweden - Palsa_T0_1 | ecosystem: Environmental > Terrestrial > Soil > Palsa > Peat permafrost | place: Sweden: Abisko...
CACTCGCCTGACACAATCGCGCCGCTCGCGCGGCTATGGCGGAATCTTTCAATGCCGGTGGGTCATCGGCGCAGCTCATCGAGCAGTCCAGATGAATCTTGCGAAATCCGGCCGCCACATAATCCGCAACCAGTTGCTCGGAGCGCTCCATGGCAACGGCTGCAGGCTCGGCGCGCCAGGAATTCGGTCCCAGATGATCTCCGCCGAGCAATACGCGATCCATCGGCAGTGAGGCGCGCGCCGCAATGTCCGCGACGTAAGCTTTGAAATCGGCCGGCCTCATCCCCGTGTAGCCGCCAAATTGGTTCACCTGATTGGAAGTCGCTTCGATCAGCACGTAATGGCCGTCGCGACCCGCTTCACGCAGGGCTGCTTCGATGACCAGCGGGTGCGATGAGCAGACCGAGCAGATTCCGGATCCGCTTCCGGTTTTGTGAGCCCGCAGCAATTGCAGCAAGGCCTTCATAGCGCGTCAGCCGACATCTCCATTACTCCGGCTGCAGTGACAACAGCAGGGCGCCGGCCAAAGCGAGCGCGATGCCCGCCAGTTTGTAAGGCCCCGGGAGCGATCCGGCAATCGCCAATGCGATAAGCGCAGTCAAAAGTGGCGCACCCGCGTTAATGAGAGGGGAGACCACAATCGCTTTTCCGTAGCGGAACGCGTAGACCAGGAGCAGCGCACCGATCGCGTTGAGAATCTGCACCATTGCGGCGAGCCACGGGCCGGAGAAACCCAAATTGATGGGCCTTGAGAAATCCGTCAGCAGGAAGGCTACCGGAATGAACAACAGGCCGGTCAGCATCATATAAACGAAAATGCTCTCAGCGGTCATGGTCGCGTTGGCAAGTTTTATGAAATAGGCCTGCAGGCCCCAGGCAAGCATGACGGCGAGCGCAAGAATGAACCAGCTGCCGACGTGACTCACCTGTGCACCTGGCGAATAGTCGAAGAGCGGCAGCGAGATGACGGCCAATGCGATGCCCGCCAATCCGAGCTTGCCGGTGCGCTCGCGCAGCAGCACCAGCGACAACAAGATGGTCACGACCGGCGAGAGCGAGATGATGGGAAAAATGAGGTAGGTGGGACCCACGGTCACCGCCCGGAACAGAAGCATCTGTCCCCCGGCCCCGAGTAAACCGATTGCAAGCCCCAGCATGACGGAGCGCGCATCCCGCTGCAGCCCGGTTGCGGCATGACGCAGCGCCCAGAGCGCGGGCGGGATCATGGTGAGCGCCCACACCACATAAGTCAGAGTGTCGGGAAAGCCGTGTTCGCTCGGCAGCGAGGTGAAGGCGCCCCAGACGCCCCACATCAGCGTGGTGAGCAGCGCGTAACGCAGCCAGCGGGTTGCGTTCACGTCAAAAGTGGTAGCTCAAGCCGACGGTGTAGGTGCGGCCGTAGGCCGTGTAGCCCTGGCCGACAGCGCTGCTGGTGCCGGTGGTACCGGAGCTCCAGACGGCATCCGAGCGGTTGGCGAGGTAAGTTCTCGCAATCGCGTTGGCGAGATTCTTGCCTTCAAAGTAGATCTTGAAGTCCTTCAGCATTTCGAACGATACCTGCGCGGTGACCCAGGAGAAGCTGGTCTGGTACGCGGACAAGCCTTCGATCTCCGTAAATGTCTCTGCCACCGATGGACCGTCGTAGTCCCAGTTGACGTTGGCGCTGATGCGCCCCATCTCATAGAGCACGCCAAGGGATGCGCTGTTCGACGAGACGCCCTCGAGCTGACCGACAAACTGTCCGTCGACGTAGGCTTTGCTCCAGGTACGCGTGTACTGGCCATGCACGCCGAAACCGCTCGGAAGGATGTGCTGGAAGCCGAACTCCAGGCCGCTGACGTAGCCCTTGTCGCCGTTGATCGGCTGGAAAATCGTGTAGGGGACCGGAACCGGTGTGGTGCTGCCGTTGAAGAAACCCTGCACGCCGAGGTCCACATTATTCAATGTTCCGGTGGTGATGAAGTCCCGGATGTCCTTGGTGAAGATGGCCATCGTCAGTGCGGACTTGGGCTGGTAATACCACTCGACTGAGAAATCCGCCGAATAAGCGCGGATCGGCTTCAAATCCGCATTGCCGGAATAAGTGATCTCATAGACTCGATTGAGCGAGTTATCGGTGCGGGTCGGTGCCAACTGGTCGAGCTCCGGCCGCGTCATCGTCTCCGACGCGCCAAATCGCACCTGCAGGTCCGGCGTGAAGCGGTACACGTAATTCAATGACGGCAGCGGCAGCGTGTACGAGCCTTTCGACGTTGTGGGCGTGGGCTGGCTGTAGTCGACGAAAGCGGGATCGGTTGGATTGGCGGTGTTCGCGATGGTGACCGATTCGATTTCGTCGACCGCGGTGCTGGCCTTAGTACTGGTATGCACGAGCCGCAAGCCGAGGTTGCCGGCCCAGTTCCGGCCGGAAAACACGGTCTCGAAATAAGCGGCTGACGTGTTTTCACTGACGTCGTAGGAATTTACCGCATTGAACTGCGGCAGCGTCGCGTTGAAATTGTAGTTCGGCGCTCCGGCTACATACAGGTTGGGTTGGCCGTTCAGCGATTTGAGTGCATTGAGAAGATTCCCAACGTTGAAGACGGCCGTGGTGGTCGGGAAACTGCCGCCGGCACCTTGCATGTAATTCGGGAAGTTCATGAAGGAGATGACGTTCGCACCGAGCGAGCCGTAGGTGATCGGATTGGCGCCGACAGGAGTGGTGTAAAAGTCGTACTGGCTCGAGCCGCCGGTCCAGTCGTTATCGATATCGGCACGCGACTTGTGACGCAAGGTCTGCGCCACACCAAAGCGCAACTGGCTCAAAAGACCCGTGTCGTCAAGTTTCAAAGTGCCGTCGAGCGTTGCACCTGTGACCCGGTCTTGGATGGAGTAGCCGTTAAGGCCCGTGTAGTGGGCGGTCCAGTAATTGTTGTTGAGCGCGCCGGAGGCGAGCGCGGAAGCATAGCTTTGCCCGTTGGGCAGCGTCACCGCAATGCTGGGCAAGCCGCCGGGATTATTGGTCCAGTTGATGGTGTTCTGATTGTAGGGAGTCGTGGATTCAAGGCCGGAGGTCACGAAGGCATCGTTGCCGCCTTCAGGGCGGTTCGCCTTCGACTGGTACACATCGGCGTCAAACGAGAGATGGGAGGTCGCCTGCCACGTCGCATTCACGCCCGCCAGATAGGTCGTGACCTGACGGTCGATCGTGTTGTTGACGATTTCCGGCGTAAACGTGTTCGCCGTGAACGAAGTAATAAATCCGTTTTTGACGACGACGTTTGACCACTCGGGATTGCCATTGGCGTCAAAGTTGAAATCCGGGTAATACGCTTGATCGTAGGCGACCTGTGGGTCGTTCAAACGCGTATACAGGCCGTCGACTGCCACATGGATCGTGTCGCTCGGGCGCCATTCGAGCGTTCCGGAGAGGGCCGAGCGCTTCTTCTCATCGATGATCGAGCCAAATGAAATGCAGCACTCAGCAACTACCGGCTGGCTGTTCGGCCCGGACAGCGGCCACACACCCGGGTTCGAGCCATCGTAGGTGTTGTAGTTGAGCGCATCGGTGCGGGTTTTGGCGTCGGAGACCACCCCACCGATGAGCAGTCCCAGCGTCCCGGCCGCGTTCGTATCGCTGATGAACACCGAAGCCTTTTTACCCTTGAATTCCGACATGTCGTTGTAATCCCCTTCGACACGCGCGGCGGAATGCAGCCCGGGATTATCGAACGGCCGCGCCGAGCGCATGTTCACGGTACCGCCGATGCTGCCTTCGAGTGCCGATGCTTGCGAGGATTTGAAGACATCGGCTCCGGAGATGACATCCGCCGGCAGGACATCGAAGGCGAGCGCGCGCCCATCATCGTCCGTCGCCAGAATGCGGTTGTTCAGCGTTACCACGTTGTACTGCGATCCAAGGCCGCGTACTCCGATGTACTGGCCTTCGCCACCTGTCGTGCGCGAGATGGATACTCCAGTGATGTGACGCAGGGAATCTGCAACGTCGTCATCCGGAAACCGGCCGAGCTCCAGAGCGTTGATCGAATCGAGAACGATGTCGGCGTTCTCCTTGATCTCCAGCGACTTTCCGAGGCTTTCGCGTAGCCCCGTGACCACGACGGTTTGCAGCGCAGGCTCGGCGGGAACAGTGGATGGCTGCGGGCCGCTTTCCGATTGGGCCGTAGCCGCCGTGTGCAGGCTTAAGCCGACGACCCCAAGAAACAGAATGCCCGCGTACCCGTGCCGTAGGTTCAGGTGCATGGTCGTGTCCCCAACTTATGTTATATGTAATTAAATGAAAGCCAGGTCGGCCGTACGACTTTCATTTTATTTCTTTTAATATTTCGGATATCTTCGAATCTGTCAAGCAGAACTGACGAAAGCTTGAAGGCCCGGGGGGCGAAGGCGGAATGATGGTGCCGCCCGGAGGCGCAGTGTCCTTAGCTTCCCGAAGGCCGAAAAGGATTCGCTAGACTCGATCATTACGGGGTTGCCAGGGCCGCTCGTGAAGAAAAACCGCACCAGCCGACGTCGATTCCTGCAATTTACCGCCGGCGCCACCGTCGCTTCGAGCGGCGTGCTTCTGGCGGGTCGGGCACGCGCACTCGTGCCGCGCGATTCCATCGCGGCCGCGCGCCTCGGCGATCAGCGCATCTTGATCGAGTTCGACTCGAAGATGCGCTCGAGACTCTCGCATCTGCCGGCTGCGGGCGACGGCCGAAATGTCGCGCTCACCCGCTGGGCCGCATCCGACAGCCTGCTACTCGCTGACGGTTCGCGCCTCGATCAGTTTACGTTGCGCGAGCAATCGAAGCAGGACATCGACGCGCCGTTTGGACCTGGCATCCGCCTGCGGATGATCGGCGTGGCTCACGCGCAGATCGAAAAGACGGTGGAAGTTGAGCTCTTCGAGCGCTACCCGGGTTTTGCAATCTATCGCGTGTCTTACCGCAATCTCGCGCCGCGCGCTGTGGCGATTAGCAGCTGGACGAACGCCGAGGTTCATCTGATGCGTGAAGCTGCGCAACACCAGCGCGCCGCTGCCACCGAGCCACATTTCTGGAGTTACTGCGGTAGCACGCATGCCGACCGGCGCGACTGGGTGCAGCCGCTGCGGCCGGGCTTCAAGCAAGAAAACTTCATGGGAATGTCGGCGTCCGATTACGGCGGGGGCACCCCCATCGTCGACGTCTGGCGTAGAGACTGCGGCGTCGCCATCGGCCATCTGGAACTCATTCCGGAACTCGTTTCGCTTCCTGTCAGCTGCAGCGACCGCGGCGCGAACCTCGCTCTTACGAATTCTCTCGAACGGGTGTTGCCTGCGGGCGAGCAGTTCAACACGCACGAGACCTTCGTCGCCGTGCATACGGGGGATTACTTCGCCGTGCTCGATTTGTATCGGCGCATCATGGGCGAACGCGGCATCGAATCACCCCGTCCGCCCAAGTCTGCCTTCGAGCCGATCTGGTGCGCTTGGGGCTATGAGCGTGACTGTACCGTGCAGTTGATCGAGGACACGCTGCCCAAAGTGCATGATATGGGGCTGCGTTGGGCGGTCATCGATGACGGCTGGCAATCAAACGTCGGCGACTGGAAGGCCAATCGCGAAAAATACCCGCGTGGCGATGCGGACATGGTGCAGCTCGTCCAGAACATCCGCTCGCAGGAGCTCAAACCACGCCTATGGTACGCACCGCTCGCTGCGGCTCCGGGTTCCGACCTGCTGCATGATCACACGGACATGCTGCTACTCGATAAAGAAGGAGCGGTGCAGAATGTTTCTTGGTGGAACAGCTTCTATATCTGCCCCGCGTATGAAAAGACCGTTGCCTACACCCTGGACCTGGTGCGCAAGTTCATCGGCGAGTGGGGATATGAGGGCCTGAAAATCGATGGCCAACACCTGAACGCGGTGCCACCTTGCTTCAATCCCGCCCACCGGCATGCCCGGCCGGAGGAATCCGTAGAGAAGCTGCAGGACTTCTTCCTCGCGGTTTACCAGACTGCCACGAAGATCAATCCTGAGGCGGTCGTCGAGCTATGCCCCTGCGGGACGTCGTACTCGTTCTTCAACTTCCGCTCCTTCAATCAGGCACCTGCATCCGATCCGGAGTCATCCTGGCAGGTCCGGCATAAAGGCAAGACGCTGAAGGCGTTGATGGGCCCGAATGCTGCCTTTGCGGGCGATCACGTTGAATTGAGCGATGGCGGCAGCGATTTCGCATCTACGGTGGGCATTGGCGGCATTATCTCGACAAAATTCACCTGGCCACGCGATCCCAAACCGAAGGACTCCTTCCTGCTGACGCCGCAGAAGGAGGCCCTTTGGCGCAAATGGATTTCGCTCTACAGCGAACGGCAGCTGCCGCTCGGGATCTATCGCGGCGAGCTGTACGACATCGGCTTCGATCGACCCGAAGCCCACGTGGTGGAAAAGGACGGCCGTTTCTACTATGCGTTCTACGCGCGCGAGTTCACAGGCTCCGTGCCACTGCGCGGGCTCAGCGCTGGTCGCTATCGTGTGCGTGATTACTTCAATGAGCGCGACCTTGGGGAAGTCGCCGGGGTCCACGGCAGCCTGCAAGTAGCGTTTGACGGCTCCTTGGTGCTTGAGGCGATACCGATCTGATGTTGAATACGTCCGAAGGCGGCCTGCTGATCGAGGAGCGCAGAAGGCGCATCTGCGAATTCCTGCGCGCTGAAGGGCGCGTCACGGTGGACGCGCTCGCCACCCGTTTCGGCACATCTCAAGTCACTATCCGTGGAGACCTGTCGGCGCTCGAATCCGCCGGCGCATTGATCCGTACCCATGGCGGCGCGCTGCCTCGCGAGGAAGAGGATGAGCCGCTTGGTATCAAGCAGCTGCAACATCACGCTGAAAAAGTCCGCATTGCGCATGCGGCGGTGGCTCTCATTCAAGATGGGGAAACCATTATTCTGGATTCCGGCACGACGACCGCGGAGATTGCGCGCGCGCTGCGCAAAGCCGATCTCAAGTCAATCAACGTCATCACCAATGCACTGAACGTCGCCGCGCTACTCATGGACGTCCCTTCCGTGCGTTTGATCGTGCCGGGCGGAATCCTGCGGCGCGAATCCAATTCGCTCTCAGGTCCGATGGCCGAAGCAGCGCTCGTCAATATGCAGGCGGACCGCCTGTATCTCGGCGCGGATGGCTTGGACCCCGAAATAGGTGTTATGACGCCACATCTTCAGGAAGCCGAGCTCAACGCCAAGATGATTCGCATTTCCCGGCATGTGGTCGTGGTGGCGGACTCATCCAAGCTTCTACGGCGCAATATCTCGCTGATCGCCAAAGTGGAGCAGATTCACATGCTGATTACCGATCATGCCGCACCGCAGGCGGCGATCGATGAATTGCGGCAGCGCGGGGTCGAGGTTCGACTGGTATGACCCGGTGCGCCCGCTAACACTCGCGCTCCTGGCGTTACTCGGTGCTTGGGCGGGATGCGGCTGGGCTGGCAGCGCCGATGAGGCGAGAGACGCCCGCTATTACTCTCGCGCGGATTTCCGGCGAGTCGAGAAAATCGATGCGCATATGCATATTCACGGCATCGCGGACCGGTTCATGGCGCAGGCGGTTCACGACAATTTCCGTATCCTGACGATCAACGTCGACTACCCGGACTTTCCCTCGGTCGCCGAGCAAGAAGAGGCCGCTGCCTCTTTGCAGCGACGCTATCCGGGGCGCGTCGCATTCGCCGCGACCTTCGCGGTGCAGAACTTCAACGCTCCGCAGTGGGCCCAAGGCGCGCTGCATCAGATTGATGTTGCGCTGAAGGATGGCGCGGTCGGGGTCAAAATCTGGAAGAACATCGGGATGAGTCTGAAGGACTCCGCTGGTCGATATGTCATGCCGGATGACCGGCGCCTCGAACCCATCATCGCAAGGCTCGAGCGCGATCACATCGTGCTGCTTGGGCATCAGGCTGAACCGCTTAACTGCTGGTTGCCCTATGATCAAATGACTGTGAGTTCGGATCGGGACTACTTTCGTGAGCACCCGCAGTACTACATGTACGACCATCCAGAAATGCCCACGCACGATGGAATACTCGCAGCACGCGATCGGATGTTGACCGCACATCCGGCGCTGCACTTTGACGCCGTTCACCTGGCATCGCTCGAGTGGGACGTCGACAAGGTTGCGAGTTTCCTTGATCGCTTTCCCAACGCCAATGTCGACGTCGCCGCCCGTTTGGTACACCTCGAGTTCCAGGCATCGAAGAACCCGAAGAAGGTGCGAGAATTTCTAATACGCTATCAGGATCGAATTCTTTACGGCAGTGATGACAGCTACGGCCCGGGGGATGCCGATGCGCACGCACTAGCCGACGTGCATGCCGGTTGGGTCGAGGATTGGCGATTTCTGGCGACATCTGATCGATTGCATTCGTCCGATTTTGCGAATTCGTTCCAGGGCATGCATTTACCGAGAGAGGTCGTCGACAAGATCTACCGGCGCAACGCCCAGTCGATGTTCACTGCCTCCTGGAGTCACTGACCCGGCGGCTCGCAAGTGCGAAGCGACCTGTCGAATCGAGATGGGCGCGCTTCGAGCGGCATCCAGCCTAAAGACATAACGCCGCGTGACGACGGCCCCGATTTTAGGTCCTGAAAAACAGAGCGTTCCATTGCTTTCCGCGTTAAAATTTGCAACGGCACTTTTTCACGGTGCTGCTGCTACTACAACGAAAAAAGGGGGGATGAGCATGCAACATTCATCGGGATACTTCGCCTTGGGTACGATTGTGGCGCTTGGGCTTGCCAGCTGTTCTGCAGCTGCCAGCGAGCCCTCCGAAGCACAGATGAAAGACGCCATGGAATACGCGATCAATCACCCGCCCGGCATCACCGTTACCGAGCCAGGCAAGATCACGTTTTTCAAGAAGGAAGCCTGCGACGCGCCCACGCCGCAGGGGTACGGCTGCACGTTCACAGTGCAGGTTTCTTCGACGAACATCGGCATGTCGATGTACAACAATATTCCGAAAGCCTTCTTCTATAAGGACAAGGATTCGGGCAAGTGGGCGATGCGACCGCCGTTCTGATCAAGGCTCGACCGCGGTTACTGCCGCGGTAGCACGAGGTGGGCGGCTCGCGCGGTACGGCGAGCCTTCCGCATCCGCGTGGCTGCTTTTGAATGCTCAGGTACCGGCGCGCTCACCGAGTGTCGCGCCGCTGCAGCCGTTGCCAGTTGCTGACGCGGCCGAGTCAGGTCTTGAAACGTCCCCCGGCAGCCCCATTGTCGAAATCGAGCCATCTGCGCGCGGCTTCGTCCGCAGCGTCGGTGCTGGCGTTGGTCGTTGGCGGTGGGATGACGAGCCTGTTTCTTACATGAGTGAAGTGCTACACATTGTCTGCCCGCATTGCGACGCGATCAACCGCATCCCCACGGCGCGCCTCGATGACAAGCCCAAGTGCGGTCAGTGCCACAAGAGCTCCTTTACCGGCCAGCCGATTGAGCTTTCGAGCGCTACTTTTCAGCGGCAAATTGAGCGCAGCGATATTCCAATCGTCGTGGATTTTTGGGCGCCCTGGTGCGGTCCGTGCAAAATGATGGCGCCGCAGTTCACCGAAGCTGCGCAGCAGCTCGAGCCGCGGGTGCGTCTGGCTAAAGTCAACACTGAGGTCGAGCAGGAGCTCGCCGCAAAGTTCGGCATCCGCAGTATCCCCACTTTGGTGCTCTTCAAAGCTGGCCGGGAAGTTGCCCGTCAGCCGGGCGCCATGGGGGCATCCGACATCGTTCGCTGGGTGCAAAGCCGGGCTGCAGCAACCGCATAACTCACGGTCAGCCGCTTTTCATCGACTGCTCACGTCGTGACGCGGTCAATGATGGCCGGTGTCGGTTTTCGATGCGCGACCGGAGTCGGGCGGCAGGTGGTGAGATTGCTCTCGAATTCGCGGGTGCATCCGTCCCAGCTCAACTGTAAGGCGCGTTCACGGCACGCGTGCGGGTCAATTTCCAATGCTCTCTCGGCGGCGCGCGCCAGATCCGCATCGAGAGCTCCCGTAACGCCGTCTTGTACGACGTCGATGGGGCCCGTGACCGGGTACGCCGTCACGGGAACTCCGCAGGCCATGGCTTCGAGATTGACGAGTCCAAAGGTCCGGGGCTCACGCCACCGTCCTTACGGGTTCCATCCCTGCCTTGCGCGAGCGGGATGCTCGGCGCGGCGGAACCCGCAAGGACGAAGACTCGTTTCCGCTAACGGACGCCGGCCACTCGGCGCGGCGAAGGATATTTCGGGCTGCATTCACATCCCGATCGTGCGACACACCACATGCCGCGCAAGTCCAACGCCTGACATGCAACCCATTGACTCCCTGCGGGCCGGTTAAGGCATCACAGTTCGAACAGGTGCAGCTGGTGCTTCTCTCGTTGACGATTAGAAAGGATCTGCCCGCCTGCTGGCTCTTGTATTGCAGAAACCCTCTGAGCATGCCCCAACCGGCATCCAGCACGGACTTCGCCATGCGTGTCTTCACCAGTTGAGGGCTGCTCACGTCGCCCACCACGATTTTCTGGTACTGATCCACGAGCTGGCGGCTGAACTTATGCAGCGCGTCCTTGCGCCGGTTTGCCGCTCTTCGATGTAAGTATTTCGCCTGTCTGCGGTGACCCCGGCGCTGGGCTTGCGCAATCTTCTGCTCGATGCCCCGGTAGAAGCGGTTCTTCTCGCAGCGCTCGTCATCGCTCGTCACCGCGACCTCCTTAAGCCCCAGGTCGATCCCGACCTTCTCTGAGGGCGCGACGCTCTCGTCCACCGGTACTTCTATCGGAAGACTCAGCCACCAGTCGCCCACCGCATCCTGGGCAAAATGGCCTTGTTTCCATTTAACGCCCTCAAGGCGCTCGGACTCGAAGACTCGAAAGGCCTTGCCACAAAACCGGATCGATTTTCCCTTGCGCTTTAGGCTCGCTGCCTTGAAGGGCACCCAACCCAAGGAACACCGAGGGCCTGCGCTCGTGCGCCACTTCAGTCGGTAGCGTTTGGCAATGCGGCGCTTCTCGGCATATTCGCCGTTCACCCGTTGGATCGTGTCGGCACCGATTTTGTCAAAGTGCTTCGTGGCACCCGCGGAGAGATTATTGAGATCAAACCCGGTGAGCCACTTACGCTCACCCGTACAGGGTCGCGCCGCCTTCTCACTCACCTGGGCGCCCCAGTTCCAAACCTGGTTCACTTCATAGGCCGCTCCGTTCAGCCAAGCGTAGCTCTCGGTTTTTACCTTCAACCGCAGTGTGCGCGTGACCGAATCGATGTGAGGGCGGTTAGGCTCCGAAAGCTGCATGGCCTTGCGTGAATGTCGCAAGAGCCCGCATCCCAACACGAAGGCGCGGGCGAGGGAAGACCCCATTATTTGTGATTTGCACCACATTTGGAGCTTGCCTTGGAATGCGAAATGGATTAGCGCTACGCAAAGCCACTGCGCTATCGGCGGCGCTGCAACGCGTCACCAAGATGGCGTGAGCGGCCTCCTCAACTCCCGCAGGCGCTCCTGCTCCATGGTATTGCGCAATTCGCTGGCGGGTCGCAACATCCTGTTGCTTCAATTGACGACGCCGTTCGTTTGCGGAAACCACGCGTCACTCACGATCATGATTCTCATGCAGCGCCTTCGCTCCCCAGCAGCCTGCTCGCTCGCGCATCATTGCCGCGTCATGTGACGCTGCGATGAATGCTGTAGAATTGTCATGCGGGCCCGGGAATATGCTGATCTCGCAGGCCACCGCGGCGCCTTAAAGACCAAGACTTTCTCATAGCTAGGCGCAAGCCAGCCGGAAGCCAAATGCAATTACTCGCGCACATCCTGATCGCAATGCTCGTCACCAGCGCCGCTGCTGCGAGCGCGGCGCCGCTGGACAAACCGCAGCATGTATTCATGGAGGCGCACAGTTCCCCCGACGGGCACCATGTCGCCTCAGTAGAAGGTGATGCGTCGCCGTCCGGCGGTAGCCCGGTTGTGCGTGATCTCGTGATCCGCAGCGTCGACGGCAAAACCAGTGTCGGCGTCAGCCTCCCCTGCGGACGGGTGCGAGAATGCTGGCCCGCTTCACCGGTGTGGACGGCAGATTCGCGTCGAGTGACCTTTGCCCTGCGTACTCCCGGCAGTCACGCGCGTTCGATCTACACAGTCAATGCGAATGGCAGCTCTTTGGCGCTGCAACTTGCCTTCAACGGCACAATTGCCGCACTCCGTTATGGTCCTGGTGGCGAGCTTGCGATGCTCGCGACTGAGGGCGCGACCAAGGAACTTGGCGCCGTCGAGGCGGGTGCTCCCATCCTCGGTGACCTCGACGCGGCGCCCCCCGAACAGCGCATTGCCGTACTGGAGCAGG
>Ga0302324_100022185_pt1 | contig 12345 bp, 15 predicted proteins | sample Palsa_T0_1_FD_201949 | JGI IMG/M metagenome (GOLD analysis project Ga0302324, IMG submission 201949) | Peat permafrost microbial communities from Stordalen Mire near Abisko, Sweden - Palsa_T0_1 | ecosystem: Environmental > Terrestrial > Soil > Palsa > Peat permafrost | place: Sweden: Abisko...
ACCGCGCCCGTTCCACGTCGGAAGCTGGGCATCGTGTGGCTTACGGCAGCGCTGACGAATTGCCCGACGGACATGGCCTTAGTTACCGATGAATCGGTTACGCGTCTCGGCGACCCTCAGGATTGGTGCCCTTAAGGCGACCGGTACTCATTTTCATTTTCGGACCGCGTATTAGTCCATCCTGTACCAGAGGCCCGTGCCGTCCCAGATGAACGCGCGAGCCGTCAGCGCCGGAATAATGTCAAGGATGCCGTCCGCGACATGCGACGTCCGGGCGGCGCTGAAAGTCAGCGTTACCGCACTCTCATTGACTATGGTCACTATCTGCCCGCCGTAAGTTCCTGCCTGCAGGGCAAGGTTCTTGATCGTACCTGTCCCGTTGACACGCGCGAGCACGAGCCCGGCTGTGATGATCGTCATACCGCTAGCTACGGTCTGCGCCGTCAGCGACACTGCTCCGCTGTTGTTCGCTATGAGATCGTGCGGACCGCTGGTGAACACTGGCAATGTGCATTGATACAGCAGGTTGCTCGTCACCGAGTTGTTGTCAGGCTGTTTCCCGGCGTTGGACTCAACGAAACCCGTGCCCCAGTTCGCTATCCGGTTGGCGTTCACAACGACGCCCGTGACGGCGGCCGTCATGCCCAGTAGCTGAACGCCATTTGACGACATTGAAGCGTTCCCGTTGATCATGTTGCCAGAGATAACGCCATCCTGAGAGTCCACCACCATGACACCGACGGCCCCTTGCGCCGCTGCGCTCGCATCAAGCGTGTTGCCCAGGATCTGAAACCCGGTCACAGGGATACCCCTATCGCCGATGTTGATGACCCGGGATCCCCGGAAGCCATCAAAGTTGTTGCCCTCTATAAGGAGGCCGCCTCCCATGCCGGCGTAGATGCCGAAACCGGTGGTATTCGCGAAACCGTGGAAGGTGTTACCGCTGATCACCACGTCCTGGTAGCCGGGAGTGGTGATTGACTGCAAATTTACGCCATGCCCGTTGCCAGACGCCGCAATATCGGCAAGCGTGTTACCCATGATAGTGATATTTGAGCAGGTGGGGCCCGATCTCGTGACGTTAAAAAGGATGCCATCATCCTGCGTCTCGTAAATGTCATTGCCTGTAATGGTGATATTTTCGATGCTATCGAGATACGGCACGAGCGTGATGCCGCGCGCACCGCTGCGCAGGACGTTTCCGGTGACCGTGATATCGGTTAGGGGCGCCCCAGATGTCAGTGCCTGGAGGCAGATCGCGTCGTCCCCGACTCCTGGTGTGGTACCCGTATCAATATTGTTGTCCGCGACCACGCACCACCTGCACCCGCTCAGGTGGATCCCGTCCTGCTGAGTCCGTCCTGAGGCCAAGGGCTCCTGCCCCGAGATGATACGGCAGAAGCTTACGTAGGAATGCGTGCACTGCACGATGAACATTGAGTAGCGAATGGCATTGACGATTTCGATGGCGCTGATCTGCAGGTTGTCCACGTTGCGTAGGTCAAGGCAATGCGAATCGACTTCATTAGCCCAATCCGGAAAGCGGGAGATATTGGCCTGGTTCCCATCGAAGGTCAGGCCGGATATGACAACGTTGGATCCCCCGGCGCTGCCGGCCACCACCAGGATGGTGAGGCCCTTCAGCGCTCCCACCTGGGCGGGTGAGAATCCGTCGGCCGCTCTGATGGTTGTAGCCCCCATGCCGTCGCCTTGCAGGGTGACACCGGAACCGATCTGGAGGATCTGGCTGATGTTGTATATCCCTGCCGGGACTAGGACGAGGCCGCCACCCGCCGCGGCAGCGGCGTTGAGGGCGGTCTGGATCGCTGCGGCGGACTCGTTCGCGCCCGTCGCGTCCGCGCCGTAGTCGCATACGTTGTAGACGGGCGTGCTCTTGGAGAGGTCCCGCGCCGACACAATCTGGTGCGGGACCGCAGTCATGGTGTTCGTGCCTCGCCGGTCAAGTAGTACGCCGAGGCCCCCTGCAAGGAGCCCGGTGCCTGCCGCCTGCGTGAGGTAGGCCCGCCTGGAGAACTGGCGGGGTAGTGGTCGTCCACCTGTCGGCGGGCCCTCTATCGGGTGCATCGTCGGTCAACTCCGATCAAGCGATTAGGTGACTGTCCCCTCATTACCGCGAGCGCATGCGGGGAATATGTACGGGCAGGAACCGGCCGACATCTGGGTGACCTGACCACTGCCTGTCGGCCGTGCCCACTCCAGGGCAGGGTGAACGGGCATGGAACTATCCAAGGAAACATTACCTGCAAGGAGCCCCCCGATATTGAGGCTCAGGATATGTCATGGGCCGCAGGCCGGCCAAATCGCGGCAGAGCGTGAAGAGCCAGGCATCGGCGACACGTCAGGTGGAGGACTTTCGGCATGAAGCGGTCCGGCTCGCGATTTCGGCACTTCTGGTCTACTATTTCGTATTAAGAAATGAGCACCTTCGTGTCGCTTAAATGTAGTAACAGATGCAATGTTGCGGGCGATCGCGTGCCATCAGACGTCCGGGACAACCGAGTAGGTGCTACCGTCCACCGTCACTATGTTGCCCCTGGCGACTGTCGGCGAGGACGACGGCGCGAAGAAGCTGCCCGCCAGCCAGAAGCTGTTGGCGCTGAACAGCGTCCCCAGCTTGGCGAGCCTGCTGGCCATCCCGGCAGCTGTCCCGGCTGCCGTCTGGGCAGCGAGCGCGTGAGCGGGCCGGGCAGATGACCTGGCGTACCCGGAGTTGCCGCTGACGTGCAGGCCGTGGACACCGTTTTGTGACGTGTCAACGCCGATAAGCGCCCATTTGTCGTCCGCCAGGACAGTCGAGTGGAACTGGTTCCCGGAGATCTTGATATCCGCCGGGATGCCCGTGCCGGGGGAGATCTGGATCGCTGATGCCGGGTAGTTGTCGAACCTGTTCGCGTCGATGAGTACGTGAGACGGCTGGCCCTTGAGCCAGATGCAGTTAACGCCGTTCGGGCCGCCGGGCGTCATGTGGTTGCCGGAGATCAGCGCGCCCGACGCGCCGTTCAGCAGAACGACGTTGTAGGCGTTGTTCTGCGGCTTCGTCCCGGAGATGATTATGTCAGTGTCGTTGACCTGGATGCCGGTGTTAGCGCCGTTGAGGCCGCTGATCACGCACTTGTCGATCCAGGCGGCGCTCCCGCCGGACCGGATGTCGATGCACACGCCCCCCGAGGCGACAGCGCGGGCCTGCGAGTCGATAAACCGGAAATGGCCACCGGTCACGGCGATCAGCGTCGGGACGTGGTTGCGCCCGTCCACGGTGAGACCCCGCAGTTCGACGCCCTCGCCCTCGATCGTGAGGAGGTCTCCGGCGAAAGATGACCCAGCGAAGATGCTGGACCCGCGGGTGCTGGCCTGCTGCGCCCACCCGACGCCCGCGATAATAACGGCGGATGCAGTGATCGGCGGCAGCGGGTAGCTGACCAGGAACTGGCCGGGCGGCAGCAGCGCAATGGGCGGCTGGGCAGCGTTGATCTGCCCGATCCAGGCGGCGAGAGCCGCGGTGTCGTCGGTAGCGCCGTCTCCGGCTGCGCCGGTGAGCGAAAGGGACTTGTATGCCATGATCGTTATCCCCTTTGGGTGCGGGTGACCGTCCCCGTGACAGGCGCAGCCCCGCATCGACTACGGATCTCGGCAGAACGGGTCATACCAGACGTATTTCTCAGGCGCTCCAGTTCGCTATCCAATCCTCGGCACTATTGCTGACAGCATCGGCAGCCTAAATGCAGTACATCTGCTCAGTCCTGTCTTTATGCTCTGTATCACGACGCCGATCTACCTGACCACGTTGCACCTATACGACCGTAGTGCCACAACACAGCCGCAGTCGCGGTGTTTGCCACCCTCGGCACCTGTGATGTTCCTCGGGGGTCACCGCTTGGGACGCCGTGGCGCTGTCCCGATGGTCCATGCGGCGTTCATCGCTGTCAAGAGCGGCCCGGCCGATTGAAGCCCGGCTTAGGAAAGGTTGACCGCATTGGATCTATCACGTGGGCCGCTGGGTAAGGTGGCCGTCATCATTCCCACCTACAACGAGCGGGAGAACCTGGAGCCGATCGTCGGAAGGGTCCATGACTGGGTTCCCGACGCCGACATCCTTGTGGTCGATGACAGCAGCCCGGATGGCACAGGCGAGATCGCCGACAGGCTCGCGGTCGCCGACGAGCGGATGCGGGTGCTGCACCGGCAGGGCAAGTCCGGCCTGGGATCGGCTTATCTGGCCGGCTTCGGGTGGGCGCTGGAGCGCGGCTACGGCGCGATCGTGGAGGTGGACGCTGACGGCTCGCACGACCCGGCTGAGTTGCCGGCGCTGCTGGAGGCGCTTCAGGACGCGGACCTGGTGTTAGGTTCGCGGTGGGTGCCGGGCGGCGTTGTGGTGAACTGGCCGAGGTCACGGCAGCTCCTGTCCCGCGGCGGCAACGCCTATGTCAGGATCATGCTGGGCATCGGGTTGCGGGACGCGACCGGCGGCTACCGGGCCTACCGCGCGGGCGCACTGCGCGCGATCGGGCTGGATACGGTGCAGTCGCAGGGGTACTGCTTCCAGATCGACCTGGCGCTGCGGGCCGTCCGGGCGGGCCTGATGGTGACCGAGGTCCCGATCACGTTCACCGAGCGGACCCGAGGGGCGAGCAAGATGAGCCGGGCCATTATCGTCGAGGCGCTGTGGCGGGTGACTCGGTGGGCCGTGACAGCCAGGCTCGGCCGGTCCCGCCGTCACGGCCTGCTCCATACGGCGGAGGAAGAAGCTGGCACGGATCACCACCAGGGCGGCCATCTCCTTGGTGATGCTGCCCATCGGACGCCGCCGGTTCAGCTGGCGGTTCCACAGCCGCCGCCCGGTGATCGCGTTCACCAGGTCCGCGCCCCTGGCCTCCACATGATGCGGCCGCCCGGCCGCGCCGGAAAAGAGCGCGGCCGGCGTGCGAAACGCTAGCGCGCGGGCGGCCAGGACCCCGATGACCGTCAATTCGTGCAGCTCGTCGAGGCTTGTCAAGACCTGGTGGAGCACAGGCGGGCCATTGCGGCCTCAGACTGATTTCGCCGCCACGTCGCGGACCCGGACATGCCCGACCGGACGGGATAGCGCCGATGCATTTAAGCCTACCAGGCGCCGTCAGACCCGGCTGAATTGCCACACACCGACATGATCCGCCAAAGATCTGTGAAGCCGTCCCGAGGCGTGATACTCTCCTGGGCGATTGTTTCCAGTTATTGACAACTTCTTTTACGATATTATCCCACATTATAGGAGCCCGACTTTGTTAAATTTACGGCGGCTTCCCAGGTGGCTATGACTCACAGGACTGTCATCTTGGGATTTATGACATGACCGGTAGGCCAGGATTAACGGTGGTCATACTGACCTACAATAGCGTTGCCACTATTGGAAGCTGCCTGGAGTCCTTAGTTCAGCAGGTCTACCAGGACTTCGAGGTCGTCGTCGTGGACGACGAATCGACAGACGGAACCCTATCTATAGTGTCGGAGTATTCATCTAGTCTGCGGCTGACCGTGACGAGAAATGGATCACATGTCATACCGCGCGGACGCAATATCGGAATTGCGTGCTGCCAGACTGACCTGATCGCGTTCCTGGACTCCGACGATAGCGCATCACCTGATTGGACGCGGGTTATCGTCGAGACGTTCCGGCAGGATGCCGGGATCGGGTTCATCTCTGGCGAGCTAGTTCCTGCCTACCGGACGAGGGTTGCGCATGCCATCGCCCTGAACGACGATGCCGTACGCCGGCTGTTCGGTCGCAGGGGGATGCTCTTCCACGTGGGGAATAGCGCGATCAACCGCAAAGTCGTGCAGGACGCGTGCTTTGACGAGGACTTCCGGTTCGCCGAGGACCTGGAGCTCTGGTCCCGGCTCCGGGGGTTATACCGCTGGAGCTACGTGCCGGGCATGAAGATACACCACTACAGCAGAGAGACGTTCTGCCAGTACGCGAAGCAGATGTATCGGTACGGGCATTTGAAGCAGTATTTTGCGTTCACCTCCCGGTCCTACCGTTTGCTGGACTTCGTTCCCCTTGCCCTGTTGGTGGGCGGGGGCATCACCAGCCTGGTTCTCCGCTCATGGTTGTTCCTGCTGCTCACCCTTCCCTTCTCGTTCCTGGAGGCGCTGTTCGTCGTCCTCTACCAGCGCTGTCCGCCGCGGGTCGCTGCGCTGACGTTCCCGGCCTGGGTCGTCAAGAACCTGTCCTGGAGCTACGGGATCGGGTACGGGCTAGTGGCGCTCGCACTCGATGGCGATACCCGCCGCCGGCTGCGGTCGAAGCGTAACGGGAGGACATGAGTAGCTCTGGTCACCTGACGTCTCGCAGCCGCCCGGCCAGCTCTGCGTTGGTCACGAACGTGACCTCGGAGTGACCGGCAATGTAGCGCAGTAGCGAGCGGAGCCGGGGCCAGTCGCCGTTGGCCTCGATCTCCCAGCTGTGCCCCCAGAGGTGATAGACGCCGCCCCCCGCGACGGCTTCCTCAAACAGCCGCCGGGCCAGGACGTCCCAGTTGCCCCACATGGCCCGTACCTGGCTGAGCGTCCGGCTCCTGCGGGCGACCGGCCATCCATCGGCCCGATAGCGAGCGGCATGAGTGGTCGTGCCCAGCTGGAGCGGGTCGGCTGGCCACTCGGTGCAGAAACGCCGGATCGTCCGGGCCACCAGGAACCCTGCCTCTCGCACCAGCTCGACGTGCTGTGAGCGATACGCCCCGTACGGGTAGCAGAAGGAGGTCACGGCCCGGCCGAGGACCTCCTCAAGCGCCCGCTTGCCTAAGTCGATCTCGCGTGCCGCGTCCTGGAGAGGCAACCGGGTTAGGTGCGGGTGGGTAAGCGTGTGGCTGCCGATCTCGAATCGCTGGGCCAGCTCGCGCAACGTCGTGCCACTGATGCGCCTCGCTGCGGGGATCTCCGCCGACTGCGGCGAGACGTAGAAGGTGCCGGCAAATCCATGGTCGTCGAGCTCGCGGGCAAGCTTCGCGTCAAGCTCGTGACCGTCGTCCCAGCTCGTGGTCACCACGACTTGTCGTCCGGGCATGCTTTCCTCGGGGAGTCGCACGGGGCGCCCTGGCGAGCCGACCTCAGCGGGCTCAGGCAGGTTACCAGCCGCCCGGGCGGGGTTGCGCGGCCAGGTAGTCGAGCGTCCGCTCGATGAGCCCGCTGGCCCGGCGCAGGTCGGCCGAGGCGGGAGCGGCCTCGTCGCGCAGCCGGGGGGCTAGCTGGGTGGCGAGCTTGGGGAGGGCGGCGGCCGCCAGCCGGGCGCCGGTTCGCGCGGCGTCGCGGACTACCCTGGGTTCTGCTGACCACAGCGCCTCGAAGATCCGGTCTCGGTCGGGGCGGTGTTCCTGGCCTGGCTGCTCCCATCCGGCCACGCATGCTGGCTGGTCGGGTGCGTCGCAGATCAGCGCCCATTCTCGGCGCATAGGCGAGCTTTCGGGGACGGGTACCTCGGCCAGCGGGCCTAGTCGGTGCCGGGCGCGTTCAAAATCAGCGAAGACCACCGTCTGCCAGGCGCTGCGGGCAAGGTCCGCCCAGCGCGCCTCGGCGGCACGGTAATAACGCTGGCGCTGGAAGGATCCGAGCAGGACCGGCCGCTGCGCGCGGGCGCAGCACTCGTCCTCGATCGCGCGGGTCAGGGCGAGCAGGACCGTCTTGGTCATCACGTGGGCTCGCAGGCCGGGGTGACGGCGCCGGAGCTCGGCGAAGATCGACGTCCGGGGGCTCCTGTCGGCGCCGGAGACCGCGTGCGCCATCGCCGCAGGCAGGGACAGGCCGCGCGCGCGGCCTGCCAGCACCGCGGCCAGCAGGTCGCAGTCCGACTCCCGGTACCTCCGCTGGCCGCTGGCCGAGCGCTGCGGGCGGGGCAGGCCGTAGCGCTGCTCCCAGTTCCGCAGCCCGGCGACGGGGATCCCGCTCCGCCGCGAGACCTCGCTGATCGGCAGCACGGCCGGGTCAGCGTCGGGACTTGCCTGCGAGACCTCAGAGTTCATCATATTGATGAGCCTTCCTTAGTCAGCGTGATGATACGGTACACCCAGACAAGTGCCCGCGCCCGGACCGCCGGCAACTCGGCCGAACCGCCGGGAAGAAGCCCGCCCGTGCTCCGCGTTTCTGACGCCCCGCGAGCGCACGACCGGCTGAGGAGGAAGCCATGACCGCCGCCGTTTCTCGCGACCCGGCCACCGGTGAGTTCCGCGATCCGGCCACCCGTGCGGAGACCCTGCGGCCGGTGCCCGCGGGCAGCTACGACCAGGCATCCTGGCGCGAGTCGGCGGCCTGCCGCCACGTCGATACCGAGCTGTTCTTCCCGATCGGGAAGGCCGGCACCGCCCTTGCGGAGATCCAGCGGGCCAAGATGGTCTGCGCCGGCTGCCCCGTCCGGCAGGACTGCCTGACCTTCGCCCTGGCCACCAGGCAGGAGTACGGCATCTGGGGCGGCTACGACGAAGACGAGCGCAGGGCGCTGCACCGGCAGCGGCGAGCTGATCGCCGGCAGGACGTCGTGCCAACCCGCGGTTGACCCGCCCGCAGCTGTCGCGTGGCGCGGCCGGCGCGCAGCCGCCCCCCGCGGCGCTGCAGGCCAACTACTCGGCGAACTGCTTCGCCTGGGGCCGCAGGTACAACTCTACCGGGATCACCTGGGCTGCGGCAGGCAATACCCCGCCGTACTGGCAGGGCACAAGCGGGCCGAGCGGCGGGGCCTGCAACACGCCGGGGGCCCCGTGTTACACGGTCACCTCCACCAACGCCGATCGTTATAGTCCGCCGGGCCCGATCATTGCTCGTATTATGGCGCTCAAGCCTGGCCAGTGGTTCACGCTCCAGGCATTCATCCTCGTCACGGGAACCAACCCGGCGTATTCCCAAAATGGGACGAGATGGGACTGCACGTCGACGAATCCGGACTTGCACTGGACCAACGACAACGAGCGTTATTGCTATAACGACTGGCAGCAGATCGTGGCCGCTATCGCCACGCTTCCGCACGTTATCGTGACCGATCCCCTCTCAGTGGGCGTGGCGTTTGGCCGCCCCGTGAGCTATGCATCCTCCGACCGGAAGGCTTATTCAAGATCCCCCGTTGCGTGATCTTGGGGCGTGATGGTCGCCTGGCCGCTCCGGCGCCAGTGCCAGGTCGGGGAGCTTGGCGCGCATCCGGCCGAGCGCCAGGTCCGCGAGCACCTTCGGCCGGCGCTGGGACGGCTCGGCCTGGACCCTGAAGGATCCGGGGCAGCCATCCGGTGCCACCCAGAGCGCGCTGGCCAGCGCGTCGTGTCCTACCACCACCAGTTGCATCGCGGTCGGCTACTGGGTCAACGGCTCGGGAACCGACATCATCCTGGCGGCGCAGTACTCATGACTGCGGGAATGACCGGCCGCTCAGCCTCGATCGGGGCCACCTTCTGGACCGCCCGGGTGATCACAGCCCACGTGCCGGCCGTCCGTGCCGCCAGCCGCGAGTCAGCGTGGGTGGTGACCATCTGGCAGTTGCCGTCGTGCCGTCGCCTATCAAACGTTCAATACGACCATGTTGCCCGTTTCGATCGAATCATGGTCGTGACCACGGGCGGCCGCAACCACCAGATCAGCCGATGGCCGTGGCCGTCCGCGCTGTTCCGTACGAAGGTACTGGCCTGTGACGGTCCACGCTGTCGCGGTCGTGATACCAGCATCGTCGCGGCGTTCAGGCTCTGCGACCCGTCGGAGTTGCCCGACACCATGGTGATGACGGCGGTCACGTTGGGTGAGCTGTCGTGCGGCGCCAATGCGACTGACGATCCGGCAAAGCGTGCCGGGCGAGTGGCGGTCCTGCAGCACGCAGAGGCTACGTTCGACCCGCTTCCGTACGACCAGGGGGCTGCTCGGCTCTACGGCCAGATGTGTGCCGCAGTTCGCGCGGCAGGGCGTCAGCCGGCAGGAGGGCCTCGGACCTGATGATCGCTGCAACCGCGGCGAGCAATGCGCTGCCTCTGTACACGGCCAACCCGGACGACTTCAAGGGGGTCGAAGGCCTCCTGGAGGTGGTTGCCGTCCACTGGCGGCCGAACGACTTCTGACCTCGGGTCCGGTCGCTCCGCATGATGTGAGGCGGGTCAGCCGGTGGCTACCACCTGGTGGTGCCGAACGGCTGGTGCCAGTAGCGGACGTCGCCGGGCTTGCTGTTGATGGCCGTGATGACGACCGAGGTGCCGGTGACCGCGATGCCCGGGCTCGCGCAGGCGGCCCGGGTGCCTGCCGCGGCGACCTTCTCGGGCGTCCAGGCGGTGCCGCCGTCCGGCGCCCACCAGTAGTCCAGGTTGCCGGCCTGGTCGGTGGCGATGACGACGTCGTAGGAGCTGGACCCGCCGTCCACGTCTCCGGTCCAGGCGACCGCGGGACCGGAGTACGACGTGCTGCCGCTGGGCGCCGCGACCGTCTGCTGGGCCCATCCGGCGGTGCTGCCGATGGGCTGATGAGGGGCTCGTACTGGCTCAGCTGGCCAGGTACTTCTCGAATGCCTCCCGGGCGAGCTGGGATACGGTCTTGCCCTCGCGGGCGGCGCGTTGCTCTGCCTTGGCCCTCAGCTCCGGGGGAGCCCGGAACGAAACGTGCGGGGAGTGGTCGGGACGTCCGGTCAGCGAGGGGCGGCCTGCCCGGCGGGCAGTGGCCAGTTCGTAACCTGCCTCGGCCTCGTCGGCGAGCCGCTCGACCTCCTCGCTGGTCAGAACGGTGCCATCCTTGGTGACGGGCGGCCCTCCGTGGGCCGCGCGCTTATCGGTCATGGTGTGCCTCCCTCGTAGAAGGCCCGGTACTTTCCCGCAGGTCCATCACGTGGATCACGTACAGGGTCCCGTCGTCTAACTCGACCGCCATCACCTCCAGGGCGCGGCCGGTATGGTCGTCGCTGAGGAACACAATCCGGTCATCACGGCCGGCGGGGCCGGCGACGATGAAAGTGACCCGCGGGTTGCGGATCACGTGGAGGGCGCGCGCCCTGCCGATCCGGTGGCGCCGTGCCGATACCGCAAACTCGACCTCCACTCGCTAATTATGGCACACAAAATAGTCACCGCTAGTCGAGGATGGGTGCCGCGGAGGGGAGCGCGACTGTGGTGCCGAATCCCCAGTTCAGGGCCGGGCGGCGCCTGACGCCGGCGGACTGGGTTTCCAGGCTTGCGGGCGGTGGCAGATCGCATCCGCGAGCGGCATCACGTCATGGCCGGAACGTCCGCGCGTCGTCGGAGGCCGGCGCTAATCTCCGGACGTGACCGCAGAAGCTGCCGGGGCCTTCCCGGGCGCCGATATGCACGAGGTGATCCACCTGGGCGGGGAAGCCGCCGTGGTGGTGCCGGTCGCTGCGTACCGGCGGCTGCGGGCGCTGGAGCGGCTCGCTCCCGCTGAGGTGGTCGAGGAAGCGGAGATTGAGGCGACGCTGGCGGCTCATCGGGAGTGGGTGGCCGCCGGGCGCCCGGGCGAGGTCTCGAAGGAGGAAGCGGCGGCCGAGCTGCTCGGCGGCCAGTGAGGGTCGTCTGGTCAGCTGCGGCGAGAGCCTCAGCGCGCGGCGGCGCCCGTGCCAATATTCCACCCGCAGGTCGTCTACTTTTAGCCCATTTATAGCGTTTGTATGTTATTTTTCGGGGTCACGAACAGGCGTTGCCACGAGGGAGGGGCACCTTGGCAGGAGTTCGGCGGTCGATGGGCGTGACCGGAGTGATGATCCTTCTGCTCATGGTGGTTGGGGGCGGGTCGGCTTTGGAGCCAACCAGCCGAAGCGACAACCCACCGGGGAAGGGCCACAGGCGTTAACGCAGCTCAGCGGGGTGGTCAGTGTTGCCAGCGATGACCAGGGTCATTGCGCGATTTTGACCTCTGGTGGGGTCGATTGCTGGGGAAACGGCGTCGATCGTCAGCTGGGCGACGGGAAAGAATATCGGTCGGCGGCCCGCGTCGGTTCAGCCGTGCCGGTCCAAGTCAAATAAGCACGGGACGCCACCTCCGATCGGCTTGTGCTTCTCATTCTCAGGCCCGGGTGATGTATTTGAAGCGACATTTGGGGGATGCGTGGTACGCGCCCGCATGATCACGGTGTATGACGCAGAATGGCGTGGTGACCGCGGATGGTCGGCTGACGGACTGGATCTCCGTTCGGGGTGCTGACTCCTTGGAGGAACTCGCGGCGCGGTGAGCAGGTCACGCCGGACTGGGTCCGTTCACCCGGCACGAGACGGATCCGGGCCAGCGCCCCCAGGTAGTGCCAGCGTGGCTCCGTTCATGGTAAGAATCGGCTAAACAGCGTATAGGTCGACGCGTTGAAAGCGTATAAGTCGACGCGTTGAACAG